>Ga0207426_1000170_pt1 | contig 164216 bp, 144 predicted proteins | sample AraplaMF_Cvi_mMS_FD_184265 | JGI IMG/M metagenome (GOLD analysis project Ga0207426, IMG submission 184265) | Arabidopsis root microbial communities from the University of North Carolina, USA - plate scrape MF_Cvi_mMS (SPAdes) (version 2) | ecosystem: Host-associated > Plants > Roots >...
TTTAGATGCCTATTTATTTGACAATATCGATGAAGTAAGGGAAGTAACACAAGGTTGGATAGATGATTATAATTATCACCGGCCGCACGATGCACTGGGCGGTATATCACCGGTCATGTATAAAGAAAAGCATTTGAAAAGCCTTCCGGCAGATGCTCATATTAAACGAATGATTGAACAGCATCAACAGAACCGTTACTCAACAACAGAAAAAACAATCATTCATTAAATATGAGCTCACAAAAAATATTCTACTTTTAAAACGTACTAAAAAGGGGGAGCCTACACCGTCCAATGAGCCAATTAAATAAATGTCGTCTTTGCTAACATTGGAAATGTCAACTGTGAATTTGGGTAACTCGCCAACTTTATAGATTGCTTTGTCGGATGTCAGCACACAAGTTAATTCAGCAGAGTTTGGCAAACTTTTCTTAGCTGTGAAAGCTGTCAAAAAAATTACTATGAATATTAGAGGCTTCATATAAAATGGCATACAACGAACAGGGCTTGCTGCTGTGCTGGTATTTTATAATGTCCAGCCCGGAACTGAAGCCCAATTGAAAAACTGAAGTGGAAGATAACAACTAAAACTGAAAATTGAACGTCGAGCCCGGACTGCTGATGATAGCGAACTGAAAGATGAGAATTTATTCGTCAGCCAGCATAGCAGCAAACCCCATGTTACAGGCAGTGTTTAACGTCTGTCTGGTTTTAGCTTATACAATAACAAGTTTGTCAGAAACAAGATGATGAAAATTGTTACATAAATTAATGTAGTCTCAAAGTCCCAATAAATTGCTTTGACATGATTGCCACTTCTTTCAATAATGTCTGTCAAAGAATAGTAAGCTGAATAAATAGAATAAGTCAGCACTAAGCCCAAAATTATGAACCAAAGTATTTTGTGATTAAAGATAATTTGCAAGGTCAGAAGTGTCGCTGGAATAAGAATTAGCCAGAAATATGAAATTCCCAAAGAGCTTTCTTTGTCATACTTGTGAAACTCATTTTTTAGCAATAGCAACCAAGCAACTAAGCCTAAAAGATAGAAAAGTCGTTGCACTTTGTCTCTTTTAAGAAAGCTTGATATAGAAGAAAGTATATTCACAAATTTCGTTTTAGAAGCAGTGAATTATAACGGGTCGTGTTGGGCGACTGTTTGCCTGATATTTATTAAAAAGTCAGCGAAGTACTGTACACCTACCAAAGCCCAATAAAGAACAAATATTGAAATTAAATTCAAAAGCTCATTTGTCAAACTACAGAAGACAGTCCACCGATGACTTTACTAAACTGTCGAAGCTGAATGGTCTTCTAACATTGCCTATAACGGACACGGCTTGGCGATGTGGCGGTATTTGAAAATCGTCAGCCCGTAACCGCAGCTAAATTTATAACTAAAAGTTCATTGTTTACTCTATCGCTTGGTTTTCTTCGTCGGCTGGAACTGAAGCCGATTAGCGAACAAAAAGTTGAGCATATATTCGTCCCCCGCCATATTGCCAAACCGCCTGTTGTAGGTAGCCCTTTTTCGTCTATCAAAATGAACTACGATTTTGTTTTATGTACTGAAGGTTTAGTTCATTTAAATCGTCCTCATATTTATAAAATACCTGGTCAAGTTGTTCCCACACTTCGTTAACGGTGTCTTCAATTTGGTCTAATGCTTCTTGTCGTTTGGCTCTGTCCTTGGGAACCGTTGAATTGGGAAACTGTTCAATTGCTTGTAGCAAAATGTCAGCGGTTTTATTAGCTTCAATTGTCTGCAATGATATTATTGTGTCGTGTGCAAAGTCGCCGCTTGAGTTGTAGAAGTATTGGTTGAACCCGCCATTATTTATTTCCCGTTCAAGGTTTTGGTTGAAATAGAAGTTTTTTTGCGGTTCTGTCAAACGGTCTAATGTGTCGCCGTACGAACATAGTTTGCAGACGTAATTGTCAATCTCAATAATTGCATTATTTGTGTCTGGCGAAGTAAGTACAGCGCCAATGTCAAGTTTATTGTCGCCTTGATTTTTGTTGTCGCCACCAAATAGTTTTTTTAAAAAGTTCATATTAGTAGTGAGGTTCGTTAGGGTTACCTACAACGGCTCGGTATTTATGCAGACAGGGCAATAGCGCCGTGTCAGCCGATAACCGAAGCCGAATAAAGATACAATGATGAATTTATTACGAATGCTTAATAGCGTTCTATCACGATGGGACTGAAACTGAACAATGTTAATACTGTTGAAGTGCGTATTGTCAGCCCTGCTTGCATAAATACTTTTGTTGTGCGTTCGCTTTTTGTCCTTTGTAGTTTTAATAATTTTTGATTGTCACTTCGTCTTTGTCAACTGAAATTAAAACAAAGTCAGCCTGATTTTCAGGTGTCAAAAAAACTGGTTTATTTAAAATTTTTGAAAGGCTTTTCATGTAGTCCACAAGCTTATTATGGTCGTCAATAGAATTGATTTCGTTTGGCGTTATGTCATTTTCTATCTCTTCCTTTATAAAAAAATGAGCATTCACTTTTATGTTGTCAACGTAAACAGTTGCAGTTGAGCAACACTCATGAACTCCGTTCCAATATTCACATATTTTAGTAAGGTCAACTTTGTTTTCCTTTACTTCTGTCTCATAAATATGAAACGATGTTTTAAAATTTGTATTTACAAAGTCTGCCCAAAGTTGCCAATCTTCTTTTGTCGTGTTATGAATGTATATGTCACGCCATGATCCATCCCAATAATATACCTTGTCTTTGAGTTCTTGCCAATCCATTTTTAATAATTAGGGTGTCATTCTAAAGTGACGCACAACGTTGAAGCATTGGCGATGTAGCGGTATTCTGTGTTCCGTCTACCGGTGCCAAGGCTGATTAAAAATACAAAAGCTCATTGTTTATTCTGTTGCTCAGCGTTACTCGTCGGCTGGAACTGAAGCCGATTAATGAACAAAAAGCTGAGAATATATTCGTCGCCCGCCATATTGCCAATGCAATGTTAGCGGCTGTAAAACTGTGTTCATTAAATCGTTGTTATCGTTATACAACTTACCCTATAAAATTCTTTATTGTTATTTCACGCTTGTCGTAGTATAACAAGAGATAGCGAGAAGTTACGCCTCTTTTTTTCAATTCAGACGGAATTGTCGAATACTTGTCAAGATGAAGATAGATTTTGTCGTTTGCATTGTCCCCTAATCCGCCTGTCGCAAAATTGTCAACTACGAATTGAGGAAAAGCAGGTGGTGGATAAAACTTAGCGTTTTTAAGTTCGGCAATCTCACCAAGGCATGGCATGTCCAAGTTGAGAAATGGAAAGTCTCTTATTTTTTTGTCAGAGCTTAATATTAGACGCAAATGAAAATACAGATGGGCACCACCATTCCCAATGAAATACAATTTGTCTGTTTTCCCATCTCCGTCAAAGTCCCAGTTGTTTGAATAGTCGTGAGTTTGATTTCTCACCGAATATGAGTAATGAATGTTTACTTTTTTTATCTCAAAATATGATTGGCATGAGTTGCCAGAAACGGTGTCAGATTGAGCGTAAGTTGTCAAGCAAAAATTAAGTAGAGTTGTAATCAGCAAAAGTCGTCTGAGATGTTTTCTGGTCATTTTCGAATAGTTTCAAAGTTGCAGGGTAATCAATTTATAGCCGCCAACACCTAAATTTATGCCGTAACACCCATCAAACAAAAAAACAAACCACCTCATCATCAACAGCTTAAGAATATACTTTTCGTGTTGTCGTTAGCACAATCCACACCTGCTACTTTTCTAACTACCGGGCGAATGCAGGGCTTATCTTACTCCTCTATCAAGTAACACTTCCAAATCACTTCCGTTTGCTCCTATTCCCACCGGAAGAAATTATTTTAACAGGATAACAATTACTCAACGGTTTTAAAACCTCTTTTTCAAATGCAGCGAACTGTTCTTTAAATATCGTGATCAATCCTTTGGAAAGATGCATCCACTGTGCAATGGCGGCATCCCTTAAACAGGCCAGCAGGTACACCCTCCCCTCCTGTAGTATAAAAAGCTGTTAGACGCATCGTAATCACGCAAGGCTTTACCATCAGCAAATACCTGCATCTCCAGCTGGAAGATAAAGGCCCTTTTCTTTCAGTGTGCTTATACTATACTTTTCCACAAGCTTTCTAGAGCCGCCGCCTTGCGTTAAATACTCCCGAACAATCCGTTCATTGATATCCGTACCTGGTTGATTTGTAATCAACCTATTTCAGGACGAGACACTACAAAGCATTGGGGGGTAGAGTGAAAGCTACTACATCAGAAAGCAGGTAGCGTGCCATTATTTCTTTTATACCATACAGTTGCTGGTAGTCTCGCCAAAACGGGAACTACAAATAGGAGCCGGAGTTTAAAGAAAAATTAAACAAATACATCACTACGTCTTTGAATGATTTAACGGGGGCAATATTGCTATGCCAATCAACAAAACATAAAATCATTCAAATCCATAGTGTACAAAAAATACAATTAGGTAGTAACTTTATAACCATATCAAAATTGGGTGAGAACTTAAAATCACTTTACATAGGAACCCAATGTTGGCTGCAGTTAAATTCCGAAATATCCTTCATTTATATCTGGCCAAAGAATTAGTTTATCCTCGTGCCTTTTGACTGCTTTTACGCTCCCATCTTGAGAGACAATAATTGCAATTGCTTCTTCAAAACTTGAACAAAATCTAAAAGCAGATCGGTGCCTCGTCCCGTAAGATTCTATTGGGATTTCAGTTAATATTTTTCCGGTAGAATCCTGTGCTACATTCACATGGGTCAAATTTGAAGAATTAATTATAACCTCACCTCCAAAGCCAAGCAATCGCAATTTATCTGTCATTACAACTGCACCATCTACTCCAGATAATGAGGAAGTAAACCTGATAACATCATCAATTGCTTCTTCAATGTTATCTCGTTTGCTATCTAAAATGTGAACTTGGTGAAAATCGTTTACATTAATTACTTTCTCACTATCCCATAATTTAAAATGTAGGTCAAAATATTTATTAAATAATACCATTTCCTCTTTTAATAAATCCCAACCTCTAAAAAAGTTACACGTATATTTAATATTTACTCTGTCTTTTAGCCTTATGTCTTTATTTGAAATTTTGTCGGGAATAAAAATTAAAGTCCCACCATGCTGGAGTTGCCTAATATTAAATATTATTCGTTCAATGAAGTCAATATATTTTCTTTTGGGGTAATCATCATCATGCCCATCTTTATCCCATTTCTCTACTTTAAGTTCTCCGCAAATTTCTTTATAAAATAAATTCTGACTTCTTTCGAAAAAATCACTAATAGGCCCATTATTAAATATACCTAATAAAGGTTTGTTTATTTTACCATCAACCAAATTAAGAATGATTCGACCTCCTCTTGAAATTGAGAGATTTCCTGGATTCATTGAGGAAACTGTAAATGTATTTGGAGGCGGGCTGCCATGGCCCGATTCACCATGAATAAATTTCCACCAAGATGAACCAATATCGTAAATACCCCAAATCTCTAATTCTTTTTTTGCATTTAGTCTTACACAAACTAACATTTTTTCTGGGTCTGTTGCCGGAGCTAATCTCAATAGTTCGCTTTTAATGAAAGGCCTAGGCAAATCAAATTTCATCACAGACCGACTTGGGTTGTGTTCAAATGGGCGCTGATTTTTAGTCAAATCTTCAAACTTGGCAAATAGAACTCTTACGCTAATTCGTCTTGACTCTTCTGTTAAGAAACTAGTATGGTAAACTGTTTCTAGTATGTTTAAAATGACCTCATCAGATGGTAATGCTGGTATTTTATCATGCGTGTGTTCTTTGGTCTTTGGCCAAATCTTCCTAATCTCCTTTGCAATATCTTTTGGGTATATCATGCTGTTGTTAATTGCAGCCAACGTTAAAGCATTGGCGATGTGGCGGCATTCTGTGTTCCGCCAGTCCGTTGCCGCTGCTGAATAAAGATACCGAAGTCCATTGTTTATTCTGTTGCTCGAAGTGATTCGTCTGCCGAAACCGAAGATGAATAGCGAACAAAAATCTGAGAATATATTCGTCGCCCCGCCATATTGCCAATGCAATGTTGGCTGTAGTTTTATTCCATGAGTCTAAACCAGTCCTTTACGGTTATTTCAAGTCTAACGATTTCATCCTCTGCAAGTGGGCAACAGTGTGCAATCGGTCCTCTAAGTAAATTGAGACTTGTCATTATTTTTTGAAAAGCTCTTGAATTCTTAAATAAATCATCAAAGGCTTGCCAATTCCCTGAAACTATTTGTCCAAGCTCACCAAACGTAGTGTAGTCGATTTTCATTTCCGACCGTTGAGTAAATCCAGATTCTGCTTCACGATTCATATTAGCTTCTACATTTGTTTTAATCACTGGGAGCACTTTTAAATCCCACCAATTATCACCGTATTCTTCTTGCATGAGTTGGACAACTAAAGCTCTAATCGAACGTTCTAGGCAATAGAATACCTCATAGTGCTCTGCCATTTCTCTTGCTTCTTTTCTGAAATCAGCATTGAATTGCAGATAATAGTCTTTCCTTTTTGCTTCAACAATTTCTTTCCTCCCTAAATCGACTTTCAATTCAGATTCCACCTTGTCTAGACTATTTTCCGCAAGAGAATTCGCTAGCGTGAAAAGTCTAATTTTAGATTCTATATCGCTATTAGTCATTTAGCAAATTTTCCTTTAATGATTTAAAGATTGCATTGAAAATTGCAGGATCATCTGTCTTGGGTAAGACAAGATTTATAGTATAACTTAATCCAATAGTCTTTTGCTTATGCGATGTTGAAGAAGGTGGAGGAGTGTCTTGAGGCTTTTGGTCTATGCCCGGTTCTTTAGTCTTTTCTTCAGACTTTGATTCTCCACTTGAATTGAAGTCCGCAAGAGCCTTAGCATTAAAAAAGGTAGAAACAATATTTTCAACTTTTCTTGAATCATGAGCTTCACCTGTTGCTTCCATTACTAACCCTTTGAAAGCTTTCTTATCCAAATCATTTGCATATTCATTACGAGAAAACAATTCGCTGTAGGCTTGTTTTATTGCAATAGCTAAACTCTTACCTGATGTCGCAGGATTTCTGAATTGTTTGTAAAGATTTGTTGGTGTTCCGTCACCATTGACAAAACCTGCTTTTTTTGCCCAAGGTATAAATGTCAGATAATTCCCTCCATTAAAGCCAAGTTTAGTTTTCAAAAAATCTTGGCTAAAAGTCTCAGGAGTGCTGGCTTCTTTAATTTTTTCTAGAATCTTTCCGATTGAACCAGGTGCGGTCATGTATGGAATGTCTGCAGGCATATGAATTATGTTTTGTTAGTTTTAGGAATGTTTGAAAAAATTACAGCCAACACATAAATTTATGGTATAACAAGTATTAAACAAAAAAACACACACCTGATTACTACGCGATTAAGAATATACTTTCCGCATTGTCGTTAGGACAATCCACCATCGTGACCAGGTACCTTACGATCAAAAAAGTGAGCTTACCATCCTCCCTCACTTAAAATTCCTCCCCTTCGGAAAAACATCTTCCTCCACCGTCTTCCTTACCTGCGTTCGTTTGTTCTCCCCATTAAACGGGAACCCATCTTTTTCATCCCTGGGTGATAAGGTTTGCACCGGTATGTTTTCCTGCTGTGCAGCGGTTAAGGTGCGTAAAAGTTTAGACCAGTCTTCGCAGTGCCGTACGATTACATGTATCACCTCCCCTTCTTTCTGCAATTTGCCCTGCACCATCAGCAGCTTTGATTGCAGTATCTCCTTGCGGTAAGTGTTTTCAAATAAATTGCGGAACACTACCAGGTTGGCTACCCCGGTTTCATCTTCTATGGTAATAAAACAAACACCGCCTGCCGTACCGGGTCTTTGCCTGATGAGTACCAGCCCGGCAACCTTGATGATATCGCCATCTTTACGGGTCAGTAAATCTTTGGTGGGTATCACATGCAGCAGTTCCAGTTTCTCCCGTACAAAACTCACCGGGTGCGCTTTCAGCGATAAGGCCGTAGCGCCATAGTCTTCTACCACATGTTCTGATAAACTCATCTGAGGCAATGCTACACCGGTTTCGGTATTGCTTTCAGAGGGCTGCCCCTTGAATGCACCGGCGGGTATATCTGCCAGAGCGCTTATCTCCCATAACGCCTGTCGCCTGTCTATATTCAAAGAACGGAACGCATCTGCATCGGCCAGCAGTTCCAGCGTTTTGATTGATACACCGGCATCTGCCAGTTGCGTAATGCGGGTAAAAGGTTGCTTGCGTGCAGCCAGTAACATCTCCATGTTTTCCGCACGCATGCCCTTTACCTGCCGGAAGCCCAAACGAAGGGCATGGTATTGGTTCGCTTTTTCTTCCAGGGTATTGTCCCAATAAGAAAAATTCACATCCACCGGTCTTACTTCCACACCGTGTTTCTGTGCATCCGATACCAGTTGCGCCGGTGCATAAAATCCCATCGGCTGGCTGTTCAGTAACCCGCAGGCAAACACATCCGGGTAATGGCATTTTATCCAGGAAGAAACATACACAAGTAACGCAAAACTGGCGGCATGGCTTTCCGGGAAACCGTAACTGCCAAAACCTTCCAGTTGTTTAAATATCCGTTCTGCATATTCCTGTTTGTATCCTTTCTCCAGCATACCGTTTACCAGCTTGTCCTGGAACTGTTTCACCAACCCCTTTGCCTTAAACGTAGCCATACTTCTGCGCAGTTCATCGGCTTCGGTGGGGGTAAAGCCAGCGCCAACAATGGCAATCTTCATCGCCTGTTCCTGGAAGAGTGGAACACCCAGTGTCTTCTCCAGGATTTCCTTTAGTTCATCGGAGGGGTATTCCGTCGACTCTTCGTTATTTCTTCTCCGCAAATAAGGATGCACCATATCGCCCTGTATGGGGCCGGGTCTTACAATCGCTACTTCAATCACCAGGTCATAAAACACTTTAGGCCGCAGCCTGGGCAGCATGGATTGCTGTGCACGGCTTTCAATCTGGAATACACCGATGGTATCACCCGCACTGATCATGTTGTACACCAAGGGGTCATCCTGTGGTATATTGGCAAGCGTCCAATGCTGCTGGTAATGCCTTTTGGCTTCATCAAAACATTTGCGGATGCAGGTGAGCATACCCAGCGCCAGCACATCAATTTTTAAAAAGCCGAGTGCATCAATATCATCCTTGTTCCATTCTATACAGGTGCGGTTTTCCATCCGCGCATTCAGTATCGGGCATAAATGGTGCAGCTTCTCCTGTGTAATCACAAAGCCGCCGGTATGCTGGCCTAACTGCCGGGGAAAACCGATATACTGCTGTGTAAGCTGTAGTACTTTTTTTAAATGGCTGTCCTGCGGGTTGATGCCTTGCTCATTCATCCGGTGTTCATTAAACCATTCATCGGTAAACTCCCAGATGGATTTAGACAAACGGTTGACCGTATCAACGGATAAGCCCATGGCTTTCCCTACATCCCTTATCGCGCCCTTCTGGTGCTGCTGTGTTACGGTAGCGATGATGGCGGCACGGTCCCTGCCATACTTTTGATAAATATGCTGCATCACTTCTTCGCGCCGCTCATGTTCAAAATCCACATCAATATCAGGCGGTTCATTCCTGGCGGCAGAAACAAAACGCTCAAATAACAAATCGAACTTGGTTGGGTTAACGGATGTGATACCCAGGCAAAAACAAACCGTGGAATTAGCGGCAGACCCCCGCCCCTGGCATAATATATCCTTGCTCCTGGCATAACGAACTATATCATTTACCGTAAGAAAATAGGAGGCATAATTCATCTCCTCAATAAAGGCCAGTTCATGTTTGATGTCAGCGATTGTTTTTTCCTGCAGCCCTTCCGGGAATTTATCTTTTGCGCCTTCCCAGGTAAGTTTGGTCAGCTCTTCCAACGGCGTACGGCCTTCGCTGGTAATTTCTTCGGGGTAGACATATTTGAGGCTGGACAAATCAAACTGGCAGGCTTCCGCCAGTTCCATTGTCCGGTTGATGGCATCCGGATACTGCATAAACAACCGCTTCATTTCACCGGCTGTTTTTAAATGTCTTTCCGCATTTTCATGTAACCGGTACCCGGCGGTATAGATGCTGCATTTTTCCCTGATGCAGGTTAAGATATCCTGTAGTTCCCTGCGGGAAGGATGATGATAATGAACATCATTGGTAGCAATCATAGGCAGGCGATGGTATTGCGCCAGTTGATGCAGGCGGTGGAGTTTTTTAAAATCATCGCTCTGGTAAGTCCGGGTAGCGCCGATATATAAATTTTCTCCCAATGCATCACGGTATTCTTTAAGCGCCTTCTTGAATGTATCTTCCACATCCATATGCACATTGAGCGTGGCAGGTGGAACGAGGATAAATTTCATTCCCTTTGCCAACGGATAGATATCTGTTTTGTATAAATCGCATTTGCCTTTTTCTGTTCTCAGGTTTCCTTTGGTTAACAGGCTGCATAAATTGGCATATGCTTCTTTGTTGGTAGGATAGGCCAGCAGGCTGGGGCCATCCAACAGGTTCAGGCGACAGGCAGGAATGATGCGGATGCCTTGCGTTTTGGCTGCGGAAAAAGCACGTACAATACCGGCAAGACTATTTACATCCGTAACAGCCATTTGCTTGTAACCTATTTTAACCGCTTCGTTTACCAGTTCCTCCGGGTGGGATGCCCCTCTTAAGAAAGTAAAATTGCTTGTCACCTGTAGCTCTACATAACTCATACGCGCTTTTGTTTTAAGCAAAAAAGCCATGCAGGTACCAGGCAGGCTTATTGGTTTCATGATAGTGACCAGCCCTGAACAGCCAGTACCTTTTGCCGGCTTCATCTTCCACGATATAATAATCCCGGTGCAATCCTCCATCCAACCACCATTCGGGTTCTATCCGTTCACAGGCATCTGCTTTTTTAATGATGTGCAATTTTCCTTTATACCGGAAGTTTATCGGCGGGTAATCAGGAATAGGCGCTGTTACCTCTACCGGCTGCGGTTCTTTTAATAACAGTATCGGCCGGGGTTTATCGGTGCGCCAGGCAACAGCCGGTTTTTCTTTTAATGACCCGGATGGTTTGATGGAACGCTCCGGCAGGTAATGTTCATCGGGTAAATACCGGTGTACAATATCGTTGCCATATTTATTTTGCAGGCTGTCTAACAGTTCGGTCAGCTCCCTGCTTTGCAGATTGCCATTGCCCGTCCAGAAGGTTTCCTGTACGGGTGAAACGGCTTCTATTTTTGTTGCTTCCAGCATAAACAATTCTATACCGGAAGCGGGTTCCATAGTGCCTATTTTTACTTCAAATAATTTGAACAGGTGTTTTACGTTACCGGATGGATAATTGGTCTGCAGGCTGATGTGTACTTTTTGATTATCCACCCTGAAACCGGTAAAGACTGCATCGCGTAATCCCTTTCCTTCTTTTTGCAAACGTGCGCAAATGGTCTCCAATAGTTTTTCCAGGGCTATTTCAATACCCACTTTTGTAACGATGGGTTCCAGGCAGGGCAATCTTTCGCAATAAGGAGAGGGCGGTATCACCGGCTCAATCAATTCTTCTTCAACACCCAGCGCCTGGTCTATTCTTAACAGCAGCTCCTTACCAAAACGCCGCCGCAGTACCGAGCGTTGCATGTGTATAAAACGACCGATTGGATATAGTGCAAGTTTATGTAACCGCTCTACGGTACCAGCTTCCAGTCGCAGGGCAGCAGGTGGTAAATCAAGGACGGCTTCTTTTTGTCCATCAACCGGAATGATGGCTTTTATTTTACCATAACGGCAAACCGCCCATGCCGCACCAATGGTATCTGCCATCGCTACCCGTATATGATAACCCAAACCTTTTAGTTTATATACGATGTCCTTCAGGTACGCTTCTTCCCCACCCCATAAGTGAGCGCATCCGCTGACATCAAGTATTACCCCACCCGGTAAATCCATCGCTGCAACAGGTGTATACCGGATGCACCAGGTACAAATTCTGGTAAGCAGTTTTGCGGTAAGCTCTGGTGTATCATCGATTACTTTTATATCGGGAACAATCACTTTGGCATCTGCCAGCAGCATGCCTGCATGAATACCCTTAACCCTTGCGGGCCAACTGGATTCTGTAATACGCATACGGCCATGGTCAGGCAATACCAATACAAAGGCAAGGTCTTTTAATTCCGGTTTGCGGGTCATCATCCAATCCGTTTTTAAATGACGGAACCATATCGCGACAAATCGTTTACTCATTTAACCCACTTTTCTGATGTGCGTGTATTCCTGTTCAGTTACTACCTCCGGCACTTCCACAAAAGCATCTACCTTCCATTCAATAGTCCATTTGCCGGGAACGCCGTTACGTACCCTTACTAATTCCACCTCCCAACGTGGAAAACCAACGCCCGGTAAACCATCCTGTAATTCACTCGGTAAAGAACGAACCTGCCAGCGGGAAACAGCGGTAATGGTATTAGTGATACGCGGTTGATTGCGCAGCAGAAAACAGGTGACCCGGCTTTGTTCTGCTGCCAGTTGAAACCTTCTTGATTCCTTGAAACTGATTTGTTGCAGCTCACCGATTACGATGCAAAGCTTATTGCATTTGAGCGCATCTTCTACTACATATAATATATCTCTTTCCCGTTTAAGGTCGATAAAGAGTACCTGTTCCGGGTTGATGTTAAACAGTTTTAAAGCGGCGGGAAACAGCTGGCGGTTATGGCTGATCCATAAACAAACAGCACCCAGTTGCAGGAACCTGCTGGCCAACCCTGCAATAAACCCGTGTGCAGCAGAGATTTCTTCCGCAGCCGGGCAGATGAATTCATGAACGCAACCAATGGGGAAAGCTGCATTGGGAAACGATTGCTCTATCGCTGGCAGGCCAATACTTACAGGGTTATCCGTACGCAGGGTTTTGAAACCGCCAAGCGGAAGTAGCTGCTTTTGAAGCTGCGCAATGATATCGTTTCTGGCTGAATTCAAAACTAAATTACTTAGCAAAGTAACAGCCAAATACTTTAGCATTCAATTTTGAGAGGAAATATTTTTTGTAGGGGAAACAACAAATAATGATATTAAAAAAATATATCTACGTAGGAAAATAATTGAAAGCGCTGTACAATGTAGTTCAAGCCAAAAACTGCGCAAAGGTTTATAATCCCGCCAGATGTGCATTGATCGCGCTTAACAGCCCCGCCAGGCATTTCTGGTTGCTTTTGATACGGTTAATTTCCATTTCGGTAAATACAATATCCGCATCAGAATACATTTGTTGATCACGAGTTAAGTCAATTTGTCTTACATCCAGCATTACTTTTTTTACCCTCAGCTTACTAAGCAAAGCGGGGTCATCAGTATTTTTCATTTGCAGTTCATTGCGGAACATTTTCTCCTGAAGTATCCTTTTGGTTTGCTTTTGTTTTTTGACTCTAGCAATAAGCCGGTCTAGTTTGTTACCGTTTTTTAGTTCGTCAAAGTAGAGTGATGCTGCAAGCTTTTCAACATATTCTTTGAATGCATCGCACTCATCGTCATTCAAAGTAGAAAGATCGTACTTCATAGGTATTCATTTTGGAATTTTAAACGATATTATAAAGGTATCATCTTTCTAAACGAAATAAAATAGTTTGACCAATAATTATTTTTATAACAATACAACTTATTTAGCCATACATCTCTAAAAGCGGTCAAATGCTGCGTTATTTTCTTGATAGAATGTACCACAAAAAGCTGCCACGGATACCCCGCCATTCATTCAAAAAAATAATTGGCTGTGGCAAAATGAGAGTGGCCGAAATTCTTGCTTTGAATTTCGGCCACACTACAATAAGAAGATTCAGTTTTATGTTAAAGAAAGAGAAATTACATTATACCCTCCACTTTAACCAAGCTATCTTTTGACAATTAAAGTTACAATTAATCATTTATATAAACATGCATACAAGCGAATTTAAATCTTATACTTAACGCGTTGTGCTACTAAACTAAACCCCTAAATCATTATTTATAGCGCTAATTGTATCAGAATCATAAGCAAATTTTTTCTGCAGATTCTCTACAAGTGTCCATTTCGACTTTTTAATGCTTTTGCAGCGCAAACCAATTAGAATCTTAGTTGATTTTGTCTAATTTTAGAAAACAAGAATAAGTTGAATATTTTGTTTATCTTTTTTAGAAGTACAACATATGAGGCAAGGTAAAAATAAGAATAGGTACAAAAAATTTCATAACTAGCAATTTGGTTAACAAGATATTTAATGAAAACATACATCAGAATTGAAATAACTGAGCATTCTTTGGCAGAAAAGATAATTGAAAAAGCACTCGCCTTGGAACAAAGATGTAACAGACTGACTGAAAGTGGAGCCTTCGGGGGTGAATCTATAGCTGACGCTTTTCATGTTGTTATAAGAATTTACCCCGAAGAACGATTTAAGAGTTTCCCAAAACATTATAAACCTATCGCTAAAAGAGGGAGGAAAGTTAAAGGTGCATTAATCACTCAGGATATTTTTTTAAGTGAATTGAATGATGCAAACGATGAGCTTATCAATGCTCGATTATTAAACTGTGTAGTTAATGCAATTATGAAATTACCGGAACTAAAAGTAGCGGACGTAAAAATTGATGAATTGATTGAATCTTTGAATAAAGCAAAGCAGTAGAGCAAATTTTTCATTCTCCGCAAAGTGTCCAGTAACTAAAAGGTTGCATCCATTTTAATAAGGAATCGAAGATTGGCTTTTCATCCAGGTTTGATATTGTCACAACTAACAACTTGACCATTTCTTTGAAACTTTAGTAGCACAACGCTTTAAATCTTATACCTAAGTTTCTTACTCGCCAGTTGAATCGCAAGTATGTCCATTTCATCATTATCTGCAATAAATAGTTTTTTTATAATGCAGATTATTTAATTCTATTTTTAATTTATTCAAAAAAAAATTTGGAATTAATCTAGAAATAATATTACCTTTATAGTACCAACATCAAGATCAACTTCTACATTTCTTGATTATCTCAGCAATCTGTCCCTTGTAATATTCTTATAAACTTCACTTAATCAAAAAGACTTTGAGCGGCGCTAATAGAATTGTCCTGCCATGCAAGCGTTTGACTAAACCATAGCACATCAATTCTTAAGCATCGCTTGATCATGGTTATTTAATTTCTTCACCCTAAAACAAGGTTATGACCTTCTCTACCACAAGAATTGAAGCGGCCAAGGACTGTGACCTGCTTCTTCGACTAGCAGACAGTACAATGCAGGAATTAGCTTTCCAGCAAACATCCTTAAAACGTAAATCAGTCCTCTACGAATCTTCAGCAACAGGCATACAGGTAGACCGTGCAGGCGCTGTTGCAGAAATTGCTTCCCTCCAAGCCATTGTTGATGGCTTGCCGGAAGGTGATACTAAAGAAGAGAACAACCTGAAGCTTACAAAAGCACGGTTACAGTTAATTATCATTGAAGAGCGCAAAAAAAACAGCGGTATTATTGCTGTGCTCGAAAAGGAAATGGAATTGGATATGGTGCAACGCCAACTGGACGGTGTAGAAGCTTTCAGTGAGGCGATAACATCACGTAAGCAGATCTTGACGCAAAGCCCCGTTTCCGGAGCAGCTTAAAGCAGGTTGTAAGAACACAAAGTGGCGGATAGCTCCGCCACTTTTCTTTCACCGTAAAGAAATATTAACGTTAGCAAAATATTATTTTATGAACGTTATTAAAGAAGTACGCATACAAATGGGACTGAACCAGGTACAATTCTCCGAATTTTTAAACCAACCCAGAAGTACCTTATCCATGAGTGAGCTTGATGAAAGATGCTTGCCCACTTCTGCCATGTTAAAAGTTATTTTACTTCGGGAATTTTTTACAACAATGCAAAATGAACTGAATGCGACAAACATAGCTATTTCAGCATCACGACCTGTTCATGAAATTGAAGATTTAAATGTGCTCCTGCAAAAATGGATCATGCAATTTGAAAAGAAAATTACGGAAACTCAAAATAAGCTGGCGCATGTTAAGAGCCGATATCAACATATTTGCACGATAAACGGTGTAATTAATAAACTCGCCGCCCGGTTATCTCCAAACGATTTCTCAGATTATGAAAAAAGTTGGCTCCAATTATACCTGCATCGTCTTTCCAAAAGAAAAACTGAATTTGGTCTAAACTATCAAATTTCCTTGCAACTGAAGATTGATACATTACAATATCAGCTACAAAGATGCTACACATTAAAGATGGGACTGGTTACAGAAGAAATCAGTAAACAATGAATAACTTTATCGTCACACCAAGTCATAAAAATACCTTTGGCCAGATGACATAATTAGTTACGCCATATTCTTCATTTATCCCGACTTAACATTCAGCAGAACTGTATTTGATTTTCAGATTCTTTTCAATTCATTTTATCTTTCTATATGCTGAATATCTCATGCTAACTACCTATTCCAGATTTAATTATCAATTTACATGTCGCCCCGCTGGGGCTTGCCGCAAAACTAACATCAATGCTACGTAATATATCGCCTCTATGAGGCTGGCGATTGATGGTTTATACATTTCACGGATATATAAATTTCAATTTTTAAATGATGATCGGTTCGATCCCGGCGGGGCGATAGGTTGTTAACCGGCCGATATGCAATTGACCGGGCATGTTGAATCATAAACGGCAATCAATTTTAAACTACATGTTGAATGTTTACCTGTCGCCCCGCCGGGGCCGCCGCAAAACTAACATCAGTGCCACATAATATATCGCCTCTATGAGGCTGGCGATTGATGGTTTATAAATTTCACGGATATATAAATTTCAATTTTTAAATGATGATCGATTCAATCCCAGCGGGGCGATATATGATTGACCGGCATGTTGCAAGGCAAAAGGGTATCAATTTTCAACAACATGTTACCTATCGCCCCGCTGGGGCTTGCCGCAGAACTATCATCAGTATTACGTAATATGTCGCCTCTATGAGGCTGGCGATTGATGGGTGATACATTTCACGGAGATATAAATTTCATTTTAGAATGATGATTGATTCAATCCCGGCGGGGCGATATATGATTGACCGGTATGTTGCAAGGCAAACGGGTATCATTTTTCAACAACATGTTACCTATCGCCCCGCCGGGGCCGCCGCAAAATTAACATCAGTGCCACATAATATATCGCCTCTATGAGGCTGGCAGTGGATGGTTGATACATTTTGCGTATGTATAAATTTCGATTTCTAAAGGAGGATTGATCCAACCGTGATGGGATGATATTTTATTGGCCGGTACGTGATTGGCTAATAGGTTGTATCGTTTACAGGAATCAATTTCAACAACCTTTAAATGTTTACCTGGCGCCCCGCCGGGGCCGCCGCAAAACCAACACCGGGGCTGGATAATATATCGCCTCTATAAGGCTGGCGGTGGATGGGTTACCCATTTTACAGAAAGATACAGGTGAGTTTTAAATGATGTTTATTAAACCGCTGCCTGGCAATTCCATACCGGCGCTGCCAGGTCACTATGCTGTTGTCCTTCGCAATCACGAATGGCACAACCCCGGCCGGGCGATAGGTAATTTGCCCTGGCAGGTCGGTCTGTTATTTGCCCCAACGGGGCGGTATATGATTAGCCCCGGCGGGGCGGCATGTTATTATATGGGCACCACCGTCGTCTTTTTATTTTTACGCAGCTTGTCCGGCACCGATGCAATGATCTCTTTCTTTACCAGCTCTACCAGCTTCTTCTTTACAAAATCGCGGTGCGTTATTACACTCACCTCCCTTACCGGCGCAGGCTGTTTAAAATACCGGATATGCTGCTCCTGTTTGGCCGAGAGATCAAGCGTTGCCAGCTCGGGCAATATGGTAATGCCGTCATTCAAATCCACCATACGGCGCAAGGTCTCCAGGCTGCCGGCCTCGTATTCAAACAAGGTAGATTCCCGGCTGCTCTTCTTTAACTCGCACAGGTTAATGATCTGCGAACGGAAACAATGGCCCTCTTCCAGCAACCATAACTTTTCCGGGTCTATATCCTTCGCCAGCACATAACTCTTTTTAAATACATCATTGTTCCTGGCTACATATACCATCAGCTCTTCATAAAACAATACCTGCTCTTTTATGCCATGCTCATTCAGCGGTGTTACCAATATCCCCATATCAATCTTGCCCTCTCTTAACCTGGAAATAATAAGACTGGTGGTTAACTCGTGCACAATAATTTTTACCCTGGGATACTTCTTTGCAAATGACGGGATAAACAACGGCAGCAGGTAAGGCGCCAGCGTGGGGATGATGCCCAGCCGCAGCTCCCCGTTTACAATGCCTTTCTTTGATTCAATCATTTCCGTAAGCACATCCCGCTCCCCGATGATCTTTCTCGCCTGCTCAATAATTTCCGTACCCGGCTCGGTAGGTAATACGGGCTGCTTGCTGCGGTCAAAGATCTTTATGCTTAACTCTTCCTCCAGCTTCTGTATCTGCATGCTTAACGTGGGCTGCGTTACAAAACAATGGGCAGCCGCTTCTGCAAAATGCCGGTACGTATCTACCGCGATAATGTATTCCAGTTGCGTAAACGTCATAACCTTCCTGATAATTTTTGTCTATGAAAGTATAAAGTTAATTGATTTGGGAAATGCTTGTAAAGGAAACGGAAGACACTACCTTGTGCATGCTATAGCAGTAACACGTATTTAACACCTCAAAAAATTTTGATAGCTATGAGTGATCAGCAAAAGCTCACTACTGCCTCGGGCATCCCTTATTATTACCATGAAGATACCCAGAGTGTTGGCCCGCGCGGCCCGCTGCTGTTGCAGGACTTTATTCTGCATGAAAAGATGGCGCACTTTAACCGCGAAAGGATTCCCGAACGCGTGGTGCATGCCAAGGGCTCGGGGGCCTTTGGTACCTTTACCGTTACCAGTGACATTACAAAATATACCAGGGCAAAGCTCTTTAACCAGGTAGGTAAACAAACGCGGATGTTTATCCGCTTCTCTACCGTGGGTGGTGAGAAGGGCAGCGCCGATACCGAACGTGACCCTCGTGGTTTTGCCGTAAAATTCTATACCGAAGAAGGCAACTGGGACCTCGTAGGCAACAACACCCCCATCTTCTTTATCAAAGACCCCAAGAAGTTCAGCGACTTTATACATACACAGAAACGCGACCCCTATACCAATTGCAAAAGCCCTACCATGATGTGGGATTTCTGGAGCCTGAACCCGGAAAGCCTGCACCAGGTGATGTTTTTAATGACCGATCGCGGTACGCCCTACGGCTACCGCCACATGCATGGTTTTGGCAGCCATACCTTCAGCTTTATCAATGCCGCCAATGAACGGCACTGGGTAAAATTTCATTTTGTATGCCTGCAGGGGATTAAGAATTTCAGCAATGACGAAGCGGTAAAAATGAAGGGGGAAGACCCGGATTTTGCACAGCGCGACCTGGTAGCGGCGATTGACGCGGGCGACTATCCCAGGTGGGCATTAAAGGTACAGGTGATGACGGAGGAGCAGGCGCGTACCTACCAATGGAACCCGTTTGACCTTACCAAAACCTGGAGCCATAAAGACTTTCCGCTGATAGAAGTAGGCATTGTGGAACTGAATGAAAACCCGAAGAATTATTTCCGGGATGTGGAGCAGGCAGCCTTTGCACCGGCGCATGCAGTGGATGGCATCCACTACTCACCGGATAAGATGCTGCAGGGGCGTTTATTGTCTTACCCTGATGCGCACCGTTACCGCCTGGGTGTTAACTATGAACAACTGCCCGTAAACAAGTGCCCGTATATGGTGAACAATTATGAACGCGATGGTGCAATGCGGGTGGATGACAATGGCGGCAGCAGCCCCAATTATTTCCCCAACAGCTTTGATAACATACAGGCAGATGAAGCCTACAAACAACCTTCCTGGACGCTGGACAGCAATGTTGCTGACTGGTACAGCAGGAATGCACCGGGCGAGGATGACCACTATACACAGCCGGGTATCTTTTACCGCGAGGTATTGTCTGCACAGGATAAACAGCACCTGGTAAGCAATATTGCCGGCGCCATGGGCGGTATCAGCGGTCCTAAAAAAGACGAGATCATCAACCGCCAGCTTTGCCATTTCTTCCGGGCCGATATTGGTTTGGGGATGGCCGTTGCACAGGCGCTGGGTATTAACCTGGAAAAGGTGATGCCCAAAGCACACCAGCCATAGCCCGCAGCTTCTTTGGGATAAGACCAGGCCTCATCCTGCCACTCACGCAAAGCACACGGGCCTTAAGGCCCTGCATCAAGCGAATAGCGGTGATAGCGGCATAAACATTTTCATCGCCCCAAGGGCAGGATAGCCTGCCAGCAGCACGTTAAGCAAACAGCGCAAAACATCACCAAACACTCAAAATACAAAGGCCACCGCGAGGTGGCCTTTGGCATAACAGGAGTTTATAAAGAAAATATGTTACTCACCTACCCTCTCACCTTTCACCTCTCACCATTCACCTTTCACCTCTCACCATTCACCATTCACCTCTCACCATTCACCATTCACCATTCACCTTTCACCTTTCACCTCTCACCTTTCACCTCTCACCTTTCACCATTCACCTTTCACCTCTCACCATTCACCTCTCACCTTTCACCTCTCACCTTTCACCTCTCACCTCTCACCTTTCACCTCTCACCTTTCACCCTCTCACTTTTTCATCCAACTCTCCCTAAACCCCTTCACCGCTTTTTCCGTTTTCTTATCAGGCATTTCCATGGCCACAATGCTGATCATGGGCGATTCCGTCGCAGTCACCGTAGTAGCCTTCAGCTCATCCCGGTGCCTGAACCTGATGGCGAGACGGTCACCCGGCTGGTGATTGCCCAGCACCTGTCTTATATCGGTCTGGTTGCTGATGGTTTTATCATCCAGTGAAACAATTTCATCGCCTATATCAAGCCCGGCAATATATAAGGGAGACCCTTTTACGGTTGCCCTTGCCAGTTTGGTGCCTTCATTAAAAACGGTACTGCCGATCCATGCCTTGCCTTCACCTGTTTTCTTTAGCGCAAACCCTGCCTTCTGCAACAGGCTGGCATAGTCAAAAGATACATGGCCAATGATGTATTTTGTATAAAACTCTTCTGCAAAGGCAGGGTCGCGGGTAACTTCCGCCAGTGTTGTTTTTACATCTGTTACATTATAAGGAATACCTGTTCTGCCATACTTCTTCCACATGGCCTGCATAAAATGGTCCAGTGTAAGATTTTTAAACCGGGTACGCAGGCTCAGGTCCAGCGCCAGTGCAATGGCCGCGCCATAGGGATAATAAGACGCGTAAAAATTGCCGTAATTGGTTTGGTCCACGGCAACGCCGGCATCTACAAACACCGCGTTACGGCTGTTGGCGACCGGTGAATAATTTTTACCACCGGGTGTATTTTCTTTGGTATTGATATACTGGCTGAGGGCGCCCAGCCATTCCTCGTCTGTATAGTACCCGCAGCGTTTCATCAGCAGGTCGCCGTAATACTGGGTAAACCCTTCGGCAAACCAGAGCCCGTCGCTCATATTGCTTTTCTCAAAGTTGAAGGGCTCCAGTGTTTTGGGGCGGATGCGCTCCACGTTCCAGCAGTGAAAGAATTCATGGGAGAACACTTCCAGCTCATCATCCCTTCCCGTAAATTTTTCGGGAAGCGTGATCATGGTAGAGTTGCGGTGCTCCATGCCATCGCCATGTGTATAAGGGTTGATGGTAGCGATAAAAGTATAGTTGCCATAGTCGTAATCGGGAAATTCCCCAAACACCGCCTGCGCCTGCAGGGTGATCTGCTTTATCTTGTCGGCAAATGCCTGTGCAGCCTCCGGTGAAGCCACGGCATCCAGCGCCAGCCGGAACTTCAGCTCACGGCCGTCGGGGTTGTTCAACTGCCAGTTGCCAAAGAGCAGCGGCGCCAGCCTGGTCGGGCAATCCATAAGGTATTGCAAACCCGGCGCCTGGAAGGTGAACGGGTCGGCCGTAGGTTTTAGCTGCGTAGCCACGGTCCAGTTTTTATTTTGCGGAATAGTAAAATGCAGTTCTACCAGGCCGCTGTCTTTTTCCATCCCCTTCATCCATAACAGGGTGGCGGGCATGTTCAGGTGCACGGCATTTTCATCAATACCGGCATAGGTACCATCCATATAATTCCCATACAGCGTGTACTGCACTTTCACCTGCTCTTCATGCACGGGAACCTCGCACACATCTGCATCTATGCGGTTGATGCCGATGGCCTTGCCTGATTTGTCCCAGGCGCTTACATCATAGATATTCTTGCCAAACTCATGGGTAGCATAACGCCCCGGTGAAGACCGGCTCATGCGGAAAACTGCCGGCTGGTGCTTATCAAGTCCGTCCACGGTTAAGGTAATAAGCGCCTCATGGTGCACCAGGTTGGGAAAGGAAAAGTCGTACCTGATTTTTTGCGCAGTCGCCCAATAACAGGTCATGGTAAAAATAAAAACGAGGGTTCGCTTGGTCATAACATTGGTTAAAACGGAAAGATAAATGGAAATGCGTTGTTGCGGCGGGAAATCGTGAGGACCGGTGCGCCCATCTTACCATTGAGGGTGTTGGCGAAGGCCGGGCAACCGGGGCATTATCGTTCAGCTACCCTACAAAAATTCAATAGACATACAAAAGCTGAAGCTTGCACCTCAGCCCTGCTTTTGCAAATACCTTATTAGCGGCTGCCACATTGGTTTTACACGATTTTTAAAGATTGAATTAATCCATGCTCAAATTCAAAATGATAAGTCATTGTAACAGGACTGCCGGGAAAGGTTCCGGAAACTTCCGTCTTCAATGTATGTTCAGTTGCTGAATATTCAAGGGGTTTCATCGTTGCCTGGTATTCCTTATTTGCTTTTTCTATCCAGTTTTCTATTTCTTTTCTTCCTTTGTGCGTTCTGCCCTCATCAAAAACTACGGCTGTTTCTGCAAAACAATTTGCATAAGCAACGCTATCAAAGCTGTTTTGTGTTTTTACTAATTCTGCTACAACTTCCGGTAAGTTCATTTTTATTTTTAAGATGATTAAATTGTTGGTACGGTGCCGCCATCTATTACAAAATTTGTCCCTGTTAAATAATTGGCTCTTGGTGAAACCAGGAAGCCAACGAATTCGGCTACTTCTTCCGGTTGGGCAGGTCTGCCAAAAGGTATTCCACCCAATGCATCCATAACGCTTTGCTGAGCTTCTTCTACCGTACTTTTTGCATTTCTTGCGATCTCGCCCAGCCAGGCTTCCGATGCTGTTGTATTTATCCATCCCGGCGAAACAGTTAATACGCGAACACCCTTAGGTGTAACTTCATTGGATAAACTTTTGCTGTAATTAATCAATCCTGCTTTTGCGGCTGCGTAGGGTAATGTGGAATCATATAGTGGCAGTTTGCCTTGAATGGAAGCTATGTGAATAATAACACCACTTTTCTGCTGTATCATTTTTGGTAAAAATCCTCTGTCCAGTCTAACAGGGGCAAGCAGGTTAGCTTGCAGGGTTGATTCCCAGTCCGTATCAGTTAATACGGCAAAGCCACCTGCAGGTGTTGCTGAAGAACCAAGGTTGTTCACGAGAATGTCCAGCCTCCCATAAGTTGACAGCACTTCGCTGATTACTTTTTGAGTTCCTTCTTCCTTACTTAGATCCGAAGGGATAAAATGCAACCTGCTGTTATTTTGTTCCGGTGCGTTTCGTGCAGTAATAATAACTGTTGCACCGGCTTGTAAAAGCCTTTCTGCAATAGCTTTACCAGTTCCCTTTGTACCTCCTGTTACTAAAGCAATCTTGCCTGATAACTCATTGTTGAAATTAAATTGCTGTTCCATTTATTAAATTGTTTCAGGCAAAGCTGAGACTTATGTACGCTTCTTACAAGTACGGAATTGCGATTCAGATAGGGATAAATTTTTCCCCTACTGAACAATTTGGAACATTGATTTAATTTTGATGTATGTATGAAAGAAAGATCTTACCGAACCTGAACTGTGGTTTGGATTTAATAGGCGAAGTGCTGTATGGAAAGTGGAAAATCCGTTTGTTGTGGTTCATCAATGAAGGGCATAAACGTCCCAGCGAACTGCAACGAAAAATTCCCGATGCAACAAGACGTGTTTTAAATATTCAATTAAAAGAGTTGGAAGACCACGAATTGATTACAAAGAAAATTTTTCCCGTAGTACCGCCAAAAGTAGAATACAGTTTAACTGAGTTTGGCAAAACCTTAATTCCTGTAATTTCTGCGTTAGGAAATTGGGGCGATAAAAATGAAGCGCATTTACGTTCCGTTATTTTAAAGCGTTTGAAATCCGAAAGTCTGTAGTTTGAATCTGGAACGAGCCATTGAAAGTGGTTGCCGCTAACCCGGTGCTTATTCAAAGAGCACATAATCCCAAGGAGTTGAACAACCCTGCAACCCGCTCACACCTCCCGCAAAATCTTTCTCAACATTTCCCCCTTTCATCTCAAAATAGCCGGTAATGATCCCAAAATTTTATCCATCCGTTAAAAAAATTAAACAAACGTTTGATTAATTGGAGGATTTCCATTTCCTTTGCACTTCCAACTGTAACTCTCATAGTCTCATCCCAAAATAACGTGCCTGCCAGGCAAACATAGTTTGCATTACTAATGTTATTGGATTAGTTTAACGTAGATTTTTTTAAGACAAGCGTATGATAAGACGTATAAATACCATTGTTGCACTACTGTTTATTTTTTTAACAGGTGCAACCGCACAAACCAAGGACTCTGTTTTACAGCAGGCCACCCTGCAAAATGTGGTTCAGTATGCGTTAAGCCACCAGCCGGTTGTACAGCAATCGCTTATTGATGAGCAGATTGTTGACCGCCAGATCAAGGGTAAACTGGCCGACTGGTTTCCACAACTCAATTTTAATTACAGCCTGCAGCACAATTTCCAGATCCAGCAATCGGTCATTGGCGGGCAAACGATTAAGCTGGGCGTAGATAACCAGTCAGTAGGCGGCTTTGGCCTTACACAAACCATCTTTAACCGGGATGTATTGCTCGCCAGCCGCAGCGCGGGTGATGTAAGAACACAGGCCCGGCAAAACACCAGCAGCAACCGCATAGATGTTGCCGCCAATGTAAGTAAGGCCTTCTACGATGTACTGCTTACCCAGGAACAATCCCGCGTGCTGGATGAAGACATCGTAAGGTTGCAGCGCAGCCTTAAAGATGCCACCAGCCAGTACCAGGCAGGCGTGGTGGATAAGACAGACTACAAACGTGCCGCCATCGCACTTAACAACAGCAAGGCCCAGAAGAAACAGAACGATGAGCTGTCCAAAGCAAAGCTTGTTTATTTAAAAAGCCTGATGAACTATCCTGATTCGGCAGAACTGGGTTTGTCTTACGACAGCGCACAAATGATGCAGGAATCCTATATTGACACCCTGCAGGGCTACAGCATGCAGAACAGGATCGAGTTCCAGCAGTTGCAAACCCAGAAAAGGTTACAGGAAGCCAACCTCCGTTATGAAAAATGGAGTTTCCTGCCTGCTGTTTCCCTGTTTGGCAACTATAATCTTAACTACCTGAACAACTCCTTTCCAAAGTTGTACAGCAATAACCTGCCCAACTCCAATGCCGGTGTAACGCTGGCCTTCCCCATTTTCCAGGGAACCAAGCGTATCCAGAACATCAAACTGGCCGAGCTTCAGTTGAAACGGGTGGATTATGACTTTACCGCACTCAAAAATTCTATCAGCAGTGAGTACAGCAGCGCGATAGCATCGTATAAAGCCAACCTCAATAACTTTAATGTGCTGAAAGAAAATCTTGAGCTGGCAACAGATGTATATAACACCATCCAGCTTCAGTATAAATCAGGTATCAAAACCTACCTGGAAGTGATCAATGCCGAAACAGATCTGCGTACGGCACGCATCAACTATACCAATGCTTTATATAATGTGCTCAGCAGTAAGATTGATGTACAGAAAGCGCTTGGACAAATTCAATATTAATTCACTCATACTAAAACAACTCAGATATATGCAAAAGAACGTATGTTGGTACACACTCAGTTTTGCGGCTTTGTTACTATTCGCAAGCTGTGGAAACAAACAACAGCAGCAACAGCAGCAGGGTCCGCCGCCGGCTGTAGCTGTAACGCTTGATACGGTTAAATCAACTGATGCCAAATATAATGATGAATACCCCGGTACGGTTACCGCACTAAACCAGATACAGATCACCGCACAGGTAAGCGGTTACGTTACCGGCATCTACTTTAAGGATGGTGATAAGGTATCCAAAGGCCAGAAATTATATTCGATAGATGCGCAGATCTATAATGCCAATTATCAGCAGGCACTGGCCAACCAGGCCGTACAGGAAACCAACCTGGTAAAGGCACAAAAAGATGCTGACCGTTACCATGAGCTGGAAAAGAATGATGCCATCGCCAAACAGCAGGTAGACTATGCTGATGCCGCGCTGGATGCAGCAAAGAAACAGGTGGATGCAGCAAAAGCAACCGTAAACAGCGTAAAGGCAAATGTTAGTTTTGCCACCATTTATGCGCCTTTTACAGGTACCATCGGCATTTCACAGGTTAAAGTGGGTACTGCGGTTGGTGCGGGAAGTACGTTATTAAACACCATCTCTACAGATAACCCGATGGCTGTTGACTTTGCCGTAGACCAGAGAGAGATCTACCGCTTTACACAGCTTCAGCAGAAAGGCACGAATACCAAAGATTCTGTTTTCACCATTGCGTTTGGTGATGAGGTATATCCTTATCCCGGCCACATCAGCCTGATAGACCGTGCAGTAGACCCGCAGACAGGGACCATTAAAACAAGGCTGGTATTTGCCAATGATAAAAGCCTGCTGAAAGCCGGGATGAATGCAACCGTGCGGGTACTGAATACTGCTGCAAAAAAATCTGTTATCATTCCTTACAAGGCAGTTACCGAGCAGTTGGGTGAGTTCTTTGTGTATGTTGTTGGTGATAGCAGCAAGGTTAGTCAGCATAAGGTAAAACTGGGTACACAAATAAACAATGACGTGATAGTAACGGATGGCTTGAAAGAGGGAGATATTATACCTGTACAGGGTGTACAGAATTTGCGTGAGGGTTCGGTAGTTACAACGGCTCCGCCGCAGCAGGCAGGTGCTGCAACTGCTCCTAAAAAGTAAAGACGAAAACCGGAATGACCATATTTTCTGATGCCCGCAACAGTTTTTTACAGCACCGGCTGCTGCATCAAAGATTGGTAAAAGGAAATTCGCAAATGCTTCAACAGCACTGTAAATACCCTTTCGCCGTTAGTTCTTTGCGGAAGATTTAAGCGGGTATCATAAGGTTTTAAAACCTGAACGGCTGATACAGTGGTTGCGTTTTTACAGTGAGAACACGGTACAAAGTGCAGCGGAAATAAACGGAATTACAGGCGTACAAAGCAACGTCTCATCGGCCTTCTTTAAAAAAGGGAAAAGGACAAGTTCTTTTTAATAGCAGCAATACAGTTAAGTACATAAATACATTATGAATAGTTGGGTGTTGTAATCATTAACAGGTTAACATTCACCATTCACCATTCACAATTCACCAAGATGATAGCAGATACTTTTATAAAACGCCCGGTTACAGCCATTGTAATTTCAGTTGTAATAATACTGGTGGGCATTATCGCATTGATATCATTGCCCATTGCGCAGTATCCTGATATTACGCCGCCAACGGTTTCCATAGCAGGTATATTTACGGGCGCCGATGCACAAACGGTGGAACAAACCACCACTACCGCCATTGAAACGCAGGTAAATGGTACGCCGGGTATGACGTATATGCAGAGTAACAGTACCGGCAGCGGGCAAAGCAGCATTACCGTAAACTTTGAAGTGGGAACCGATATTAATATCGCCACGCTGGATGTGCAGAACCGTGTAAGCGTAGCAGAACCCACCCTTCCGGATGCGGTTAAACGTTTAGGACTAACCACGCGTAAACGTAACCCCAGCATCATGATGGCGCTGGCGCTTTATTCACCCAATGGTTCGCATGACGCCACCTTTCTGGGTAACTATGCAAACATTTATTTAAAGGATGCCCTGCTGCGTGTAAAAGGCGTAGGGGACATTATAACAAGGGGCGATGATTTTGGTATGCGCGTATGGCTTAACCCCAACCAGCTTTCCGCATTAAACCTTACTACTGCAGACGTTACTGCCGCCCTCACTGAACAAAACCTGCAGGTTGCTGCCGGAACGATCGGCGGTAACCCCCAGCCCAATGTTCAGGCGTTTGAATACAGCGTGCTTACCAACAGCCGCATCAACACGAAAGAACAATTTGAAAATATTGTCGTACGTACAAGGCCCGCAGACGGGAGCATCGTTCGTTTAAAAGACGTAGCGAGAATTGAACTGGGAAAATTTGATTATGGCAACAATGCACTCGTTGCCAGTAAGCCCTGCGCTTTTATCCTGATATACCAGGCCCCCGGTGCCAATGCCCTTGATACTTACAAAGGCATTAATGATGCCCTGACAACCATGAAAAAAACATTCCCCAAGGATGTTGATTACCTGGTGCCGCTGGAAACAGCCACTGTAGTACAAACCTCTATTAATGAAGTGGTACATACACTGGTAGAAGCATTGATACTGGTAGTGATCGTGGTGTTCCTCTTTCTTCAGAACTGGAGGGCAACGCTTATTCCCGTACTGGCCATCCCGGTATCGCTTATCGGTACATTCATCTTCTTTATACCGTTCGGATTTACGATCAACACCCTTACCCTCTTTGCCTTCGTACTCGCCATCGGTATCGTGGTGGATGATGCGATCGTGGTGGTGGAAGCGGTTCAGCATTATATAGACCATGAGAAGCTGTCGCCAAAAGAGGCTACGCAAAAAGCGATGAAGGATATCTCCGGACCGGTAATCGCAATCGCGTTAATTCTTGCTGCGGTGTTTGTACCGGTTGGTTTTGTTCCGGGTATTGTGGGCAGGTTGTACCAGCAGTTTGCGATAACTATTGCCGTATCGGTGGTGATATCCGCATTCGTTGCATTGTCATTAACACCGGCACTTTGCAGCATCATGCTAAAACCATCCAAAGGTGAAAATGCGAAAAAGAACTGGCTGGAAAAATTCTTTGCTGCGTTTAACAGGTGGTTTGGCAATGTTACACACTCCTATACAAGAGGTGTTGGCAAATGGATCAGGGGAACCCCTTATGTATTGGTGATGCTGGTTTGTTTGTTTGTAGGATTGTTCTTTCTCTTCCAGAAGAAACCCACAGGCTTTATACCCACAGAAGATGAGGGCCGTTTATATGTAACCTATGAAATGCCCGAAGGTACTTCTACTACAAGAAGCGTTGCCATGCTTAAAGATATTATGGCAAGGGTTCAATCCATACCTGCGGTAGATGTAGTGGGTGGTTTGGCCGGATTAAACATTATCACCTTCTCTAACAAGAGCAACTCCGGTACCATGTTCGTAAAGTTGAAACCATGGGATGAACGCAAGAGCAAGGAAGAGCAGATACAGGCAGTTGTAGGAGATATTGCCAAGAAAACAGGCAGTATAAAAGAAGCACGTGTGTTGCCTATTCAGCCACCGGCCATACCGGGTCTCGGGCAAACATCGGGCTTTACTTTTGAGTTGCAGCAAACAACCAGCACAGACAGTTTGCAGGCATTTGAAAAAGTTGCCCAGAAGTTTTTAGGCGCATTATATCAGCGCCCTGAAATTGGGCTTGCCTATACCTTCTTTTCTACCAAAACACCAAGCTACCAGGTGAACGTGGATAAAGACATGGCCAAGAAACTGGGCGTACTGGTATCTGATGTATATAGTACAATGAGCACTTTACTAGGCAGCAGCTACGTAAACGACTTTAACCTGTACGGCAGGAACTTTCGTGTAGTAGCCATGGCCGACAGCAGTTTCCGTACTTCTTTAAGTGATTTCAGAAGCTACTATGTGCGTAACAGCCAGGGCAATATGATACCGCTAAGTTCACTGGTTACCACCAAGCTGGTAGAAAATCCATCGGTGATATCCCACTATAATATCTACAGGTCAATTGAAATAAACGGCTCACCTAAACCGGGCTTCAGTAGCGGTCAGGCCATTGATGCCCTGAAAGAGGTTGCCGCAAAAACACTTCCTGAAGGCTATGGATATGAATTCTCCGGCATGAGCCGTGAGGAAATAAAAGCGGGTAGCAGCACCAGTTTAATATTCGCCATCTCCATTGTATTCGTATTCCTGTTCCTGGCCGCGCTCTACGAAAGCTGGAGTGTACCCTTCTCTGTATTACTCGCGGTACCGATTGGTATGTTTGGTTCTATATTAACGCTTACCCTGTTGCCTAACCTTACCAACAACGTATATGCGCAGATTGGTTTGATTACGCTGATTGGCCTGGCTGCCAAGAACGCAATCCTGATCGTGGAATTTGCCAAGGAAAGGGTTGACAGGGGTATTGATATTGTGCATGCAACATTACAGGCGGTAAGTTTACGTTTACGCCCGATCATTATGACCTCGCTGGCGTTTATCCTGGGTGTATTACCGCTTGCCTTTGCAGAAGGTGCGGCATCTGTATCACGTCAAACCATCGGCTGGACGGTGTTTGGCGGTATGCTTGCAGCTACCTCGCTGGCGATCTTTGTGGTGCCGGTACTGTTTGTACTGATCACCAAACTCGCCTATGGCAAAAAACTGAAACGCCTGCAGGCACAGCAGCAGGAGCAGGAAAGAGTGGACAAATCTATTACCGATAGCAGAATTGGTTAGGCAATTGCCGGTTACCTGAAACTGGTAACCGGTAATTTCTCTTCGCTTATATTTACCGCAAATTTTTTAGTTATGGAATTACAGGAACTCATTACCAAAGCGTGGAACAACCGTGAACTGCTGAAGGATATTGAATATTCAGAAGCCGTAAACGCCACAATGGTAGAAATAGACAAAGGACGTTTAAGGGCTGCTTCACCTACGGAGGATGGCTGGGTTGTAAATGAATGGGTAAAGCAGGCAATACTGATGTTCTTTGGTATTCAGCAGATGCAGACTTACTCATTACCTCCTTTCGAGTTTTATGATAAGATACCGTTGAAAACCAACTTCCGTGAACAAGGGGTACGTGCTGTACCGCATGCCATTGCCCGCTATGGTTCGCATATTGAAAAGAACGTGGTGCTGATGCCCAGCTATGTAAACATCGGTGCTTATATTGATGAATGCACCATGGTTGATACATGGGCAACCGTAGGCAGTTGCGCACAGATAGGCAAGAATGTTCACCTGAGCGGCGGCGTTGGCATTGGCGGTGTTCTTGAACCTATACAGGCTGCCCCCGTAATTATTGAAGACGGTGCATTTATCGGCAGCCGCTGTATTGTGGTGGAAGGTGTACATGTAGAGAAAGAAGCGGTACTCGGCGCCAACGTGGTATTGACCAAATCCACCAAAATTATTGATGTTAGCGGAAGCGAACCAAAAGAATACCGCGGCCGTGTACCGGCAGGCAGCGTAGTAATACCGGGAACCTACAACAAGGAATTTCCTGCTGGTTCTTATGGTGTAAGCTGTGCATTGATCATTGGTAAACGTAAAGCAAGCACCGATTTAAAAACAAGCCTGAATGATGCATTAAGAGATTTTAATGTAAGTGTATAAACAGAAGTCGTGATTTTGTTTCAAACAGAGCGTTGATCGGTTATCAACGCTCTGTTTTTTTTATACAAGGTTGCTTAAAAATGCACATTCACCTAGTCATTTTGGCTAAAGCCAGTAACGGACTTGCATTTTAACCCGGGAATAAGCCCCGGGTTAACTGAACATAACGAACGGCTTTAGCCAAAGTGAATACAAACTGGCGTGAGGATATGTTTAAATATTTGTAAGTGTCCGGATAACGCATTGAAAAGTGTCTTTATGACACAATCAAAATACAAATGGAGCGCTGTCCAGCGCTCCATTTGTATCTACTGTATTCATGAATAGTAATAATTTTCCCTGATCATTGTCGGCACACAAATTAAAAACACCCGTTAATCCGTCAATCAAACGATTGCGTAAGTTACTATAAGCAGTATCATCTTATATAATTACTTGTTAAGTTTGTAAAGGCAAAATTTGTAAGATAACCAGGACTTTCAGGCAGGACTTTTTTCATGACAACAAGTACCCGATAGTTAAATCAAATCCGTAAAATTCAACAAAACTCAATGAAACAAAATCCCCGGTATTTCAAAAACGATCCGTAGAACCACGCAGCTTATTTCCATTACCAGCATTCAGCATTTATACTGGCCAGGCCATCACGCATGTGTTATGATATTTCCGTGCTGATCTACCTCCGTGCAAATATTTCTGCTGATGAACCGGCTTTGTAAAGCCGGATGAAAAAGTATGCGTTTACACCAAGACTACTTAAACAATTTAAGATGAAAAAATTGTGCTCACTGCTTATTGGCATGTTCTTCCTGTGCATGTGTTGCATCACCGCCTCGGCCCAGTCTTCTTCCCTGTCCGGAGAAGTTAAAGATTCGTCGGGCACCGGTATACCCAGCGTAACAGTGCAGGTTACCAGCACACGCCTTGCTGCCACTACGGATGCAAATGGTAAGTTCACCATCAGCAACGTTCCTGCCAAAGGCAAACTCGTTATTCACCATGTGGGTTATAAGGACAAGGAGGTTTCCTTTAACGATCACAGCTTTATTTCCATCACACTTACAGAAACCGTCTCCAACCTTAACGATGTAGTGGTGGTTGGTTATGGCAGGCAGAAAAAGGTTTCCCTGGTGGGCGCCATCTCAGCCGTTACTTCCAAAGACCTGAAGCAAAGCCCGGTATCAGACCTTACCAATGCGCTTGCGGGCCGGTTACCCGGTCTTTTTACACAGCAGACCAGCGGCGCCCCGGGGTATAGCAGTGCAACGCTGCAGGTACGTGGTTTTGGTACGTTTGCCGGAGGAACAAGTCCGCTCACGATCGTGGATGGTGTGGAGCGCCCTTTTAGCCAGATTGATGCCCGTGAAGTTGAATCTATTTCTATTCTAAAGGATGCATCTGCCACTGCGGTATATGGAGTACGTGGTGCAAATGGCGTTATCATTGTTACTACAAAAAGAGGTACCAAATCAAAACCTACGGTTGATATAAGCCTGCAGAACAGCATCCAGCGTATGACCCGTATCCCGAATTTTCTTGGTTCTTATGACTATGCCAGGTTATATAACGAAGCAAGTTTAAATGATGGCCTTGCAGCGCCTTATACAGCAGATGATCTTCAGAAATACAAGGATCATTCAGATCCTTATTTTCATCCCGATGTGGATTGGTACAAAGCAGTGCTAAAGCCTTCTACTTCGCAAAGAACGGCCAATATAAACGTAAGCGGCGGTACTGACTTTGCCAAGTATTTTGTATCAGGCAGCTTTCTTACAGAGAATGGTTTTTTCAGGTATGGTGATCTGAATGATTACAATACCAATGCACAGTTTACCCGTTACAATTTCCGCTCCAACGTAGACCTTAATATCACCAAAGACTTTATTACCAGTGTAAATCTTTCGGCCCGTAACGAGATGAGAAATGAGCCCGGTGTCGGGGTAGATGGCATCTTTAGTTTTATCAACCGCATACCGCCTAATACAATGCCTGTTTTTAATCCTGATGGTTCACTGGCAGCCAACAGTATTGACTTCAAAAACCCCATCGGCGAAATTTCAAGAACAGGCTATACACGCAGCTATACCAATGTGCTGGAGCTTTCGGTAATTCTTAATCACCGGCTTGACTTTATTACAAAAGGCCTGTATGCCAAAGTGAATATGTCTTACGACAATGAGTATCTATACAGGCAGGTCTGGAGCAAAAGCTACCAGACGGTATCTTATACCCAGGATGCGAATGGCGATCCCGTTTACATGCCTACCTCCCATATAGAAACACCTTTGTCTTTTAGCTCCGGCTTTGCCGGCTCAAGAGACAACCGGGCTGATCCTTTTAAGCATGTATATCTTGAAGGCTCATTAAACTATGATCGCACTTTTGGTAAGCATGGAGTTACCGGTCTCTTACTGTATAACAGGGACAGGAGAACTTATAACTCAGAATGGCCGTACTCGCTGGAAGGCTTTGTGGGAAGGGTTACCTACAACTTCTACAGCAGGTATTTCCTGGAATACAACGTTGGTTATAACGGAACGGACCAGTTTGCCAAAGGAAGCAGGTTTGGATATTTTCCATCCTACGCCCTTGGATGGCTGGTATCAGAAGAACCGTGGATGAAAAAACATGCGCCTTTTATCAACCTGCTTAAAGTAAGAGGCTCATATGGTGAAGTAGGTAATGATAAACTGAACAGCGGCAGGCGCTTTCTGTTCTTCCCCGACTCTTACACAGATGTGGGCACCTACAATTTTGGCGTGAATGGCTCACCTTATTCCGGTTACGGAGAAGCTGCGCTCGGCAATCCTACGGTAACCTGGGAAAAAGCAAAAAAGAAAAACATCGGTATCGATCTTGAGATACTTAAAGGCATGTTTGCCGTAACAGCAGACATCTTTCAGGAAGACCGGTCAGACATTTTACTTACAAGACAGGATGTACCGGGCCTTGTAGGCGTTACACAAGGCAATCTTCCCCCGGTAAATCTTGGTATCATGACCAACCATGGCTTTGAGCTTGAAGTGAGCCATAAGTATTCCATCAACAAAAACTTCAGGTATTTTGTAAAAGGCAATATCTCCTTTGCACGTAACAAAATTCAATACAATACCCAGGCCCCGTTAAAATATGCATGGTTGCCCGCAGGCAATGGCGCACCTTATGGCACCGAGGGTTATAACCTGAAACAGAATTTCGGCTTTGTATCAGAAGGTTTCTTTAACTCGCAGGATGAAATTGCCAACTGGGCAAGTCAGTCCAACTATGGTGTTACCCAGCCGGGCAATATCAAGTACAAAGATCTGAATGGGGATGGTGTGATAGATGCGAATGACCAGCAGGCAGTAGGCTATCCTACCTATCCTGAAATTATGTATGGCGCCTCTATCGGCTTCTCGTATAAAAACTTTGATTTTAGTATGCTCTTCCAGGGAGCGGCCAATTGTTCCATCTATATTTCCAATGAGGTGGCCTGGCCCTTCTTTAACAGCGCGAAAGTTACTGATATTGTATTGGGAAGATGGACACCCGCAACGGCGCAAACTGCGAACTATCCCATTCTTACCACGCATTCCAACTCCAACTCCAATGATTATGTAGCTTCTGATTTCTGGTTAAGAAACGGCGCTTATACACGCTTAAAGAATGTTGAAATCGGCTACACACTCAACAGGAAATTCCTGGCAAAATATGGCCTCACCAATTTCAGGATCTTCTTCACCGGGCTTAATCTTCTTACCTGGGATCACTTTAAAGTCTTTGACCCCGAAGGACGGGACCCGCGTGGATGGCAGTACCCGCAATCCAAAGTGTATAACATGGGTATCAACCTTTCCTTTTGATCATTAAACAAGTAAACATGAACCGCAGTAAAAATTTATCCTACCTGTTGTTATTGCTTTTACCGGCACTCCTGTTACAGGCTTGTAAAAGAGATTTTCTCGGGCCGGACCCAAGAAACGAGGGGCTTACCAAGGATGTTGTTTTTAGTAATATTACAAATGCCCAGAAAGAGCTTACCAATGCCTATTCCGGCATCTACACAGGTTTTAGTATCGATGGCTCCAATACTAAAAGAAACCTTGGTTATGCAATGCTTTCTTCCTACTGTGACGAATCAGTAAACAGTTTTACCTGGGCCGATAGCTGGAGTGTAAACAGCGGCGCCTGGGGGCCTACCTTTAATGATGATGATATATGGTCTCCGGCCTATGCCTCTATACGTGTATGTAATATTTTCATGGCATCTATTGATGGGGTACCTGAAGTTGCTACCGGTGATAACGCTTTGAAAATCCGCATGAAAGCGGAAGCCCGTTTCTTAAGGGCCTATTATTATTTTGAGCTCATCAAACGGTATGGCGGCGTACCAATCATCAATGATGTATTAAGCCTTACCGGTGATCTTGATCTTGCAAGAAATAGCTGGGATGAATGCGTAAGCTTTATCACTGCCGATTGCGATACTGCAGCCCTGGACCTGCCTACTCAATATGCCTCAACAGATATTGGCAGGGTAACCAAAGGCGCCGCACTGGCGCTTAAAGCCAAAACGCTGCTGTACAATGCAAGCCCCCTGCATAATTCAGCCAACGATGCCGGTAAATGGCAGTCTGCTGCTGCAGCGGCAAAGACCGTTATTGACATGAAGCTGTACAATTTATATCCTGATTACCGGCAATTATTTCTCACCCCCAATAACCAGGAGATTATTTTTTCAAGACAGGACTTCAGTAATTATGGATTGGATGATCCCTATCAACGCCCCAACGGCAACACGGGCGGCTGGGGTGGTACCAACCCTACGGTAAACTTCATTGATCACTATGAGATGGATAATGGCAAACTTATTACTGACCCTACCTCCGGTTATAGTGACGCTGCTCCACTGGATCATCGTGATAAACGCCTGTACCAAACCGTAACCATCCCCGGTGAAACCTGGATGGGCCAGGAATACCAGCCCTGGGACAATGGCGTAGACAGCCGTAACCCGCCACCCAACACCAGCAAAGGAGGGGATGGCACCTGGACCGGGTTTAACCTGAAAAAGTTTCTTGATGAAGGTTATAATGCAAAAACGCATTGCTGGCCTATCCTGAGAATGGGTGAAATCTATCTTGACTATGCCGAAGCGCAGAACGAGGCTTCCGGGCCGGACCAATCTGTGTACGATGCCATCAATTTAGTGAGGGCAAGACCAACCGTGGGACAGCCCGCATTACCCTCAGGCCTTTCAAAAAGCGATATGCGCAACCGCATACGCAATGAAAGGTGTGTTGAGCTGGCGTTTGAAGAGCAACGCATTTATGATGTACGCAGATGGCAGATTGGCGCACAAACGCAGGCCGGCAGCATGTATTGTTTTGCTATGACGCTTAACGCTAACGGCACCATCACCTATAAAAGACAGGCGTTTCAAACAAGAACATATGTTGCGCCCAAAATGGACCTGTACCCCATTCCGCAAACAGAAACAGCCATCAACAAGAACCTGACTCAAAACCCAGGTTGGTAACCGGTGATTTATTGAATCAACAAACCGAACTGACATGAAATCAATCAATCAAAATATAAGAAAAAAAACAGGCCGGGGTTTATTGTTCGCGCTGTGCATCTCAGCAACAATTACAGCGCATGCACAGGACAGCAAAGACTCTCTTGAAGTAAAAGGCGCTATTGTTGAGCAAAATGGAGAACTGCTATCCGGTGTTGCCATTACATCTTCCAAAACCAGGCAATCTACCTCCTCCCGAAAAGGCACATTCAAGATAAATACTGTTGCCGGTGATACGCTATTACTAAGCCTTGACGGATTTGACAATAAGCAACTCATTATTGCAGATGCATCACCGCTTTCTGTTACCATGGTAAAGGAAAGTGAATGGAACAGGATAATACCACTCACCTGGGGTATGCAGCGCCGCCGGTATACCACTGGATCTTTTGCTACGGTTGCCGGTTCAGATCTTAAAGTAACGCAGGTGGGTGATATGAGCAACCTGCTGCAGGGATTACTCCCGGGGCTTACCACTTCTCAAACAAGTGCAGAGCCCGGCTACAGCAGCTCAAGCCTGGCAATACGTGGTCTCAGCACCTTTGGCAACAGTGGTATAAATACATATATTGACGGTGTTGAAAGAGATTTCACACAACTGGACCCCGGCGAAATAGAAACCATTGAAGTGCTGAAAGATGCAGCGGCCAATGCAATGCTGGGCATTAATGGCGCCAACCGGGCGATATGGGTAACAACCAAAAAAGGCAGGGCCTTTCAAAACAAAATAAGTTTTACTGCACAGGGTGGTATTGTAGAGCCTACTACCAGTCCGAAATTTCTGAATGCCTACAACTATGCCGTTTTATATAACGAGGCACGTACCAACGATGGCTTTACCCCCTACTTTTCACCACAGGCGCTGGATGCTTTTAAAAACAACAGCGATCCCTACCTGTACCCGAATGTTGACTGGCGCGGACAGATTCTGAAGAACAGCACCAGCCAGCAACGCTATACTTTCACCATGAGCGGCGGCAACAACTCAGCACGCTATTTCATTTTACTGGGATATAGTAACCAGCCGGGCATCTATAATTATACGGATGTAAACCCCTATAATACCAATGCAAATTTCAAACGCTACAACTTCAGGACCAATCTTGATATAAGCATTGATAAAAAAACATCCGTATCACTGGATATGGGTGGACGGGTAGAGACCAAAAATTATCCCGGCGCCGGCGCTTCCAGTATTTTTCAAACTGCATCCTTTTACCCGCCAGGCCTTTTTCCTATGTTGAATAAAGACAGCAGCATTGGCGGCAACAACATCTTTCGCGGTAACCCTTATGGTCTTATTACATCCACCGGTTATGTAAATGATGAGACGCGTTATTTCCTGGGTACCGCACGCATTACCAGATCGCTGGATGATATCACCAAAGGTCTTTCTGTAAACGCTGCCATCAGCTTTGACAATACGTTCAGAAACCTTGTGAGCGCTTCACAATCATTTGCCGTTTACCAGTACAATGCAGACAGTACCTATACCCAATATGGCATCAGCTCGCCTTTAAGCGACAGGAGCCAGGGTAGCACACAAAACAACCGGTCTACTATTGATGCTTCTGTTAATTATGAAAGAGACATTAACAAAGGCAGGTTAAAAGCAGTGGTTACCTATTATCAAAGCAGCATCACTTATTCGGGCGTTAAATTTCCTTACAAAAATCAACAGGTATCCGGCAGGTTCAACTATACCTATAACCAGAAATACATTGGAGAACTTGGCCTAAGCTATAGCGGATCAGAGAATTTTGCACCGGGCAAACGTTTTGGATTATTTCCTGTTGTATCTGCCGCCTGGATTTTGTCTGAAGAAGATTTTATCAAATCTGTTTCCTGGGTTGATTTCCTGAAAGTAAGAGCTTCTTATGGTGTATTAGGTAATGGCGATGTAGGATTTAACCGCTTCCCATATATTGCCGCATACAATACCGGCAACGGCAGTTACTTTGGTGTTAATGAAAGATATGTTGCGGGTGTTACCGAAGGTGCTTTGGGAAACTATGCTGCTACCTGGGAAAAATCCAAACAGTTTAATCTTGGTATTGATGGAGAATTCTTTAATCATCAGCTTTCTGTTTCTGTTGATTTCTTTAATGAAAGAAGAACGGATATACTTGCCGTAAATGGTGGGCTCTCCGCTTTAATCGGCGCCTCCGAACCTGTTACCTACTTTACCAATAGCGGGTTGCTTTTCTTCAACGGCGCTTCACTGCCTGCACAGAATATTGGCATTGCGCAGAACAGGGGCCTGGAATGGAACATTACCCATAAGAACAATATAGGCAGGCTGGGTTACAGTATAGGTGTGATGGGATCGTTTAACAAGAGTAAGATCATCTATGCCAGTGAACCAAAAAAACAGTATGCATGGGAATATATGGCAGGCAATCCTATAGGCCAGCCTTTTGGTCTTGAAGCACAGGGGCTTTTCCAGGACCAGGCCGATATTGATAAAAATGCAAAGTCAACTTATGGAACCGTACACCCGGGCGATATTAAATACAAAGACCAAAACGGAGACGGCTTTATTGATGTACATGATATTGTGCCTATTGGAAAGACAGACCTTCCCCAACTATACTATGGTATTCAACTAGGTATTACCTACAAGGGCTTTGACCTGAGTGCTTTGTTCCAGGGTGTAAGCGGTCGCTCCGTTGATATCAGTACATTGGGTAGCCTCGCATTTTACAATGGGTTTAATGCTACTGATTTGGTATTAAACAGGTGGACACCCGCCACGGCCGCCACCGCTACTTTTCCAAGGTTATCATCACAAAGCAATGCAAACAATTATCAGAGCTCTACTTACTGGCAACGCAGTGGAGATTACCTGAAGCTGCGCAATATTGAGCTTGGATATACCATCAAAAAAAATGTGATGAGTCATATTGGCTTTAGCAACTGCCGCATCTATATCAATGGCTTCAATCTGTTTACTGCAAGCAAACTTAAAAAGCTGAACCTTGATCCGGAATATCCCTATGCCAATATCATTGGATATCCTTTAATGAAAGGTTTTAATGCAGGCATCAAGCTTGAGCTGTAGTATTCATCCACCTAATACAACTTATCATGAACTATCAATCCTCATTAAAGATACTGGCGGTGGCTCTTACTGTTTTAAGCACAGGCGCCTGTAAAAAGGCATACCTGGATCACCCCACCAACTCAGACGTGCTGAAGGAAAATGTGTTTGCAGATATTAACCAGGTATCGGCTTTTGTAAGTAACATTTACACTTCACGCACAGATGGTTTTACTTACCTTAATTATGCCATGCTGGCTTCTGCAACAGATGAAGCAAAATGTTCCAACCTGGCCAATGCCGTGCTGCAACTTAACAATGGTAGCTGGAGCGCATCCATCAACCCTGATGATCGCTGGTCTTATTACTACAATGCTATCAGGAGCTGCAATATTTATTTTGCCAACAAAGACGAGATCAAAACAACCAACTACGGGCAACCCATTCTTGCATTGAATGATTATAAACAACCGGCAGAAGCAATTAAGCAAAGATCAACCGGCGAAGTATTTTTCCTCAGGGCATTCTATTATTTTGAATTGATGAAACGATACGGAGGTGTGCCGCTGGTAACAAAAGTGTATGATGTTGGAGATAACTTTAACCTTGCCCGCAACAGTCTTGATGAAACAGTACAGTTCATCTCTAACGATCTTGATTCTGCAGTGAATTACCTGCCGGCAGATTATGACGGACAGGATAATAATTTCGGCAGGGCTACACAGTCAATCGCCATGGCGTTAAAGTCAAGGCTGCTGTTATATGCCGCCAGTGATTTATATAATCCAACAGGCAGCAAAGCAAAATGGGTTGCTGCTGCCGAAGCAAATAAAGCGGTAATGGATCTTGAATTGTTTAGTCTTGATGAAGATGGATATAACCAGGTGTTCCTGGATAAAAATAACAATGAAGTGATCTTTGCTTTGCGTACGGCCCCCCGTAATGATCTTGAAACAGCCTTTAACCCTGTGGGATATGATTTGGGAGGTGGGGGCATTAACCCCACACAAAACCTGGTGGATGATTATGAAACCGCAGATGGAAAGATGATCTCTGAGAATGGTTCAGGCTATAACCCGCAAAACCCTTATATCAACAGGGATCCCAGGTTTTATGCTACCATCAACTATAACGGGGCAAGCTGGAAGGGCCGGCTGGTGCAAACCTACAATGGCGGTAAAGATGGACCAGGTATGGTAAACGCCACGCTAACCGGTTATTACATGGCCAAGTTTCTTGATCCTGAGCTTAATCTCAACCTCGGCCAGCAAAGCAACCGCAACTGGATTTTTATACGCTACGCTGAGATATTGCTGAATTATGCGGAGGCGCAGAATGAAGCTTCCGGCCCGGATGCAAGTGTATATGATGCGGTTAACCAGGTAAGGGAGAGAGCCGGCATGCCTGACTTGGCAGATGGCCTTAACCAGGCCCAGATGCGCGAAAAAATAAGACATGAAAGAAGAATTGAATTTGCATTTGAAGATCATCGTTTCTGGGATGTGCGCCGCTGGAAGATTGGCGGCCAGGTGTTTGGCACGCCCGTACGCGGAACCAGCATTACCCTTAACGCAAACGGAACATTTACCTATACATCTACCCAGGTAGAAAACCGGGTGTTCAGTGATAAAATGTACTGGTACCCTATCCCGCAATCTGAGATGTATAATAATGATAAGATGACGCAAAATTCCGGCTGGTAAATACTTCCATCATATAAACCTACAATCATGAAACTAATTTGTGCTATACTATTTACAGGGCTGATTTCCGGCATGTTTGCTTCCTGCAAAAAACAGGAGCCCGGGGCCTATGATAAAGAAGGCATCATCTATATGCCGCAGGCGGTTGGCACCAGGGGCAATATGTCATTGCTGTTACTTGATACTCCGCAGGCCATTATATTCGGCGCTGCTTATGGCGGACTTTCAGCACCATCTACTGACATCAATGTGACTTTCAAAGTAGACAAGTCACTGATAGATTCTTTCAATACAGTACAACAGGCTGCAGGAAACGACCCTTATGTGTTGTTTCCTGATGATGCATATACCATCGATTCTTTAACAGCTACGATCAGGAGTGGTCAGCTTGCATCCAATGGTTTAAAGATAAAATTTTATACCGGGAAGATTGATGCAAATACACGGTATGTACTACCATTGGGCATTACAAACACTTCATGGGGAACTATAAACGATGACCTTAAAACAAGTTTTTATACGGTAACAAAACTGGACAATATTTATGCAGGTGCTTATCATGCTACCGGTACCAGGAACAACTATAATGCAGATGGCAGTTTTGCAAGTTCTGCCGATATAGATATGACCAAGAATCTCACCACCATAGATGCCGCAAGCAGTGAAGTGGATGCTATTGCCAACCTCGCCGCAGGCAGATCCGGTTCACTGTTTACCATAAAAGTAGCAAGTGATAATACAGTTACCTTATCAGGATATATTGATGCGGAAACCAACCCTATATCAACGGTAGAAGGCACTAACACCTATGACCCTGCTACCAAAACTTTTACGGTACATTACAAGTATGTAAATGCAAACGGCACTTCCCGGGTGATGGAAGAAACCTGGGTACGACAATAATTTTTTGGCAGGTTTATACCAGAGGCTGTCCTTTACCGGGCAGCCTTTGTTATTATACTTTTAAGTTGAAAGGCATCATTTGTATAATCATTCGCTAATGATTTACTTCCAGCTTCTCCAGCAACTTTTTAGCCGCAGCCTTTACCTGCACCCAGTCTTTCTCCAGTTCCTGCTCGCTAAGCATGGAAGCGGGAATAAAATTGGGGCGCTTGATTCTTTCCAATCCCCTGAAAGGCTGACCTGCTTTCCAGGTTGCATTGGCAAAGCGGAGCAGCAATGTTTTATCCTTTGCATCAAGACTATCCCTGATAACTGCATGTAATATTTGGGAAGGTGCTTTTTGTTGTAAAGTAACCAGGTAATCCATACCGCATTCCAATGCATAAAAACCGGCCACATTGGTAGCGATCTTTTCCTGCTTCACTGTTTTCTTTACGGTGCTTGTATCGTGCCCCGGTACTGTATAAGGCGGTACCGGCATTTTTTGAGAAACGGCATAACTTGAATCAGCATGTCTTGCTGCTTCGTAGGCAAAAGTCTCATCCTGCAAGATGGTTTTCAGTTTTACAAACTGTGCAGCAGCAGATGAATCTTTCACATCTTTCATCGCTTTTTCCAGCTTTACGGCTGCAGCAGTTAACTGATCACGGTCTTTATCAACCTCTTCCTGGCTTAACAAATTCGCCACCATAAATACCGGCCGCTCTATACGGCTGAGATCTCTGAAAGGCTGTCCTGCTTTCCAGGTTGCATTGGCAAAACGGTTAAGTAAAAGCCAGGTTGCTGAGTCTGCCTTATTATTTAAAAGTTTATCCAACCATCCATAAAAAGTGCCCCCCTGTTGTTCGCATAATACACCAATACCACATTCCAATGCATAAAAAGGCGCAATGCTGGTTGCTGTTTTTTCAGCCTCCTGCAGCTTCGTAATCGTAGCGGTATCATCTCCGGGGTTCAGAAATACGGGTGCCGGTTCACCAATGCCTTTATGATATGCCGCTTCCAATGTTTCCGCCATCTCCAGGGCAAAGTTCTTATCCCGCAACAGGGTATCTATTTTATGCAATTCTGCTTCTAACTGGTTCTTCATGATATTTTTTTCTTCGGGTGATGAACATGATACACTCAGCAATAGCCAAAACATTGCCGGTATTAATCCGATGGTGTTAATTTTCACGGTAAGCAAATTTGTGGTGAATCAAAACGGAAGGCAGATAAAGATACAAGTTAAACAACAGTGCAGGAAAAGGTGCTTAAAAAGCTTCCCCTAACTGAAAGTAAAGGCCGTGATGATTTTCACTGGTAATGCCATAATCGAGCCGCAAATTCAGCTTCTCGCTTTTATTCAATGCAAAGCGTACACCGCCTCCGTAAGAATATTTCAACGTGCTCAAATCATAGTGCATGGGTTTATGCGCAACATCTCCTACCCCGCCAAAAATCACTAACCCGAATTTGCCATAAACCGGCACGCGGTATTCAGATTGAAAAACGATCTGTTGTTTATCCTTGTACCGTCCGCTGTAATAACCGCGCATGCTGTTGGCGCCACCAAAGGATGCAAGACTTCTTACCGGTACTGCCCCGCCAAAATTGAAGAAGTTAAAAAATTGCATGGCAAGTACCTGCCCCCGGTATACGCGAAGATATTTTCGCAGGTCCACTACCAGGTTGGTATAGGTGAACTGTGAACCGAGGTAACGGGCAAAATGATTAAAATAAAGTTGGGCAAATACACCTTTGTCAGGCGCAAAAGCATTATCCCTGCTGTCCAGCGTAAGGCTCATCCCAAGCCCTGACACAAAATAGCCATGCCTGCCGGGAACCTTCTCACGATCAAACAAGCCGCCTTCCTTATAATCCATATGCAACACATTCTGCTGCTCATATAAGATACCGGCAAAAAGATTTTTAGCGAGTTTCCTGCGCAGGTGCAGGTAGATATAATATTGTTTGAAATTATAAGGTTCTTCCGCTGAATCGGGTGCATGCGGACCAAGCCCCCAGAATTTATCGGGGAAATAGCTATAGGAAAGCTGATGATCTAAAATGTAGGTTTCCCTGGGGAAATAAATACTGCCATTAATTGCTGTGATAAGTTGTTTCTTGAGCGAGTAAAGCGCCAGCCCCTGCAGGTTGGAGGTACGTGATACCGTATCAAACTTTGATAACCTGAAAGTACTGGCGGTAGCTGCACCAAATGACCAGCCCGTTTCTACAGAGCGTGCCACCACCGGGAAAAAGAGCAACTTTCTTCCCCGGGAAGGAACCTGCCGAACGCTGTCTGCAGGTTGCTGCCCTTTGACACAACAAACGATCAATATAAAATATGAAAGGATTACGACAAGCTTCAAAGGCTCCATTTAGTCGCGCAAGATATGGTCAATCAACTTAGACTTTAATTAATTTATTGATAAAAAGTCGGCGATCAGCCTTTAAAAATACCGGCTGACGGCAGGAGAAATGATTAAAATGTTTGCACGTGATTGACTTTTTGACGGATCTTCAAGATAGGCCTGGCTTCTCCATCTTTTGATTTATTTTATCCAACCGACATAGTATTTAAAAGTTTATACGAAATTTACGCCATGCTTAAGCCATCACTGGAACCTATTCAAGCCACGGGAGAAAACAGCTTTCTGTTGAGGGCGTTTGAAGAAGAAGCATTTTCCGCACCTTATCATTTCCATCCTGAATTTGAACTAACACTTATCACCAAAGGCGAAGGCAGGCGTTATATCGGCAATCATATGGATCGTTATATTCCTCATGACATGGTGCTTGTAGGCAGCAACCTTCCGCATTGCTGGAAAACGGAACCTGTAGTCAAAGGAGAAAAAAACGCGGGTTCCATCGTTATACAATTCAGGGAGGATTTTTTAGGCACTGATTTTTTCCATCAGAAAGAAATGGCACACATCAGGGCATTGCTTGAAAAGAGCCGCAGTGGTATCGTGTTCAGCGATGCAACAAAACAGATGGTCATCCCCATGATCTATGAAATGATGGCGGCTCCGTTGCATTTTAAAAAACTATTACTATTCCTGGAACTCCTGGAATCTTTAGCAACCCATCAACCTTATCATTTACTGAATGGCGACCAGGGCAATCTCAAACAATCAAGCAGCGACCAGGAGCGGATTAACCTGGTTCTGGCCTATATCATTGAAAATTTTAAAGACAAGATCAGCCTTGACAAAGCTTCTTCCGTTGCCAATATGACCACCAATGCTTTCTGTAAATACTTTAAAAAGATTACCCGCAAAACTTTTATGGATGTGGTGATTGAGTACCGGCTTAACTATGCCACCAAGCAACTGGTATATACTGATAAGCCGGTCTCACATATTTGTTTTGAAAGCGGCTTTAATGACATCGCCCATTTCAGCAGGATGTTCAAGCAAAAGATGAAGTCAACCCCCATGGCTTACCGGAAGCATTTCAGGAAAAACCTGTAGCTGTTCTGCTAACGCATTAATACTACTACCCCGTTCCTGTTTACCTGGCCGCAGGCTGTTAATGCGGTAACGCTGTACACATAAGTACCTGCAGGTTGTAAAAGGCCTTTGTACCTGCCATCCCAGCAGGCAGTTGTTCCTGTTGAATAAAACAAGCGCTGCCCCCAGCGATTATAAACGGCAAAGCGAAGATGGGATACTGCTCCCCATTTTGCAATGCCAAAACAATCATTCAAGCCATCCTGGTTGGGCGTAAATGCAGCAGGCAACAGGAAGCCATTGCGCAATGCTTCCTGCGATGATTCAGTTACGGTTACCTTAAATAATATACTGTCGCAGCCACCAGTGCTTTTCAGTGTATCGTTATATACTCCTGCTTTATTGATCATTTTTCCTGAAGGCAATGGATAATCCTGGCCACCGCATATCACCGCCTGCAATGTTTTTATTACAGGTGATACGATAGCTACCCGGATAGTAGCTATCATACTATCGCAATTGTTGAAGGCCCTGAGCGTATCACTATAAATACCGGCATTAAAGATGGTAGCCCCTGATGGAAGCTTGTAGGATGCACCCGGACAAATAGCAACGGTGCTGCTATAGCGAACCGCTTTTATAATGGTCAGTGTACAGGTGGTAATCAGGCTGTCACATCCATCCACACGATATAGAGTATCTGCATAAGTACCCGTAACATTTACCCGCTTGCCGGAAGGAAGCAGGTAGTCATCTCCATCACATATAACTGCAGCAATTGTTTTGCGAACAGGTTCATACAAAGCAAGCTGCAGGTTGGTCAGCAGGCTGTCGCAACCGAACCTGTTTCTTACGGTATCCCTGTATGTTCCCGCCCGGCTGATGACCTGGCCGGATGGCAGTGTATAACTCATGCCGGAACATAAGGTGAGCGATGTATCATTCACCAACGGCGGTAACGGAATGCCTGATATCACGGTGATGGTATTGGAATTTACGCGACAGGTAACCGTGCCGATATTTCCCTGCTGCGCCACCAGCAACCGGTAATAAGAGATGCTGTTGCTATTAGCTGAAGGAACCGTGTAAGAAGTAAGCGTTTCATTTGCTATATCATTCCAGTTGATGCTGTCAACACTTTTCTGCCATTGATAGCTGTTTGAAAGATAGCAGTTTTCTATAGTGGAGTGAAGCGTTACAGTTTTATCGCAAACCCTTACTTCGTTGCCAGCAAATCCCTGCACGGAAATATTGGTTTGCGGGCCGATGGGTCTGAAACTTATATCATCAAGCCCCACATCATTCCCCACACCACCGGGTGCGTTATTACGCATGCGCAGTATCACCGAAGACACGCCGGCGGGGGTAGTAAAATTGAGCGTATCCTGTTTCCACGCAGCCGGGTTGGTAATGGGTATATCGCCGGTATTTTTCCTGGCCAGGACTTCCCCTCCGGTTGTTTCAATCGTAAAGGTAATGTTGGGAAGCGTGCCGGTAACGCTGCACATATTCAGCAGCCATGCACCAAACTGGTAGGTAGTGCCTTCGCATAAATTATCCACCCTGCGTGTATAGAAATCACTGGGTGTGTAAGAGGCGTTCACCAGCATAAAATAGCCATTGCCATCCTGTGTATGATCACCGGTGCTGTGCCATACAACGTCTGACGCCCAGCAGCCCGACGTATAATTTACCAGCGCATAATTTCCATCAAAAGGACAGGTAGCAGGCTGATAGCCCAACGTGGTGTAACCGGCAGGTATCTCCGGCCCGTAACCCTGACCTTTGCCAAATGTTTCATATAAAATAGGTTCTCCAACACTGCCCAGACAGGTATTGGCCTGCTGTGTTCTTCCGCTAAAAGTAAGTTGCGCAGTTACAGGTATGGCAGGCAGAACAATCCATAAAATAATTAAAGCAGCTAACAAATAAGGTCTTCGCAGAAATGCTTTCATTGCCGGTTCTTCAGCAGATATTGCCAAAGTATATTTGGTATAGGTTAACAGCCGAAGTAGTTGCAGCAATCATCTACAGGTGAATAATATATTAAGCGATACACATCGTCATCATCACGACAAATTACCTGACGCTGAAAGATGCATTACGTACCAATGCAGTCTGCAAAAAGCCAAAGATTACCGGATGTTGGGCAGTTGTCTTGGTATAAGATAGATCTCTTTTTGACGGCCATTGATGTAGCGAAAACCCTGTTGATCAAAAAAGCCGTCTTCTTCCAGCATGATACGTACCTGCTTGTTCCACGAAGGTATAAAGCTTGCTGCATTCAGCTCGATGGAATACACGGTATTCAGATGCATGGGGAAGTCGCCACTGCCGGGTACGCCATTCTGCATATCCCACATGCCAATGGTTGGCCCCGCAGCATGACCGTGAAAACCCAATGGATGTGTATAGATGGTTGCATTAATGCCCTCTGCTTTTGCCTGCTGTAATGCGTCAGCCAATATCTGGTTGCCTGTTTTATTCTCTTTGAATTGGGAGATGAGAATATCCTGTAGGCGGTTGGTAGTGGTGAATGCTTTTTTAATATCGGCAGGAGCCCCGGTTTCACCTGGCCTTAGTATATATGCATGTTCCTGCACGTCTGTATTCAGCCTGAGATAGGTAATACCAAAATCCACATGCAGCAAATCGCCGGGTAGTATCACTTCAGTATTTCCCCACTTTGAAAAATTTTTCAGATGATTAAAAACTGCACTGTCGTTACGCTGTATAGAAACAGAAGGATGAAACCATGTTGTTAATCCAAGATCACTTATCTTTTGCCTGAACCACCATACCAGGTCTTCTGTTGTAGTAATGCCGGGAGTGATCACCTTTTCAGAAAAACCTTCTTCAATAATTTTATGTGTGATGGTAGTAAGCTGCGGATAGATCTGCATCTCTCTTTCTGTTCTTGTCTCCAGCCATGCAACGGCAAGCGGTTCAGCCGGCACCACTTTGTTTTTATAGGCAGCAGGCAGCTTGCCTGTAAGCTCCAGATAATCTGTATGATCCAGCCCGTCTGCATGCGCAAAATCTTTCGATACATTTAATGCAATGGCAGCAGGCTGATAGGTTTTAATAACATCGGCCAATGCATCCCACTGGTCAGGAAAACGTTGCATATCCCAGGAAGCTTTTATACTGTCTCCTACATTATAACGGGCGATGGCCAGCTTCTCAAATTTATTTTTTGCCGCATCACGGTAAAACACAAGAATGGTTCTTCGTCTTGCATTCAGCCACTCTGCCGGCAGCATGGTTTTGATCACCGGGTCTTCGTTGTATTCACGGCTTACCACAACCCACATTTGAACATGGTAACGGTCCATAAGTGTGGGTAGCAGATGATCAAAACGTTCGTTTAATAATTCATTGATGATAGCCGCCTGTTGGCGAAGCGGTAACACCTGGCCACGTGAAGTGTTGATGATCGCCAAGGAGATTAGCAGCAGTAGTATGTTTCTCATAGCTGCAATATACAGGATGGATGTGCGATTCTGAAATTCAGGCTGTTGGTTCTTCAGCCTCCTTTTGTTTTTTGAACGAAACACGCAGCAATGTTTCAAAGGAAGACAGCAATGACGTTGCGGCAAAACCCGCCAGCCCCGCTGTGATGCGCATGGCAATCGGGATAATAATTATTGTCGCCATCATCATTGTCCATTGCTGATGCACATAATAATAGATGGCAAAACAGGCGCATAACAATGGAATCAGCCAGAAATAAAAACGATACTTTGTATTTGCCTTTACCGCAAGCAGCAGGCGCGAATAACCGGCTTCTTTCCCTTTCAGGTAACGCCCTTTAATATGTGTTGGTTCAAATGGCATGAATGAAGAAAATGTTTCCTGATTGGCAACGGCAACATGCCATGTATTATCACCTGTGAGCTCACCACGCATATCTGATATACGGCCCCCGGCTTCAGCTCTTCGCGTAAAAGCTTCGCTTAGCCTGCGTTCAAGACCTGTTTCACTGATTGCTACATCATAACTGTACAACCGGTAACCAAAGACGGATTTGTACCATCCGCGAAAACGGGCAAGGGTATTCATATCGCTAATTTACAAGGATTGGTTCACCAGCGGTAACGCCACAAAAAATGTAGTCCCGATATTCTCTGTTGTCTCAAACCATATCTGCCCCTTCGCAGTTTCAGCGATGGCTTTACATATAGCCAGTCCCAGGCCTGTACCGGAGCTCTTTGTAGTAAAGTTGGGTTCAAATATTTTCTGCTGCATATGTGCCTGTATACCCGTGCCATAGTCTTTCACATAGATCACTACTTTATTGTCTTTGCGATACTCACCAATGAGTATACGGATAGGATTGTTACCGGCTGATGCTTCAATCGCATTTTTAATAAGGTTCGTAAACAAACGGCTTAACTGCACCCTGTCTGCTTCCACCACATACTCTTCCGACTGCTTATCCCACAAAAGAGAAATGCTGCTGTCTGTTTTATACAGTGTAATTACCGATTGCAAAACATCATTAATATTCAGCCGCTCTATATGCAGGTTGCTGGCAATATTGGCAAACTGGGAGAAATCGCCTGCAATTTTTGATAGCTGTTCAATCTGCTCAATAAGCGTGTTGGCCACCCTGGAGGAAAGTTCTTTTACATTGGGTGCGTTGCTGTCAATGGCCCGCTGCATGTATTGTATACTAAGCTTCATGGGTGTAAGCGGGTTCTTAATTTCATGTGCTACCTGCCTGGCCATTTCGCGCCACGCATCTTCTCTTTCACTTTGTGCAAGGGCATGCGCACTCTCTTCCAGCTTATGCACCATTTTATTATATTCCTTTACCAGCACACCAATCTCATCTGTACTTTTCCATTCGATCTCTTCGTTCATCTTACCCAGGTTAATTTCTTTCATGCGGTTACTGATGAGCGTAAACGAAGAAGTAATCCTGTTGGTTACCAATAGCGCAATAGCACCGGCCAGCAGGAAGATGAGCGCATTAAGATCTATCAATGTAACGAGGAAGTTGGAGATCTCCTGGTTTAGTTCTTTCTCTGCATTCAGGTAAGGAATATTCAGGTAGGCAATCACATCTCCGTTCTCTTCACGTATAGGCGTATAAGCACTCAGGTAAGTAGTATTGCCTACTCTTTCGTTTTGCAGGTATTGCAGCTTCCTGGCATAACGCAGGTTGTAATAAGCATCGGGCTGCATTTTGGTGCTTAATATCTGTTTACTGTAGATGAGCCGTTGCGTTGATTCACGAAGCGTGCCGGATTCATCATAAATATTCACATCCGCATTATGTTCTTCCGATATCTCCACGATCTTTCTTTCAAGATCGCCGTTTGATACCAGGTCTGTCATTTCACTTTGATCATCAAACGTAAGCTGTGTTTTTATACGTGCTTCCACCTCGCTGGAAATGACCTGTATATTCTTTGCAAGCTTTTCCTGGTTGTTGTTATAATACCGCTTGATAAAAAACGAAATGGTAGTTGCGCCAATTACCAGGAAAGAGAATAAACTGATGAAGATAATGATGGCCAGTATCTGCGTTCGTATATTAAAATTGAATACATTTTTGATATTCCTCCACCTGAATTTGGCCGCGAACAAAATGATGCCCACCTGGAACAGAATAACAACAAGAATGAAAGTGGTGAACAGGTAAGAAAAGAACGTGAGCGACTCTGCAAAACGGTTGTTCTTTTTAATGACCACCACTGTTTTGGCATTGCCCGCATTATACCATAGTTCATCATTATCCCTGAACTTCCTTAGCTCAAATTCAAACTTGGGCAATTGGCCGCTCATTAATGTATCAGAGAAGGTATAGCTGTTGAAGTTGGCAATCAGTTTTTGCTTGCTATACAAAGCATAAGAATAGCCTTCTGTGGAAAAATCATTTCCCTGTTTAAATAGTTCAGGAAAAAGTGATTCGCTGCGGTACAGTTTGGGTTTTAATACGATGAACAAATAGCCCAGCGTGTCCTGTGCAGGATCAGTGACTGCACGGCTATAAATATACAGGAAGCGTTCCCGCATACTTTCATAGTAATAGAGATCATCTACACCGGTAGGTATGCCGCGGTTTTTTACGATCGACCGCAATACATAAAACGATTCCCTGTCATCATTAAACAGCGGTGCAAAATTTTTATTAAAGGTGTAGATCCTGGTATCGTACTTATTCAGGTAGCCGGAGAAATTATCTTTCAGCAGGCTGTCTTTAAAATGCCGGTTGAAATTCTCGGAAGAAAGTCTTTCAAAATTTTCTTTGGTAAAAGCTGCCGGCAGGTTGGCGGTAGAAAAATTCATCAGGTTTTCACCTAACTGATCTGTTTTTAATGCAAGACGTTCAGCAAGATTTTTTCTCAGTAAAAATTCTTTATCTCTATATTGACCGGTTACCAGTATGGTAATAAACGCAGAAAAGAAGATCACCCAGAAAAGAAAGAAGGGTGATTTGATCATTGCCACTGTATGATCGTTCCTGCGCAACATACACAGGAGGGAAAACAACATAATCCATATCAGGATGAGTATACGCACATCTATTGGCCAGCCCTGCGGGTTGATGGTTACAAACACCAATCCTGAAGCGGTGATCAATGATATCCTGTTAAAAAAACTATAGGACAATTTATACGCCGGCAGCAACAGCAAGGTTACCAGGTGATAAAAAGACAGGATCATAAAACACAGCAACAGGAAGCAGATAAGGGTATAGGAAGTAAGGCTGAAAATATTGGTAACATCAAAAGATATCTGTGAGTCTACTACCAGGCTTTTAATGATATCAGCATAACTAAAAGTAACAACAGGTATTGCGCAGATACATACCATCGTAAGTACATGCATCCAGTTTTTCTTTTCCTTGTAGGGCTTATCCCACAATTCAAGATTATTAAACTTGGTAAAAATAACCAGCCAGTAAAAGAAGACAACATTGATCAACAGATCGCCTAACGACCGGTGCAGATCGCTGGTTGCGTATACTCCCGGATCAAATAAACCATAGCTTCTGAAGTTAAAAGGAAAAGGGGAATAATAGCTTAAGACCCTTGATATAATCATTCCTGAAAACAGGAAACCAAAGCCCCAGAAAAAACCACGCTCCTTCGCCAGGTCAGTAGAAACTGCATTGATAAAAATAAAGAAGAGCACAATGGCAAACACGCGTAATGCAATAGACCATCCATCAGGCCGGTCTATATCCACATTTTTTTTCTGAACGAAGTGGTATAATACCTTGTTATCAGAATTGGCTACCGGCATGCCCGTTTCAGAAGGGTCAATTTCATAAAACCGTTCAAAGGAGGGATAGCCGGCAAAGCTGTTTTGCAGGTATGCATTCTGAACAAAGTATTCCCAATGCAAAGGAATAAGTGCAGCAACTATATAAGTAGAACCCTTGTATTCACGCGTTTGTTTAACAAGTTCAAAAAGGCCATTCTGGTATTGCACCGGATAACTTCCATCCGGCTTCTTGAGATCCTTTGCCAGCACAGACATGGCATTACTGTTCCAGTATAGCTGAACAGGGTTACCTATATCATTGATCACATAGGTAAACAGGCCATAGTCTTTTTTGGTAAGTGCTGTTTTATACTTATTGCTGCCGTCAGCCAGTATGCCGGTGAGCGCTGCTTCATCTGTAATGATTTCATCAATATCTTTTTCACGGGAAGCGATATAAGTTTCCAGGTTTTTCTTTACACTCGCAGGTGAAGAACTGAAAGACACATAGTTGGTAATTACAAAAGAAATCGTGTACAGCCAGGCTGCAACGATTGCCAGGTATCCATGCCTGAAAATTGCCTTCTTAAATACCTGGATCAAGTTGTTGGGGTTTGTTTTTTAATCTGGTTCCAGAGTTCATCCATTTCCGCCAGGGTCATATGATGTAAGTCTAATCCCCGCTCCTCTGCCATCGCCTCCATTTTTGAAAACCGGTAAATAAATTTTTTGTTGGTCCTGTCCAGGGCCGCTTCGGCATCAACCTGCAAAAACCGTGCATAGTTTACCAGGCTAAATAACACATCTCCAAATTCATCTTCTATTTTATCCTGCTCCTGCAAAGCAATTGCTTCCTGCAGTTCCTGCATTTCTTCTTCCACCTTTTTCCATACTTCTTCTTTGTGCTCCCACTCAAAACCAACCTGTTTGGCTTTTTCCTGTATTCTTGTTGCCTTTACCACGGCAGGTAACGAGTTTGGTACGCCTCCCAACACAGATTTATTGCCTTCCCGTTTCTTTATCTTTTCCCAGTTTCTTTTTACATCTTCTTCATCGTTCACTTTTACATCGCCATAAATATGCGGATGTCTTACAATCAGTTTTTCACAAATCCCTTCTATCACCTGCTGTAAGGTGAACTGGTTTTGCTCTGTTCCAATTTTTGCGTAAAAGAGAATATGTAACAGCAAGTCTCCCAACTCTTCTTTTATATGCGGCCAGTCTTCCTCACCAATTGCATCTGCCAGTTCATAGGTTTCTTCAATGGTCATTGAGCGAAGCGTATGAATGGTCTGCTTCCTGTCCCACGGGCACTGTTCACGCAATTCATCCATTATTTTTACCAGCCTCATAAAAGTATCTGCTACCATGCTTTTTATTTTTCAGGCCCAAAAATTAGTACATCCGGCTGCTACAAAACAAAAAACAACGCATTATTTTAAACAATTTATCAATTGCACACAATCAATGTGCAGCATCAGCTTTATACCGGTATCTTATTGATGTTGTTAAATTTTGACAAAAGTAATGGCTGCTGATACAGCAATAATATGTTGAACGTTTTAGCGGTGGGCTCGTACCAACCAGTTACTTTTGAACCAAAATCCCGTTTTTCATGAAATTGTTAGGTGTGTTATTGATGCTTTTTCCTGCCAGCGCTTGCTTTTGCCAGTATTTTTATAATGATATTATTGCCCCTCAACAGGCACAATCACAAAACAGGTTGTTGAAAAACAATCACATTAAACAGGTAACGGCTACCAGTTTTGAAAGCGACAATACACAGGATGCCAATTTTAAAATTGAACAGGAAGTGCTTAATAATGCAGATGTGATAACTACCCAAAGCACCGATGCTGCCGGTGTAAAGACATTTACCAAAAGCACTTTTAGCAACAGCAAAATAAATAGAACAGTAGATAGCAACGCCAACGTGGTAACATCCGTATCTTATAAGTACGACAATGGGGGAAAGCTGCTGAACATTTTTTCTGTAACCAATGATGCCTTTATGAGCAGCCATTCCGAGGAACAGCACCAATGGTTTTATAACGGCGATAAACCAGCTTATATGCTGCGCATTAAAGATGTGAAAGACACAACCCGTATAGATTTTGTATATGATGAAAAAGGAAACATCGGCGAAGAAAAATGGATACGAAAAAATTATACCTTAGAACACTGGTATTATTACTATGATGATGCCGCAAGACTAACTGATATTGTGCGTTACAATGCCAAAGCCAAAAAAATGCTGCCAGACTTCCTGTTTGAATATGATGCCACCGGTAAACTGGTTCAAACAACACAGGTTCCAGCGGGCATAAGCAATTATCTCGTTTGGAAATATGCGTTTGATGAACGAGGTTTAAAGACAAGTGAAACCTGCTTTAACAAGCAGAAGCAGGTCGTCGGCAAAATTTTGTATACCTATCAATAAATCCGTTCAGTTATGTTAACATCCCCCTTGTTTGAACATATTAAAAACAAACTTAACCGGGCATTGGGCATACGCCTTTCCATGATTGATCTGCAAAGGGTTTATGGCGGTGATATCAATCAAACTTTTATTTTAAAAACAGATCACGGCAACTTCTTTGTAAAAGCCAACAGTTCCGGTTACAACGACATGTTTGAAAAAGAGGCGAAAGGATTAAAGCTGTTAAAATCTGTTACCGAAGATTTTGTACCGCGTGTTTTTGTTGAAGGGTCTTTTGGTGAATTTATCTTCCTGGTGCTTGAGAATATCCCGCATGGCCACGCTTCCCCGTTGGTGTGGAAGGCATTTGCAGAAAAACTGGCCGCATTGCACAAACACACCGATGCACACTTTGGCTTAACCCATGATAACTATATTGGCAGCCTGCACCAGAAAAACAAACGCTGCGCTACCTGGGCTGAGTTTTACTGCACTCACCGCTTGTTACACCTTACCAATGTTGCCGCAGAGCAAAAGCTGTTTACCGCAACAGATATCACCATGATGGAAGGGCTTTGCAAAAAGCTTGGCGACATTTTTCCTGCGGAACCTGCTTCCTTATTGCATGGCGATTTATGGAATGGCAACTATCTTGTGAATGAGCAGGGCAACGCAGTTATTTTTGATCCCGCAGTTTATTATGGCCACCGCGAAATGGATATAGCGATGACATTGCTGTTTGGCGGTTTTGACAAATCTTTCTACCAGTATTACAACGAAGTTTTTCCGCTGGAAAAAAACTGGATGCAACGCATGGATGTATGCCAGCTTTACCCGTTAATGGTACACCTGATCCTTTTTGGCGGACATTATTACGACTCAGTAAAAACCATCCTTAAAAAATATAACTAACCACTCGCGTGTAATATCTTTTGCAGGTAGTCATCAGCATATAAAACTTTAATCCGGTCACGCTGCCGCCACATGGGATTAGTTTATATTTTTACGCAAAACACAACTGCATGATCAGTTATAATCCTAAAGACTGGGCGCTATTTTTATTTCGTTTTCACAAAACAGACACCGTACGCAAACTCTTTCCACTGATCATCTTTATCAGTATTTATTCAGGTGTGATCGCTTACCTGGAAATGGAATATTTTAAACTATCACAAAACAGCCTGGTAAAGAATATACCCATCATGCACAGCCTGCTGGGCTTTGCCATTTCCATGTTGCTGGTGTTTAGAACCAACACCGCTTATGACCGCTGGTGGGAAGGCCGGAAACTGTGGGGATCACTCATTAACAACAGCCGCAACATCGCCATAAAACTTAACAGCTTTCTTCCGCATGATGATACCAAAGACAGGTTATTCTTTAAAACCTTTATCCCCCAGTTTGCGCAGGAACTGATGCTGCATTTGCAGGCCGACAGTACCCGTTTTGAACTGGATGAACAACCGCATCCTGAACTGGCCGGTCTTGACCGCACGAAACATGTTCCAAACCAGATTGCTTCTTTAATGATGAGCCGCATCAACCTGTTATATAAACAAAACAGGATCACGGGCGACCAGCTGATCATCCTCAACACGGAAATATTATCCTTTCTTGATATCTGCGGCGCATGTGAACGTATCAAGAACACACCCATCCCCTACTCATACAGCGCATTTATCAAAAAATTTATTTTCTTCTATGTTATGTCTTTGCCATTGGGTTATGTGTTTTCACTGGGCTACCTGGTAATACCTGTGGTAGCATTTATTTTTTATGTACTCGCCAGTCTTGAATTTATTGCAGAAGAAATTGAAGATCCTTTCGGCAAAGACGCCAACGATTTGCCCATGCAAAAAATGAGCGATACCATCAGGAAAAATATCATTGATATACTTGCCTGATCGTTCTGTATTTTTTGGCATCGCTTTAGTATAAAATTGTAGACATTTACACCTTCTTTTACATTCATTAACTGATTAAACTATGGCGCAGGAAAAGATTTTTTGTATAGACATCGGAGGTTCTCATATTAAAGGAAGTATTCTTGATAGCGATGGAAAGATGCTGGAAGCCTATGTAAAAAAAGAAACACCTAAAAAGTCAACACCGGATAATGTGCTGCAAACCATTAAAGAGCTGGCAGCAAGTTTCTCGGGGTTTGATAAGATATCTGCAGGGTTTCCCGGTTATGTAAAAAAGGGAGTGGTATCAACGGCGCCTAACCTTGGCACCAAAGACTGGGCAGGTGTTGATCTGAGCAGTAAAATATCACAGCTATTGAATAAACCTTGTCATGTGGTAAATGATGCAGACATGCAGGGCCTGGGCATTGCCTCCGGCAAAGGGCTTGAAATGGTGGTAACACTCGGCACAGGTTTTGGCACTGCTATTCTGCAGGATGGTAATTTGTTACCACATCTTGAACTGGCGCATCACCCGGTATCAAAAGAGCGCACCTACGATCAATACATTGGTGAACTGGCACTGGAAAAAGATGGCATTGAAAAATGGAACAAAAGAGTTGCTAAAGTTATTGTGATACTAAAGACCGTTTTTAACTATGATCATCTTTATATCGGCGGCGGTAATGCATCTAAAATAACCTTTAAATTAGACGATAACATTACCATCGTAAATAACAAAGATGGCATTAAAGGCGGCGCAAGATTGTGGAAATAATCATCACCTCTAACGTATTGCATGGCCAGATTTTTCTTATTACTGCTGCTACTCTCTTCTTTCTGCTGCAAAGCGCAGCGGGAACAGAAGACTGCTGTTTATACCAGCGGCAAAGCATCTGACGGGGGTACCGGAAGGTTCTATTGCGGCAGGGAGATTGCCCATGTGATGGGCGCATCCAATGCTTCATGGCTTGACAGGAACAACCGGCAACAGGAAGAAAACTCTCAGCACACCATTAACAAGATAAGTATTCCGGACACCGGCGCCATTGCTGATATTGGCGCAGGTACCGGTTACTATACTTTTCAACTGGCAAAGAAATTTCCTGAAGGAAAACTATTTGCGGTAGAAATACAGGATGCGATGATCCGGACATTAGAGCAACGGGCGCAAGACCAGCACCTGGATAATGTAACTGTTGTAAAAGGCGATACCACCTCACCAAACCTGCCGGACAACAGTGTTGATCTTGCCATGATGGTAGATGTTTATCATGAACTCTCTTACCCGCTTGAAATGATGACTGCCATCAAAAAAGCGTTACGTGATAATGGCCGTTTGTTGTTGGTTGAATACAAAGGTGAAGACCCCGATGTTGCCATAAGGCCACTGCACAAAATGACGATCAAGCAGGTAAACAAGGAAATGGCGTTGGCCGGCTTTGTACTGGTAGAAAAAGATGAATCGCTTCCGATTCAACATTACCTCTTATATAAGAAGGCAAAGTAAACTGATCATTGATAGTATTAAAACAGCAGCAACTTTCCCTGTTGCGGAAACACAAGGTTTACCTGCAGTTTATTTAGTTGCACCAACTGCTTTTTGATCATTGCTTCATTATTGCCGGAAGGCTTCATATGCGTTATTACTACCGGCAGGTTTTTAATGGCAGCTTCACCGGTAACAGAAGCCAGCGCAGACAATTCTTTCATCAATAATGTTGGCGTAAGATGGCCAAAAAGTTTGTTCAGCGGCTGCTCATCAGGAAAAGAAACTTCTATAAAGATAGCTTTCAGCTTTTTTGCTTTTACCAAAGGCGCAACCTGCTGCCAGAGTTGTTGCAGGCGGTCAGATTTTTCAATCTCGTCCGCGCCGGTGTCTCCCAGGTATAAAAGATTATCATCATCATGTCTTACCAGTATTGCACTGCTTTGGTAAGGTGCGGAATGACTTAACGTAAAAGCCCTTGCAAACATTGCAGTATTTTCAATCGCTCTTTCACTGTCTGAAGAAAGCGGCTGGTAATGATATTTATTCAGCAAAGGCTTATCACCTTCATTGGTAAAATTGGCCCAGTTTCTCCAGGTAAAATATTTGTCTTTAAGAATATCCAGGCAATAGGGTAAGCCATAAATTACTTTGGCAGAATCTTCCGGGGAATTGATCACCAGTCCGGCAATATGATCAAGATGGCCATGAGAAATAAAATAGCCCTTTACCTGTTGTTTCAAAATTTGTGCAGGCTCGCCTTTTAGTATTCCGTTGGCTACCGCTTTTTCAAGACCGTCGTGTAAGGTGCCGGCGTCAAGACAGAGATAATTATCTGTACCATTGACCGCAAGCATATAGGAAGACAGGTTGCCTTCATCTACCCCGCCACGTATGCCCAGCGGAATCACCTTAAAGGCATTTCCGGCAGATTGTGCACTACCTGCATAAAACATCAGCAGGAATGCCATCATCACTAAATAACGTTGATACATAAACAAAACCGTTGCTTAAAAACCGGCATGCAAATATTTATCACAAATTGTGGATGATAAAATTTTCAGGGTGTAATTTTTCATGATCCTGTTGACGGCCTGTTGTTCTGCGGACTGTATCATTGAGCATTCCCTTTGGTTAAAGCCAATATTCCTGCAGTTTACTAACCCGCGGCATAAGCCAGGGCTAAAATACAATGCAACAACCTGTTTCAGCAGGAATCCTTAAAGACCGGATGCTTTCGGTTCCGGACATTTTTATATGGGCTCCTTCTTGTTTAAAATGATGCCCGGCTGTGCTGAATATATCATCCGCAGGTTTGTGACAGTGACCCTTTAGCTTCTTATCATCACCCGTAAGTTTATTTACGAGAATAATTTCATCCCTGTTCTTTACCTGTAATACAGGAAAAACCCTTCACACTCCCTGTTACCCGTTTTACACCTGTAGTTCTGTCAAACTGTCCCTCGCCAGCTCAACGGGGCGCCTCAAAAACATAACGGGGTGCCTCATAAGATCAACAGGCCACCTCAAAAACATAACGGAATGCCTCATACAGTCAACGGGATGCCTCAAACACCTGACGGAATACCTCACGGGCTCAACGGGACATGTTGAAAGTTCAACTGGAGGCATCCTGCAGGTAACCGGGTTTCTCAAACATTTCACCGGCGGCGTTATACCGGCAACGGGACGGGGATAGTATTCAACAAGGGGCGTCTTACCATCAACCGGGCATCTCAAACACATAGCGGTCTCCATCATACAGGCAACGGGCTGCGTATAGCCTCTTTCAGCAAAATTTATTGGTCGCTTATTCCTTTTCTTTGGTTCATTAGTCGGCAGGCTATTGACTTCGGCTTCCCCTTGTTGTAAATTAACAGGCTAAATTTTTTTTATTCCAACCTAAAAATCCGGTATATGCCTAAAATAGCAGAAACCAGGCGTTACTCCATGTCTGACGCCGACTTAAAACAACTCGCAGACGGTCTTGTTACCAGTATTAACCGCGACACCGTCCAGTTTACCACCCGCCGTATTACCGCTACGCAGGTAACCGCCTTAAAAACGCTGATTGCTAATTTTGATGCCACCACCACCGACGAGGAATTACTGGGCGAAGCAAAGACTGCCACAGAAGCAAAAGATGCCCTTGCCGAAAATCTGCGCAAAGCCATAAGGCCTATCCGCAATATGGCTGAGACAGCCTTTGGCGGCAACGGTAAATACAACACCTTTGGTTTTGATGACCTTGCCAGGATCAGCGATAGCGAATTGTACCGTATGGCCCGCCGGATTATAAGGGTGGGCACCAAACTGCAGGCCGACCTTACGGCCCAGGGCCTTACCGCTACGCAACTTACCTCCCTGGCTACCCTGGCCACACAGTTTGACAATGCACTGGACAATATGGGTTCCGCCACAGAAAACCGTGACCTTCAAACGCAGGACCGTATTATCAAAGGGAATCTTTTGTGGGACGAAATGGGCCGGCTTGCCAGCATTGGCCGTAGCCTTTTTGAAGATACGGATGAGGCCCTGTACAATGATTATGTGCTGGTAGGCGGGGCAGGTGCAAAGAAAACCGGTGCTGATGTTAGCAGTTAATCAATAATGGGTAACGTGCTGAATTATTAAATATACTCACGCAAAGTACGCGGAGGCGCAGAGACACATCAACACAGCTTTGTTTCGTGCCTTGGCGACTTCGTGGCTATCATTAAAACTCTGCGGGCTTCGCGGCTCTGCGTGATACCTAAAATATACTCACGCAAAGTGCGCAGAGGCGCAGGGACATAACTGAAACAAACTCATTTTTTGTGTCTTCGTGACTTCGTGGCTATTAGTAAAACTCTGCGGGCTTCGCGGCTCTGCTTGATACCTAAAATATGCTCACGCAAAGTGCGCAGAGGCGCAGAGACATAACTGAAATAAACTCATTTTTTGTGTCTTCGTGACTTCGTGGCTATCATTAAAACTCTGCGGGCTTCGCGGCTCTGCGTGATACCTAAAATATACTCACGCAAAGTGCGCAGAGGCGCAGGGACATAACTGAAACAAACTCATTTTTTGTGCCTTGGCGACTTCGTGGCTATTATTAAAACGCTGCGGGCTTCGCGGCTCTGCGTGATACCTAAAATATGCTCACGCAAAGTGCGCAGAGGCGCAGAGACATAACTTTGTTTTGTGTCTTCGCGGCTTCGTGGCAAAAGATATTTCGAACTGGAAACTATAACCTGTTGCTATAGAGGATTGGTCTTACCCATCGATTGCATTTTCTCCAGCGTAGGAGAAGGGTTTCCACCTTTTTGCTCAATCGTAATGGCAAAGGCTTCGGCTTTCTGGGTATTTTTCATCTTGAGTATTACGCGGTCATCGGTTGCATCAAAAACGCCCAGGTCTTTGGGTTTACCGCTGATAAGCGCCCAAAGCTGGTATTGCTGATCGGTAGGCAATTTCGGCATATTCTTAACCACAAGATAAACGCTGGTAGAGGTAGAATCCCAGTAAATATTTGCCGAAGAACGTGGCGCCACACGGGTACCCACCATATTCACCACGGTGATATTTGAATCGCGGATCACTTTCTGTTCGTCTACGATCTTGTTTAAAATACTGTCAGAAGTATTCACTTTCGCCTGCAGATCGCTATTGCTGTCTCTCAGTTCTTTGTTTTGAGAGGTAAGCTGGTAAATAAAATAGGCGCAACCGAGCAGAAGTATTACAGAAGCTGCAGCAAGGTAGGTTGACCAGCGGGATTTGCCTGCCGGACTGTTGGTATTTTCCATGTTGATTATTGTTGATGGTTGTGAAAGACTTAGTTCCTGCACAGACCTTAATACGCCCTCCTTTAAATATCCCGGAGGGTCAACCGCATTGGCAACCGCATTTCTTTCAAGCAATTCTTCAAATGTGTCGCGGGCCGCTACCAGTTGCGGGTATTGCTTGCACAACTGCTCAAACTCCCGCCTTTCTTCTTCGCTGGCAAGCCCAAGAACGTAGCTTTCTACGATGCCTCCTGATATGTATTCCTGTATATTCACTTTAAATATGCTCTCAGTTGTAATAGTGCGTTTCTTAATTTTTCCTTTACCAGGGCGATGCTGATCCCTTTCTCACCAGCGATCTCTTCCTGGGTATATCCCCTGAAATAAGCAAGTTCAATTAAACCCACCTGTTCCGGCGCCAGGTATTTCAATGCCTTTCTTATACCGGTTTCACCCGCTGCTTTCTCCGCAAACATACTTGTTTTACCGTCACCGGCAGTAGAAACAGCGGCGGCTGTTTTATGATGAAGACCATATGATTTTGACTTTATCCGGTCAAGCGACAGGTTGCGTGCAACATTCAGCATCCAGGTAAAAAGTTTGCCGTTACGTTCATCAAAACTGTTCACTTTATGTATGGTATAAAGAAAAGTCTCCTGCAAAATACTGCCGGCAAGCTCTTCATCAGGAATTATTTGCAAAATAGTGCTGTAAAGCCCTCCTCCAAAATGTTCATACAGGTAATTGAACGCGTCTTCACTTCTGGCTTTTAGCAAAGTTATCAATTCGTGTTCGGTGTATTTAACAGTCAGCTCCAATCATCGGCAGTTTGCTGTGAAAGTTAATAAAAAAAAGCAATAACCCGCAGTGATGTTTAAAATGAATCTTTTGAAATATTGCCAGGTACCGGTCTGTCTCGTAATTGGCATGGTATTTACGACAACAACAACGAATTCTTTCATGCAAAAACCGGTATATGTTTAAAGTTGAATTATTTTCTGAAAGTTCCGCAACACATTTACAGGATGCAATTAACCGTTGGCTGGCAACGCACAGGGAAGCTACCATTATGCAATCCGGCTTAAGTACACGGGCTGAGGACATTGACAAGGGTTTGGTTTTTTATATTCTGTACACCACGCCGGATGCACAGGCTGAAGCGCTGAAAGAGCTGGCGGCGGAAGTAACCCCGGAAAGCTCTGTTGAAGCAACGGATATTAACCCGGAAGTGTTAAAGCCAACAAGTTAACCTGAATTATGGGCCGGTCATGTAACTTAGCCGCTTAATTATTTACAGGCTAACCATGACAGATCCTTTTCTTATCACCGCCACCAGCAATGGAGAAACCAGGGAATTTGAGGCGCAATTGCAGTTGATGGGATACACACATCGCTTTAGCGTAAAGCTGAATGATATTCCTTTGTTTTTTGAGCGGGATGAAGAAGGCCGTTACCGTGCCATAGTTTCAATGGAGGAACTTGATAAGCACCAGCTTGCAAAGGATAAGCACTGGCTGCCGGCAATTGCTGCCGCGATTGAAGAAATACTTGCCTGAAGAAATAAAACCAGGTTCACGTTGCCGGGAAACTTCTGCCAGTGATATTTCGGCTATCTTGTCCTTTAAAATCAAATGGATGTCTTTTAAAGCATTTGGAAAAAATCCGTCGGGTAAAGAACTCGTTAAGGTTCAACAATCACCCAATTACCGTGAAGGCATTTTTCACAACGAGCACTCCACTTTAATCATGGATGAAAAGCTGTCTATGTTAAAGGCTTCATGGATGTTTTTGAATAAGCCGAAGAATACCGTACCTCCTGTTGCGCTACCCGTTGTAAGAACAGATCTTCATCAACTTCCAGGTAACAGCCCGGTGATCGTATGGTTTGGGCACTCTTCGTACCTGATTCATGTTGGAGGAAAAAATGTACTGGTAGATCCTGTATTTAGCGGTCATGCTTCACCGTTTTCTTTTTTTGCAAAAAGTTTCCCGGGAACCAATGTTTTTACCGCAGCAGATATGCCGGTGATAGACCTGCTGATTATTACGCATGACCATTATGACCATCTGGACTACGAAACGGTATTACAGCTAAAAAATCGCGTAAAACATATTGCCACCTCGCTGGGTGTGCAATCTCATTTATTATACTGGGGATTTGATCCTGCAGCTATTACAGAACTCGATTGGTGGCAGCAGGAAAATTTACCTGGCGGATTTACATTAACTGCTGCGCCTGCAAGACATTTTTCAGGCCGCAGCCTCGACAGGTTTAAAACCTTATGGGCTTCCTATATACTTGAGGTGGATGGCTATCGTTTTTATATAGGTGCCGATAGTGGGTATGATACGCATTTTAAAATGATTGGAGATCAATATGGCCCTTTTGATATTGCGTTGCTGGAAACCGGCCAGTACAATGAAGCCTGGAGACATATTCACATGATGCCTGAGGAAGCCGTACAGGCGGGCATTGAACTTAAAGCCAAAGTGATGATGCCCGTTCACTGGGGCAAGTTTTCGCTGGCCTTACACCCCTGGGATGAACCGATAAAGCGGGTGGTAAAAAAAGCGGGCGAGCTTGGTATAAAAATCACCACCCCTAAAATAGGGCAGCCGGTAGTGCTTCATGAGGGTTATCCAACAGAACATTGGTGGGAAAAGCTTTCCTGATACCTTAACTGTGTTAGCTCACTGGTTAGCCTGGCTTTTATTTTTGCTGTTTATCAACAACTGTTGCTTTTTTCCCTGCATTTAATATTTTCGTGCAATTACTTCAAAAAATCAGGATAATGACTATTGAAAATTTTAAAAAATTGAGCCTGGAACAAAAGCTCATAGAGATCAAGTACCACGGCGAATTACTGGGATCTTATGAACGTCCAAGTGAAGAAGGCGGTCTTAAAGTACCTGGTGACATTTATGCCCTGTACGACTTTTGGGTATACGTAAGTGAAGATGAGCAAACTGTTGTTCAGGCCCGGAGAAACCCGCTTGATAAAGGAGAATAATTTTTTACCGGGGAGTATTATATGCGTCTTACGGTAGTATTCCCCGTTTACTTTTTATTGCTTTTCACAAGTTTTGCGAGGTATTGATCATACTCATCCTCTTCAATTATTATACAATCCCAACCTAGTTTACCAGCCCGTTTTTTCATTGTTTCCTGGTCTATATACAACCATTTAAACCACTCCCCTTTTTGTTTTTTATATTCATAGGCATACTGCATCTCGCCATAATAGTCACCCTTTTCAGGCATCCCATCTTCATATAGGTAAGCAATGTCAGAAGAATCGAATAATAATTGTCCGCCCGGGGCCAGTAATTTTTCTGCATGTTTTAACAAACGATCAAAACCATCCAGTGTTTGCGCCAGCCCAATGCCGTTCATTAACAGTAAAACAGTATCAAAACCGGTTTCACTAAACGTAAAGAAGTCAGCATTCACGATGTTGTTTACTCCTCTATCCTGCATTACGCTTACCGCACCTGGTGAAATTTCCAGCGATGTAACAGACAATCCGGAATCCTGTAAAACCAGGCTGTGACAACCGGCGCCGGCGCCAACATCCAGCACCCTTCCTTTACATAATTGAAGCGCGGTTAATTCCATTTCCGGCATATCAGCCTCTGTTCTGAAATAAACGCCCAGCGGCATTTCTTCCTTTGGGCCATAGGTATTATGAATCCACAGCTTAGATGGCCGGCGGTGATAATAATAATCAAGGAGTGCCTTTCCGGTAATATCATCCATTTTTAAGTGATCGTTTGTATTTTAATTTATGTAGTATCACAAAGAGTCAATAATTTTATCAATATAGTATTTACCAGGTGTATTGCACAGGGTAAATAAAGTGCAACAACTTTTCGTAACACTAAATTCTATTTGTATGGCGTTACCGGTAAACAACAAGAAAGCAGATAATAAAGCCAGTAAATCACCAAAGAACGTGGGCGGTGGCTCAAAATTTATTAAAACATCTTCCAAGCAGGCCAATGTAACCAAAAAAGTAAGGTCTACAAGTGCCAGCCGCGGTAGCTGATATTTTTGCTTACATGTACCAAAAGGCAGTGCTTTTAGAAGTGCTGCCTTTTTATTTATATAACTCCAGTACCGGGTCTGATTGCCAGTATTGCATTGTGCGCACATTCATGATTGTAAGCCTCCCTTTGTGCCCGGCATCTGTATCAATGTTACGAATATTTGCTGCATGCATCGGCTGATCGGTTTTCCAGTTCATGGTGTTGGTATGACCAATAAACACCTGGTTAAAAGGTGTAACCATGTTGAAAACACCCGCTTTATCACCACTTACTTTTGTAGCTTCAAATGACAATGCTTCCTGCCAAAGCTTTCTATCCCAATAATAAATTCGTTCTTCCTGCCCCTCAAAAACCTCATTCCGGTTAAAGCCGGCGTGTACAAAGCAGTTGTTGTATTCATCCACATAGTACAATCGCTGCTCCCGGAAAAAAATCCGGTGCGTTTCAGGGACATCATCAGGATTCAGTGCAGTTTTGAAACCACTTTCCTTGGGTATTATCAACGCTCTTTTACCAATAGGCGTAAGGTATGATCTGGCTGTTGCCACCGCCCCCTGCGCCCATTTTTGCGGGTGAATGCCTGTTTGAATAAATTCATTGAACCATTCATCATGGTTCCCACGGATAGCCACCAGGTGTTTTATTTTTAGCAACTCTTCCACACACTCATATACCTGGTCAAAACCATCGGCAATATCTCCTAATTGTACCAGGCAATCTTCTTTATAATTAAACCCGCTTCTTTGCAGGCATTGTATAAGAGCCTTATAGGTGCCATGTATATCTCCCATCACAAATATTTCCATGAGGCAAAACTGGAATAAAGCGATGGCATTGTCATCAAAAAATAAAATTATTAATCAAACGTTTGTTTAATTCAAACATTTGTTTAACTTTGCTCCCGAAATTTACCGTCATGGATAAAAAAGAACATATTATGGAAGCGGCTGTAGAGCTTTTTGCAGCCAAGGGTTTTGAAGGTACTTCCATAAGGGATATTGCGGCGCAGGCCAATGTGAACATTGCCATGATCAACTATTACTTTGGCTCTAAAGAAAAACTTTTTGAGAGTATTATCGAGCACAGGGCTTCCAGCTCACGCATACAACTGGAAGAAATAGGAAACGACAGGTCGCTTACCGATATTGAAAAAATAGACCGCGTTATAGACTTTCACGTTAATAAAGTTTTTGCCAACCGTTTTTTTCACCGTGTGATACACCAGGAAATTATGCTTAGCCAGCGCGAAAGCCTGCAGTTCAGCATTATACAAAAAATGATGTATCCCAACAGCCTTATTGTAAAAGGTATTATTGAAGCGGGCATGGCCAATGGCGCTTTTAGAAAAGTAGACACCCCTTTAACCATTGCTACGATGTTTGGTACCGTTAACCAGGTGCTGTTGTCTAAAAGACTTTGTAATAACCTTATTGGCAAGGAAGAAGATTATGTACCCTACGAGGATGAAAACTTTAAGAGACGGGTGATTGAGCATATGAAACAGGTAATGCACACGCTTTTATTAGCTTAACAATTTTGATAACATTTTATTTATGGAGACCCAGAATCAGCAACCAAAGAACAACAAAAAAATTATCAGGTTTATCGTGATAGGCCTCGTACTGATTGTTGGCGGATATTATGGATTTAAGAAAATCTCATACGCCATGGCACACGAAACCACCGATAATGCACAGGTGGAAACACAAATTTCTCCGGTATTGCCAAGAGTGGCAGGTTATGTAAAAAGTATCGCCGTTAATGACTACGATACCATTAAAGCGGGACAGCTTGTAGTAGAACTGGACGATGCAGAATTACAGAGCCAGCTTTTACAAATGCAGGCCGATTATAATTCAGCGGAAGCTGATATTGTGAATGCTAAGGCTACATTGAACAATACAAATGTTTCCTTAAAATCAAACAGGGGCGATATAGACCTGAACAATGTAAAAGTGCAACAGGCCAAAGAAGATTATGAGCGTAATGAAAACCTGTTTAAAGACCAGGCGATCACCCGCAAACAGCTTAACGACAGCCGGTTTGCGCTTGAGCAGGCCACGCAGGAATATAATAACAGCAAGAGTGATTTAGGTACTGCTCAAAGCCGCATTGCCATTACTGCTGCGGCCATTAAAAAAGCTGAGGCTGCCTTAGCTTCCAAAAAAGCACTGATAGATCAGCAGTTGCTAAAGATATCTTATACCAAGATTTATGCACCCATGGCCGGAAAGATTGGCAAGAGAAATATTTCTATCGGTCAATTTGTACAGGCGGGCACACCCTTGTTTTCTATTGTGAATGATACCACCTACTGGATCGTTGCCAACTTTAAGGAAACACAGATCAAAAAGTTCCGCCCCGGTATGCCGGTTGAATTTGAGTTGGATGCTTATCCGGATACCAAAATCAGTGGTACCATAGAAAGTCTTAGCGAAGCCACCGGTGCGAAATTCTCTTTACTTCCCCCGGATAATGCCAGCGGAAACTTTGTAAAAGTCACACAGCGTGTTCCTGTAAAGATCAACATCAGCGAAATTGACAAGTACAAAGGTATCCTTCGTGCTGGCCTGAGCGCCGATGTAAGCGTGCCCCTTAACTAATTTCTAAAACCATTTTTATGGCCGCGAAGGGATTTGCAAAATTTATTATTGTACTTACCACCGTGTCTGCCGCAGTAATGGAGTTGATTGATACTTCCATTGTAAACGTGGCATTGAGTGATATGGCCGGCAGCCTCGGTGTAGGTATAGAAGATATAAGCTGGGTAATTACTTCTTATGCCATCGCTAACGTAATCATCATTCCGTTAACGGGCTTCCTGGCAGAGTTTTTTGGCCGAAAGAATTATTACCTGGTTTCCATGATCATCTTCACACTGTCGTCTTACATGTGTGCGGAGTCTACCACACTTATTGAAATCATTATCTGGCGCTTTGTGCAGGGTGTTGGCGGCGGTGCGTTGTTATCAACCTCACAAGCCATTCTTTTTGATGCGTTTGAACCAAAGGACAGGCCTATCGCATCCGGTTTATTCGGTATGGGCCTTGTACTCGGGCCAACATTAGGACCAACATTGGGTGGTTATATCATTGAACATATGAGCTGGCCGATGATCTTTATGATCAACATTCCAATAGGTATCGTAGCCACCATGTTGACCTACTCATTTGTCGAAAAGAAACCAAATGAAGGCAAAAACAAGAAGAATATTCATATTGATTATAACGGGATTATTTTGCTGGCAGCAGGTATCGGCTGTTTACAATATGTACTTGAACGGGGTGAGGCGGAAGATTGGTTCAGCAGTAACTCAATAAGGGTTTGCGCAGTAATTGCACTGGTAGCACTCGTGGGTTTTATTGCATACGAGTTGCGTATCAAGAATCCGGCAGTTAACCTTCGGGTGTTGGGCAACCGCAACCTTGCATTTACTACAATTTTTACGTTCGTTGCCGGGCTTGGTTTATTCACCTCTGTATTCGTTTACCCGGTATTGGCACAACGTGTGTTGGGTTATACCGCTTACGAAACAGGTGTATCATTATTGCCACCTACGCTATTTGCAGTATTGATGATGCCTGTTATTGGTAAGACCATGAGCAAAGGTGTTTCGGCTATCCCATTTGTAATTGTAGGGTTTATCTTATTCGCCGCTTACGCATGGCTGAGCGCCTCGGTTAGCCCGGATGTAGGTAAATGGGATTTCTTCTTCCCGCTTGCGCTTAGAGCCTTTGGTATTTCGATGGTTCAGTTACCATTAATTAACCAGGCCGTAGCTGGTTTACAACCGAAAGACTATCCATCAGGCATTGCGCTGAATAATATGATACGCCAGCTTGGAGGTGCTTTTGGTATTGCGATGGCCAATAACTATATCGCCCATAACTATGCTCAACACCGTTTGGATATGGTTGCCAAGCTTAGTGAAGGTTCGCAGGTATTACAGGATCAACTGAATACACTAAGTAATGGTATTGCAGCAAAGACCGGTGACATTGCAGGAGCAGCTACCAAAGCATATGCAGTGATCAATAATTCGATTGACAGGCAGGCTTACTACCTCTCTTACCTGGATACATTCAGATTGATCACGATCTTTTTTATACTGGTAATTCCACTGGTATTCTTTCTTAAAACAAAAAAACAATCACCCCAGGACCAGGCTGCAGCAAAGGCTGCCATTGCCGAGGCCCACTAACTATAAAATCATCAGGATGAAAAAGCTTATCTATACATCCATTCTTTTGTTCAGTCTGTATAATGCTCATGCACAGGTGCAGGCGAATAGCGAATTAAAAAATCTTGTCGGCCAGTCTTTTACTTACTTTCCTAAGATAAAAGAAGTACAGAACGGCATTTCTACAGCAAAGGAAAAACTGGACATCGCACAAACAAAACTACCTACCGTAGATGCCAACGTGAGCTACAATTATGTGATGCCAAAAATTACTTTACCACTGGAAATAGACGGAAAAACACAGGAGTTTCAGTTTGCGCCGGTACATAATGCCAACGGTAATGTTAGCGCTGAATATATGCTTATTGATTTTGGCAGACTGAAAGCCAACGTGGAAAAAGCTAAGAGCGACTTAAAGTATGCAGAACATAATGTTGATTATACCAAGACGCAACTGGCTTACCAGGTAGCAACTGTTTATTACAACATCATTTACCTGCAAAAAGCGATTACCATACAGGATACGGTGTTGAGTTTTCTTAACGAGAACAAACGCATTACTGATAGTAAACTAAGAAATGGCGATGCGATTAAGGTGGATCTCTTAAACATTCAGGCGCAGGTGGATATTGAAAGCAACCGCAAGGTAGACTTGCAAAACTCCTTACAGAAACAGGTAAACCTGCTTGAATATACCACCGGACTTACCAGTACAAGCGGCAATGCTTTTGATTTTGATATTCCTATGAAAGATGTACTTGCCGCACTTGGTGAAGCACAGAACAATAACCTTGAATATGTGCTGGCAAAAGATAAAATCAACCAGGCATTAACTGATGTGGATGTAGCCAAAACATCAGACAAGCCAAGCCTTGGTGTAGGTGCTTCCACCGGTTTTAAAAATGGTTATGTACCCAACGTAAATGAAATGCGTTTCAACTATGCGGCAGGCGTTACATTTAAGCTACCCATTTATGATGGTGGCAAAACCAAACGCCAGGTAAGACTTGCGCAAACCATCGTAAAACAAAATGAACTTGCAGTAGAAAGCCTGAATAGTAATTACAAAAGAGATATTGAACAGGCTTTGACAGACATACGTTCTAACCAGGAAAGAATTAAGAATACGGAAGGCCAGATTGACCAGGCTAAAACTGCTGAAGATATTACCGCCAGCCGTTATAAGAATGGGATTGCGACCAACCTGGAACTAACCAGCGCAAGCACCAACCTACAGAAAGTGTTACTTACAAGATTACAATATGATTACCAGTTATGCCTGGCAAAGGTTGAGTTATCAAGACTGATGGGATATCAATATTGGTAAGCTATTTTATAGATCGAAAAGAAAAACGGATATAAATTTTTTTACAGTTGGTTTGGGTGAACACAGCTTTCCCTTTTTTAAGGGGAAGCTTTTTTATTGTAAGATATTTCACTCATCAGGGCATGGTAGCCGGCGGAAGGTCTTCATTACTATAGTAAGTAAAACTGCTTTCCTGCAGTATTACTTTCTTACCATTTTCAAAGCCGAACCGCTCGGTTTTCATTAGCTTGCCACTCATATAGTATACCGGAACTTCTACCCATACACGCTCATCTTTTTCAAACAATTCTTTTCTGGATACACGGCCCTGTTCATCATAAAAAATTTTCAATGATTGCTTTTCGATATTCATTCCATCCTTTGCAAGTTTTCGTATGCGTATTTCTTTTAAGATGCCATTATCGCTATATATAAATTTGCAGGCAACCCGGCTAATCTCTATGGCCGGAAGTCTTTTCCCGGAAAGCCTGCCTTCTTCATCCGGTTGAAACTCCCAGCCAGGCTGTGAAGGATAGTGAATATCAAAAGCATCATAAGGATAAATTTCTTCATTAAATACCTGTGCGGCAGAAGCATTCGCTGGCTGAAAACTTCCCCTGAGATCAAACTTCAAATCAAATTCTTTTGCCGTATTATCACCAGGTATCCATTGCTTTACGGTTTGTATTTTCATGAGGCTGTCCATGTAATTGATGGTTCGTTTATATCGCAAACCGATGCCTGTAAGTTTATGATAAACAAAGCCATTCGCATCAAAAGAAGGCGCTTCATTGCTTTGCGCGCCGGTGTTTTCCAATATAACGGCATCAACCCCTTCTGTACGTGCCTGCTGTTTCATATTGTTGATCATATCATCTAGCGAAGCATCTGCATTGCTCCTCACTTCTACCATCTTTACACGATAATAAGGTTCTTTCGGCCATTCATTATTTAATAAAATATCTACTGTATGATCGTGAGGTCTCAATGGAATATCCATTAGCGAGTTGGGACGCGGTGCAAAAGATTCCTGTGGTATATAGGGAGCGCAGGATATAAGGCAAAGCAAAAATATACACGGGTAAAAGGTTTTCATAAGTGCTTTTGTTACTCAATTTCACTGACTTTTCTGAAAGCATAAAACTTTACAATTCAATTTTTTGTTAACGATAAAAAGCATTGTTTATCTATGCTGGTCATCTAAATAAAAAAGCCGGTGCCCTCTAAAGAAGAGCACCGGCTTTGCAGATAATATCAATTCAGTTTATTGCAATCCGTCAAATCTTTTCTGCACAAAATCCCAGTTCACTACATTCCACCATGCAGCAATATAATCAGGACGCTTATTCTGGTATTTCAGGTAATAAGCATGCTCCCAAACATCAAGCCCGAGCAAAGGCATTCCTTTTAATTCGCTTACATCCATCAGCGGATTATCCTGGTTAGGTGTAGAACCGATGACGAGTTTTTTATCATTGGTAAATACCAGCCATGCCCAACCGCTGCCAAAACGATTCTTTCCGGCATCAGTGAACTGCGTTTTAAAAGCATCAAAAGAATTAAAATCCTTTTCAATGGCAGCAAGCAATTTACCAGATGGTTTGGCATTGGAAGATGGCGGCGCCATCAGCTTCCAGAATAATTCATGATTATAATGTCCGCCGAGGTTATTGCGCATCTTGGGGCTGTATTTGGATATACCCGCAAGTACTTCCTCCGGCTTGGTAGTGGCAGTGTCTACATGTTCTGCAGTAACCGCTTCTGCAAGGTTTTTAGCATAAGCAGCCGCATGCTTTGTGTAATGTATTTCCATGGTCATGGCATCAATTACGGGCTCCAGCGCCTTGTAATCGTAAGGCAAAGGTGTCTGCTGGTAAGAAGTGCCTTCAGCCCTGTAAAACCTGCCTTTCTCAAAGCCTTTCGCCATAGCTGGTAAAACAGTAGCAGCCAGTCCGGCGGCGATACCTGCTTTACCTGTAGATTTGATAAAATCCCTTCTTGATGTACTATTGTTTTCCATATGTTGTATTTATGGCTTGAAGTTATGACGTTTGCTTTTTCCTTTTAGCTTTTATTCCGCTTATCAACAATCTTATTCCTTTAAAAGCGCGGTGGTAAAATTCTTTATTGAAGAGTTGTGAATCACGCATCGCTTTTACAGTTAAAAATACGCCGATAGGAATCAGTACAAAGGTGGAGAACCACATACCTACCAACGGGCTGCTAACGCCTGATTTGGCAAATTTTTCTCCAAACGTATTCAGCAGGTGAAACAGTACAAAGAAAATAATCGCAAATACCAATGGCATTCCCAAACCTCCTTTACGTATAATGGAGCCAAGCGGTGCGCCGATCATAAATAAAATAAGACAGGCTGCAGATAAGGTAAATTTACGATGCCACTCGATCTCGTGTTTGCCTAAGGATTTTACCCTGCCCTGGTAATCGGTAGTCATCATATCAAGATTGCTCTTAACCGTGTTGGCTTCAGAAGTAACCCTGTCTATTCCCGAAGATTTAAGCGAGTCACCAAGAATTTCATCCATTGATTTTGCTTTGCGCAAAGGCACTTTGGCAACTGTTTTCCAGTTGGCAGCGCTGTCACGATAGCGGAGAAAAGAAAGGAATGGTTTGACTTCCTTTTCACTCCGGTCATAAAAAAGTTTATCAACAGTTGTAAGCGAATCAATAGCGTGATTCAATTGCCCTACGGTAAGCATTTTAGGATCGTAATACAGCGAATCATTGGTACGGGTGAGTTTAAAACTGCTCAGGTCAAAGATCTTTTTGTACTCTTTAAACCCTGTACGTGTTAACTGAGTATTGGTTGAATAACGGTCACCTTTCTCAGAATACTGCCAGCCATTCCTTAGCACAAACTCCAGAAAACGTTTGTCTTTAGATACCCGCATAACGCCGCTTTCCGCCGTCATAAAATCATCCTGCAAACCGTATTTTTTATCATAGATAATCACCTTACGTATAGTGCTGTCATCTTTTTCTTTCTTGCCTAGCTTAATTACATAACCTTCTATCTTATCATAAAAGATTCCTTCTTTAATGTCAAAGGCAGGTTTGGCTACAATGATGTCATACTTTAACGCATTCAGTTTTAAATTGGCAACAGGTATAATGTTATTGGCAAAAAGGAAGGCAATACCGCTGATGATAATTGCGATGATCAGCAAGGGCCTCATAAATCTTAACAGCGGAATACCGGCAGATTTGATGGCCACCAGTTCAAAAGTTTCTCCCAGGTTACCAAACGTCATGATAGAGGAAAGCAATAACGATAATGGAAGTGCAAGCGGAACGGCTGTAGCAGCAACATAACCGATTAGCTGAAGTATGGTGAGTATATCAAGCCCCTTACCAATCAGGTCATCAATATACAACCAGAAAAACTGCATTACCAGAACAAAAAGTGATATAAGAAAAGTTGCAAAGAATGGCCCGATAAAAGAACGAATGATGAGCGTATCGAGTTTTTTAATCACTTTGTAGCGTATTAACAACCAATATATGAATAAAGCAAATGTAAATCTTTCAGAGAAGGAACAAATGCTGATGACCAATACAGACTGGATTTTAACAAAGCATCAGGTGATCAAAAAAATCTGCCGGCTCTTTGGAAATTTAAGTGAGGACTTTACTTTAAATATTGATCGTTATAAAGAAGTATTACCAGCAGAAGTAATTGCAGTTACTCCTAAAATTTACAAAGGTGAACAATACCAGTTACTACCTTATGTAATGATGGATTATCCCAGGTATTATAAGGCAGCGGATGCTTTTGCTTTACGGCACTTCTTCTGGTGGGGAAATTTCTTTAGTACTACCTTATATATTGCCGGTGTTCATAAAAAAAATTATGAAGAATTCATAGCGCTTTACTATGATCAGTTTTGTAACGGAGAATGGTTTATATGCATCAATCAAGATCCCTGGCAGCATGATTTTTCACCGGAGAATTATAGCAGTGTTGCAAGCCTTACAAAGGAAGAATGGATATCCCTGATTCATCATCATCCTTTTATCAAACTGGCAAAAAAAATCCCACTTTACAAGTGGGACAAGGCATATGATTTCTTTACAGAAAATTTCGTTTTCTTATTGGAAACAATCAAAGCAAAAGCAGCGGACAACTAATTTCCTAAACGGTGAAAAAGTTCTTTTACCTGGTATTCCCATAACTGGCTTTGATCTTTTATCTCACCTTTTTCAGCAAAATCTTTAATCACCAGGATCGTTTGATTGGTGATTTCAGTTTTTTCAATCCTGAATTCAAAGTATTCTTCTTTAGAAGAATGCGTCCAGTGAAAGCGTATAAACTTGTCCAGTTCCTGCTCTAACACTTGTGCTTTTTCAACAGACCCGTTCCATGAAAAGCTGAATAAGCTGTCGCGCTCATCTACTTTGTCAGCAAACCACTCCTGCAATCCTGCCGGAGTTGATAAAAACTCAAACAGTATAGAGGGCGAACATCTTACTGGGTATTCTAAAGTATATAACTGTTTTTTTGCCATTATTCTTCTTTTGTACTTCGCATGTTGGGGGCTGCAATAATATAAAATAATTCATACCATAAAAATATTTTTTTGACGTGTTTTTCTTATTTCCAACCGCAGTTTGATGTTTGAGATGTAGGTACATCACTAAGAAACTGTTTGCCAGTATTTTATAAAAAGAAAAATTTGGAGGCGATTAGTTTATTATTTACCTTGCTATCTCTTCAGTATGTCTCACCTCCCATGGAGTTTTAGTAACCAATAAGTACACATTTTAAACAAACATTTTGGTAACCCTAAAATTGCACCATTATGAGCATGCGTCAACTAAAAATCACGAAATCTATTACCAATCGTGAATCTCAAAGCCTGGAAAAATATTTACAGGAAATTGGTAAAGTTGAGCTCATAACCCCCGAAGAAGAGGTTGATTTGGCCGTAAAAATTAAACAGGGTGAACAGCGCGCCCTCGACAGACTGGTAAAAGCAAACCTTCGCTTCGTCGTTTCTGTAGCCAAACAATATCAAAACCAGGGCCTTTCCCTGCCAGACCTTATCAATGAAGGGAATGTAGGCCTTATTAAAGCAGCATTACGGTTTGATGAAACCCGCGGCTTCAAATTTATTTCTTATGCGGTATGGTGGATAAGGCAAAGCATACTGCAGTCTCTTGCCGAGCAAAGCAGGATTGTAAGACTTCCGCTAAACAAAGTGGGCCTTACCAACCGCATTAGTAAGGCATTTCAACAACTGGAACAGGAATTTGAAAGAGAGCCCACTGCCGAAGAACTGGCAGATCTGCTGGAGCTTGACATCAACGAAGTTTCAGCCACCATTAATGTTGCATCGCGCCACGTCAGTATGGATTCCCCGCTTGCAGAAGGGGAAGAAAACACATTGGTGGATGTAATGGAAAATCCAAATGCCGAAAGAACCGACGAAAAGCTGGAATATTTTGAATCCCTGAAAATGGAAATCGACAGATCACTGAAAACACTTACCGAAAGGCAAAAAGAAGTGCTCTGTTATTTCTTTGGAATAGGGGTAGATCACCCGTTAAGCCTGGAAGATATTGGCGAACGCTTTAACCTTACCCGCGAAAGGGTAAGACAAATTAAAGACAAAGCCATCATTAAACTAAAAACCACCAGCCGTTGCAGGCAACTAAGGGTTTATTTGGGATAGCCCGCCTGTTAAAATTTATCACAAAGCCAAAAGCTCATGTAAACGCATGGGCTTTTTTGTTATCCAAAACATATACATTTACAAACATCCTTAAAACAACAATGAAACAAATTTTACCATTTTTTATCTCCCTGCTGTTCTCTCTTCCGCTTATGGCTCAAACACAACGGGTAATAGCGGAAGGTACCGTGACCTTTACCATTACTGTTACCGGAGGTAAAGACAACACCATGAACAATTCGGTAAAAACTTTCTATATCAAGGGCAAACAAACAAGGGTGGATATTACCAGCAGTGCTTTTAAACAATCAGTAATTTACGATAATAATACCGGTACCGCCGTAATACTGAGAGAAATTGGCGCCGATAAATACATCTCAAAGCTGGATGCAGATAAGTGGAAAGAGCAGAACAAGCAATATGATGGAATGACTGTTACGCTAACAGATGAAACAAAAACTATTCTTGGCTACGAGTGTAAAAAAGCCATTGCCAAACAAAATAACGGTAATGTTTTTACGATGTATTATGCAACAACAATAATACCTTCTGCCTCTGAAAATCCTTACCAGTTTAAAAACATTCCCGGTTTTGTGCTGGAATATGAATCACAACCCGAAGGTGGTGCGCAAAAGATCACCTATACTGCAACAAAGATTAATTTAAACCCTGTTCCTGTAGCGTTGTTTGATGTGCCTGTAAAAGGTTATCGCGTACTGTAGTGTGAGTGAACTATTACCTGAAAGAAGGAGGAGTTGGAGTTTTAAAACGGGGTACATGTACTTTGTACTTGTACGGAAAAACATAGGTTGCATTTCCATTCTCCATTCTAATCATTGAATTTACTTCCAGGCTATTATTTGTATTGCTGGTATTGGGCTGATTGAATTCATAAATCCCTTTAAACTGGTAATTGCCTTTCAGGGAATAAAGAGAATAAGTTTTTGAAAGTTTGCTCAGGTTTTTGAGGCTAAATTTATTCTTGTTCTTCTCATCAGCACTACTACCACTAAAGGATCCCATTGCAGCCTTTGCCAGCAAAGCAGTCAGCATTAATGTGAAAAATCCAATATGGGTTGCTTTCTTTATCATTTAGCACAAAATTAGCATTTTTTCTGAATTGTTAAAATCTTTTTAGGCCTTTTTGATGAGCGGTGACCGATAAAAAAGTTGTTTTATATGAATTTCATGCTTAAATTACGCCAACCTACATAACTATGCAAGAATATCCTTACCGGGAAGAACGCGAAGAGTTAAATGAGTTATTGAAACAGTATGAGAATCTGCGAAATGGTAGAAGTCACTCCTTTATTGAGGAAGACGCTTTTGAAAAAATCATTGATTACTACGACGATAAAGATGACCTCGGCAAAGCACTTGAAGTAGCCGAAACCGGTCTTGAATATTTTCCCTATTCATCACAGCTTCTAATCAAAAAAGCAGATCTTCTGCTCGCGATGCGAAAGTACCAGGAAGCACTTGCTGTTCTTGAGCATGCGGAACTTTTTGACAGCACAGACATCAATCTTTACATACTTAAAACAGAAGCATACCTGGCCCTGGATCAGCAGGAGAAAGCGGTACAGTTGCTGGAAGAAGCATTGCTTTTGTTTGATGGTGAAGAACGTATAGATTTAATGTTTGAGCTGGCCGATGTGTATGATGATTATGAAGAATTTGACAAGGTTTTTGATTGCCTGAAGCTGGTGTTGGAAATGGAGCCTACCAATGAAGAAGCCCTGTATAAGATTTGTTTCTGGACGGATTTCACCGGCCGGAATGAAGAAAGTATTCAGCTTCACGCAAAAATAATTGAAGATTTTCCCTACAACGAGCTTGCATGGTTTAACCTTGCCGCCGCATACCAGGGGCTGAAACTTTATGAGAAGGCAATTGATGCTTACCAGTATGCAGTGGTGATTGATGAAAAATTTGACTACGCCTACCGTAATATGGGCGATGCTTACATACGGTTACGCAAATACAAGGAAGCCATAGAAAGCCTGGAAAAAGTATTGGAATTGTCCAGGCCTGAAGAAGTGATTTTTGAAGCCATCGGCCATTGTTATCACAGGTTAGGCAAATTTGCACAGGCAAGATTTCACTATCGCAAGGCATCGCATATGAACCCGGATGATAGTAAGCTCTACTACAAGATTGCCCTTACATACATCAACGAACAGCAATGGGAAAGTGCCATAAAGCAATTGGAAAGTGCGATGCGCATCAGCCGCAATATACCTGAATATAATCTCGCTCTAGGCGAATGCAGCATGCAATTAGGCAAGTTTAAAGAAGCTATTCATTGCTTTGGCCTGGTGGTACTCAGCAGGCCAAAAAATGTTACCGGCTGGGAATCTTTGATCAAGTGCCTTTTTAAGGCTGAATATTTTGAAGAAGCAGTTGAACAAAGTCTTGCGGCCCTAAAAGCAACCGAACAAAAACCAACCTTCTTTTTCTATTATAGCGCCAGTCTCTTCGCGGCAGGTAAATCCAAAGAAGCCATGCTGCAACTGGAAAACGGTATGGAGAAAGCGCCCAAGCAACTGAAAAAATTTATTGAGTTAAACCCGGCAATACTTCAAAACGGCCCGGTGGTAGATTTACTTGCGCGCTATAAGAAAAATCATAAGATATAAACGTTATATCGCAATAAACCTGTTCTTTATCCATTGTAACTTTTATTTCAGCTTTACTCTCTTATTTTTGCCCCGTTTAAACAGATGATGTAAATGAACTTCAACTTGTCACAGATTCCTGAACGCAGGAAAAAGCCACGAAGCGCGGGATTAACAATGGTAATGGATAAAGGGCTTAGTATTAATGAAACAGAAAATTTTTTAAGTGTTGCGCATCCGCATGTGGATATAGTAAAACTTGGGTTTGGTACATCTTTCGTAACGCCTAACCTAAAGGAAAAAATTGAAGTTTATAAGAAATATGATATCCCTATTTATTTTGGAGGAACGCTGTTTGAGGCCTTCCTGATACGTAATCAATTTGATGATTATCTGAGTGTATGTAAAGAGTTTGGAGTTTCATTTATTGAAGTAAGTGATGGTTCTATCACCATTCCGCACGCAGAAAAATGTGGTTATATTGAAAAACTTACACCGCACGCAACTATTTTAAGTGAAGTGGGCAGTAAGGATGCGCAACATATTATTCCTCCATATAAATGGATTGAACTGATGAGGGCCGAGCTGGAAGCCGGCTCTTCTTATGTAATTGCGGAAGCAAGGGAAGCTGGCAACGTCGGCATTTACCGTGGAAGCGGTGAAGTAAGGGAAGGGTTGGTAAATGAAATCCTCACACAAATACCAGGTGAAAAAATTATCTGGGAAGCTCCGCAAAAAGCGCAACAGTTATATTTCCTGGAATTACTGGGCTGCAATGTCAACCTCGGCAATATTGCCCCGTCAGAAGTGATTGCGCTGGAAACCATGCGTATCGGGTTGCGTGGAGATACTTTTCATTTATTCCTTAACAGTGAAACGGCACAATAATGCGAAAGTTCGGTTTGATTGGCTACCCATTATCGCATTCCTTTTCTCAAAAATATTTCAGGCAAAAGTTTGAAGACGAAGGCATTTCGGATGCAGTGTTTGAGAACTATGCCATTCCCGTAATTACCGATCTCACGGAAGTGCTTTCCAATAATCCTGATCTGAAAGGATTTGGCGTTACCATTCCTTATAAAAGAGCGGTGATGGATTACCTGCATGAAACCACCGATGCAGTAAAACAAATCGGCGCCTGCAACAGCGTTAAAATAAAAGACGGAAAGCTCACGGGTTATAATACCGATACCATCGGCTTTGAACAATCGTTTATCCCGCAATTAAAACCGCATCATACCAAAGCTTTGATTCTTGGAACCGGCGGTGCTGCACTGGCTGTTGAATTTACCTTACAGAAACTTGGTATATCATATCAGTACGTATCAAGAAATATCGCCAAAAACTGTATTATTTACCGCGAAATTGATGAGGATTTACTTGACGAATACACGCTAATTATCAACTGTACGCCACTCGGCACTTACCCGAATTCTGAAGACAAGCCCGACCTTCCTTATCACTTGCTTTCAGATAAACACTATTTGTTTGACCTGGTGTATAATCCCCCGCTGACAGCTTTTTTAAAAGCAGGGGCCGCACAGGGTGCCGCTATCAAAAATGGTTATGACATGCTGATAGGCCAGGCAGAAGCAAGCTGGATTATCTGGAATGAATAGTTCTTCCTTCAATTTTAAAAAGACTGATTCTTTGCTGCAATTATCTTTGTCAGATGAGAATTGATATTATTACAGTACTGCCTGAATTACTGGAAAGCCCTTTTAGTCACAGTATCATGAAGCGTGCGCAGGACAAAGGCTTGCTGGAGGTAAAAACCCATCACCTGAGAAACTGGGCGGTGAATAAATACGGGCAGGTGGATGATTACCAGTATGGGGGCGGCGCGGGTATGGTAATGATGTGTGAGCCGTTGGCAAATGCTATTGAATCACTTCGTGCGGAAACTACTTATGATGAAATTATTTATATGACGCCCGATGGACCAACCTTTAATCAGAAAACCGCCAATCAATTATCGTTAAAAGAAAACCTGCTGATCATTTGCGGGCATTACAAAGGAATAGACGAGCGCATTAGAGAGCACTATATAACAATGGAAATTTCTATTGGAGACTATGTGTTAAGCGGAGGTGAAATGGCTGCCGCTATTGTGGTTGATGCTATTGGCCGTTTATTGCCCGGTGTATTAAATGATGAAACTTCTGCCCTTTTCGACTCTTTCCAGGATAATTTACTTGCCCCTCCGGTATATACCCGCCCCGCCAGTTTTAAAGGCTGGGAAGTTCCCAAAATACTTCTCACAGGAGATCCTATAAAAATTGACCAGTGGAGACATGATCAATCGGTACAGAGAACACTTACCAAAAGGCCTGATCTGCTTAGTGACAAAGACCTGTAAATGACTTTTTCAAGCTGTTTTTAAGAGAGAGACAACCATCTCAAATATACAGAAGGGACATTTTGTGTCCGATTCGGATATTCGAAAGTCTTTTATTAGTATAAATATGTAAATCTGACATTTACTTTTGTTCTGTCAATGACAATATCCTAACAAGAATTCCCGTTTTAAAATCCAATTATCGTAAATCCAATATCGGGAGTCCAATATCCAAACAAGTCCAATCGTCCTAGCGAAGAGCCGCCGATTTTCTAAACACTTGAAGCATGTTTAGAGAGTCAATATTGTGAACTTAAACAATAGGAAACCATTGAAAGCCTCACGTCTGTGGGGCTTTCTGTTTTTTTTAAGGCTGGCGAAGCTACGTAAAATTTCATTCTCTTCTTCTAATCATAAATGGATATTCCGATCACTTATTCACACCTGTGAACATTCCAAGCTTTAACAAGTATTTGATAACATCTGTGCTGCAACATACGTTTCATGCGTAGCATTGCAAAATCAATCAGACCATGAAAAAAATCATATTTGTAGCCTGCTTATCATTATTCAGTTTGATGGCTTACAGTCAAAGCTCTTATCAGCAGGCATTGGGATTAAAATTTCCGGGTGGCGTATCCATCAGTTACAAAAGCTTTATTTCGGATAACAATAACCTTGAGTTCCAGGGAACGTTTAAAGATGGCGGCTTTCGCCTTTCAGGTTTATATGAATTCAATTTTTATACGCTTAATGTTGATGGACTCTCCTGGTTTGTAGGCCCCGGAGCCCATTTGGGTTTTGGCAAAAAAGATAAGTATGATGCAAATAATAAACTCGTATCAAAAAACTCTGCAGATATAGGTATTGATGGCATTATTGGCCTGGATTATAAAATCAAAGACCTGCCAATCAATATCAGTCTCGACTGGCAGCCATCTATTGTTATAGCAGGCAATACAGACTTTTCAGGTGCTTACGGCGGTATTGGTATACGTTATACATTTTAAAGAGGCACAAAACAAAGGCACGAAGAAACAAAGGCACAAAGTAAGCGAGTATTATAAGGTGAATAATGTACTTCATTGTCATAATAAAACGAGATGTAAATAATTTACAAGCTCTTCCTGCTTTGGCTTTTGCCCCTCTGTGCCTTTCTTGTAGCAAAAAATCGACATAAAAAAATCTCAATTTATTCGTGTCTTTGCGCTTTCGTGGTAAAGGCAAAACTGGCACGATTTTATAATTTCTTAACCAAATTTTAGACTCATGAAAAAATTCTTCCTGATCGCCCTTTTAACAATGGGCTGTTATGCCGTATCCCAAGCCCAGAATATGGGTAGCAGTTACACTACTTCTATTGGTGCCAAAGGTTATTTTGGTGATGGTTCCATCGGTGGATTAAGCGTAAAACATTTTTTAACCAACAACACTGCCCTGGAAGGCGCTATGTTGTTTAAGAAGAAAGTATTTGTAGTGGAAGGTTTATATGAGTATCATGGTGACATTACCGGCGCAAAGGGATTAAAATGGTATGTTGGACCTGGTGCACAGCTTGGATCTGCTTACAACGATTTTGTATTTGCTGCAAAAGGTACACTTGGGCTTGATTACAAATTCAGCGGGGCGCCTATTAATGTTGCGTTTGATGTAAACCCGACTTTTACCATTACACCTGAAACAAGTTTTGACTTTTATGCCGGCATTGCTTTCCGCTTTGCCCTCTAGTATATTTTGTTCTACACAAAGGGAAACCCAACAAAAAAAGCTGGCCCGATTTGGCGCCAGCTTTTCTATTTAATAACGTATAACTTAGCTGAGTTTGAACAAACTATCTACAAACTCTTTCTTATCAAAGATTAATAAGTCATCAATTTTTTCACCAACGCCGATATACTTTACCGGAATTCTTTGCTGGTTGGCAATGGCTAATACCACACCACCTTTGGCAGTTCCATCCAGCTTGGTAATGGCCAGTGCCGTAACATCTGTAGCTGCTGTAAACTGCTTTGCCTGCTCCAATGCATTCTGACCGGTAGAGCCATCCAAAACCAGCAACACTTCGTGTGGCGCATCGGGGATAACTTTCTGCACAACCCTTCTAATCTTACTCAGCTCATCCATCAGGTGAATCTTATTATGCAACCTTCCTGCAGTATCAATAATTAGTACGTCTACATTTTTAGCAACGGCGCTTTGCACCGCATCAAATGCAACAGAAGCCGGATCGCTGCCCATAGCCTGTTTAACAATGGGAACTCCTACCCTTTCACTCCAGATAGTTAGCTGATCAACAGCAGCGGCGCGAAAGGTATCTGCAGCGCCAAGCATTACAGATTTACCGGCTTTCTTGAAATTATGGGCCAGCTTGCCGATCGTGGTTGTTTTACCAACACCATTTACTCCTACCACCATCAGCACATAAGGCTTTTTACCGGCAGGAAGTTCAAAGTCACGAAATGACTGATCCTGTGAATCAACAAGAATATCAGCGATTTCTTCCTGTAAGAGGCCATTAAGCTCTGAAGTGCTTACGTACTTATCTTTCGCAACTCTCTTTTGAATACGTTCTATAATGGCCAGTGTAGTATCAATACCAACATCAGAAGTTACCAATGCCTCTTCCAGGTTATCCAGCACTTCATCATCCACGGTGCTTTTACCCGCAATGGCTTTGGTGATTTTTGCAAAAAAACCTTCTTTGGTCTTTTGTAACCCCTGGTCCAGGCTTTCTTTTTCCTTTTTACCAAACAGTTTTCCTAAGAAACTCATGAAGCTTAATTTATCTGCCGTGTAACCAACATATAAAAAGATATGTTTACCACGGAGCTCAACTTGTTGACAGAATTGTTGCAGATGAAGTGATTGCGACGCAACAGGAGTAACATAATATTACCATAGCTGGTATCAAAAAAACCTCATCACCGGATGAAAATACAAAAAGCTTCCGGTTATAAACAGGAAGCTTTTATAATATCTTTCAGGCACAGGGATTATTTTGCTAAATAATCCTTCACCTTGTCTTTGTGGATGATGCCTTCTTTAAAAGTGTAAGCACCGGTCTTTGGGCTGCGTACAGCCTTGATTACTTTAGTCCAGTTCTTCGCTTCAGCAGAAGCCTTCACGTCTTTTACCTTCGCGTTTTTAGAAGCTGCTTTTGCCATGATTATTTAATTTCTTTATGAACAGTTACTTTTTTCAAAATCGGGTTAAACTTTTTCAACTCCAGGCGTTCCGGAGTATTCTTCTTGTTCTTTACAGTGATGTAACGGCTTGTACCTGGTTGACCACTTGTTTTGTGCTCAGTACATTCCAAGATCACCTGAACCCTGTTACCTTTCTTTGCCATTGTATAAGCAATTTAACTTTTAATCGATTGTTAGATTTTAGAACCTTGTGCCCTCAGTTCTTTAATAACTGTAGCCAAACCATTTTTATTGATGGTTCTCAATGCTTCAGTGGAAACTTTTAAGGTTACCCAACGATCTTCTTCAGCAAAGAAGAAACGTTTGGTCTGTAAATTTGGTAAAAACCTGCGTTTGGTTTTAATGTTAGAGTGAGAAACACTATTACCTGTGATTGGTTTTTTACCTGTAACCTGACAAACTCTAGCCATGACAGTAATTTTTTCGGACGGCAAAGGTAGGTATCTGCACTGAATTCTGAACAGAAACTTTCAATTATTTCTTTAATTTTTAAGAAAAAAGCAGGAATTTAATATTTGCCGTAAGAATCGGGTGCAAATTAAGTCAGTCAGGCTGTTTTAAAAAAAGGCGACCATTTTAACGTATCTTGCCAGCGAATAATGCGCTATGAAATTTCTTCGTCAGAATTTAGATTTTCTTGATCATCCCGCAACGGGACGTTAACTTCTATCCCTCATTTTTCCCGATTTATTTACATTATAATATTAAAGCAATATGCTTACCCATAGCTTGTCTGAAAAGACTGCCGGCTTCCTGCATATGGAAGAACAATACGGCGCCCATAATTACCACCCGCTTCCCGTTGTTTTAGAAAGAGGTGAAGGCGTTTTTGTATACGATGTGGATGGTAAACGTTATTATGATTTTCTAAGTGGATATTCCGCTGTAAACCAGGGGCATTGCCATCCGCGCATTATAAAAGCGCTGGTTGAGCAGGCCGGAAAGCTGACGCTTACCTCGCGGGCTTTTCACAGCGATCTTCTGGGCAAATATGCCAGGTTTATTACCGGGTATTTTGGGTATGATAAGGTACTTCCCATGAATACAGGCGTAGAAGCAGTGGAGACTGCTTTAAAACTTGCAAGGCGCTGGGGATATGTAGTGAAGGGTATTGAAGATAACCAGGCGAAGATTATCGTGTGTGATGGCAATTTTCATGGGCGCACAAGTACGGTTATTTCCTTTAGTACAGATCCTTCTTCCTATAGCAAATTCGGGCCGTTTATGCCCGGGTTTGAGGTTGTGCCATATAATAACATTGCAGCAATAGAACAGGCATTCCAGGATCAAAACGTAGCAGCCATTCTGGTGGAGCCGATACAAGGTGAAGCAGGTGTAGTGATACCTGATGAAGGATATTTAACGGCGGTCCGTGATTTATGTATAGCATATAACGTGTTATTTATTGCGGATGAAATACAAACCGGCCTGGCGCGTACCGGGAAAATGCTGGCATGCGATCATGAAGATGTACGACCGGATATTTTGATACTCGGCAAAGCATTAAGTGGGGGCACATTGCCCGTAAGCGCTATTCTGGCGGATGATGATATAATGCTGAACATTAAACCCGGTGAACATGGCTCTACCTATGGTGGAAACCCACTGGCCTGTGCTGTTGCGATTGAAGCGTTGCAGGTGCTGAAAGATGAACATATGACGGAACATGCGGAGGCAATGGGTGAGCGACTTCGTGACGGTTTGGCAAAATTGAATTCTCCTTTTATTAAAACAATCAGGGGAAAAGGGTTGCTGAATGCGATTGTGATTGATCATCCTAACGCAGATGCTGCATGGGAATTATGTCTGGCGTTGAAAGAAAACGGTTTATTGGCAAAGCCAACACATGGGGATAAGATACGTTTTGCGCCGCCATTGGTAATTACCGGTGAGCAGGTGGAAGAATGTTTAGAGATTATTGAAAAATCGCTGGAAGTATTGCATGAACAGGAGTTGTAGGAAAATTTATGTTGAGTGATAAAGTTGTGAGAGAAAAAATATATTTCTCACGCAGAGGCGCGGAGACCGCAGAGCAATTGCCAGAAGCTTTCTCAGAAGAATAAATACGAGGTTCTCTTTGTGGCTTGGTGCCTTGGTGGCATTCTTTTAGTCATGAAGGTTAAAAAGTTACTGAAAAATATTTCTCACGCAGAGGCGCGGAGATTGCAGAGTAATAGCCAGAAGCTTTTGATAAGAATAAATACGAGGTTCTCTTCGTGGCTTGGTGCCTTGGTGGCATTCACTTAATCATGAAGGTTAAAAAAATTATTGAAAAATTTCTCACGCACAGGCGCGGAGACCGCAGAATAATTGCCAGAAGCTTTTGATAAGAATAAATACGAGGTTCTCTTCGTGGCTTTGTGCCTTGGTGGCATTCACTTAATCATGAAGATGCTGGAACTATAGACCAATAAAAAAGCCCGCATTTAGCGGGCTGGCAGAAACACATTTTTTAAACCAGAAATATTTAGAAAGAGATTCTTCTTGCCAATCTTGCTCTTCTTGTTCTTTGGATTTTCCAAAGAGTTGCTGCGCTGAATGTTTTAGATGTTTTAGTTACATCTACGTCTTTTGCCACTGTTTCTTTTACTTCAGTCAAAAGTTTGCTCAGTTCGCCTGGTTCCATGTGAATAACAGAACGTGTAACATTGCTGTCCATGTCAAATCTAATTTAATTGTTACAAAATAATCCGGGCTATAACAAGGCAAGTGTGGTAATACGCGTATATTATTTCGTCAGATTAGGGTTTCTTGTGAGTAACGTCGGGCTCAAAGAAGACTCATGCTCGGAATTGCGCTGCAAATGTACAACCTTTTCGCATTCCGGCAAAGCTTTTGTACAAATGGTTTGTTAAGTCCATGAAAGGAAATCAATAACAATTGTTCGCTTGAGGTTAAGTTTTAATGACTTTTTCAACAACTAAAAGCATGTTGTCATCAGTTACATTTGCAAAAAATATCTTATGAAACAATTACTTTTCGCTGCCCTGTTGTTCCTATTTACCGGTTGTGATACAGTACAACAGGTATTAAACAATGCCAATACCAGCGGTGGCCTTACCTCAGCAGAAATTGCCTCAGGCCTAAAGGAAGCGCTTATGGTAGGCACTCAGAATTCCTCCAACAAATTATCGGCGCTGGATGGCTTCTTTGCAAATGCGGCTATCAAAATACTCATGCCGCCGGAAGCACAAAAGGTAGAAAGTACGCTTCGCGGAATCGGGTTGGGAAGCCTTGTGGATAAAGCAGTACTATCCATGAACCGCGCTGCAGAAGACGCGGCCAAATCTGCTGCGCCCATCTTTATCAGCGCCATTAAACAAATGACCATTACAGATGCGATTGGTATTTTAAAGGGCGGCAACAACGCTGCAACCAACTACTTTAAAGACAAAACTACCGCCGCGCTTACACAAGCTTTTAAGCCGGCTATCAACAATGCATTGGGAAAAGTGAGTGCTACCAAGTATTGGAACGATGTATTCTCTGCTTATAACAAGTTTGCTGCGAAGCCCGTTAATACAGACCTGAGTGGCTATGTTACCGGTAAAGCCATCGATGGTATATTTTTCCAGGTTGCACAGGAAGAACAGAATATTCGTCAGAACCCGGCAGCACGTGTTACCGACCTGTTAAAGAAGGTATTTGGCAGCAGCGCGGCAAAGGGAAGCTAGCTGGTGGATGCAGGTTACTGATTACTTGTTGCAGGGTGCAGGTTGCCGGTTAGAAGAAACCTGTTACCCGATACCTGTTACCCGCCCTGGACTTTTAGGATTAAGCGTTCTGCCTTGTATATGTCACCGGCAACCTGCATCCTGCCTCCAAAATGAAATTTTGTCACAGCCTGCTAAAATGCTTTATTTGCAACCCCGATTGGTATGCCAACTCTGCCTGTATTAAGAAAATAATGTATGCCGGAATGAAAATTTGGCTCTCAGGGTTGCGGTGGCATAATAATCGTGGAAAGAAAAACACTTTAAAAAATTCAACTGTTAGTTAACTAAAAAACAATACAATTATGGCTAAAAATCTCAAAGTTACCCCGCTTCATGACAGGGTGATTGTGAAACCAGCACCTGCAGAAGAAAAAACAGCCGGTGGTATTATTATACCTGATACTGCCAAAGAAAAACCTCAGCGCGGAACCGTAGTAGCCGCTGGCCCGGGAAAAAAAGATGAGCCTGTATCTGTAAAAGTAGGCGACACTGTATTATATGGCAAATATGCTGGTACTGAAATCCAGATTGAAGGCCAGGATTTATTAATCATGAGAGAGAGCGACATTTTAGCGATTGTATAAGTTAACAGTTGATGAAGCGGCTTATGAAAAACGATGCTTGCTTCCACATAAACTTGCATACACGGCTTAAATGCTCCACTAACATCGGAACGTACAAGTGTGCGACGCAACAAAAGCAAAATATTGCGTTGCCGACGGGACAATCAATAATAAACAACAAACACAAAACTTTGTAATATGGCAAAGCAACTCTTCTTCGATATTGAAGCAAGAAACAGAATGAAGAAAGGCGTTGATGTTTTATCAAACGCTGTTAAGGTTACCCTTGGACCTAAAGGTCGCAACGTGGTGATTGAAAAGAAATTTGGCGCACCTTCTATTACTAAAGACGGTGTTACCGTTGCTAAAGAAATAGAACTGGAAGACCCTATTGAAAACATGGGCGCCCAGATGGTAAAAGAAGTAGCTTCCAAAACCGCTGATATTGCCGGTGATGGTACAACTACCGCTACTGTACTTGCCCAGGCAATCATTAGCGAAGGTTTGAAAAATGTTGCTGCAGGCGCTAATCCAATGGATTTGAAACGCGGTATTGATAAAGCTGTAAGCAAAATTGTTGACAGCCTGAAATCTCAGTCTCAAACCATCGGTAACGACAGCAAGAAAATTCAGCAGGTAGCATCTATCTCTGCCAACAACGACGAAACAATCGGCAAGTTGATTGCTGAAGCTTTCGGCAAAGTAGGTAAGGAAGGTGTTATTACCGTTGAAGAAGCAAAGGGTACTGATACTTATGTTGACGTAGTAGAAGGTATGCAGTTTGATCGTGGTTACATTTCTCCATATTTCGTTACCAACAGCGAAAAAATGGAAGCTGAATTACAGAACCCATACATTCTTATCTATGATAAGAAGATCTCTGCAATGAAAGACATCCTGCACATTCTGGAGAAAGTTGCACAGGGTGGCCGTCCATTGGTAATTATTGCTGAAGACCTGGAAGGTGAAGCACTGGCTACACTGGTGGTAAACAAATTACGTGGTACATTAAAGGTGGCTGCTGTTAAAGCTCCAGGCTTTGGTGACCGTCGTAAAGAAATGTTACAGGATATCGCTATCCTTACAAAAGGTACTGTAATCAGTGAAGAACAAGGTTACAAATTAGAGAATGCTGACCTTACTTATTTAGGCCAGGCAGCTTCTGTAACCATTGACAAAGACAACACCATTGTTGTTGGCGGCAAAGGAAAGAAAGAAGATATTTCTGCACGTACCAACCAGATCAAGGCTCAGATTGAAGTAACTACTTCTGACTACGATAAAGAAAAATTACAGGAGCGTCTTGCTAAGTTAGCAGGCGGTGTTGCTGTACTTTATATTGGTGCTGCTACTGAAGTGGAAATGAAAGAAAAGAAAGACCGTGTGGATGATGCATTGCATGCTACACGTGCTGCAGTTGAAGAAGGTATTGTACCTGGCGGTGGTGTTGCTTACATTCGTGCAACTGAAACTTTGGAAAAATTCAAAGGCGCTAATGAAGATGAAACTACAGGTGCAGCCATTGTTAAGCGTGCTATTGAAGAACCTCTTCGCCAGATCGTTGTAAACAGCGGTATTGAAGGTTCTATCGTAGTTCAGAAAATCAAAGAAGGCAAAGCTGATTTTGGCTTTAATGCAAGAACTGAAGTATACGAAAACTTACTGAAAGCTGGTGTTATCGATCCAACTAAAGTAACACGTATTGCTTTGGAAAATGCAGCTTCTATTGCGGGTATGTTATTAACAACTGAATGTGTTGTTGCAGACAAACCAGAACCTAAAGCATCTGCAGCTCCTGCAATGCCAGGTGGCGGAATGGGTATGGATTATTAATCGTAACAGAAAATTCATACATAATAATAGATCCCGGACTTGTTCCGGGATTTATTTTGCCTGTATGTTTAGAAGGTTGGAACAACATTTGTATAATAAAGCCCAAAATTGAAACATGAAAAGAATCCTTTACTCGTTTTTATTAATTACGTCTATTGCAGTAGTTGCCTGCAAGGGTAAAAAAGAAAACAAGGAAGCTGAAGATGCCAGTGCTACTACCGAAAATACAACACCCAAACCAGGCGAACCTGCAGCCAATCAACCCAAGAATTATAAAGTGGTAATTACACCTGACTCTGCATTGCTGGGTAAAAAGAGCGAAGCATTGGTTAAGCTTACAGGCGGCACTGCCGTAGTGTTACAAGACCCTGATGGCAAAGACAATGGTATTGAGCTAACACTTAAATTACAGGTGACCAATAAAGGGAAAATAGGTGAAGCATCCGGCATTTCTGTTTCGTATGCTGACTCCCGTTTGCAGTTAGACAATGGTAATAATATTACTGCTGAAACCGGTACCGATTATCTGCGTGCAGATGCTGAAGCTACTTCCAAAGAAGAAAGCTGGACGTATAAAATTCCTGCCGGTGCAAAACCAGGTGCGCTGAATTTGTTTTTAGATGGTACCCGCGTGTCTGTGAAAATAGCACTCGAAGATTAAAACTATCTCCTGCTATATTATACTTCCCGGGTCAGAACAGATCCGGGATTTTTTTGTACCAGGCAAATCGTGCTACTATGTTACATTGTTGCGTCGCACACTTGTGCACTTTATTCTTTGTGGAACAATACGCTTCGGTTTAGCATATAAAAACGAGGACAGTAACCTCAGCGAATGCAGTGAAATAAATTATCCTGCTTTAAACCGCCAAGAAATGCAAAAGAATTTGTTTGCGTTTTAAGTTTAAAATAATCAAACTAAATTTTGAGATTTTTAAACTTGTAACAATATTTACAGCTTAAACACCTACCTTTTGTGAAGCACCTGTTATGGATATTACTTGTGTTGTTATGTATTACACCCTCCCGGTTGTATGCACAGGTAAATAACAGTCATGCTTTTGACGGGATTCCCGATTCGCTGCGCCCCAAGGGCAACGACATCACCTTGCAGGAGATATACCGGATGTTCCAGTACGAATCTATCTTTATTCCCCGTAACCGCAAGCTTAATGATAGCCTGATTGCAATCATGAGAAAATTTGCAGAGGGTCCGCTTACACGCAAACAACGCATACTGGTTAACGTAACGCTGATGTATCATGGTTATCACCTGAGTTTTGATAAAAGTGATTCCGTGGTGCGCTATGCAGACAGGGTGTTGGCTGACATTCCTGGTGATTCTGCTTCCTTTAAAAAGTATTACCCGGTAACGATTGTAATGAAGGCCAGTGCGCTTACCAATGTCGGCCATTACGAAGAGTCTCTTAAAACATACCAGGAAGCACTGCCTGCCATAAAAAGATTAAAAGATAGTGCGCGGCTGGGCCTGGCCCTGGGAAACATAGGAGATATGTATTCTATGCTGAAAGACAATCCCAAAGCAATCAGTTATGGCAAACAGGCGCTTGAAGTGTTTCGCAAACGGGACCCGTTTAATATTAACCTGTTTATCTTCGGCACCAACATCAGTAACTCCTATATAGATGAGTTTTTTGCAACGGGTCAAACCAACAAGAGCTTGGTTGATTCGGCGGAAGTGTACGTGCGGATGGCTATTACATCGCAACGGCCTGCAGATACGCTTGGACTGATGTCTTTCTATTGTTATTCGGCTGCCTATGTAGCCTTTGCAAAGGGCACTTACCAAACAGCACTGGACATCATTAATTATGGCAAGAAAAAAGAATTCGAAGAAGCCGACCGCTTGTATGCTTACGTGGTAGTACGAAAAGCGTTGGAGTGTATCGTACTGCTGAAGCTGAACCGAAAGGCCGAAGCCATGCAGCTTGTACAGGAGGCATTAAAGGCAGAGCAGTTGGGCAACTTTACAGTAACTGAACTTTTTTACCGTGAACTAAGCCATTATTTTGAAAATGCCGGCGATACAAAAACCGCCCTTGTATACCAGAAAAAATTATTGTCGTTTATAGAGGAAAAGAAAAAGATGGAGCATCGCGGCCAGTTGTTTGAAATAGAACTGAAGTACGATGCAGAACAGATACAAAGCCAGTTGTTAAAAACCAAATTGCAGAATGCAGAGCAGCAAAGAGTGTTTAATACTACGATTTTTATCGCGGTATTTGTACTGCTGTTGCTGTGTGTGATAATTATTGTTGTTTCGTTCCGCAATAAACGCAACCGGCTGCTCGCTGCACAAAAAGCCACTTATGCCGAAGTGCTGAACAAGAAAAATGAACAGTTGCACGAGCAGATTATTCAACTGGAAGATTACCAGCAAAAACTCGAGAAAGATTACGCGCTGAAGAACAGGCTGGTTTCTATTATTGGCCATGACATACTTACGCCGCTTAAGTTCATGAACCTGGTTGGGAGGAGCCTGATCAAAAAAGGAAAAATTGTAAACGGGGAAGTGCTCGAAGATGTACAAATGATGGTGAGTACATCCCAAAGCCTGCAAAGCATGGCCAGCAACATGCTCAACTGGACAAAGCACCATGATCGCAATATGCAGTTTATCGCGGCAGCTTTTGAATTAAAAGACCTGGTGAATACGGTGCTGGAAAGCACATCTTCTATGGCGGAGGTAAAAAAACTTTCCGTAATAAACGAAGTCCCGGAAGATACCGTACTGCACCAGTACAAAGATCTCCTGCAAACACTGGTGTTGCAGCTAATTACCAATTCCATCAAATATTCTGAGCGGGGCATTATACAAATAACGGCGCAGGTAAAAGCAGAGACCATTTCTCTTACGGTTACCGATGAAGGCATTGGCATAGAACCGGAAATGGTGAATGAACTGCTCAACAGCAATAAGCATGTAACGCGTGCCGCGAATGATCTGAAAGGCTACGGTTTCGGTTTCCTGATCATCAAGGATATACTAAAGATATTACAGGGCAAAATCGGTATAAAAAGTACAGTTAACCAAGGCACCAGCATTACCATTGATATTCCTGCCAATGTAGAATAACAGACAATATTTTAACCTGGATATATGCTTTGAAGCAATGATCACGGCTCTCGCAGAAGGGTATTTTTTCATGGAAAAGTCTGGCAATTGTTAGCAACTTTTTGTTAGCAATTTTTTTGCAAACTAAACATTGCTAACACTTCAGCTACCAGGAAAAAGATTTTTCAACAGTACCCGGACACTTTAATACGGTGCAACTCCTTTGAAATTCTTGTTAAACCAGGCTTTCATCCGGACTTCAAAGGCAGTAAATCATGAAAACCAGGCAGTTTATATCCTGGATTAAAGCCTCATTCTATTGTTTTAGAAAGCTGTAACTGCAATAATTATCCATCTAAATTCATCTGTTTTTATTTTATCATGAGCCCGGCTGTATAACTACTATTATCTTCCGTTGCGTCGCACACTTATACGCTTTGTCCTGTGTTCGGCATGGCGCCAGCTTCTTCGTTTACGCAAATCTTTTTTAAATGAAACCTAAAAAAACAGATCATCTATTGATATAACCATACCTGTTTTATATTTTGTTTTTCAAGGTAATTATTCGCTGCATGTTAATTCACAGGAAACAGAACGCAAGAGCGTAAACATCCCATTAGCTTACTACCCAGCTTGCAATAAATTCCGATATACACCTACCGGTAATCCTTACAAATTTTAATGTCAATAGCATGTTGATTATAGTTATTCAATTTTCCCTGCTTACCATTCTGCCACACTTCCATCCTCATGCCTCCACAACGGGTTTTTCCAGTTATGGCCGGCGGCAGCCATTTTTCTCACGTGTCCCTCGTTTACTTCAATACCCAAACCAGGTTTACCAGGAATATTTACAAACCCACTTTCATACCTGAACACCGTTTTATCAGCCAGGTAATCAAGTAAATCGCTCTCTACGTTATAATGAATACCAAGACTTTGTTCCTGGATAAAAACATTGTGACAGGTTGCATCCACCTGCAAACAGGCTGCCAATGCAATAGGGCCAAGCGGGCAATGAGGGGCAGCAGCTACGTCAAACGCTTCAGCCATCGAAATAATCTTTTTACACTCTGTAATTCCTCCTGCATGTGAAAGGTCAGGCTGAATAATATCAACCCAACCTGTAGCCAAAAGATGCTTAAAGTCCCATCGGGAAAACATTCGTTCACCTGTTGCTATAGGTATAGATGTATGTTGTGCAATTTCTTTCAGTGCTTCGTTATTTTCAGGCAATACGGGCTCTTCAATAAACATTGGATGAAACGGTTCAAGCTCCTTTGCCAAAACCTTGGCCATGGGTTTATGCACCCTTCCATGAAAATCAATACCAATACCAACAGCATTGCCTACGGCCTCACGAACTGCAGCTACCCTTGCAATGGCCTGTTCAATTTTTTCATAGGAATCGATATACTGTAATTCTTCAGTTGCGTTCATCTTTACTGCGGTAAAACCTTCAGCGGTAATTCTCCGCGCCGCTTCGCCAACCTCGGATGGTCGGTCACCACCAATCCACGAATACACTTTTATCTTATCCCGGCACTTACCACCGAGCAGTTGATAAACCGGTGCGTTAAAAAACTTCCCTTTAATGTCCCACAGTGCCTGATCAATCCCTGCGATTGCACTCATCAAAATAGGGCCGCCACGGTAAAAACCACTCCGGTACATCACGTTCCAATGATCTTCGATATTCATCGGGTCTTTTCCGATCAGATTTTCCATCAGTTCTTCAACGGCTGCTTTCACAGTCGCAGCCTTTCCTTCGATCACCGGTTCTCCCCATCCGATAAGCCCTTCATCAGTTGTTATTTTAAGAAACAACCACCTGGGCGGAACAAGAAAGAGTTCGTAAGATTTTATTTTCATAACTATAAAGATATAGCCTGAACAAATTGCTATGCTCCTGTTATGATCAACATTTTTCAACTCCTTCTCTTTGGTATACTGCTAAAAAGATGAACACTTAGTAAGGATGGATATGGCATAGGACCGCAAGCAAATGATGGAGTAGGTCACCGCATGTAACCTCTAAGATTTAATAGCCCATCTAATATTCTATTATTAACTATCTAAACAGGGTTTACGAATATGCAACGACTGACTACCGGCATGCTGTGATACAACCGGTAAGTGTTTATGCCACCTTCACCAGGTCAAGCGCCGCCCATGTTTTAGGGCCAACAATACCATCCGGAACAGCAGACCGGATTCGCTGAAACTCACGCACAGCCGCCTCGGTATCAGCACCAAAAATGCCATCTGCTGCAAGCCCCAGTTTTTCCTGTAACTGTTTTACAAAATTATTGTTGACGCCTCTGCGCAGTGTTGGTCTTCCGGCGATGCCGTCTTTTGGCGTTTCTGCGGCGGGTATTGGCACAATTGCAGGAACATTACCATTCATGATCTGTGCAATCCTGTTCCTGAATTCAGCCATATTAAAGTTGGGATCAGATTTGCGGCCTTTGGGTAATGCGTATTCTTTATGTCCGCAACAGAAAGATGCATCTTTACCAATATGTTTTAAGATGGCTGCAATACCACGCTGGTAAGCATCTATCTGAATATCCGGCCACGGAAAATCCTCTGCACGCCCACTATTTTCAGCTTCTATTCCAATCAGGTTAGTATTGCCGTTGATGATGCCTTGCCAGATGCCTTTGCCTGCATGATTACATTTACCCGCTGCAATGATGTAAAATGTGCCGTCGCGGCCAAGGCCGAGCTGAGATAACGGACCAGGCAGATCTTCCCTGCCATGAATAAGCGTGTCAAGGCTTGGCATATTACCACGACGCGGGCCTTCTGTCTGGTGACAGATGATGCCAAGGACCTCTCCCATTTCAGCTCTTCCGCGGCTCTCCCAGCCGTCAACAAGCGCAACTTTCAAACCTGCTTCTTTTAAAACTGCAGGTAACCATATTAAAGAAAATTTCATATCGTTGAGACTCCGCCTTCTGCGGCAGGTAGATCTTCATCTGCTGTTGGCTTTTCCACTTCCACCTCACAACCATCCAGGTGGCTTTCTTCATCCCTTACCGAATTAACCACTTCTGCCTGCCCTACATTACTACTTTCTACGAATGCAGCAGGTGCTACCGGTTGTTGAACTGTAGCTGCGATTACAGGTTTTGGAGGTGGCTGCCGGTCTTCAGAACCTTCATCTTTACTTTTCTCTGTTGGCTTAACAGTTGACCTTATCACCATCATCTTGTTTAAAAGATCAAACCAGAAAGGGGCACCAAGTGTTGCTGCAAGCGCCGTTAGTAACCATCCCAGTAAAGGAGCCAAAACAGCATTCCATGCATTGTTGCCGCCTTCATCATTTACAGACTTGAATGCACCCCAGCCATGCGACCAGCCAATAGGCAGTTGTAATGAATCCAATGCTGATCTTGCCTGCGTATATCCCTGCGTTAGAAAAGCAGAATCCTTCGACGCTTGTTCAGCTTTTGCCACGATGATCTTTCTTGCATCATCGTTATGATACAGGTAGTCGGCTATAGTAATAGTATTTATATTCAGGACTATTGATACGGTAATCCCGATCCAAAAGAGGATCCATTGGGTTGAACGTTTATACCACCCGGAAATGCGATCCATACTGCCATTGTACCAGTCTTCAATATTCTGCTGTAGCCTGTCTATATCGCCTTGTGCAGTGTCAACGGCCATCAGCAATACACGCTGTATTTTCTTGTTTCTTAGATTAAGAACATTTAACCTGACAGACTCCAATGACATGCGTGGACCATGGGGATCGCTTGATATCTCATCAGTTTCTGCGCCCCTAGCTGCGATATCCATCAGTGCCAGCGCGAAATTCTTTGAAGGAATGTAAGATGGCAGATTATTACCGTTGGGCAACAAGGGCTGGTCCTTACCCAAACTTGTTGGCTGATAATCCCCTGAAAAAAGACCGTTGATCAAAGGATGTTTAAAAAGATCAACCGCAAGACCTTTGGCATCCCTGTCCTGCAATAATTCTCTTATACCCTGTTCAAGATAGGCGGCTCTTGATTTCAACTTTGCTTCAATGCCTTCCCTTATTGCAGAGCATATAATACTTACCAGTATATTCACAAGAATGATACCGATGCCTACTTCTAAAACAATAGAGCCGAACATGTATAAGAATTTAAATGATGGAGGTTTGCAACATTTAGTAAAATAGGGAGCATTTATTTAATTTACAAGTGGTAGCCACCTCTTTTTATTTTTCAAAGCGACAACCATCGGCTTACGTTTTAATAAGCATATTTTGCAGGCTGACACAGAGATTATAAGTGCATCCATCCAGCCTTTAATAGCGGTGAAAAGCATCGTTACAGACAGTAAGGGAAGCAGCATTATATTATCGTTTCGCCAGGATACAGCACTGTTTACAGAACAACGCTTACGCCGTGAAAAAAGAGATCATTTTATAAACCCGCCAATTGCACTGCTATGTATCTTCCGTTGCGTCGCACACTTGTACCGGGTAAATCCTTTAGCCATGTGTAGCATATCTTATGAATGTATAACTTTAACAGGTTCATCTACGGCTTCATAATTCAACGTTCAACATGCCAGCTAAAAATGTACATCAAGACAGTATTCTCTTAAAGATGCGCCCTGTACACCGTCTGTTGATTGGGCTGCTCATGGCTGCAATTACTTTTTTTATCAGTTATCAGCGCCAGCTAAATCCCCTGGTATTGGCCATGTTGTGTTGGGATGTATTTGCGTTATCAATCCTAATTCCCAGTTGGCTGTTTCTCTTTAAATGCCCTGCCTCCAAAATAAGAACTGAAGCAACAAGGGAAGACGGCAGCCGTGCATTTGTTTTGTTTATGATCATGGTTTCTTCTTTTGCCAGTATGTTTACCGTATTACTGCTTATCCTTTCCAAGGAAGCGTCATCTTCCTCACTGGCTATTTTTTTACCGGTTGCCATTTGCGGTATGTTGCTTTCATGGATACTGGTACATACTACATTTACGTTCCGCTATGCGCATATGTATTACGGAGATGATGAAAATGATGCCAGCAGGCACGCTGCCGGACTTGAATTTCCCGAAGAGAAAAAACCTGATTATCTTGATTTTGCTTATTTCTCTTTTGTAATAGGCATGACGTTCCAGGTGTCAGACGTAGAAATCTCTGCACGTAAAATTCGCAGGCTGGCACTCCTGCACGGACTCTTGTCATTCGGATTGAACACTTTCGTAGTTGCGCTCACCATTAATCTTATCGCCGGTTTAAAAAATTAACCAACGGCAATCATTCTTTATCGGTGTAACCTTTATAATATTTTTTGATGATCGTAGAGATTTTCCTGCGAATATCTGAGGGGCAGTTTGTATTAAAAAGCACATGATATGGCTCCGGTGAAAAGTAATAACACTGGCTTGGCCTCATTTGTACACCATTAACCAAAACAACTTCCTTATCAAGCATTCCAAGTTCAATTAATAGTAACGTTTGCCAATCACTTACGTTGGTCTTCTGCATAGGTTATAGTTTAGAACATATGTACTATTACAAGGAGGAAATGTTATGAAGAGAAGCCGTTATTCGCTTTTTAATTTTAGACAACTGGCTTGTATTGCTTTCAATAATTCCGGATCAAGCGAAGATGATAAACTATCCGGTTCCCATAAATGACTAATCAAATCGTACCGGAGTGTTATCTTTTGCGGAAAGTCATCTGTTGATCTGGTAACCTCATCCTGTGGGGAAACAGTAATTTTACCGGCTCCATCATCTGCAATTATATGCTGTAAGACGCAGGAAAAAACTTTTCCCCTCACTTCTATACTCATTGCAGAAACAGACACTTTCATTTGATATTGGTATATGCGACAAAAATAAAGGTATGCCGCCTATATATACCTTAAAAAAATGGCGTTTCTACTTTGTATTGTTTTTTACCAGCCAATTGCATTCTTTATTAAACAAAACAGGAGAGACAAGAAATCGTATCAATACTCAATAGTAAAGTAAATGAACAAATGGGTTTGGAAATTAAGCTGGTCTTTTTAGCAGTATAGTTGTGTTGATAGCTTAAAGCTTTCCACCGTACGTGTAAGCCCGGATCATCTGCTGATTAATGCCAAACAACAACTGGCCGTTGACTTCCAACACAGCTCTTACATCACCCTTGATGTTAAACCCGGATGCCGTTTGATTCATATAAGTGAAATTTCCCTTGCCATCACCTTTTAGCAAGGTTCCGTAATTAGCGTCCTCTTTACCAAACCTCAGCCGGCTATGGGTGATGTTTCCACAAAGCAGCAAATCCTGGTTTCCATCCTTGTTAAAATCAAGTACCGTGATGGTATATACCGGCGCAAACTGTGTTTCAGCCGGAAGCTGTTTTAAATGAAAGCTTCCCTGGGGAGTGCTTTCAAAACAGGCAGTCGCCAGGTGATTGGCAGTAAGCTTTTGAACGTTGCTCATTTCCTCCGCAGAAAAGATATCATTGATACCAGCATCGGCATAACTTTTATAATCGGGAAAGCGGGTACGCATTATGCTCAACTGGTCAAGCAACTCATCTCTTGAAACGTACGGATATTGTTTGCCCTGTATATAAAAACATAAGATCGGGTCTACGGCACCATTGTCATCAAAATCTTTAAACAACATTTCTGCAGGTTCTTTATCCTGTACCCTGCATTGTGTATTGGTTCCCATATTGCCAATCACCAGGTCAGGTTTTCCATCATGATTAAAATCACCGGTTTGCAGTTTGTTCCACCAGCCACTGTATGGTTGATCAAAGTATCGTTTTGTAACATCGTTCAATTTTCCGTTGTTATTGGCATAAACGGTAACCGGCATCCACTCTCCTACTGTAACCAATTCTTCTTTATTGTCTTTATCCAGATCAATCCACATGGCATCGGTAATCATACCTGCATTCTTTAATGCAGGACAAACAGTTGCCGTTTGATTGGTAAAATTTCCCTTGCCATCATTGAGCAGGATAAAGCTTTCAGGCGCTTCCGGGTAACGCCCCGGAATCACACGGCCACCAACAAACAAGTCGGGCTTGCCATCGCCATTGATATCTGATGCACGTACACAACTTTTGCTTACACGCATCGCAGGCAATGCGCTTACGCTTTTTGTAAAATGACCTTTACCATCGTTCAGATATAACCTGTCCTGCAACAGCGTATCACCAGGCATATAGTTGTCATAACCGCCACTTACCACATATAGATCCATATGCTTATCGCCATTGGCATCAAAGAACAAAGCGTCTGCATCTTCCGAGTTTTTATCAACTCCGAAACAAGCCTGCGGACTTTCTATAAAATGTCCGTTTTTCTGTTGAATGTACAGGCTGCCTGCTTTTCCGCTGCCACCACCTGCATAAATATCTTCAAGGCCATCGCCGTTAATATCTCCTTTTGCCAGGCAAGGGCCGGCAAAGGAAAGCGGGTTCACCATCAGCGGTTGCCGTTTAAAATCATTTATCCTGTTTGCCGCATTGGTGTAAGTAACAGGGGATTTTACTTCATGAAAAAGAGGCGTTACAGCAGGTTGTGATTGATATAAATTTTTAGCATCCGTTTCTTTAACGGTTAATACCTGGTTCGCCGTGATCTTGTACAGCGTTTGAGTTTTACCAAGCGGCCAGATGACCTGTATTGAATCCGCGATCGTTGCATTGCCAAGCCCGAAATGCAATACAGGGGAAACTCCCGACTGAAAACCTCTTGAAGGATATTGTTCCAGCAACTGCAACTTGCCATTTGTATACAGTTTAATTTTTGTGCCGATCCCTTCAGCGTTTTTACCATCGCCTTTGGTAATGATATCAAGGTAGTGGTTCTGTGGCTTATCAGCAGCATCATTTCGATAAATAAAAGCGGGTTGGTTTACATTGTTTATTACCAGGTCGAGGTCACCATCATTATCAAGGTCAGCATACGCGGCGCCGTTGCTGTTGGAAGCTTTACTCAAACCCCAGTTAGTGGTTTCATTCGCAAAGGAAAGATCACCACGGTTCCGGTACATATAATTGCTAACATCGGAAGAAGGTATTTTTTCAACCAGCTTGAGCAGGTCCCTTCTCATCACCGCTTTATCGCGCAGTTCATCACTCATGTATTTTAAAAAATCCATGTTGGTGTAATCCCTTACATAACCGTTGGTGATATAAAGATCTTTAAAGCCATCATTATCATAATCGGCAAAAAGCGGCGCCCAGCTCCAGTCTGTGTTGGAGATACCCGCCAGTTGCCCTATCTCGCTGAAAGTGCCGTTACCATTGTTCAGCTGCAACATGTTGCGCATGGACTGATGATAGAATCCTGATTTCAGGTTAACATCATACTGTTCATAATTATCCGGCGCAAACAACATTTTCTGCCTGTGATTGTCCTCCGGAAGCATATCAAGCGTACAGATGTCCGGCAAGCCATCGTTATTAATATCGGCCACATCATTACCCATGGAATAAAAGGAAGTATGGCCCATCTGCGCTTCCAACTGGTTGGTAAAGGCTCCGTCTTTATGATTGATGTATAAAAAATCCGGTTCAAGGTAATCGTTGGAAAGATAAAAATCCGGCCAGCCATCGCCGTCAATATCACTGATCGCCACACCCAGGTTGTGTGACAAGATGCTCGATTTAATACCGGCTTTTTGTGTAATATCTTCAAAATGATCGTTGGTATTTCGGAATAATTTCACGCTGCTCACATGATCTTCCTGGGAGAGCAAATAGGCGATGGTTGCGCTGTCGAGATTGCTTCTTCTAACAATGTTATGATTAAGTAATAAAAGGTCGAGGTCTCCATCGCGGTCAAAGTCGAAAAAAGCAGCCTGTGTACTAAAGGATGAATCATCAAGCCCGTATTGCTTTGCTTCATCCACAAAATGAGGCTTGCCTGATGGATCATTTCCCTGATTAATAAACAACTGCTTTGCTCTTTTTGGCCCGGCAATTTTTCCTGAATAACAAACGAAGATATCCAGCTTACCATCTCCATTTATATCAACCATCGTCACACCGGTTTTCCATGGCCCTGGTCTTCCGCTAACACCTGCGGTTGCTGTAATATCTTCAAATTGCAGCTTGCCTTTGTTCAGGTACAGTTTATTGTCCATCATGTTTGCAGTAAAATAAATATCCTGCAAACCATCTCCGTTAACATCTCCAGTAGCCACTCCCCCGCCATTGTAGAAGTATTCATACACCAGCACATTTGTATTCAATCCATCTGTAAGCTGGTTGGTGAAATTAACACCGGTTTGTTCCGGCGTAAGTAATGTAAACATCGGGCTGCTATTATTGCCTTTTTCTGAAGGCCCCTGGCAACCTGCAAACAATAAACTGAATATTGCTATTACAATAACAGGCATCCCTAATATCAGGTGTTGTGAGCGGCGCTTACACTTCATATGCTTACGGTGGAATTTGACAATCCGGCTAAAGTTATTAAGCAGCGGCAAACTATTGAAGCATTCCTTTAAATATTTCAACATCACCTTTGTAAACGGGCTGAAATTTGCTGCCGGCCATATACTTTCTCAGGCTTTTTAATAACTGATCTGCTTCGGGCCTTGTTTGTGTATCTGTTAAAAGATCAATGCCACAAACCATCAGTTTACCATTGCCCGCTTTACACTCAAACAGTAACCCAAGCGGTCTTGCCGTAACCCAGTCATCAATCACGCGCAACACAGGCTGAACTCCGGGAGCCAGTTTATCAAGCCTTAATGCATTACTATGACTCATGGCAAACTGCCATTGATAATTGCTGTAATACTGTGTGGGAAAGTCTTTGAAAGCCGGGTGAGCCGGATTACACAACACACCCAGGGTTACCGGAGGCTGACTGTTGGTCCATGCTGTATTCCAGAAGATGCTGGAGAAGCCGATGGCAATATCACCACCGTATTCTTTTTTCAAACTGCCTTTCTTAATGGTAAGCAGCACCTTTCCGCCATCGGCGAGTTTTTTAACGGCATCTGCGTCGAGTTGCTGAGTCACCAGTATGTCATCTGCATCGTCTGTTTTAGCGGAAGGATAAACAAAGAAATCCCAGTCATTCTCATACCTGCCAATGGATACCGATAACACAAACCGGCCAGCTTCTTTTATTGCAGATAAAGATTGACTGATTTCTCCAGCCATAAACTGGTTGCCCAGTGGAATTGACGTTGCAGGCAATGTGCCGCTGTATAATAATTTGCCATCGGCAGACTTAATATTCCAGCGAATGTTTTCTTTTAATTCAGCCGAACTGAAGTTGGCTATTTGGATGCTTGCCGCAAGTGTTTCATTGTTTTGATAGACCAATTTCTTCATTCTTGCCAGCGGAACAACGGCATTACAAAAGCGGCTGTATTCTTTCCCTGTCACATAACCCTTGTCTCTCCAAAACGGGTTGAGTACGCCTACCAATGCTGAACCCTGTCCCGGAAAATCATGCAGATCCAATAGCTGGAAGCCACCAAAACCGGGCGTTCGCAAAGCGGCTTCAATGTCAGCTTTATAACAAAGCACCTGCAGTTTGCCGGAAGCCAGCAAAAAACTATCGGCCAGTTTTTTCATACCGTTATCGGCAAGCGTTTGCTGGAAGATTTCAAAATTCTTTGCCTTCAATACACCGGTATATTGTGCGATCTCTTTGAAGTCAGGATAAACACACCACTGACCAATTTCGTGACTCACTGTTGGATGCTGCCATTTGCTGATGATATCGCGCCAGTCATAGTCAGTAGATGGCGCTTTACCATTGATGATACTGTTTAATCCCTGGCCCCATCCCTGTATCCTTGGATCAGGCGTGCTGTTGTAATCACTTTCGGCAATCACCGGCCAGCCGGAACCTGTGGTATATAAATGCCTGTTGTCTCTTTGCTGCCAGTAGCGTACAAAATCTGTAAGGTATTGCTGGTGATTTTTCCCGGCAGGTTCATTGCCGTATACCATCATACAAAAAGAAGGGTGGCTTCCGAAAGTATTATTGATGCGGTTGCTTTCTTCATAGATATAATTATCCAATGGCGTTCCGTCGCCGATCACCGCGCCCTGGTTTGCCCATGAATCGCATTCTATCGAAAGATAAAAACCGGACAGATCGGCTGCATCAAAAGCAGCTTCCGGCGGACACCAGGAATGAAAACGGATATGGTTCAGGCCGTATGACCTGCATACGCGAAAGATCCGCATCCATTCAGCCGTATCTGTTGGAGGATAACCAGTTTTGGGAAATATCGCACATTCCAACGTTCCCCTTAAAAACGTAAGCCGGTTATTAATGGTAAACTGCGTACCGCTGCTCGCAAACTTACGCATGCCGAAATTGAGTTTCTTCTCCTGCAATCTTGTACCATTGCTAACCAGCGCAACCTGCATGTTATATACATTCGGGTGAAATTCATCCCACAACAAAGGATGATCACCCATAGGATAATCCATCTCAACGGTCACCGAATCATTATCCAGTTGCACCTCTTTCTTAACCGGGGCTAAACTTCCTGTCCTGGTATTCTTTCCTGATGCGTTTAACTCAACCATCACTGATTTCACATCACCTGTTTTCTTGATGGCCAGTTTTACCTTTACCAGGTTATTATCGATATCAGGATATAACGCAACGTTTGTAAGGTATGCATTACGATAGGCAGCAAGGTATAACTGGCCAATCATACCATTCCAGTTGCTTTGTGTATGATCTGATATACTGTGCGAGTTCTGACCTACATTAATCTCTTTCACCCTGTTGTCAACTCTTACACTCAACGTATGTTCTCCGGCAGCAAGGTCATCGCCCAGTTGAAAAACATTTGGTGAACCCAGGCTGTTTTGCATGCCGGTTTCTTTACCATCCACCCACACTGTTGTCTCCCAATGACTGCGCTCAATAAACAATTCTACATGTTTCCCTTTCCACGAAGCAGGTACCGTAAACCTGCGCTGGTACCATGCTGCGCCCTTATAATATTTCGTGGGTTGCAACCAGAAGGGCACTTTGATATTACCGGCTTTGCGATAAGCTGCATATTCAGGTTTTGTAAAATAACCGGAATCAACAATGCTTCCTGTCCAGGGTGTGTTTACATCAACATCATTGCCTTTTCCATTGGTGGTCATAGAGCCGGGTAGTTTAATCCTGTCGCCCAGTTTTTTATTAAACCATTGCTCATCTATCCCCTTGTCAAGTGAATCAATTTGAAAACCCCATTCACCCGCAAGATTGATTTTTTGCGTATTGCTTTGGGCACTGACAAATACATGCATCAACAATAACTGGATCGCAACAAAGAAAAATTTTCTCATTGAAAAGTAATTTTAGAAAACAATGATTTACCCGGCTGTATTACTACTATTAAGCATTGCTTGCGTCGCACACTTGTACTGCTTTATTTTTATTCAGCAAGGTGTAACGTCGTATGCAAACAATAATAGTTGTTTTATTTTCAAGTTGATGGCTTTGCTATTTATTGCTCTTTAAGAACAGGTAAACCCTGCTTTTCAGGATCGCCGGAGGCGATAGAATAGCTGAGCAAGGCGAAGACGCCTTGCTCAGCCTCTTAGTTTTATGATGTAGCAAATGCATCATGAAAACATTGGCTTGCATTTCTTTTTTCTGCAAAGAAAAACGCATGAGGCTTTTCTTTCAAAAAGCAATCTCATGCGTTATCATTTATACTAATATCCGGGATTCTGTGTGAGTTTTTTGTTTTGATCCAACGCTCCCTGTGGAATCGGGAACAGGTAGTTTTTACTTGCATCAAACTTTCTGTCACCGCCAGGAATGGTTACCGGTGCATACACCAGTTTACCTCCCGGTCCTGCCTTTATGGATATGCCATGCAGTTTCTGGTTGATCTTTGTTTCTGCAATCTTCCATCTTATTAAATCCCACCAGCGCTTCTCTTCCAGTGCGAGTTCAATTCGTCTTTCTCTTCTTATTGCGGTGCGCATGTCACTCTGGCTTAGCCCTGCTTTCAGGTCAGGCAATGATGCACGTTCCCTGATTTTATTAATCGCATCGTACACAGTTGCATCAGGACCCGAAGCTTCGTTCTGCGCTTCAGCATAGTTCAACAATACCTCCGCGTAGCGGAAATAATAGTAGTTCTGCGCACTGCTTCCTCCATCCCAGTTATCAGCACCAAGCGTAATTTTATCATTCAACCTTTTGCGCATATAATAACCGGTTTGAGACGCATCATTGTGATCAGACAAATCTATTTCATTGGGACTGCCGATACCTTGTCTTGTAAAAATGGTATCGTTGTACCAGTATGATCCGTCATACACGATAGATTCGTAAAATCTTTTTTCACGGCCTACATAAGGCGCCTGCGGATCATATCCTGAAGTAGGATCTGAAATAGGCAAACCATTATCCATGGAATAATCATCCACCAGTTCCTGTGTTGGGTTAACACCGCCCCAGCTTGTTTCTGCACCACCTAACGTAAACGTTGGTCCGTTATATCCCTCGTTACGACCGCCTTTCACCCTGGATATATATTGCCTGTAGAAAATACCTTCTTTACTGCCGTTGTTTTCAGGCATAAACAAATTACCATAATCAGGAACCAACTCATATACTTTGCTATCGATCACCGTCTTATTGGTCGCTGCTGATTCTGCATACTTATGAGCGAATAACTGGCACCATCCTTTAAGCGTTAACGCGGCACCCTGTGTTGGGCGGCCTGGTTCAGCCGATGTACCAAGATCTGTCGCAGCAGCGTCAAGTTCAGTGGTAATAAAATTGAGCGTTTCATCAAATGTATTCCTGGCTTTAAAAATACTGTCACCCTGTGTACCGATATCCAGTGGTTCTGTGATCACCGGAACACCACCGTAACCCATCCATAACAGATGATAGAAGTAAGCCCGCAGGAATCTTGTTTCTGCAATACGCTGCTTTTTAAAATCATCTTTAAGAGGTGATGCAGTGATGTTTTTGATAAACACATTACATTTTCTTACATCAGTAAACATAGTGCCCCACGCCAGTGTATATGAGCCGTCAAATGATAAGGTAGATGGCGTGTAGTTCGCCTGCTGTGCAAGGTTGCGGGAATTGGGCCACGCAAAACCACAGATGGAATTATCGCTCCAGTTATCGAAAGGATCATACCAGTTGTTACCATCCGGCAACTGGCCATAGATATCATTCAGGAAAAGATCTGCGGTGCTCTGGTCCGTCCACACACTTGCATCTGTAAGCCTGTCGTGAGGAATGATATCCAACTGTTCGTCCAGTGATTTTTTACAGGAAGTAATCATCACCGTTGAAAATATGATAAGATAGATGCTATTTTTTATACTTGTTTTTTTCATTGCTGGTGTTTTACAGGGTATTAAAATGTGAGATTTAAACCAACGGAGATAACTTTTTGCTGAGGATAATACTGGCCGTTGCTGGCGCTGATCTCAGGATCAAAGTTTTTGATTTTGCTCCATGTCAGAATGTTTTGCCCTGAAAGGAATACCCTTGCAGATTGGAGCTTAAGTTTTCTCATTGCTGCACCAGGAATGGTGTAGCCAAGCTCGCCTGTTTTTAAACGCAGGTAAGAACCGCTGCGTATCCACCAGGAAGATGTTTGCGTATTGTTGGATGTTGGCTGTGTTGTGATCCTTGGATAGACAGCATTTGTATTTGTTGGCGTCCAGTAGTCCAATGCATCAATTGTTGCAGATGAGGAGTTATCAAACGCATATACCGACATATAAAAATTCCTGCTTGCCGCACCCTGGAAGAGCAATGTTAAATCAAACCCTTTGTAGGTAATAGAAGGTGTGAATCCATAAATAATCTGCGGAGTTGCCGGGTTGCCAATCGGTACAATATCATCCGTTGTAATCTTACCATCAGGTTTGCCATCCGGGCCCCATACATCAGCATAACGTATATCGCCGGGATGTAATGTAGTGCTGAATGTTTGCTGGGCAATGCCGCTTTTCAATGTACCATCTGCATTAAAATCATCCTGTGTAAAATAACCCAGTGCCTTATAACCGAATTGTGTGCTTAAGGCTCTGCCTGTGATACGGCGATTGGGATTATTAAACGTTGCGCCTGTTTCAAACACCTGTAGCAGTTTATTCTTCGCGTAAGTAATATTTGCGGATAATCCCACAGTGAGGTCCTTGCTAAATCTTTTGCTTGAACTAACAGTCAATTCAAATCCTTTGTTACTCATTGCACCTGCATTAACCTGTGATAATCCAACGCCATACTCCTGGGGCACAGTTACAGATGGCGGGAATAACATATCAGATCTTTTCTCGTGAAAATAATCTGCTTCAATGGTAAGCAGGCCATTCATAAAGGAAGCTTCCAATCCTACGTCTGTTTTCTTTGCTCTTTCCCAGGTGATATTTGGATTGGCTTGTGCATTTTCATATAAGCCCTGTGTGGTGCTTCCGTTAAGTACCGATGCATTACCATACAAAGTGTAAGAGCTCAGATACTGGAAGGCAGAACCAGCCAATGCGCCTGATTCACCATAAGAACCACGGATTTTCAGGTTGTTGATCCATGGTAAATTGTTCTTGATAAATCCTTCCTCTGATAAGCGCCATCCCGCAGCAAATGCAGGGAAGAAACCAAAGCGGTGACCCGGTGCGAAATAATAGTTACCATCATACCTGCCGGATGCTTCCAGCAAGTACTTGTTATTATATGCGTAGGTTAAACGATATACAGCGGACTTCTGTTTGGCCTCAGCAGAATATCCGGAGTTATTGATGTCTGTTGAGTTTGAACTACCGTTATTCAGTTCAGGCACATTCACATTATAATTTACTCTTCCGGCTCCGAATACAGAAGTCTTCAGGTTTCTTGATTCAAGTACCACAAGGCCTGTTATATCGTGATTGCCAAACGTGTGATGATAGTTTAAATAGAACTGGTAAGTAAATGCCTGCGTTTGGTTATAAGACTCGTTGTATTGAGATTTTGCAGGGCCATCATTACCAGCCTGCGGATAAGTATTGCTTGCTGAATCATAGCGGTAAAAAACAATCGGCGTAAGCCATGTGCGGTTAAATGAAGTGATTGGTGCGGCAGGGTCTGTTGGATTTGCCGCGTTTACCGGGTTGAAGTCATAGCTCACCGCGCCCTTTACGCTAAGTCCTGGCACGAAAGGCAATTGCTGTTCTATGGAGAACTGGTTAAGCAAGGTATAACCAATGGTGCTGGCAGTACCGCTTCCAAAAATATTACCCGCTGCAGAACGGCCTATATAGCTTCCCGGCAACCCATTGCTGAATCTTAACGGAGCCGTTGGAGGAGTTCTGAAAGCTTGGTAAAAAATACTGCCTGCAGATACGCCGGGGAAATTCCTGTCTTCCACGCGCCCGCTGATGGACAGATTTATCTTTGTTGTTTTGGTAGCCTCGGCATCTATGTTAGACGTCAGGTTGTAGCGTTTGTAATTAGTGGGCCCCCAAAGTCCTTTCTGTGAAAGAAACCCGATGGCTGTATAATACCTGATCTTATCCGCACCACCTGAAAGAGAAAGGTTATGACTGGTAAGAAATGTATTTTTCTGCGTAAGCTCATCAAGCACATTATGATCCGGGTATAAATCAGGTGCACTATGATCTTTATATTTCTGCAACGCATAATCTGAATAGGCATGCGGCGCCCCTTCATTATCATCGGCTGCATTAAAAAGCGTGGCATACTGGTAGGCATTTACAAATTTTGTAAGCCTGGTAGGGTTCTGCCAGCCGGCATAACCATTGTAGCTTAATGAAGGCGCCCCAGTTTTACCTTTTTTGGTCGTGATAAGAATTACACCATTCGCGCCACCCATTCCATAAGGAGCAACTGCAGCAGCATCTTTCAGGATACTGATAGATGCAATGCTGTTAGGATCGAGCTGTGTAAAGTTTCTAGGTACACCATCTACAATCACCAAGGGACTTGAGCTACCGGTAGTACTAATACCCCTGATTAAAATATTGGAACCATCGTATCCTGGTTCACCACTGCTTTGTGTGAATATAATACCTGCAACCCTGCCACCTATACTATTACTAATATTGGCAACAGGCTGCGCAGCAATAGCATCACCTTTTATGGTAGCAACGGCTGCAGTTACAGAAGATCTCTTCTGTGTTCCGTAACCAACCACCACCACATCATTTAATGCACCACCTGCAGGCACCAGTTTCACCGTTAACTGAAGGTTGTTACCAGGTACAATTTCCTGAGACTGGTAACCTACATAAGAAATTACAATCGGTGTTTTTGTGTCCGGCGCACTAATACTAAAGAATCCTTTATCATCTGTAGTAACGCCTCCTGTACCGCCTTTGATTACCACAGTACAGCCGGAAAGAGGCAGGCCATTTTCGTTTGTTACCGTGCCCGTCACTTGTACGTTAGCATAGGTAAATGAAACAAGAGCCAGGCATAGTAATCCTGTCAGAAATGTTTTTTGCAAATAAGAATCCCGGAGATAATTTTTTAACATAAGCAATCCATTCGTTTTTTTCATCATAGCAATCAGTTTGAGAGTTAAATGTTGACAATGCATGTTTGGTATAGACTCCCGAAAGTAATCATGAGCTAAGATTTGCTCATGGACGATCTGGGGTTTATCATAGATTATTTTACGGTTTTGTATTTTATCTGATCTTCAGGCAACGTATTGGTGATACCAATTAATCCTAAGGATATTGAATATGGCGAATAGACATTTCCATTATTCATCCTGGTATAAGATGTTCCGGATATTCATTGTAAATAACTGGGTGGTTTAATGCATAACAATTGCCTGTTCAAGCTCTTCCAGCGTGCGGCCTTTTGTCTCTTTTACTTTACGTTTAATGAAAATAAATCCCGCAATACATATTACCGAGTAGAAGTAAAATGGTCCATTAGTACCGAGGCTTTGTGCCAAAACCGGAAAGGTGAAAACAAGGATGAAATATGCGATCCATAACGAAACAATAGCGACAGCAGTAGCAACGCCCCTGATTTTGTTGGGGAAAATTTCAGAAATCAGCACCCAGGTTACCGGCGCCAGTGAAGTTGCGTAGATCGCAATAGCAGTTAGCACAAAAAAAGATATCCAGCCTGTGCTCCAGGAAAGTCCCAGGGCTGTTGCTAGCAGCAGGTATAAAATAGCCAGTCCTAATGATCCTGTAAGCATTAGCGGACGTCTGCCCAGTTTATCCACCTGCCACATGGCGACTATCGTGAAGACCAGATTCACAATACCGATACCTACCGTCTCCAGCAATTGCCTGTTAAGATTTGCTCCTGCGGAAGCAAAAATGGAAGAGGTATAATTGAAAACGATATTGATTCCGCAAAGCTGCTGAAACACTGCAAGGCCAATCCCAATTGCAACCGCCGGGCGGACTGCCTTGGAGAATACATCTTTCCAGGACGAGGTCTGCGCATTGGTAAGCGAAGCTTTAATATCATTATAAGTCTTGTTAACAAACGCATCATGGCCTAACCTGTTCAGAATATTCCTCGCTTCGGTAGTTTTGCCTGCCTGCAAAAGCCACCTTGGACTCTCCGGCAGCCAAAGCACGCCGATAAAGAACAACGCAGAAGGCAAGGCACCCAAACCAAACATCCATCGCCATGCATCATGACCGGTATCTGCAAGACTATAATTCACAAGATTGGTAACCAGGATTCCTGTTACAATCGTTAACTGGTTAATGGCAACATTCCTTCCCCGGATTTCAGCAGGTGATACTTCTGCGATATACATCGGGCTTAACATAGACGCCATTCCTACGCCGATACCAGCGATAAATCTCATCAGGATAAAAAAACTGAAAGAATCTGAAAAAGCCATACCCAGCGATGACAGGCAGAAGATGATCGCAGACAACAACAATCCCGGCCGCCTGCCATACTTATCCGAAATGCTTCCCGCAATAATGCATCCCACGATACAACCAAGTGCCAGGGAGCCTGTTAAAAAACCTTCCCATAAAGGAGTAAGGCTAAACTGCTCTTTTAAAAAAGGAAGCGCTCCTGAAATTACGGCGAAGTCAAACCCAAACAGGTAACCACCAAGCGCCGAGATGAAAGAGATACGTAATATATAACCGGAATTAAATGGGGATTGTTTCATGGTTAGCAAGTTTTTAATAATCGTTTTATGCATTGATTAAAGCCTGGCATGCTGTTTCATTTTGTGATGAACGATCGCACCCTGGTGGCTTACATCAAGTTCCAGTACCTTGTTAAAGTAAGTATCCGCGTCTTCAGGAGTGTTGTTTCCAAGCCCGAGACATCCAAGCCCGATCATATAAAGACAATGGATTTTGTTACGAAGGTTGAGGTCTGTATCGAACACCAGCAGATCAGGTAATGAAACTGCAAAGTAATCAATGCTGATATTGTCATTCATATGCGCTTTACCAAACTCAATCAGCTTACTAAAAATATGCTGTGCTTTGTCTGTGCTATTCAATTTAAGCCATGCAAGCCCCTGGTAAAAGATCTTGTCAGGTTGCGGATCATTGTAAAAAATTGCCTGTACCGGCTCAGACACACCATTAGTGGCATTGATGAAACAGCGTTGTGCCTCTTCTGTTTTATCCATTCTATCCAATGCCACCCCCTTCAAATAATCGATGTCATTTTCCGGGCTGCCAAATAATTTGCCTTCTCCAAGATTGGATGGATAGCCAGATGCAAGCTGCAACAATTCTAAAGCCTTTTCGTATTGCTGTATTGTGATGGCTTCTTTCGCCAGTTCAATGTTCGCCGTACGGTATTGACCAACCACTTTCCCCTCTCCTCCTTCCCATGGATGAAAGTTGTGCAATGATAGCAAGCTGGCAGCTATGCTGTGTTGACCAATAAGATTTTGCAGCGTGATGTACTCCAGGTAAAGATCATCCCTGGATTCAACAAGATCTCGATACTTGTTCAACAATTCCAACCTGAATTGCAGATCTGTATTAAGCTTGCGATAAAGCTGATCAAGCTCCATCAGTATTCTTGCATCTGTGTTATCACATTCAAAAGCCTGCTTCATCGCATTAAGGGATTTTGCGGGCTCATTAAGTTTGTTATAGTAAGCAAGCGCCAGGTTTCTCCACGCTGTGGGAAAGGTTTTATTCAGCTCAACAGCGTTTTCCCAGCAATGGATCGCATCAGCATATTGTCTTTTATCATACCATAGATTACCCAGGTAGTACGGCGCATATGAATCCACAGGATTCAACTGCATTGCAGTTTCCAGCACGGGTATATCTGCAATCCTGTTTGGGAAACAGTAGTCAGGTTTAAGTGCCGAAGCACGCAAACACCAGGCGCCCGCCTCTTCTTTTTTATTTAACTGCTCATAACACCAGGCAATATAATAGCAGACCATTGGGTAAGGAGCTGTTGCATCCTGCAGATATATTAATAACAGGTTGATCGCATCTTCATACAAACCTGCTTCAGCATAATCAAGTGCATACGCGATAAAATTCTGTACCCAGTTACGGCTTATGTTTTTCAATAATGCAAGACAATCATTGGCATCTTCCTTACGATTAAGTTCTTTGTTTAAAATATGCTCTTCATAGAGACAACCAAAATTGAAAGGATCAATGGTGAGCGAATCTTTAGCAAAAGAAAAAGCTTCTTCATACCTTTTTAATCTCCGGAAAACAATCACCTTTATATGTCTTGCGGAGTGACTATGATAATTCCTGATAATGGATTTTTCCACTAACTCCAATGCATGTGCATCATTGCCGGATAAGATTGAAAGTCTTGCCAGTTGCAGATAGCCGGCATGTTGCCAGGCATCGTTCCAGATCGCTTTATAAAACGCATCATAAGCTGCATTATACAAACGCTGCATTTTAAGTGCGATACCAAGGTTGTAATAAGGTTCTCCATCATACGGGTTAGGGTTTCTTTGAGTAGCCGTTTTGATTGCCTCTGAAAAAAGACTTTCGGCCATCTTAAATTTCCCTCGTCGCAGGTACCACAATCCGAGTGCGTTGTTATTTCTAATGTCCTTAGGATCTCTTTTCAACGCTTCCTCATAATAATCCCTGGCATTATAGGTGGCATGCCTGTATTGCTCGATGTGAAGCCCGGTAAGAAAAAGCTGTTCATTATTTTCGATGTCTGCAGGCCGTTTGGCAGCCGCTGCAGCTACAGGAATTTCCTTTTGTTCAGGACGCTCGTTGGCATAAGTTACAAGGGTTCTTCCGGTGGATTCATCTGTAACGCTTAATGTGAGCATATGTTCATCAACCCCTTGCGGCAATGTTACTTTTCCTGTGTATGGTTGCTCCGGTGAACAATCCACCGACGTTGCAAAAAGTTCAGTCTCTCCATTCAACAATTGTATCTGCACTGTATATTCAGCAGTAGTATACAAGTTTACGGTTATTTCATGCTGATCAATCTCCAATCCGGCAATCGCCTCCTTTGTTGCATTCTTCACCATACCTACTTCTGTATATGGCATGAAGTATTGCACAAATGTTTTCTCTTCGTAAGGTTGAATCCAGGTAAAGTCAGGCTGATTGTCGGTATATACGCCTGTCATTAGTTCAATATAAGGCCCATCTTCATCAGTAAGATTCCTGTCCCACGCTTGTCCGAAATCACCATTACCCCAGGTCCATTGTTTTTTACCGGGAGAGATATGATGATTGGCCACGTGCAGCAACCCTCCTTTCGTATCATGTTCATACCCTCCTATAAAATTATACCTGGAAGCAACGGCCATATACGAAGTAGGAACGGGTATATTCCTGTAGCGTGATATATCCGTTCCGGGTGAATAATCTACCTTGTAATAAGTGCCTTTAGCAATTGGAAAGGAAGACACATCCCTTTTGCCATGATCAAACACTGCGTATACATCGGGAGGAAAAACAGACTGGTAGTGATCGTTGACTTTTACCGCCGGATTAGCCCACCACAAAAATGTTTGCGGCAGTGGCGTACGATTATACAACCTGCCATTGATCTCAAGATATGCTTTACCCGGATGCAGGGTAAACCCGGCCATGCCTTTGGTGTGAAACATTATTTCCACCTCATTCACCCAAACGGTTTTACTGCCATCAATGTTTTCTTCGATTGTGAAATCAACCGGTTCAAAAGTAGATGGCCGGTGATGTTGCGGCCAGTTGAACTCTATGCCACCTGATATCCATGGGCCGGTCAACCCAACCAGCGCAGGTTTAATTACCTGGTTATAATATACAAAATGACGTTGCTTTACTTTATCGTAAGCCATTTGTATCCTTCCGCCCAATTGCGGCAATACCATTATTTTGATATACCTGTTCTCTATAAAAACAGCCTGATAAACCTGGTCTTTCTTATCATCTTCAATCTTTTCAATAACCGCATGCGGGTAAACGACACCGCTACTACCCTGATATACTCTTTTTTCAAGGAACATAGGATTTTTATCCGGCTTACCGGTTCCATAAGTGGGAATGGTTACATCCTGCACCCAGGCCTTTACCTGATCTTCCATAAGTACTTGTAGTTTTTGGTTTTATCAGTATCACCGACAAAATAAAGGCATTGACAATTTTATTTAATGGAGTAAGTCTTTAAACAAATGGATTTTTTTATTATTGCACAAACGATGCTTCCATGATTAAGGACGTGACTAAAAAGAAAGAAGGCTTTGACGGGCAGCAAGCCATTGTTATTCCAAGGAAAATTTTAAATACACAGTGCCAGAACGATGCGATCATCGGTCAGCTTTATATTACAGACATTGGTTATTACCCAAAAGCCCGCTACCACTACAGAGAACGGCATCATGGCGCTGACCAGCACATTCTCATTTATTGCCAGGAAGGTACAGGCGCAGTGACGATTAAGAAAAACAGCTTTACTGTTTCTGCCGGGGAATTTTTTGTGGTGCCTATTAAAACGCCACACACTTACGAGGCCGATGTTAACAACCCATGGACTATCTACTGGATTCATTTTAAAGGCCCGCTTTCCGATTCACTGGTAGACCTGGTTTGCAGGAAAACAAACGGGTACAAAGGTTTTATTAAAGACCAGGACCGAAGCATTGGTCTTTTTAAAGAAATGTATCACCAGCTTGAGAGAGGATATAGTGCAGATAACCTTACGTATTCAAACCTTCGCCTGAGCCACTATATTGCCACCATGATTTATGATGACCGCTATGATGCCAAAGGAAAACTGAAACACAAGGATGTTATAGACAATGCCATTGACTACTTCAGTAAAAATATCGGTGAAATGCTTACGCTTGAAAACATGGCATCAGCCGTAAATTTATCTGCTTCACATTTTTCCTTTCTTTTTAAAAAGAAAACAGGGTTTTCGCCGATAGAATATTTTAATCATCTTAAGGTACAGAAAGCTAGCCAGTACCTGTTGTTCACAGATCTGCGTGTAAAAGAAATCGCACTGGAACTGGGTATTAATGATCCTTATTATTTTACAAGAATGTTTACAAAGCTGATGGGGCTTTCTCCCAACAAATACCGGGAAAAGAAGATACACTAGTTAAAGCCTGATGATCATAACAGACATGTTTCTATGGAAACATTGATTTAAATAACAGTAAAGCAGAATTCGAAACTTGTTTTGATAGTGTAGAATCGAAGTTCAGCGGCCCAGCAAGAGATTACCTTGTTAGCAGGGTCATATATCAGGCCATCATCAAAAGAATAACAATAGATACGCTTTACTTAGAAAAGTATGAGCTTCTTTGTAAAGATAACGTTTATAAAAAGCTGATCAAGAATGTTGCAGAAAACAACAACAAACCGATAACAGCTTATTACAGGAAGGCACTAATATTTTACTAATGCCTGACGGTAAAACAACCACTAACCTGGAAAAAGTGATCAGCAGTTATAGAGGTAAAACAATATTGGTTGATATTTGGGCTACTTGGTGCGCTCCCTGCAGGGCTGAATTGCCCTATTTAAAAAGCTTACTGCAGACTTATTCTACAGAAAATATTCAGCTCATCAGTATTTCAATAGAAAGAGAAATACAACCCTGGCAAAAATTTGTTTTATCGGATGGACAAAAGAACAACAACTCTTATTTATTGATCAATCCTGATAAATCTTCTTTTGTTAAGCAACATAATATTACGGAGATTCCAAGATATATGCTCATTAACAAAGAGGGTACTATCGTTAATTCAAATGCCCCTCGTCCGGGTGATGAAGAATTAAAATATTTAATTGATAATTTAACACAGGTCCAATAATATGTAACCCAGTCAACAAGCTCTTGATGTTAGAAAAAATTGAAGTATAAAGATGTCACTGACAATGCCATTGAAAAGTTACATTGCCTAAGACCATGTTGATCTTTTGTTTCTCTTTGATAAAACCGCATACATCCAACACATCATGGCAGGGAAATTGAATGATGAATTATAAAAGTACGCTGCATGGAAGGGCCATCACTGGTGATATTAAAAGAAGAGGTTTCCACTTTCAAAGGGAAGAAGATTCTTAAAGCAGGTGGATACGGTGAAATTGATCATTCGCGTTTAGTTAATCATGTAGTCAAAGATTTTAAAACCTGGGGTAAACATTTCCTGGTTTGCTTTAATAAATACACTTTACGCATTCATTTCGGCCTGTTTGGCTCTTACGCAATTAATGAAAAAAGAAAAGGCCGCAACCCAAGCTTATCCCTCCAGTTTAATAACGGCAGCCTGTTTTGCTATATTGCTCATACAAAGTTTATCGAAGAAAAACTGGAAGATATTTACGACTGGTCGCTGGACATGCTTTCCCCAAAATGGAACCCGGCCAAGGTAAAATCACTATTAAAAAAGATGCCCGGTGATCAGCAAATTGGTGATGTGCTCCTGAACCCTGATATCTTTTCAGGTGTTGGCAATATTATACGTAATGAAGTATTATATCGCTGCAGGGTACATCCGGAGTCGCTTCTTGAAGCTATTCCTGCAAAAAAAGTCACAGAGATTATTCAGCAGACACATATATACAGTCTTGACTTTCTCAAATGGAAAAAACAGGACGAACTAAAGAAGCGCTGGGAAGTTTATGGCAAGCGTACCTGCCCTAAAGGACATACTGTAACTAAACAATATACCGGCAAGACCAAGCGCAGAAGCTTTATTTGTGAAACCTGCGTAAAAGAATATATGACCTGATTGAACTAAGAATCAATCCTAACGATGCTATACTATTTTCCGATACACGAAGTGATCGGAGATGCAAATCAAACACTTACTGCACTTGAGATACAGCTATTTTTTCAATTTCTGGAGAAAGATAAAAACTCCAGAGGAAGATAATGTCACAGAGCTAAAATCATTACAATTCAAATGTATATATTTCCACTCAAGTACATCATAAAACACAAATCTTTTTTAAAACTTTTGATTCGATTTGTACCTGGTCTACTAGATCACTTATCAAAATGTACTAAAAGCCTGCAAACGCAATGTTTACGGGCTTTTTCATTTTTAGCCAGTACTCAAAACTCACATAAAATCGCATAGTTCTGGTGAGAATTTGGTGAGTCAACAAAATTTTCGAAACTGACTCACCAGAATCCTCACTACTCACTGACAATCAACATGTTCAAAATTTGAACCTCTGTTTTTTCCGACTTCATTCAGGGTTAATTTTATCATCAATTGGTGAGTACCACACTCATCCGTTACAAAACTTCGCTAACGCATACAAGGTCTTTCATCAAATGGAAGTTATTGAACGAATTGCGCTGACTGATGCTGAACTTGATGTCATCAGGAAAAAGGTCTTCCAAAAAATGCACATGAAGCAAGTAAGGGGCATCTTTCTTTTTTCCTGTTACACGAGGCTTGCATACATTGACATTTATAAATTGAAACGTTCGGAAATTGCAGAGGCATTGATGGATGCAAGTGGCTTTTTATAAATCGTCAAAAGACAGAGACTTCTTCGCGTATACCTATTCTACCCGAAGCGCTTAGTATACTGGAAGAATACAGTGATCATCCTCAGTGCGTCAGTAAGGATAAAGTGCTACCCATTTTATCCAATCAAAAAATGAACACCTATTTAAAAGAGATGGCAGATGTATGTGGGATTAGCAAGAACCTCACCTTTCACATTGCACGTCATACGTTCGCGACAACCAAAACCTTAAGCAATGGCGTCCCGATCGAAACAGTGTCCAAGATGCTTGGACATAAGAATCTTAAAACCACACAGTAAAATGCTTCCCACTTATTTTACCACAGGATTTGTGATTGAATTCCTTGGAGTGGTTACGGCACACCGTGATATGGGCCACGAAGATATAAGTGGGAGGAGTTCCGGCCCAGCCTTGGGCAGGTAATGGATATCACCACCCAGCTCAGGTGTTAGAAAGACGCTGAACAAACCCTTCAGAGGAATCTGCGATCTCTTCAATTCGCACTAAAGATGGAGGATCAGGGTATCAAGGCTGCGCTTCCCTCGCTGTATCTAAACGTTGCAAAATCTTTTGAGGATGTAAACGATCCGATAAACGCAAAAGCCAATTATGATCCTGCCAAATTCTATTGCCCTTTTTTGCCCGATGATAAGTACGGCAACATGTTTAAAAGACCCTCAATGCGAAAAAGCAGGAGCAGCACATGCCTTCCGGAAAATACAAAGTTTGATCTGTAAAGTGCATGCTGTGTCAAAAAAACCAATCACCAGCGAAGCAATTTGGCGAGATCATCATAACTACAGATGTTCAATGGTAAATATTTACGCGTCTTTATCGCCGCCAAATAACTCCGCGGAGCACCTCAGCCATGTATTTGTTTGCTACAAAATAAACCCATGCTTTTATTTCATCACAAAATAATCAGCAATGAGCGCAGTGAGGTCTTTTTTGAAAAGCGGTTTTACCAGGTAGTCTTTGACAAACGGAAAATCCTTTGCGCGAGACACATCGTCAGATTCATTAGAGGAAGTGACGATGTATAACTGGGTACGAATAGTTAATTCGGGTGAAAGTGATGACCAGTAATCAAGGAATTCCCATCCATCCATCACCGGCATGCTAATGTCCAGTAAAAGAATATGTGGCCACAGCCTGTGGACATCGATAGTGTTTAAATAATCAACTGCTTCTTTACCGTTGAAAAAATGGCTTATCTCAATCTGCCCGCTTACGAGAGCGAACATTTTGTTGACTGCTAAAGCGAAAATAATATCGTCTTCGATATGGCATATCCGGAGATCACTCATTGGAACAGATGGATTGATTTATGTGATGAAGCGTTTAAGTATATCACGTATGCCTTTAAGCATTGATGGCCCTTTTAAAATAAAATCAGCAGCACCGGCCTTTATGGATTGCTCAATCACTGCCGAGTCCGTCATGCCGGAAATAAATATAACCAAACAAGATGGAAGAATTCGTCGAATGGAGGCAAGCATATCCAGACCACATTCATTCTCTACAAAATAATCCAGGAAAATAATGTCCGGCAATAGTTTGGTATTACTGGTAAGCTCTGCTCTGTTGGCAAAAGTGAAGATGTCGGGATAACCAATATTTTTGAAAAATTTTTTGAATGCAAACAACATCAAAGGATCGTCGTCGACGACAAAAATTCTGGGATATTTCATATAATCAATTGGATTGATGAAGGAGTCGGGCACAAGATAATAAAATTAAGCATACCTTTCTTAAAGGATCGCGTTAATACCGCATTGTTATACCTGACCAGATTGCAAACGTCAAATTCTATGTTTCCATGCATTGAAGAATGAGTTTAGGTTGTGTAACCCGTTCCTGTATGGGCAAGCTAACTTACGAAAAAAGCAAAGTCTGTTTTTCACGCACACGCCTATTCTGGCCCGGAATTCGCTGGTTGATTTTTCTAATCTATACTTGTGATGCAACACACTTCCGGTAAAACAGTACTGCTCGTTGACGGAGACGTAAAGTTTTGCAGCAATACAAGTGATCTGCTCAAAAAACACGCTTATAATGTGTCAGCCGCCCACATGGCCTCTTCAGCTATTGATCTTTGTAAAAAAAACACTTTTGAGTTGATTATCATTGACGAAAGGCTCAGGGACAAGACTGGTCTTGAGTTGTTGGGAACGATCAAAGAATTGCAGCCCGCTGCAAAATTTGTCCTGAGCAGTGCTACCCCCCAGGTACGCTATGTGGTGACCGCCTTAAAACAAGGAGCTGATTATTTCTTGCAAAAGCCTTTTACGATAACCGACATTGAGCATGTGATGGAGGAGGAATCAGAAAGGAATTCGGGATACGCACCGGTTGCCGGGCCAGTCCCGGAAAGAGGTTTTTGGGAAACCGCCTCTTCCCGGATGCAAAATGTGTTGCAGGAAATCGAACTGGTTGCTTCCAGCGACTATAGTGTGATCATCTATGGAGAGAGCGGCGCAGGAAAAGAAATGGCGGCGACGCTGATACATCAGAAAAGTCAAAGAAATGCTGCACCATTTGTTGCGGTGGATTGCGGGACGCTGATCCGTGAACTTGCAGGCAGTGCCTTCTTCGGACATATAAAAGGCGCATTTACCGGTGCCGTGGAAGACCGGTCGGGTTGTTTTGAACAGGCAAATGGAGGAACCCTTTTCCTGGATGAGATTGGCAACCTTCCTGCTGATATCCAGACTTACCTGCTGAGGGCCATACAGGAAAAAAAGTTCAGGAAGATCGGCGGAAATAAAGAACAGGCTTTTGACGTACGGGTTATTGTCGCCTCTAACAAGGATTTAAAAATCGCATGCACGAATGGTGATTTCAGGGAGGACCTTTTCCACCGCTTAAATGAGTTCAGGCTGGATCTGCCGCCTTTAAGACAAAGGCAGGAGGATATCCTGCCACTGGCAAACTATTTCATCCAGTATGCCTGCCGGGAATTAAATAAGCCACCGATCCAATTGTCCGATGAAGTTACCCATCTTCTGCTCACTTATCCATGGCCCGGAAACTTAAGGGAGCTTCGCAACGTAATGCGAAGATCCTGCCTACTTACAAATAACAGTGTTGTTGAGGTTTCCGTCTTGCCTGCGGAATTCACCGGAAATTTCCCTGGAGGACCAGCTAACGAAGCTGATTCCGCCTGCGAAGAAACACCGGATGTGGAAATTTTTGTAAGTGATACTAAACAACTCAAAGCCATAGTGGAAGCAAAAGAAAAAAGAATCATCCTGCAGACCCTGAAGGAAACAAAGAATAATAAAACAAGAGCTGCAGAGCTACTCAATATTGATCGAAAAACACTTTATAACAAACTTCGTGCATTCGGCATCATGATGAATTAATGAAGTTCATTTTCAATACAATTTAACCTCGTTAAAGCGTTTATTAAGGAATTGAGTGCCTCAAAGGAATTACTTTGTGTCGAAATAACGCTTATGACTGACCTGCTTATTGTAGACGATGACCACGCGATTCTTGAACTGCTTGAGATTGTTTTTGTAAAGGCCGGCATCCGTTGCGTTATCCTGGCCGATCCCTCCATGGTGGAAGCAATCGTGTCCAGTGAGCATCCCTCAGCAATTCTAATGGATATATACATGCCACCCTATGATGGTAGAAATATCTGCTTTAGTTTGAAAAAGCATTTTCCTTCGCTTGCAGTGCTCTTGTGTTCTGCCAATGTGGTTGCTCATGAAACAATTGCTGCTTCAAGGGCTGATCTTTTTATCGCAAAACCTTTCGATATATTTGGGCTGGTTGCTACGGTGAAAGAATATCTTTACAAACCAGTAGCAATTCCTGCGGACATCACTGCTGATCTGCAGTCATAGCAAAATTAAAACGCGTCTGTGTCTCATCTGAGAGAACGGTCAACGTTCCTTCGTGTGCCTTGGCAATTTCATAGGCGATATACAGCCCCAGCCCAAGGCCCTTATTATCAGACCTCTCGTCGCCTTTTGTGAAGGGATCAAAAATTGTATTCAGCTTATCTTTTGCTATAGGTCTGCCATAATTGGTCACGCTCAGACTAAAGCTGCCTTCTGTGCTTAAAACCTGCACCTTTACAGGTCTGGTCACATCTCCGTGTTTGATTGCGTTTTCCAGCAGATTGGAGAACAGCTGTGCGACCCTCGCACTGTCACAGAAAACAGGAGAAGCAAGATGGATGGAAGATTCAATAAAGCGGTCTGGATGAACAATCTGTATTTCCCCGATCACCTGGTGAATGGCGGGACTTAGCAAACTATTCATTGTCCGAAACACCTTGATTCCTTTACCGATGTGCCCGTTTGCAAAATCAACTACATGATCGATGAGTTCATTCATCCTTTTGGCACTGGCTGCAATTTTGGAGGCGAACTGCCCGTTAACCGTATCATCAGCTTGCGACTCGATGAGTTGCGCAAAACCTTTGATACTGCTTAGAGGATTGCGCAGATCATGTGCAAGAATGCTGATAAAACGTTCACGCAGCCTGGCAGTCTTCTGCTCTTCCTCGAGGGCCTGCTTCGTATATTCAAGTTCATCTTCCTTATCCAGATGTAATGCGATCAACTGGGAAAATAAGTGAAACATGCCTTTGATTTCCGCATTATCCAAATCGCGCGGTCTGGGATCAATTGCACAAAGGGTTCCGAAAAATTCACCGTTTTTTAAAAAGATAGGAAACGATATATAGCTTTGAAATCCATATCTGGCAGGAGTATGATGCGTGCAGTACTGATCATCCTTTGCTACATCATTGATCACCACCGGCTCATGATGTTGCCTTATTTCATTGCAGATGGTCGTGCCCAATTCCAATTCGCCGCCGGGTTCTAGCCCGAAATCAATTTCATCCTGCACGCTGCAGGCAATCCAGTGCGTTTCAGTGACCCTTGCTATCGCGGAAAATCCCATACCGGTGATCCTGCAGACAACATTGAGTAATTCGGGTACAATGGCCATCCGCTGGACGGCGCTGACGGGGCTGTAAGCTGATAGAGTGTCTGGTTGCAAGAGGATTATTTTACACAAAGATAGGCCTAACCCGCATCAACGGTTCTTTGTGTTAGAGTGCGCTCAACGGTAGACAATATTTTTTTGATGCTGAATGGCTTCGGTACGAAGGCATCGGCACCGCAACTGATGAGTACCTGATCGCTAACATCACTTGCTGAAAACAGGATCACAGGAAGCAGTAAGCACTTTCTTTTGACCCTTGCGCAGATTTCGCAACCATCATATGGCGGAAGGGAAACGTCCATTAACAGGCAATCCGGGTGCAGATCGTTGATATCATGCTCTATTGTCGCAGGCGAGCGTTTTGCTGTTACGGCAAATCCACGTGATTCAAAAAGCATTTGGCAGGCATCCAGAATGCTTTCGTCGTCTTCAATAATCAGCAAATGTCGCCCCGCACCATTAAAATCGTTCATAGATTGTGTTTTACCGCTATATGCTATCAATTTCAATGCCCGGTCCGGGGAAAGTTGTTCTGTTGATGAACCGCAGGCCAACTGTGCGAAAGTGTGATAGTTTTCTACGTGGAATTGTGGATACCCCTACGACACACTATGGGTCAACTTACGGATGTTTTCCAGTAGTTCACTAATGATAAACGGCTTGGTGGCAAAGGCATCTGCTTGACACTTTTTAATGGGACCAGTTGCAATGGTGGTTGCAGAAAGCAACATGACCGGAAATTGGTGACCGGCTGTTTTGAGGCGCTCACAGACCTCCAACCCGTTAAAAGGAGGCATTAAAACATCCATGATCAACAAATGTGGTTTTACGTTTTCAATCAGCTCGTCGATCTGTTGTGGCGAGGTAGCCGTCCTCACTTCATATCCCTTACTGGTAAACAAGAGCTCCAGGCCTTCCAGCAATCCTTTATCATCGTCCACCAATAACAAACGCTTTTTGTCCATAGTAGTATTATTGAATGGCTGCTGCAACCGGCAGCGTAAAATGAAAGATAGACCCAAGTTCTTCCGTACTTTCCACAGAGATGTTCCCGCCATGTTGTTGGACAATACCAGCAGATATGTACAAACCCAGGCCCATACCAGGATATCCCCTACCTTTCGGATTCAATATCCGGAAGAAGCGTTCGAATACCTTGTCCAGCATTTCCTTTGGAATACCCATCCCACGGTCGCGGACACTGATTTTTACAAAGTCCCCGAATGGCTGTGCGGAGAGGTTAATCTCGCTGTTATCCGGCGAATATTTTATGGCGTTGGAAAGCAGGTTATGCAACACTTCCCTGATCCGTTCACGATCGGCATATATATTCACTCCATTGACCGTCTTTAGATGGCAGGTGCGGTTAGGAGCAATACTTTTCCAGTCACCAACAACTTCCGTCAACAGTTCTTCCAGTGCAAAATGTTCAGGGTGAAGCAACAGTTTTCCTTCGACAATCTTTGTCGTGTCAAGTAAGGTATGAATCAGGTTATTGATGCGTTTGACCTGCGTTGATAGTTTTTCAATAATATTTCTTTGCTCATCAGCCTTAGCTTCTCCAAGCCGATCTTGCAAGACTTCCACATAAACGTTCAGTGCAGTGACCGGTGTTTTAAGTTCGTGACTGGCAACTGCAATAAATTCGTCTTTCTGGTGCTCGAGCGCTTTTAGGTCATCAATATCAAGCATGAATGCCAATCCATCGTTACGATCCAGGAACCTGGTAGCCCCAAGTAGTACCCATTTGTCTCCATCTGAACCTGTCCTTATTTTGCATTGAAACGGGGTAAAGAAGTTATGGTCACGAAAATCGATTAGCGCCTTAATCATCGCCGGCTTACAGGCTTCAGTAATCAGGTCTGGCCAGGATTTTATACGAGCTGCAAATTCCTGGCTTTCAAAACTTGTTATGCGCAAAAATGTTTCATTTGCCTCCAAAAACCTGCCATCGGTATCAAAGAAACTGATACCGATCAGCCCGCTTTCGCTGAGCGAACGGAAACGCTCTTCCGAACGGATCAACGCCTCTTCAGAACGTTTTCTGGCAGTGATGTTGGCCGCCGTTCCAAACCATTCCACGGTTTTTTGTGTTTCATCTATCACGGGTACGGCCCTGGTAAAAGACCAACCCTGACTACCATCAAGCTTGATGATCTTATGTTCCAGCTCGAACACACTGGTGGTTTTAATGGCGTTCAAATATTGGTTGGCGAAACGTTCCCGTTCGTCTTCAGGCAATCTTTGCAATATCCATTGTGATATAGGTGTTGTTGAGGTTCCGATAAAATCATTGCCATAATCACTCCGAATCACTGAGCCGTCGGCAGACAGCGTAAACACAGCATCTGAAGTGGCGTGGATAAAATGCCGCAACTTTCTTTCACTTTCCTTAACTGCACCTTCACTTCGTTTTCTGGCAGTAATATCGATAAAGGTAACTACCACCCCGTTGATCATATCTTCGGAAGTACGGTAGGGTGAAATGCGCATCAAAAAAAATCGTTCGTCAGAGGTAGTTACTTCTTGTTCAAGGATGGATAATTTTTCAATGACTTTTTCAGCATCTTCTGCAAGAGAATGATAGTTGAGGCGATGGGTAATATCCGTCACCGGTCTGCCGATATCGCTGCCGATAAGATTAAACAACTCAAGTGCAGCAGGTGTAAATAAGGCAATCAGCAGGCTTCTGTCCAGGAAAAGCGTCGCAATACTGGTAGAATTAATGAGGTTCTGGAGATTATTGCTGGACAGCGACGTTTCTTCAATTTTGATTTTCAGTTCCTGGTTCACCGTCTTAAGCTCCTCATTCATGCTCTGCAACTCTTCCCTGCTTGTCTCCAGTTCTTCGCCGGCTGAACGCATCTCTTCATTCATTGCCTGCAACTCTTCGTTGCTTGCTTTGAGTTCTTCCGCCTGGAACTCATGATGTTCGTGACTACTGACCAGTTGCTGCTTCACCCGTACCAGCTCTTCTTCCAACTGAAGCGAAACAGAATCTTCGGGACGGACCACCAACTCTTTATATTCAACGTTTTCCGCTTTTTCAAAAAGAATCAGAAAGATTCCTGAGGGTATTTCCGCATTACGCAATACTGGCCTCACATGAAGATGTATCACCTGCGGGATACCATCCGTGAAAATGCTGATATCCCTTACTTCTACCGGCTGTTTTTGCTGGACAGCCTGATAAAGGGCAGTTCTTAGTTCCAGACGAATCTCCGGACGTGCATTCTTTAAAATATTGGGAGACGGTTCCCCCGAAGAAAAAACAAGGTAAGCCGAAGCGTTATCCGTCACGTGCAATATGTCATATTGATCATCCACTACAATGGAAGGTGGCGCGTAGGTTTCCAGCAAACGGTGGTGAAGATCCTCCAGACGTGACCGGTCGAAAATTTTTCGGGGCTTTAATTCCACCGCCGGATTTTTTATTTTGCTGCTGTCAAATTTCAGTACAGGTATACTCTCCGGCACCGGGTAGCTCCTGATCGTTGCCGGCCTTGACTTAAAGCTGTGAAAATCCCGGCTGAGGTGCTCATATAAGGAGGGATGTGCATCAACGGACTCGGAATTACCTAGAAACAAAAATTTCCCGGCACCAAGCGCAAAATGAAAAGTCTCCAGCGTGCGGGCCTGTGCTGTACGATTAAGATAGATCATCACATTACGGCAACTGATCAGGTCAAGGTTGGCAAATGGGGGATCTTTGAGGAAGTTATGGTTGGCAAACAGGATCAACTCTTTGACCTCCCGTCTTATCCGGTAATTTTTCCCTTCTTTGCTAAAAAAACGCCGCAACCTTTCCGGTGAGATATCAGCCGCATCATTGAGACTGTACAACCCATCCCTTGCAATCGTTAAAGCATCCTCATCAATATCCGTGGCAAAAATCTGCACCTTGGGGCTGTCAAAAGTGCTCAAGGTCCGTTCCGCCACCAACATAGCAATGGTATAGGCCTCTTCACCTGTTGCGCAGCCAGGTACCCAGATCCTCAATTGATCTTCCGCGCTTTTACCATGGAGCATTGCAGGAATAATTTCTGCTTCTAAGTATTGAAACGCCTTTTTATCTCGAAAGAAATTGGTCACTGATATCAGCAGGTCTTTAAGTAATGCCCTGCTCTCGTCCGGCTGATCTTTGATCATTTGTGCATAAGCAGTAATATCACTTGCATGCTTTACCGTAATTCTTCGTTCGATGCGGCGCATCAGGGTAGGCCTTTTATAGTTGGCAAAGTCATGCCCGGTCCTGGTCCGCAGGTGGGCAAAGATCTGACTCAATGCCTCCTGTTCTGTTTTAGGGCGGCTTTCCGCCTCAGCGGTCAACCTTACTTTACCAAGCCCCTTTTTGTAGGCAAGAAGCTGACCTGGTATTTCCTCTACAGGCAGGATGGCATCCACCAGTTGGGTATCAATCGCATTACGGGGCATATCCTGGAACTCAGCTTCTGCAGGCTCCTGAACATAAACTGCTCCGCCCAATTCCTTCACCCTCTTCAGTCCCATGGAGCCGTTTGCACCGCTCCCGGAAAGAATTACGGCAACAGCGCTGGGACCATGGGAATGGGCCAGTGCACGAAAGAAAATATCTACGGGAGCCCGTCGGTCCTCTACTTGCTGGTTTTCGAAAATCTCAATATGCCCATCTTCCATCATCAGGTGATGATTAGGAGAAATAACGTAAATATGATCGGTCTCCACCTTGGTACGTTCAACAACTTTGGTTACAGGTATTTTTGCCACTAAGGCCAGCACCTCTCTAAGTTGGCTATCATGATGGGGAGACAAGTGCAAAATCACCACATACGCCATTCCCGAACCCGCTGTAACCCTTTCAAAAAAACTTCGCAGCGCCTTGATTCCGCCTGCTGATGCACCAATGCCAACCACCATCGTCTTATATCCGTCTGATAACTCCGCTTCACCCGGCAATGGTAATTGATTCTCGTCGCTCATAATCGTATTTTTGAATTGGCGTTAGTGGCTTAATATCCATTGACATGTGAAGTAACAAAGATTGCTGTCCCGATCTCAGCAAAGTTGATCTGAATGCTCAAATCATGGAATTGGAGATAGGCAATGCAAGTTAAGCAGATTGGTTGGCAAGCATGTTGAAATGTTTTATGCCCTGTTCATTTCGTAAGTCCCAGCTACTTTTGTATTTTCTGACCTCATCCTTTGATCTTTTCCCGGTATCGCATCCTCTCTGGCCTAGTAGCGTATTACAACGGACTCTTCTGAAATGAATAAATTAATAGTCACTGTTCAATAAAAAGCTTAGCTTGTAAGTCTTGGTCTTCAAATCTGAGCATCTTGCATTTGAACAAATATCTTTTACTGCGTTGGTAAGACCTATTTTTCTCATACAGCCTGCTTTCTTCAGGTCATTGCGTAAACAAGCTAAATGTTAGTCTATGAATATCAACGTAACAAATCTTAACTTCCGGGTCACCGAACAAGATTTGCGAACCTTGTTCTCAAAGTTTGGAAAAGTAAACGCTGCAAGACTCGTTCTTGACAAAGTTACGGGCCACTCGTGCGGATTTGCTTTCGTTACAATGGATAGCGAGGAAGAGGGGAAAAAAGCCATTGTTGCTTTAAATGACACTGAAATGTATGGCTTACAGATGAACGTGGTGGAAAACAAATCGTCCTGGGACAATAGAAGCCAGTTTGCCATTTCGGATAAACCATGGCAAAATTAAAAACCTTGCAGCCTTGTATGTTAATGAATGGCGCTCTTTGTCTGAGTGTGAAGATATCTCTTTATAAGAGCACCGAGTTCTTTTAGCATCTCATCAGGAACGATTTGATCTGATGCCCATAGCTTTTGGTGACTGGTTAGCGCTTTGCGATAAAGTGAAACAGGAGGTGTATTATTCAGATGGACCATAAACTCCACACGAGTTGAGTAATAAAGAATACTTACACCGGTATTGATACCGTAAAGGCAAATAAAAAAGTCGTTGATAACAGCTCTCATAAAATAATTAAACGTTTGACAATTCGCACATCTGTTAAACAAGATGCTCAATGAAGTATCGTAATGTCAAGGTGACTAGAAACGCCTAGCCGGTTGTAGATAAAAATTTCTCTTTCAATTTTTTCAGGCAGAAGGGTGAGCCACAACGGTTCAACCGACAACCACCCTGTCTTTAAGATAATACCATTGGTCATACCAAATTTTCTTTCAGCCGGGCGTTTCCTGAAGATAGTTATCAACTGAACGCTGAAGACCTATAGGTATTCTTTGGCTGTTGGCAATCCTTTTGTTAATTAACCGCCAACCGAACTTTGCGCGCACTCAGCCCTCGTGCACCCAATTCCACTTCAAAATTAACCCTTGCCTGGTCCGTTATTTTATCCTCCAGATCGGAAACATGCAAAAAAATCCGGTCTTTTGTTTGCTCGTCCTGTATAAATCCAAATCCCTTAGCTTCATTAAAAAAGATAACTATACCTGTTCTTGAAGAAGATTTACTATTGACCGGCCCACGCTGTTTCTTGTTCACCGGTTTTCCTATCTGCTTCAACATCGCATGTTCCGGTGGAGTACTGCTCAGGTTTCCGTTTTCATCAACATAAGCCAGCATCTCTGTCAGCGTAAGACCTTTTTGCCGGTTATTCATCCGTTCAATTCTTTTTGACTCTTTTTGTTGTCTTTTTTGTAAACGCTTTGTCTCCTGGAGCTTTTTATTGAACGTTTCTTTCGTTTTTGCCATGCGTGTATCTAATTTACTTTCGACTTTAGTGAGTAGTTGTATACATCAAACTGATCAGTGTAAAATGCAATGAACTGCAGCGTCACTCATTTGTTTGGTGATGTCAGTATTGATGGTTTTGGGAAGATGCTATATTATTTTTTACCTGATAAGGTCGCAGGCATTGCTCCATGAACCGTTTTTTATCGTCATGCACCAGCGTTACCGCTCCTATCATTTTGAGCAACCAGATATAATACCAGGCGAAATCAATCTGGTAGGGAAGAAATCCTGATCTTGCGCTTTTGGGATACAAGTGATGATTATTATGCCATTCTCCAGCAACAATGCCAGGCCATAACTGGTTAATGGACTTATCCCTGTCATTAAAATCGCTCCCATTAACCTGGCAAATCCTGCCTTTCCCATGTCCCTCATAGTTAAATGTGCGCACTCCAAGCGACCACACAAAAGCACCTGCAAATACAGCCATGGTAAAATAAATTCCACCCAAAAAATAGCAGACACCAAACCAGAAGGTCCAGTTAAGCAATACTCCAGTGATTACTTTCAACGGACTTGATGCAGAACCCCATTTTAGATAATCATTATAAGCGAGTACAGGAGCACCCGTATGTGACATGATCTTTAATACCTTATCATACTCCGAAGCATTCAGATTTTTCGATATAGGCTGATGGTTCACATCCGCGAGAAAACAGTATAAGAAGCCCCCTTCTGCATTATAAGGATCTCCTGGCTTATCAGACAGCGCATGGTGCACATGATGTGACACCACGTAAATTTCTTCCGGGATGAGTTTTATCACAAGATTAGCGGTAATAAAACGCCAGCAATTGTTGCGGAACCTAAATGCCTGATGTGTACAATAGCGGTGATACCAAATGGTCCCATGTGTGCCCATCAGTATCATACCATACACAAAAGACACGATGAGCATCGTAAGGCTGAATTGTGTCACCTGAAAGTAAATAAATAGGATCAGCGAAGGAAAAAGGCAAATTACGCTCCCCCACGAAAAAAAACCGAGCCAGTTCTTTCTTGTTTTAAAAATATTCAGACGTTTAAAAAATTCGCTGAAGATCTCTTTGCGAGAGGGTCTATATAAAAGACCTGCTTTGTCTCTCCAACCATAAGATGGAGGGTCGAGAACATTGTTAAGAAATGACATATTAGAATGGAAAGAGGAGATTTACAGTTGACGAATCGGGTGTTGCTGGATATTAAAGTTAAGGGGCACCTAAGCCCCTTACTATTATTTCCAGGGATTTCGCGAACGCATAAAGTTCCTATTATCTCCTCCAACCTTGTCCTTGGCAATAGAGACTGCTATCGCACGACCATTTACCTCTTTTTCATTGAGAGATTGAATCGCATCACGACCAGCTTGGTCTGTAGCCATTTCTACAAACCCAAAACCTCTGGACTGACCGGTAACCCTGTCATTAATTAGTTTTGCAGAAGTAACCTGGCCAAATTCATTGAACAGGTTTTTTAACTCAGCTTCCGAAACTTCGAAGCTGAGATTTGAAACATAGAGATTCATTGTCTAAATCATTTAAGTGATGAATAATGACTTGAGAGAAAGCAAATGGAAGAGAAGAATAGACGTTACTGCGAAGTAATAGATATCGTTCTGATGCAGACTGCGATGTCAAAAGATCATGACTAAGGTAGTGCTTATTAAAGAACTCAAGTGTTAAATATGTGCTTTATACCGTTGAATGAATCTTTTTATTACCTAATAACAGAAATTAGAACAGCATAAAAATCTTAGGTGAATTTTCTTGATTGGCCTCGTTAGAAATTATTTAATGACCATTCCCATGTTGATTTAACAGTACGTCGGTCAGTTTCCTGCACCTAAGGCAAGCATACTATCGAGTACTTTCTTCAGATCATCCTACTTTTCTCACAATAAAGGTTTTTTTAAAAGTTTGCTATCACCCCATGCTAAATTTCTCCCTGTCATGTACGGTACATGTTCAGTACAATTCCCGGACTCCGCAACTCGAATTCCTCTCCAATGTGCATTAAGGTTAACTTAAGGTGATTCAGGTTTATTTAAAGTAAATACCGGTAGAACTTAAATTACCTTTAGGGCTATGGCTAACCTTTCAGCGACAGTAAGAGATCTTAAAGTGTTGGTCATTGATGATAATCCCGTATTGCTGCTCTACCTGTATCAGCTGCTCAAATCACATGGCATTTCCGTAGCCCAATCCCCGGATACCGATGACTTAAAAGAAAAGATCGGCGCTTTTCTTCCAGATGTGATTCTGCTTGATGTGATACTTGGTAATGAAATCGATGGAAGGCAGGTTTGTCAGATGTTGTCTCTTGATCCTGATTATTATGTGACCCCTGTTATATTGATATCCAGTTATGAGATAGATGGAGAGTCAGTGGCTGACTCCGGCGCATACGGATTTATAGCCAAACCGTTTGAAACACATGAACTACTTGATCTGCTAAAGGCCGCAAAAGAAAGTGGAACCCCTAAAATAACTGCTGCTGAGCCGGTCCAAGATTAACAGCATCGTGTACGAACCTGTTTGTTGAAAACACAAACCCAATCCTCTTATCGAATCGGTACTTTTAAAGGTTTAAAACTATCGGGATCAATATGACAATCAGGTAAACTATTGCCGCCTCTTTCTTTCAACACTCGAAAATCGGCAAAAAATTCCCCGACGCTTCAAATTACAATCATCCCGATCATCTATAAAAAAATGCGGTACCAAATGTGATACTAAGAGGTAATGAAAAGAATTTTAGTGGGGGATGGCGACGACGCAGTTTTGGAACTACTTGATTTCATGCTTAACAAAGATGGTTTTGTAACCCGGACAATTCACGACTGCCAGCATTTTAACGAACACATTAGTGATTTTGAGCCACACATCCTATTGCTGGACGATATGCTTGGTGGCCGTAAAACAACGGAGCTATGCGAGCCAATCTGGTCTTCCACAACGTGGCGAAAAATTCCGGTTTTTTTGTTTGCCAATGAAAGCACCGGCTCAAGAAAAATCGACAATATCACCGCCTATATTAAAAAACCATTTGACATTACAGAATTACTGAAGCTGTTGAATGATACCCTTCAAAAATGACCATACCATCAAAACAAACAAATAATGTCTCCCCAATCCTTAGAAACAGTTTACCAGCGATATGGCGGTGCGCTTTATCACTTTATATCAGCACTAACGAACGATGAGCAAAAAATACATGCCGCAATCACCGATGGTTTTGTTAGTCTTGCACGCCAGCAGGCGCTCATTTCACAACCATCCATGAACTTCGCGGAAATTCTCAAAATTTTCATCCCATTACTGATTAAGCATGGCATTGCTGACAAGCAGGCCGTTCTAAGCTATTTTTCTGCTCAGGTTATGCAAGCACCAATGGAATCATCTGCAGAACTTTATACCTGCACTTATTAAATTACCCTTAAGGTCAAACGAAAACCCTTGACTTTTGTTTAGCTTACTTGTAATATATCAAGAAGCTTTTAAAGTATGGCCAGATCAGGAGATTCCCTTTTTAAAATCATTTTCGATCAGTCTGTTGAACCTAAGATTGTGTTGTTTGCAAACCATCCGGATTATACGATCGCGGCAGCGAACCAGGCGTATGCCACAGCAACTTTCTCTTCTGCCCAGGAACTGGAAAATAAAAGCTTATGGGAACTGTTCCGTTCAGATGCTGCAAGCAACAACAGCACCGCGGACTTCCGGAAAGGACTGAATAAAGTCGCTGTTTCCGGAATGGCCCTAAGACTACCACTCTATCCCTTCGATATCTTATCAACAGATCGCAAGACTGTTTTGCACAAATGGTGGGAAGTAGAAATCACGCCGCTTAAAGATGAAAGAGGAGAGACCACATTGTTGGTTTGCACCACCTACGACATCACTGCGCTCGTTGATCTGACAGATGCGCTCCAAGCAGCAAAAGAGCTTGAGGCTGGTGTGTCCCGTACCACGAAAAAGCTCGAAGAGGATCACCAGGCACTTAACAGAATGGTGATGGGCAACCATGCCGGAATGTTGACTCTTACCGGTCCTGATCTGGTTGTCACGGTCATCAATAAAGCTGCTTTAGCAATATTCGGCAGCAGCGAACAACAAATTGCAGGGCAACCTCTATTGAGCGCAATCCCCATACTGGCAGAACAACCTTTGTTAACTTTTATTGATCATGTATACCACTCGGGGAAGCCAATGGCAGTGCCTGATGTTCCGATAACACTGTTGTCTAACGACAATAGCTTTCAACACATGTTCCTCGATACAGGCATTGTTCCTTTACCAAGTAATGATGGAAAAATCAAAGCACTCTTGTTGACGCTGTCCGATGTCACATTATCAACAGAATTGCGACAACAACTTCAGCAACAGCAAAAGCAAACGGAGGCATTAAACGAGGAAGTAACAGTGATCAATGAAGAGTTAACTGCAGCTAATGAGGAACTAATTGTCAGCAATGAGGAGCTTACGCAGGCACAGGACGAACTTCAACAACTTTATGAAAAACTAGAAGAAAGTGAAGCTGTTTTCAGAGGAATATTTGATTGGGCACCCCTTGGAATATTCCACCTTACCGGGACTGATTTACTTATCACTGAAGTGAATGGCAAGGGCCTTGAGCTGATGGGACACTGTCCAGAGGATGTAACGAATCGTTCGGCAAGAGAGGTCTGGTCAACAGGGAGCTCAGCCAAATTATTGGTTCAGGCGGAGCAAACGTTTGTTTCCGGTCATTCCATACGTATCAACGAAATGGAGATGCCCCTTCGTCATCATCAGCAATTATCATCAGGTTATCTCAATGTTGTATTTCAACCTGTGAAAGATAGTTCAGGCAAGGTTTTGTCGTTGCTGTTGATGATGGAAGATATCACGGAAAGAGTGGTTGTCCGTCAAAAAATCGATCAGGCGCAGGAAGAATTCAATCAGGCTGTGAGTACAGCAAACTTAGGTATCTGGAGTATAGATGTAAAGGAACAAAAACTTCAAACCTCCCCTACCTTTATTACATTATTCGGTCTCAGGCAGGACGATACTTCTATTGCTGAAGCAATGCAGGCCGTAGACCCAGAATACAGGGTAATGGTTGAAAAAGCGATTATCAATGGTTTATCTAAAAATGAATCCTGTGACATAGAATACAGGATCACCAACCTGCGAACGAAAGAAAAACTTTGGGTAAGAGCAACAGGGAAAATGTTTTTCGACGCCTTCGGCAAACCAGACCGTTTTGCCGGTATATTAGCTGACATAACAGAACGCAAAGAGGACGATTCAAGAAAAAACGACTTTATCGCCATGGTAAGCCATGAACTCAAAAACCCGCTGACCTCCGCCAAAGGTTTTTTGCAACTGATTCAATTACAGTTACCGGATACGTTGCCTGAAGAGAAAATGATGATAGCCAAATCGTTGAAACAATTAACCCGCATGGGCAGGTTGATAGAGGGCTATCTTGGCACCGCCAGGTTACAGTCGGGTAAGCTAAACCTACTCTCAGCAGATTTCGACTTAAATGAATTAGTTGAAGAGGCTGTTATTGATTCAGAGATTGTTTATCCCCACAATCCTATTATATTCCTCCGACTAGATAATGCGACCATATATGCAGATAAAGAAAAGATCATGCAGGTTGTGCAGAATTTTATCAGCAATGCAGTTAAATATTCACCCGCAAGGAGCAAGGTTATTATTAGCGGGGCTGTAAAGGAACATGAATTGATCATTAACGTGAAAGATCAGGGTCCTGGTATTGCGCGGGAAGACCAGGAGAGAATATTTCAACGTTTTCAGCGCTTAAATAGTAATAACGCTGCTCAAGTGGCAGGTTTTGGAATTGGCCTTTATCTGAGCAAAGAAATTATCCACCGGCACGGCGGTCAGATAGGCGTAGATAGTGATGGGCTTAACGGTTCAACTTTTTATTTTACCATACCCAGGACCTAACCCGCACTTCACAAAGCATCACCAGGAGACAATTTGCTATTTATCAACTTTAACCAGGACCGCTTTTAAAAGGTCTTCGATATCAAAAGGTTTTTGTAAAAAGCCATCAGCTTCGCTATCGCGTAAAGAAGTACTTGTGATTTTATTTGCAGAGAAAAGTATAATAAATAAATCGTCTTTATAAATTGCTTTAAGTGATTTACAGATGTCACGTCCGTCGTATGGCGGCATTGAAATGTCCATGAGTAAAGTGTCCGGTTGATTGTTGCGAACATCATCAATCACCTGTGATGGTTGATCAGATATAATGGTCTTAACGTCACTGCCCTTTAATATAAGATCTACCAGTGCAAGAATATCTCTATCGTCGTCCACTACCATAATTTGCTTCATCCTGCTGAATTTAAACTTATACACATCAATAATGCTGCTAAGATTTCGGACGCCTGAATTCTCTCTTTTTGTAATTGAAATGGGGATAATCATCCCTGCTTATACCCATGTCCGCTCCATTTACACAATAAACGAGACAAATCTTTATATTCAAAAGGACATGCTGTCTTCAATGAAATGACTTATAAAAAATGAAAGTCATTTCTATTCATAAGATTGCACCGGCATTTTTAACCTGGCAACCGATCCATTGATGGTGATACGATATAGCTCCATGTAAAGGACTTTGCCCTTGGCGATTAAAATAATCCGTTTCTTTTCAAGCGGTCGCAACATGATCGGCAAATCTTTCCCGGATCTTTTAATGATGTGTTATCATAAACACTTATGAAGCCTTTAAAAAATAAATTATTCACCTGTAAAATTTTACTTAATCATAAATAGTTGCCGGTATTGAAAGATATTCCGATCTTTACGATTCAAGGTTCCATTGTTCACCTTCCTTAAAGCGTGGTTCAGTAAGGTTACCACTTCTTCTTTTTACTGTTACTATATTACTTTATTGCATTTTATTTGAGCTAAGTCAGCGGGCTGACAGCTACTACTTTTTATCCTGAGTTGTGCAGGAGTGGAGCAGAATCTATTTACCTAGTAAAATGACATGTGATGGCAATGATGAAAGCGCATCTGAGCGGATCAAACTATCTCTGGTTGAATGAATTATCCGGTATCCGTCTATTAACACATGGACCGGGCGAAGGCGTATTCAATCGCTATAACGGTTATCACATGCTGGCGATGATACAGTATTTTTTGAGTCAGCAACATGATGGAAAAAAAATCGAGCGAAGCAATATAGAAATCCTGTTAATAAATTATCTGCCATTTGAAACGATTACTGAATCAGCCGTTTATCATTGGCTGACAAGTACGCATTCAAGAATTAAAAATATGCATTATTGAAAATGATTTATTTCCTATAAACAGCACAATATTATTTTCACCATGTTTAAACAATTTATGGCTACTATACATGAACTCACGGGTCTCGATCGTTTCCTGACCAAATTCCTGAGCCTTCTCAACACGACAGATCTTGCTGACAAACTAAGACAACCAGGCTCTTTCACTTTATTTGCACCTGTTAACCTGGCCTTTGAAAGAAACTACGGAATGTCATTCACCGAACTGCATCATTCCCGCAACAAAGAAAAATTATCAGCTATGCTCGCTGATTGTATTATGGATGACAAAAGGTTATTCAATGACTTTAGAAATGGTGAGCTGCTGCGTACCATGAGTGGAAAAGCATTGCCTGTTAAACTTGAAGAGAATGCTGTGTATATCAACGGTAGTAAAATACTTTCAAAGGACAGACAAGCTTCAAATGGTGTTTTACACTGCGTAAATGCGTTTCTAGCCACTGATATATAATCGTACAATAGATAATAACTTCGATGCCTCCAATTAGCTCATAACCGTTGAAGATATAAGTACATGCAAAATTACACGTTGGATTGTGTAATCCAATTTATGGATGTGAATGGATTTACGGCGAAACACTTTGAGGAGACGGCCATGTTACCCGCCGGCACCATAGAACTACACATGGAAAATAACACAGAGCTTAGTAATGAAGACATTGGCAAAATCATCTTCAGATATGGAAATGATTTTGTTGCACTTGGCTTTATCATATGCCCGGTGCCTTTCGGTAAAGGCCGTAGCCGGGAGTGGATGATACTTGAGCGTGACCTTAATAAAATGTTTCTTCTTCGTTTATAGCGCGGAACATCTGTGAACTTTATTCCTACTATCGGGCAACACATTGTGTTAGGTCAATATATTTTCCAATGGGCGTGAATTTTTAAAAATGATGTACGGCAGGGTACTATTGCTACTGAATAAAATAAAAAGGTAGTTCCATCTATTTAGAACTACCTTGTGGGAGCTAACATACTCATAGGGTCCTGATGTCTATCAGGTTCTCATTCATAATTGATTTAATAAGAAAGTCAAAAATTAAGAGGCGGATTTTTATCCGCTTCTAAATTTAATCCATAGAAAAAAACTTTTTACAATCTGTCTTGGTTTGCATTCCGAACATCTATGCGATCCCATAAATGGCCAGCGTTAATCTCAGAGAAGCCGGCTGTTGTCTGATGAGACGCGGCAGGTAAGTATGACGGATTGCGATTTCACAAATATCCAAGATCACGATAAAATAATAAAACCTCTTTCTAATTTAATAAAGTCTACCTTGTAAGAATTATCCAAAGATAAATTTCGACAATAGAAACCGGATATCGATCCGGCTTCTGTTCATTGGTAACATTGTACATTTAGCTGGAATGGATCTCTATCCATTCCTTTTCATTATTTGATAAGATTACAAAAACAACTTGAGGCGGATTTCTATCCGCTTCTTTTGTAGGTACCAATACGGCATTTGCCTCTTGACGATTAAGCTAACTTGCACAATCTCGGACATCGGAGTACGAGAATCGTTGACGCGCACCTCTCTTTCATGCTAACGAGATTCAAAACAAATTCGATTACGGAATAAAAGGTAAATATTTTTTTAAGATTTCGTTGCCAAAATAATTAAAAGAAATAGGAAGGCATAAAGTTTGCGATAAAGGGGTATGTCTACCAAAGTTCTAATCCATCATTCTATCAGTTATACTTACGACAGGTTAGTTAATCTCTCAACCCAGCTTATCCGTCTTTTTCCTTCATCAAATTCCAAAACATCCATCAGAGAATACTCTTTGACAATCCAGCCGCACAATCACGTTATTTCAAGGGTGGAAGATCTGTTTGGAAATATGGAAACCCGGGTAAGTTTCAATGGACCTGTGTTGCACTTCAGTATCAATGTAGTTATTATTGCTGTGATTGAGCCAGTCAATCCCTTTACGTTTGTCCCGGAGCTCACTTCAACAAGTTACCCGTTCCAATACAGCCAGAACGATCAACCACTTCTTGAATGCTATCTGGAGGATTTGTCAGAAGGGCCACTTTTTGATGCCTGGGTTGCTTCATTGGACTCCACAGCGCTCGGTATCGTCGATTTTCTTTCTCATATTAATCAGCGGTTACATCAAGATGTCACTTATGTCCAAAGAATGGAACCAGGCATTCAAACGCCCGAGGTATCTCTAGCCCAAAAAAACGGTTCGTGCAGAGATAGTGCCTGGTTGCTTGTAAAAGTTTTCAGGAGATTAAAGCTCGCTGCAAGATTTGTATCTGGCTATATCGTTCAATTAACTGAGAACGGAGACAGCACCGGATTACATGCCTGGACAGAAGTATATTTACCAGGGGCGGGTTGGATTGGACTGGATCCATCGAATGGACTATTTGCAGCTGAAGGTTATATCCCAATGGCTTCAGCTCCACATTATGAGCAAGCGTCTCCAACGACGGGATTAGCTGATTCTGCAAATGCTACGCTGAAATTTGCCAATACAGTGATCAGGATGTAACAGATCTTCAATTCAAATTATCCGAAGCGCAAAAAATAAAAAGCTATAGGTAACAGAGAAAAATAAAGATCAGGATAATGCTGATGGTGTTCTTAAGCTATTTTAAGTAATAAGAAGCGGATAGAAATCCGCTCCACAAAAATTTCAATCAAAATTATTTATAGAGATCGAATCGACATCCAAGTCCCTTTGTAGCATTTAACTATGAATAATGTTTACAAGGTAGACCTTATTAAGTTGTCAGCAGGTTTTATTATTTAAAGTTGTTAATGAAGGCGCGGCAGGGAACGGCATTGAACAACAGATGCTTCAATATATTCACTTGAAGCACAAAGAATGCTCATTTATCTATAGATTCCTTATCTTCAGTGGACTTTCAAAGAAGCCTGCATTGTAACTCTGGCAAGTACAATAGTTTCTTTTAACCATCAGTCATTTTGATAAAGTGAAAAGAGTGCCCTGCAACCAGATACGGTTTCACTTACCATGATAATAAATCACCATGACAATTTTGTGGATCACGCTAAAATCACTTTTTTCCTACGGAGTGCTATCTTTCGTTAGCATTAATCTGGTGGGTCTATTTGTCCGGGGGCTGGTTCAACCCAATCATACTGAACCAGATAATTCATTCCAAAGTGACCCAAGAAGCACAGAAAGCATTGGCGTTACAATTTTTGGTGCAATTTTAATAAGTGGTTTTTTATATGCCGTTTATTATTTTGGCAATGCGTGGCTACTGGTTTCGGCAATTCTCTTGTCATTGAACAAAATTCCGGATGCTGTTCATGAGATAAAAACAGGGAAGAAGGTTTCACTTTCAACCACTCCCAAAAGTCGTGCTGATGTGATTGCAAAAATGCTTGGATGGCTGGCATTACCAGCAAACTGGTACGGATTTTATAGAATGTAGGAATTGGAAATAGGAAGGAGAGGTTAGAGCGACAGGGCGCAATCAGTCAGCAAAATTTCACCTTTAACAGGATTTATAAAAGGGAAGAAAAGTAACTACCCCCTATTTTGTTTTTTTAAATAGTTAGGACGATCACTCCCTAAGATGCTTAAAAATGCTGGACTGAAAATAAAAAATTCGAACATTTTGAACTACAGTATTATCTCTTCAAATTTCGAGAATGGAAATCTGCATTGCGATAACCTGGTATTTTTTCGTGGGCACTCATGACAATTATGGTCCTGCCTTGCACCTCTTTTTCATGTAAGAATTTTATCGCTTTTTTACCTGCCTTCTCAGACATCATCTCCACAAACCCAAATCCCCTGGATTGACCACTAATCCTCTCACTTACCACGGTAGCACAACAGACATCACCGAATTCGCTGAAAAGCGTTTTAAGGTCTGACTCAGAAACCTCGTAGCTCAGATGCGACACATAGATATTCATTACTTAAATTTTAAATGGTAACGATGACTAAATAGAAAGGATAAGAAAAATAAATATTGTTACCAGGTAATTATAGTTCTGTTAAAGACTGCTTTTTCAAGGGGATACCTAAAGATAGACAATTTACAAACAACCCGCAGTTATTTCTGAACATGTCGACTCAAGATTTCGTAGATCGAAAAAATCTTTGTAGCAGAAAAGGGATCGTCGGCCAGATGATGGCCTGACTTATGTTTATGGTTTAAAATTGTTAATACAGGTTTTACAATATGAAGACAGATCAGCTGTATGGTTTACAAATGACTATTTGGTAATTAAAACCAAATAGATTTGGGAATAAGGTTTATTTGAGCAACCTTTACATCTGATCGCATTTCATGAGCACCTGGTTGTATTTCTTTCATTTCATTGATATCTGACTAAGATAGTCCTGCTTTAAAACTTTTCTTCCGTAATGATTTGCTGATGTCAGTGTTTCTGATCAATCCACAAGAATGATCAGCGGAAGGCATTTTTGTTTTCAGGCTAATTCATAGAACTGCCGTCCACAAACTATTAAACTCAATATTTTCATATGCATCTATTTATTTCCAATTTGAGCTATCTGGCAACAGATGAAGATGTTCTCAAATTATTTTCAACCTTTGGGACGGTATCTTCGGCAAAAGTAGTAATGAATAAGAAAATCAACCGATCCCGTGGCTTTGGTTATATAGAGATGCCTAATGACGATGAAGGTGAAAAGGCGTTGACTTCACTTAACCACAAGAATATTAAAGGAAGGGTCCTGCACGTAGCTCGTGCTGCAAAGCCTTATGATCCTAATCCACTGGAAAGAGATTAGCCAATAGCAATGTCGAATCCATATGGTGGACGATAGACAAAAAAGGTGACAATCTTAATGTTGTTTAGAAGCATTTGAAAGATTAAGTCAGCTGATGTTTGAAAATAAATCTCCGCTGTTTAAATATATGGCTATTGCTCTTTATTAATGAATTTTCCCAATGCCTGAACAAAACGAATATTGGTATTACCCAGCCGGTCATCCCGCATTAATATCGGAGCAAGATTACCGATCAATTCCCAACCCTGACTTATTTTATCGTTGATCTGAGACGTAAAGCTTTCTGCTGTATTAGCAGTCACCAGCATATATTCTTGAAGATGGGCCATAATTTTTTTTTGCTTGACTGGTAAGTTAAACTATTATTGGTTTGTGGATAACCAGCACAGTGGTAATGTTTCGTTATATTCGAAAGTTGGACTTTACCATGAATTATAGGAGCATGTATAGCTGAGGTGCGAATGAACCCGCAGAGTGACGTACTAATTCATCTATAGCTTAGCTGAAGACCTGGTTGAGCATTGTGGCCAGGCTTTACTCAGACAGCTTGTGATTAAACGCTCTCATCAACAAAATCAGTTATTCCTTTAATACTTGAATATTACCAATGTTAGTTTAATCCAAGAATTAAGTAGTCTTTTCCAGGTTTACTTGACAGCTACTTTCTTAAGATACACAGAAATTGGTGAATTTCCACTCATGTTTATCTACATTCAAGACGGAATAATTAAATGGAAGAAACATTCCTCTGATTTTCCATTTTCATTTTTACCATACAATTCTAAAGTACCTGCCTCGACAGTTGCAGGTGATTACTTTTATCATGAAAGATTGGAAGAAAAAGCGGAAAAAATAAATGCTATTGAATGGTTCCCAGATAACTTAAAACTCAAATATGAACCTGAAACTGAGCTTTGGGAGCCTTGCTACAAAGTTTCCGACAATGCTATTGTATTCTGTTTATGGACTGCGTAATAAAAGTGAAATTTATTCTTCAAAAAATCTTAGTAAATAAATCTAAATTCTCAACTTGAAATGTATAATTTCTCATTTTTTTACTGACTTTCTTTTTTTTTATCATGTAGCGCATTTCATTTTTTATATTTTGGTAAATAATGAAAATATCTTGTTTCTTAATTGCAGTGCAATGTTCTTTATTTTGCATTAACTTACGATTTTGTATTACATGAAGTTTTGAGTTGAAAATTTTCATCATTATGTTCTGATCTGGATTATCCGCCACAATACCAACGAACTCGCCCGACGATAAAGTTGCAATCGCTGAAGCTGGTACCGCCAGCTCAAGCTGTTTTGACTTAGAAACGCTGGTGTCGTTGCTATTGATGGAAACGCTTTCGCGGTTTTGAAGCGTCTTACCCAGTCGTTCGGAGATCTGCTTTGCGAAGTCACCGCTGTTCTGGCCGCAGATGATGTTGCCCGGCAAGTTGATCAGCACATCGGCCATTTCCTTTCCGTAGTGCAGGCGCAGTTGATTACCGTCCTGCATTGCGAGTGTTAAAGCCACTTTATTTGAACGAGCAGTGGCAAGCAAAGTATCGACGCCATGAACATACATGGAAGTAAATTCATCCATCACGATGCTGCAGGGTATTCCGCCACGTTTGTTAACCATCCGTGTAAGCGAGCTGAAGTAAAGTGAGATGACTGCCCCGTACACGGACTGCTTTTGTGGATCATTCCCTACGCAAACAATCTTTGGTGCATTTGCGCTATTGATGTCCAGTGAAAAGTCATTGCCTGATAGAACATAGTATAAGTTCGGAGAGGAGAGCCGCCCGAGGCTTACGGCTACTCCCGATAATTGGCCCTCCAGTTGCTGGAATGCTTCATTCTCATACGCGTTCATAAAAGGACTAATCAGTATTTCAATTTGCGGTTCTGTTTTTAATAAAGGAAACAGTCTATCGTAGGGTACCTGTACCATTTCCATCGCATGGGGTATCGTACAATATCTCCCTCCTTCATATTGACGCAGGAACCAGATGATGGCTGCAAAGAAGTTGATAGGCGACTCAATCCAGAAGTCGCCCTGCTTTTTGATCCATTCCTTGTTGAGGCCAAGCAGAAAGCACCTGGCGCATTCCGCTGCATCGGCCAGGTCGTGTATTGTATCCGGATGAATCGGGTTACAGCGGTCCTGGATATTATCAAAGTCGATGACGTGGAAGGTGGGCGCTACCTTGTACCTGTGTTTGTTCTTTTGAAAATGATGATAGGCGACTGAGGTTAAATCGAGCATCTTGTAATCATAGATGAACATCGCAAATCCTTTTTCAATGTGCTGCCTGATCACCTCTTCAATAATGAACAGTGTCTTGCCGCTACCCGGTGTTCCAAGAATCAGCGTGCCACGGAAGGGATTGATGATGTTTATCCAACTCTTCCGCATTTTTCCATTAAGGTTGTATCTCGCCGGGAGGTTGATCGAGTATTCATTTTCCAGCAACCGTTCTTCCTGCGGGAATGTTTCGTTGTCTCTGTTAAAAACCTGCCCTTTCATTTTCAACTTGATGATACGGACTGCTACGCTACAGCCTGACATGAAAAGCAGGTAACCCAGAGTAGCAAGCGAAATGTAAATGATACCAGCATGACCAGTTTCCTGCATCACATACAGCACCAAAACACTTCCAAAGAAAAGCAGGAGACCAACTCCTGTTAACAGCACTACTCCCCGCCAGGTAAACTTTTCTTCCTTCCTGCCTTTTGCTCCAAGGGATGCCAGTTGTAGAAATGCTATAGAAATCAACTTCGTTTTATGAAAGCTGCTGAAAAGCCCCGTCCTGCCAATATTACCCACAATGCGATCCACAAAAGGATGGGCGTAATGCCATTCCTTTAATGGCTGATAACAGTAAAAGTAAAAATGCAACAGTAAAAGGATAATACTGATGGCCCTTGTCATGTCCATGATTTTCTTCAAACCGAATTCGTTGTCACCTGTCCTCATTTTCTAATCCTCCAATTCTTTTAAATGATAAAATATTTATGACCTGCCGAGGGAATGCTGGCGTTTTTTCCTACGCTTTTTTGTCCGGGATAATTCACTCGCAAAACCATCTGCTGTAAACTCAGGTTGAAAAAGATTTTCAATGATCCCCTGAATTGCAGGAGACGGAGGTTCAATCAATAAACTGCGTTCTGATTTCTCTGGAAGCTTATTCAATTGCTTAACCTGTTTTTCCTTTTGTTTTGGGCGAGGAAGTTTTTCTGGTTGTTGCTGCTTCACTGCTTCAGGTATCCGTTCCAAGACTTTGGCCGCTGAGTATTCTTTGCCTAAAGCACTTCCATTAAAGACAGCCTTGTTTGTATGGTCAACATAAGTAACCCCGTAAATGCGACCCTCTTTATTTTGCCGCAGAACAAGATGGATGTTTTCCTTTTTTAATGCCGCCTGGAGTTCATCCAAATTGGCATACTTGTCTTTGAATATTTTGTCAATCGTCAGTCGCAGCTTATTCATTTCTGCTGAACGGCTGTGTTCATTTTTTTTAAACTTTTCTTCCAGGTATTTTAGTGTCGGTTTGGAATAGATAGCGCTGGCCTTGATGGGAACTCCAACCAGGTTGCCCCCGTCATCAAGCACCCGGTAAACCAAGCCATGATTCTTTTTTATCCGGCTGCCCTCTTCCCCGGTGTAAGCCCTAACGTTATAGTATCCCAGCACTGCATTTAGCTCAGCCAGCGAGCCATACTTATAATTTTCAATAACATGGTCCAGCACATTGGTGATAGCCCTCCTGGTTTCAGACTTACCATATTCTACTTTTTTGATCTTTTCTATTTTCAGTGTATGCTCCTGATGGTGCTCCCGGCCTTCTGCCCTGATCAATTCATATTTCAGCTCAAGTGCTTTACGCGCCGGTTCGGATAATTCCTGACCGATATTATGTGTCGGTATCCTCGTGCCATCGTCCCGGATATTGGTCGTGACGATATGGACGTGTGGGTGAGCCGCATCCTTATGCTGATAGACCAGGTAAGGTTGGTGCTCGTAACCGATCTGCTTCATGTATTCCATGGCGATCTCGCGCATCTTTTCTTTATCCACCTTATCCAATGGATCAAAGTTGAGGGAGATATGCACCGTGTTGGTCTTTGCACGTTCGTTGAGTGACATTTGGTGCTGGAAACGCTCCAACTTCTGGTAGAAGTTCATTTCGTTTGGCTCCATGAGATAATTGGCTGCCTCCAGTAATGCCGCCTTACCTTGCTGAACCTTCTGCTCATTATAATTCAACGCACGCTGTATGCTTTTGGAGAACTTTATTTTTGCGACCATTGTGCTGCCATTTGAACCATCAACAACCTGATTTCCTCAATGCGAACGAGCAGCATCTCTTTGACCGGCTCATTCAACTTTCCCCAAACCTGTACTTCCCTGTCAGTGTAGCACTGGTGAAGCCGCTTGACCATCTGGTTGAAGTTGTTGGCGATCCCGTTCAGGTCCTTTTTGAGTTGAATAAATTCCTTGAGTAAGTCATCGGCAGATTGGTTGCGGTAAGTGACCGCAACTGGTTGCAGAAGGAGCATCCTTCGCACGTACTCGCTTAACTGGCGGCAGGTAGTCTTTTGAAAATAAGCATACACGCGGGAATACTCTTCCGGTTTGACGCGTACTGTGATCCACGCCTTTGGTGTTTTGTTTTTTTCTTTCATCACTTGATCTATTTACACAATTAAACAATACACGCTCCTGACCCATTTCGACTCCGGAGTAAAAGGCAAGATCAATTTGTGCACCCAGGTGCTACAATTGTACATCTTGCCGTTTCCGGTCCAGGGAAACTGACGCCAACGGTGAGTCGTTTACGGCTCAACGGAAGGCCAGATCAATCAGTAAAATTACCCCGTTGCACAACACCAGACAAGATGTAGCGATTTGTACACTGGTTACTAAAAATTAAAGACTGCTTTAGCGTTTGGGTTGAGCTTAAAACCAGCTTTAAAAGGACACAAATAGCGATTAAGGATGCCGTGAATACTTGCAGAATAACTGAGGTCGATGCATCTTTGTGTCATCAAAGTAAGCAGCTACCCCCACTGCGAACAACCCCCAAGAAAGTTCCAATAATTCTATGAAGAGCCGGATGAGAATTCGGCTTTTTCGCTTTAATAAGGGGCGCTTGTTTTTTGAGTTAAGCTTCTCCTGACTTTTCTAAAAATGTATTTATCGCAGGGAGAATTTCTGCAAACACATATCCTTTTTGCAGAAGGTAGTGGATAGTTTTTTGCTTTCTTATTATGCGGTTACCTTTCACTGTGTTCCATTTCTTCTCAATCAAGGCAGCAAGCTTGTGCTGATATTCCACCTCATCAATTTTTGACAGCGCCGTCTTAACACAGTAATCACTGATTCCTCTTTGCTTCATTGAATAGGTGATCTTTTTGCGTCCCCACCCATTTAACTTGCTTCGGTCATGCACAAAAGACTTTGCAAACTGTTCTTCGGACAACATGCCTTCAGTAATCATATCCGTCAATAGGCCTTCGACTTCCCATTTTCTGAGGCTAAATTCGTCGTATAGTTTGCGACGTACATCCTGGTGCGTTCTTGGCTGATACCGGCACCAGTCTTTGAGCTTTTCTTTGAATTGGTGTTCCATTTTAGCGGTCAAGATTGGTTAAAGAGATCGCTTTTATATGCGCACCGAACTTTTTGTTGCCATCTTTGCCGGTATAGGTTTCATAAACAATAGCACCTTCTACCATGATCTTGCTTCCTTTGACAAAGTTCCTATTCGCAAAGTCTGCTACCTGTTCCCACGCAATCACGTTATGCCAGGTTGTTTGATTAACGTTTTCACCGGCTTTGTTTTTATAGAAGCGGTGTGTTGCCATTCTTAAAGCGACTCGTGAAAGGCCGCTATGTGTTGTTGATTGTAGATGCCTGCCTACGTAACCGATGAGCGTTACTGCGTTTTTGCCATTCATATTCTAACGATTTTGTTTCGTCAAAATTGAAGGCAGGGGTTGTTACGGAGATGAATGAATGCGCATAAATGCGGATATAAGCACATTGGGGAAGAACGCTTAGGCACAAAAAAAGGTGAGTATGATTCTCACCTTTCTTAATTAAATCGGCACTATTACAGATCAATCTCAATAGCGTTTGTTTCTGGATTTACCGATATCTTCTTTGGTACGCCGTTCAGTTTTACGGAGAAGTTTTCGAAGTTGATCTCAATCGGTTTGTGAATGACTGCTGTTACTTTTTCTGTTTCAAGAACTTGTTGTTCAGGTAATGTGCTTGTTCCGTTGGTTGTCTTTGCCATACTAATGATTTTTAAAGAGCGCGAATATAGCTTACTCAAACCTTGGTATTAAAGACATATGATTTTTTTAAAGAGGATCAGTCAATAAATAGAGTTGTAAATAGGCGCAACGAGTAAACGCTGCGCCTTAAAAAACTAATCTGGTTTCTTGAAACTGTTAAAGCTAACGTACGTACCTGAAGCACCCCATACAAGATTAAGCGCTGATATGATAAATACCATTACCCCGATTGCTGCATTTCTTTTTGTAGGGTCAGGCTCGGAAGGAAGTTTCTGGGCAAGGGCCAATAAAGGTGAAGCCATCCCGCTCAGATCAAAAGCCGTCCCGCCTACAAATTCTGCGATGATGTTAATATCCTCGCTTGTTATACCTCTTTCACTGCCCAGGTTCTTTACAAAGTCATATGTGGTGGGTATTTGCCAAACCAGGTTAATTACAAAATCCGCCCAGGGAGCCATATATCCATAGTCAGATGAAGATTTTCCTTCAAACCATGGCGAGCCACCATCGGCTAGTGCCTTCCATACCGCAGCACCAGTGGAGGCGCTATTCATGTTCGTATCCCAGGTCTGGTTCCAGAAATCCCAGGCCAAGGCTGAACTTATTGCATCAGGAAAGACGTAAAGCGTGTAAAACGTTGTATTCAAAACACTAAGTACTTTATTGGCGAACTTCTTTCCTTCTGGCAGATCTGATGGAAAAAATGCTTTGATTCCCGAGCAAATGCTCACGCCAACGGCGCCTACAGTTGCAAAAATATTACCCACTTTATCTACAACCGGTTGTGAGGACACCATCTTTATACCTGCACCTTCACCATGAGCGCCTACACTGGTAACAGCAGGTGTGAAAATTGTTTTCAGCGTAGCCAGGTCATTAACGGTGGTGAGGCTTGTTGTTAATGGATCATTCTCCGGGAAAGGCGCAACGCCATATACAGCTTTATATACAACAGTTGCCGGTATGGCAGCCAACAGGCAGGCTACATCGAGAGGTGTAAAGGGATCCGGCTGGTGCGAAGGGTTCATGAACGAAGTGATCTTGCCATACAGCCAGGATATAAGCGGTATTTCAATGGGATGGTCTATGGAATCCGAAACTGTGCCATAGACCGCTTCCAGCACTCCAATAATCGCTTGCAGTATATTTTCTGTCGTCTCAGTTATCAATTCACCAATAGCACCAATCACTTGTTTTATGAGGGTGGGTATGTCAGTGGTTGAAGCCGATTTTGCTATTTCGTGCAAGGTATTCACGGTATTGGTAAAATCTGTTTCTTCATTTTGCAGCATGGTAATTAGCGGACCCAGCAATCCATTAGAAGGATCATCCGGCATTGTAGGACTATACCCCGTGCTTCCATTCGATCCGTTGCTCTTAAGCTTATGGGTTCCCCAGTTCGCAGAAGGCGACTTACTGCCGCTTGGAGCTGTTGCAGTCGCTGAATTTTGTGCATAATTTTCTGAGGAAGCAGGTAAGTCTGTATAATTGGCAATGAAAGTCTCCAGTTCACCAAAACCATTTGAAATCATGCCCTGGATGCTCTTAAGATCCGTTGCGCAGTTGTTGATAAAAAGTTTAATGAGATTTTTTACCACCTGGTGGGTACGATAGATATCCGCCAGGTTAAACAGTGAGCCTATCCAAGCTATAATATCTTTGAATGCAGTTTCAATCGCATTCAATACGGTGTGCACAATGTTGACAATATCGTTGGCGCATTTGACAATAAAATGATACACTTCCCCCGCGATCGTGAGTAAACAATGCACAAAACCATCCGACAATACCTGGATAATATTTGTAAGTGTAGCGTCCAGCTTATCTGCCTCGCTACACATCCATTTAAATAGATGCCCGGCTTGGGCTTCGATCCAGCTGTCACCGCCTAACAGTTGTCCATTACTTTGCTTCAATGCCAGGCTTCCATCTGCCTGTACCATTAACCCTATTTCTTTAACGGCGTCAACACCTTCGTAGTGTTTTGCATTTTTACCATAGGACCAGGCCCATATTTTATCTGTTGCCGGGTTAAAGCGTATATGTTTTGCCTGCTTGTCTGCCTTGGCGAGTTTCTTGATGCGGCTCTTAGCCTCGGGAAAACCTTTATGGCTCACCCTTGACTTAACAGCAGGTTTAACAGCTGTCTTAGCAGGCCCGTTTAGAGAAACCGATTGAGCGGTTGAAAAAGCGGCAGCGACACTAGCTGCGTTAGGCCAGTACTGTCCTTGAGTAAGACCATCTTTGTCCATGTGCGCATTTTGCTGGCAAATGGTGTTGATATTATGAGAAACAGCTTCCGTTTTATCATTATGATCACTGCTTACCAGTGACGTACTGTTGTTATATTCATCTGTAACCTGCACTCCTTGCAGATAATCTTTATTGGTGTCAGGGATTTTGCTGTTAAGCGATGAGATCGTACCAGAAAGAGGGTTGACCACGTCTGTAAATATCTGTTTACTCACAGGGTCCTGTACAGCAACATAATAGGAAATACCACCAATTGTATCTACCGGTTGCATTATCGTAATATTTCCTGTGATGTCTGTTGTTAACATTACCGGCTTCACCGTATCCAGGTTAAAATATGCGTCAGCATTATTTGCATCATTGATATAGACGCTGCAGGGGCTTGAGGCCCAGATTGCAAAATTTGGCAGTGGTGGCGCAATAGGATTATCATTACCATCAACCACTGGTTGAGCCGTTACGGGATTATTATTATCATCCGTTATTTCAATGTGGGTAGAATAGGTAGGTGTGTCATAAATCACTGTTTGAATATTTTCTGCTGTAGGCGAAGTAAGCAGGCTACGGGATTGCCACGCAGTCGTTACAGGGTCCTGGAACAATTGCGTGAGACTTGAAACCTCGTCAATAACCTGCTGGGCAAAGAGCACATTACAACTGCCATAGGCATTGCCAGTTGAAGTACCAAGGGCACTATCCAGACTGTGAACATTGTTGACATAAGCGGAAGCGTTCACAACGTTGGACAATAAAGGAATAGGGCAGCTCCATGCAGTACCATTCGCTCCGGTTTCCACACCGTTGACAACTGCACCATCTGTTTCATGGCCTGCTACGCCTTCCATAATAAAAAGTCGGGAAGTTTGCATATTCGCAGGGTCAAGACTCTGGCCCCAGATAACAATATTGTCGTTCCAGTTCTTTACATGCAGGCTTTGTATATTCTGGAACAGGTCATGCTTGTAAATGCTCACGGGAGTAGGTTTGCTTGTGCCGGAGTCATTTTGGTCCGCACAAGCCAGAAAATATAACTGCCCGTTGGTGGCAAAGAAGAGGTCGGTGTATGGCGCGTTGGCAGCAGAAGAAGATACATCCATTGCCATGTAGGTATCATTTGTCCCTGCCGGGAAATTAAACACCGTCGGGTCAGGTGTTTCTTCAGGATGATTGAAATTGTAGGCCGGTGTATATTGCAACTGTGGTTTGCCAGCTAAAGAGCCCAGCACATAGGCGCCGCCAATATTATTGCCTGCGGCATCTCCGGCACCGGGATAGCTATCCGGGCCATCATTGGGGCCACAGCCAAGAAAAGTGGTGATCTTTCCTGCCTGCAGATCACTTGATAAATCATGCGGGAGCCAGGCATAGCCGTTCTGTTTTATTACATCTATATAAAACCTTGAGATCGTTTGCGTACTGGCATTGCTTACCAGATCAACAATAATGTACTGCATCGCGTTGCCATCATTGCTGTCCACGATCTGTACATCATTAATGGGCATTGCCTGATAAGAAGCGATGTTTTCGCCGGGATAGTCAAATTTATACTGGCTGTCAGCGCCAAACACCGGGGCACCGCTTGTCCAGTTCGCAAATGTGTTGGCAAAACCGGTAACAACGTGCAGGTAATAGACGCCCTTACAGTTGACCACCAGGGCAATATCTACCGAGTTGGTCGAGGTAAGGTCCTGGGCGATGTCAAAGGTCTCTGCTGTAATAGCAGCGCCGTCGTAACAGGCGGCCGAAAGTGATGAGCTTAAGTCAACCCTTACCCAGCCATGGGTGTCGCCGGGTACTTCGCGGGTGCAGAATAAAATCCCATCAGTACCAATGGAGAAGATGAGTGAATTACCCTCAACTGTCTGCAAGGCTTCAAACTGTTTATCAGGAACAATAATGGTTGATGCCTTCTGGTTTGACATCAATTCTGTTTCGTGTAAGATTTTCATTGTATAAGTTATAATTACAGCATGTTTTTTTGTGTATGCTGAGATGAGTAGATTGATTAGAACTGTTAATTTTCGGATAGGTACTTTACATGACAAACCAGGTCTGAAGTATCGGAAAATTTTGCATCCTTAAAATCGAATGCATTACCTCCGGGGAATACAAACTGTTTAGGCATGATGACGGGTAAATCTTTAAAGTCGGCTGCATCGGTCCATTTCACCCATCTGCTCAAAGCATCTGATACATATTGAGGGATGTTGGCAGGATTATCTGAAGTATCACCAGGCTCGGACTTTATATTTGTCAGACATAGGTTTCCTGTATCATCCACATTAATCGAAAAAGTATCTGTATAAGTTTTGTTGACCGGACTGCCCTTGTAAGGTGGATGTCCTTCCAGGATGGGATTACCGGTAGCTGTCACCGAAATCCAAAGCCCCTGGCTTATAGTAAGCGTTTGCATTACCGCGCTTACGTCAACCAGTAGCTGGAAATGGGTCCCTACTGTCATGGTATCGCCGTTTGACCACCCCGTTTTAGTGTCTGTCCCATTATGCAAATACGACACCAGTCTGTCGGGAGAACCACCCATGATCTGGTTTTCATCAAATGCCTGCACACCACAATAAGGGGCATAAGTATCAAAGTTTATATCTACATCATATTCGTATTGCAATGCAGGGTTTGTTCCAACGGTTATAGAGGGTGTCCAGCAGTTACCCAGCGCATAACTTTTCAAATGGTTATCCAAATATTTTGCAAACGCATCCCTGTTAACGGCAATCGCGCCATCAAATTTATTTACATCGGCATTAGTATCCATGTCAGGGTTGTGGCTGGCGCCATTGTCATCCAGAAAATTCCAGTTAAACTGCTTGCCGGGATTCAAGGGACTGCCGTCAGCAGAGAAAAGATAATTCAGTGTCGCCAGGTCCTGCTGGTCTTCGGTTGGAGTTGCATACGGATTGCCATTCCCATCGACAAAAGCGCCTGCAAAAAGTTCCATGCTTGTTGGCAATAGCGAACTGGTATTGTTTTGTGTAACTGCATAATCTAAAGCAGGTGCTTGTGCTAAGTAAGTATTAAAATACGATTTTGCAAATTGCTGCATTAAAGGTTTGAAAACTGAACAGCTTGGGTCAACCTGACTGAGCGTACTTGTAGGCGATACCACTGCACTATTTGCGTCAAACAACAGTTGCTGAATATTTAAATCGGTGCTGCTGAGGTTGTAAGTGCTCATAATATAGTTGATGCCATTTTGCACTGTCGGAGTGATATTATTATTGCTGGTTACCGTCTGCAGGCTTACGGCAGCATTAATATTAAACTCTTCTTTTGAGGTTTGAAGCACATCTACCCATGTACTGTTATCAGGGTTCCAGAAAACAACATGCAAAGTCCTGCACAAAAGATAGTAATCAACCGTATTGCTTCCAGGGTTAATCGTAAGGTATTTTGCTGCAGCATAACCCGCCGGGTTGCCGATAAAGATGTTGAAGGCAAACCACAAGTTGCTTTCTTTGATGGTATTGATCTGTGTTTGCGTTAATGGTACTTTAGCTGTGCCGGAAAGCGGATCTATATTGATGGCGGAGCCGCCAGCTGTGATACCTGACAGGTCAACCTGCTTCGGTGTACCATCCGTGTCCTTGATAAAATAATAGCTTATCGCGGAAAATGTGTGCGTATCGTTGTAATAGGTTTCAATCGCGTTGTTTAATCCTTTTTGTGTTATAGATGCTACCATGCCGTAGCCATATTGCGAATGAATTAAATTTGATTGTGAAAGGCTCATAAAATTTGTGTTTATTTTTTTGTAGATATTTTTATTAATCATTTAATTTTCTGCCATGTACTTTATATGGCATACCACGTCAGAATTCTTGGAGAACTGTGCGTCTTGAAAAGTGAAAGCATTTCCGCCGGGGAAGACAAATTGTTTCGGCATGGTAACCGGCACCGCTGTAAAAGCATATGCAGTGCCCCAGTTTTTAAACATTTGCATCGCCTCGCTGATATAGGTCGGTGGATTGGGATCTGAAGTATCCGTCAGCTTAGAACCGGTGTTTACCAGGTTAAGGTCTCCGTTACTATCTATCACTACACTAAAATTGTCCACATAAGTTTTGGAGATGACATGCTTATTATAGTCAGGATTACTGATCGTCCCGCTATTTACGGAGTCTATAATTACCCATAAGGCTTGTGTAAGAATTAAATTTGCGCTTGTTGTTTGGGGATAACTTGGTGTATCCACCGCCAGGGTAAGATAAAAGAAAGTGTTTACCGTCATACTACCATTGGTTGCCCAACCCTCCTGGCTAATTCTTGAAGTACATTCATAAGATAAAAGCGTATCCGGGGCAAGGCCTGCCATTCCAGGGTTAAACTTCTGTACTCCATCTGTTGAATTGAGGGGGAACCAGTCAATTTCGATCGTATATTCAGGCGTCCCTACAAAAGCATTGCCTACGTCAATGCTTGTTGCCTTATAATAGTTGCTGAGCACATAAGGCGTTAGTTGTTTGTGAAAGTAACTGGCAAAAGCATCTCTTCTTATGGCGATGGCGCCGTCGTATTTGTTTACATCTGCAGTGGGATCTAAATCCGGATTGTGACTGGTAGTGCCGTTATCCTCCAGCCAGTTCCAGTTAAATTGTTTACCACCATTTAAAGGGTCAGTGCCTGTTGCAAAAAGATAATTGAGTGTTGCAAGGTCCTGCTGATCTTCTGTGGGGTTGGTGATGGGGTTGCCGCTGGAATCAACAAACGCGCCAGCAAAGATGTCCATTTTTGTTGGTAGCAGGGTGCTGGTATTGTTTTGTGTAACAGCATAATCCAAAGCCGGAGCCTGCGCCAGGTAGGTGGCGAAATAAGATTTGGCAAATTGTTGTATTAAAGGTTTAAAAACAGAACAGCTAGGGTCAACCTGGGTGAGCGTACTGGTGGGTGAAACGACAGCACTGTCCGCATCAAATAAAAGCTGTTGGATATTCAGGTCGGTACTGCTGAGGTTGTAAGTACTCATGATATAGTCGATACCATTTTGTACGGTCTGTGTAATATTGGCATTACTTATCACCGTTTCCAGGTTTACACTGGCGTTGATATTAAATTCTTCTTTGGAAGTTTGAAGTACATCTACCCAGGTACTATTGTCTGGATTCCAGAAAGCAACATGTAATGTTTTGCATAAAAGATCGTAATTAACTGTATTGCTTCCGGGGTTGATGATAAGGTATTTTGCTGCAGCATAACCGGCCGGATTGCCGATATACAGATTAAATGCAAACCATAGATTGCTGCTTTTTATGATATTGATTTGCGCTTGGGTTAAAGGAGTTTTGGCAGTACCGGAAAGCGGGTCTACATTAATGCTATTGCTGCCGACAGTGATGCCAGAGAGATCAACCTGCTTTGGGGTGCCATCGGCGTCTTTAATAAAATATAAGCTCAGGGCTGAAAAAGTATGCGTATCGTTGTAATAGGTTTCGATCGCATTGTTGATCCCTTTTTGTGTTACAGCTACAACGGTATCATAACCGTAATTTGCAAGGTTTGAATTTTGAATGCTCATAAAGTTTTTTTTCTGTTAGATTTATAAATGGTGTTTACTGTGCGGTGATGGGTGAAGCCGTGCTTGCCGTAATATTTATGCTGTCATGCAGATTGATGATGTTTCTATCAGCCCATTTTTGTATAAGCGCCAGCAACTGCTTGTTAGGTAGCAAAAGCCTGGCAGCGCGGCTTTGCCGCGAAATATTTTTTTGCATGTTGTTGTTTTTAAATGATGATGAATTCAGGCAATAAACCGCCCTACTGATTTATAGCTGTAAATGATAACTGGTGAACTTCCTGAAATCTATTTTTCCGATTGATGTGAGAGCTAGCTACCCTGTACTTGTTTAATAGTGCAAATGTATCATGCAGAAATATAGCTGGCAATAGCGTAAATAAGCTATTGGAGGATACCTTTTTTAACCAGTCGCGGATTTTAGAATAGAGCAAACTTCTCGAACCAAAAAATCAAAAATCTCCGCTTTAACTATGGAATGATAAACTTGATGCCTTAATTAGATATGATTCAACCTCATGCAATCCGTCAATTGAGCTCGATTAGCAGCTTAGGGCACAAATCTTTTATGTTGAGCGACCAAACACGGTGACTGCAATGGAAGCATTCAACCTGCTTGACGGGTGTGTCTTTATATGATAGCGTGATAAATCACATCAATTAATTAGTAAATCACATTTGTTTGCAAATCTGTCAAATGCAATTTTGTGGCTGTTACTGAAGAGCAACTGAGGTAACAAACGAATTTCATTGGGGGTTATATACTGACGATAAACAGGGGTTTTCCAATCCCTGTTTTTTGTTTTTTGAAACTTTTTGACTTAGCTAAACAACGCTTATGAACCACTTCATCGATGCCCGAAAAATCAAACAAATCTTCCAGCTTGTTCTGACCGGGATAGTAAATGTCAGGGCGACATCGAATGCTTTACAGGTTTCTCGCAATACACTCAAAAAGTATATCTGGGCCTGCAAAACATTTATTATAACCTACCCGGACAGGCTTGAGGATGTTGATTTCTTTATCGATACCTTATCAAAGCCTCTTATTTTAGGTAAACGGTATGATGATCTTGAGAAGCTGTTACCCGCCATGGCAAAAGAAATAAAAGAGGAAATGTCGACGCTATCAGAACAATGGTGCAGGTATAAAAGGGATAGCCCTGATGCTTACAGCCGCTCCCAGTTCAACAATCACTTCAGTAAATGGCGTCATTCAAACGGTATCGTTAACCTGAACAACCGCTGGCGGCTAACGAACATTTCAGATGAAGACCTGACTGTACTAAATAAATGGAGGAGATCTTCAAACAGGATGAAATGGGAAAAAGCGGTGACGATTCTTGGTGCCAAAGATGGTGTTTCCATTAAGGCAATTGCAGGCAAGATAGAACGCTCCACGGACAAAGTAAAAGAGTGGATTCAGGTTTATGTTGAAAGTGGACTGACAGCTATGCTGCGTAAAACAAGGAAGCAAAATGAACAAGTGTTGGATTTGATGGAAGCTAAAAAAGCAAACCTGATGGCATTGATTCATGAGACTCCCCGCCTTCATGGAATTAACCGGGCATCCTGGAGTTTATTAACCTTAGCAGAAGCCTACTATGAAAAATATAGACAACGAATTTCAACCAGCACCATATCGGTATTTCTCAACAAGGAAGGTTACTCTTTCAGGAAAGCCAGGGAAACACTTACCAGTCCGGACCCGCAATTCAGGGAGAAGCTTGCGAATGTCACTCGGATCTTATCAGCACTTACGCCCAAACAAAAGTTTTTCTCCGTTGATGAGTTCGGACCTTTTTCGGTTAAGATTAAAGGGGGCAGGTCTTTTACAAAACAGAATGAACTAAAAACATACCCGCAACTGCAACGGAGCAAAGGATGCATCATCTGTACTGCGGCCTTGGAGCTGTCAGAAAACCAAGTCACTCATTTCTATTCGCAAAAAAAGAACACCGCAGAAATGATCAAGCTACTTGATATACTTCTATTGAAATACCAGGGACAAGACAAAATATTTTTCTCTTGGGACGCTGCATCCTGGCACGCCTCAAAACAGCTCTATCAAAAAATTGAGGAGGTAAATAGTTTGGCGTACCGGCTTAAGCATAAAACTCCCCTGGTAGAATTAGCACCCTTGCCATCCTCCGCACAGTTTTTAAATGTCATTGAATCTGTCTTTAGTGGACTCGCAAAAGCCATCATTCACAACAGTGATTACCAGTCCGCAGATGAATGTAAACTTGCGATAGATTCCTATTTCGCTGAACGCAATGAGCATTACCTTCAATTTCCAAAACGCGCAGGTAACAAGATTTGGGGAAAAGAGTTGGTTATTCCTGTTTTCAATGAATCCCATAATTGTAAGGATCCGAAGTGGAGATGAACTACTTCAGAAAGTTGTTTTAGGCATATTTTGAGTCCTTTCAGAAATATTCTTTCGCCAAATGATTAATGAGCTTTGAATTCCACCAAAATGCTCACCAATGTACCAGAGAAATTTTATCTACCTGCTCAACCAGTTGGAGAAGACCGGTTTTGGTAGGGGGGTTGAGTCCGCGCTTAAACGGGCGATGCAGGCGGCCACTCCTGGATTTGAACTTGTCTCTCAATACCAATATGGCAAAAACAGGAACCGGATCGATGTCTGTCTTTATTTCCGGCGTTCAGACGAAGATGGCCATTACACATTTCATCGTTTTCATGCCATGCTCACGGATGAGCTCGATCGTCCGCTCAGGGAACAAACATTTTATGTCGATCGGCCGAATACTGTGACGGCAAAGGAAGCCTTTAATTTATTGGAGGGACGGCCGGTTTATAAAGCGATTTATATCAAGGGGGAACCCGTGGATCACCAGTGGTTGCAGCTCGATTTCAGTCAGCAGGAGCAGAACGGGAATTATGTTTTTAAGGTTTGGCGTAAAGAATTTGACTTTGACCTGGATCTTGCCTTGCAACAGCTTAGTCTTTGGGAACTGGGTCACGCAAAGCCGAGGGAGTATCTTTTGCAAAGCCTCAGGAAGGAAACCTGACAGATGCGACATTCATTGAAGATGGTCTTGAGGTCAAACGGTGGCTGCATGTAAAGCCCTGGGAGGGCGCGTTTAAACCTGGGGATATCGTTGGGACCAGTCATCAATTGGTAATGAATCTTCCGCCGGTACAGGAATCCAAGCCTGCTAAAAAGCGTAAGAAAAAGCCTTTGTCTAATCCTTTAAAAAATGCCCATGCGTAGTATCCTCTTATCACTGCTGGTTTTTATTTATACCTTGATTCCATGCAGTTTGATGACCTGTTATTTGTGGGTCGCCTGGAACTGTCCGAATCCGGCTCTTACTATGATCGTGTGTGTTGCCGTCTATAACGTAATCTGTCTTGAGATGGTGCCCTACTACAGCAATAAGCGTTGTAAAATAACAAGAAGGCCCAAGGATCACGAAAGCGACCGTATTTTACCGCTTGTTGACGAGATTCTTCAGCATGCTAAAGTGAAGAGGAAGATCAGGGTCCTGATGGCAGATAAAAAAGAAGCGTGGAATTGCAGTGGAGGGCTAAGAACGATCATCATCTATACAGGTTTGTTGAAGAAGTCCACCGACGACCAAATAAAGTTCGCTATTGCAAATACCATCGGAAGCCTTATCAGCGTCGATTTAGATATTCTTTTCTATGGCCTGGCGGCAAGTAGCATCCACTGCGAAATCTACAGCCCGTTTAAACGTTTCTTTGATTGGGGGCGGCTTCCCCTATTACGCCGCATTTCCAGACTGCTGGTATTGATGGCGGTGACTTTCCTGATGCTAAGGTTCAGGCTTCATTGGGCTGTCATTCTTTCACCATTATTGCTCACTGCATTTTATTACCTGCAGTTCTTAGGTATTATTTTGGACGCCTTTATTGATCGCAGCCAAGTCTTTGCGCTTGACCGCTTTATGCATCGTATCGGTTACGGCGAGGAACTGTTGAACAAGCTGAAAGTAGAAGACAATGACACGGCGGAAAAATTGCTGCGCTTGCAGCCGATCCAGAGATTACGATTATTCCCCTGGATCCTTATCCATGGGACAGAATACAACCCAGCCTGAAACAAAGGATCTGGCAACTGGAGCAATTAAAGGTTTGAGGTTTTCCGTGTCAGTGTTTCCATATAAAAAGCCGTTGCATTTGCTGCGGCTTATCTATTGAGTAAAGGGTAAGGCCATGCAAAAAGTGGATTGTGCCACCTGTAATGATCACTTATCTTGCATTAGATATAAAATCCGTGTTATTTTCTATGCTCCTGTTTTAATCCAGCTTAAGAATTGCATTACGTTGTTTGCATAACTCTCCGCTCTCGGTCCTGCACCATTGTATGCCTTTACCGTATTAAACAGGTCACCTTCATGAACCTGCCATTTGCTATGCAGTTCTTTCAAGATCCTGTCCAGGCATTCATCCATGCTGTACCATAATTTCTTTTCAAAAAAATCAGGATCTGTCAGTATCGCCTGTATATCATACTGGAATATACCATACCCTGCATATACCCATGGCTTAGGTGCCCAGCCGTGCAGCGCCCTGGTGGCGTTGGCTTCTGCAATCAGCATATCTGCCATCTCCTGTCCGTATTTTTCAATAAAGGCAGGCGTGTTTTTGGGGAAGGCCGACCTACTGCCGTTGGCATCGCCTGATGCATCAAAAACGCAGCGTGCCAGTATTTC
>Ga0207426_1000173_pt1 | contig 162697 bp, 157 predicted proteins | sample AraplaMF_Cvi_mMS_FD_184265 | JGI IMG/M metagenome (GOLD analysis project Ga0207426, IMG submission 184265) | Arabidopsis root microbial communities from the University of North Carolina, USA - plate scrape MF_Cvi_mMS (SPAdes) (version 2) | ecosystem: Host-associated > Plants > Roots >...
TCGGTGTGCTGAAGACCGCCCAGGTCGCCGCGCTGAAGTCGACGCAGATCGCCGCTCTCTCCACCGATCAGGTCGCCGCTCTGACGAGCTCGCAGATCGGTGCCCTGACGGCAACCGAAGTTGGCGCACTCTCCACCGACGATATCGCCACCTTCTCCACCGACGAGATCGCAGCGATCAGCACGGCGGGTCTAAGAGGACTGTCCACAGACGACATCGCATCGCTGTCCAGCGACCAACTGTACGCCTTCACCACGACGCAGGTGCAGGCACTGGATGCGGGACAAGTCGCGGCGGTCATCTCGGCCTATGCGGCCTACGACTAAACCTGACAGTTTGCGGCGCGGCTTCACCCGCGCCGCAAAAAGACTTCGGCGCCGCGCGAGAAATTGCGCGGCGTTTTTTGTGAATCGCGCTGAGAATCCGGAATCATTTGCGATTCAATCGAAATCGGTCACGGGCTGCCGGCGGCGGGCGCACTACCCCCGCCGTTTAACTGACCGCCATGTCTCACGGCCGGAAGACGCCACACTCCTTGCCGGGAAGCCTCCCGCCGAAAAACAACCAGTCCGACGCAAGCTAGCTACGATAGAAGGCGTGATGCTTTCGCTCGTCAGTTCACACCCCGGCCGCAAGGCCGTCTTGTCGTAGGATGTCCATGACCGTCAATATTGCATCTGTCTCGACCCAAGTATCGCCTTTCGCCGCTGCGTTGGAGCGGGCGCGGAATCAGCAACTGCCGCTTGGCGAGTTGTTCCAGATTGCCGAAGTCCTGAGCGGCGCCGGAAAGCAGCCGCAGGCAGCCGAGCTTTACAAGACCTGGATCGCATTCAACGACACCAATCCTCTGCTGCACCTCGTCTATTTCAACTACGCGGTCTCCGCCAACCAGACTGGCGACGCCGCGGGCGCGATCCACGCTTTGCGCGCGTGTTTGAAACTCGATCCGCTGTTCGGGCCGGCGCACATCAATCTCGGCCGCGTGCTGGAGGATTGCGGCCTGAACCATCGGGCCGTCGAACAATGGCGAAGCTTCGCGAAGGCAACTGCCGAAATTTCGCCTGACCGGATTGGCTATCGTCTGATGACGCTCCAGCACATCGGCCGCGTTCTCGAAGGCGCCGGCTTGCTGGAAGAGGCGGAAGCAGCTTTGTGGCAGGCGATCGAGCTGCAGCCCGGCAAGACCGAGGCGGGTCAACATTGGACGTCATTGCGGCAGCGCCAGTGCAAGTGGCCGACCCTCGTTACGTCCGAGCATGTCTCAGCCCGACAATTGCTGGACGCGATGTCGCCTTTGATACTTGGCTGCTATGCAGACGATCCGCTATTTCAGCTCGCGAAAGCCTATCGCTACAACAAATCCCTGATCGGACGACCCGATCTCAGCGGCTTCCCACGCCCGACGCCGAAGCAGAAATCGGGAACCGGAGAGCGTCTGCGCGTCGGCTATGTCTCATCGGATCTGCGCGATCACGCGGTCGGTTTTGCCCTCAGGGAAGTTCTGGAGTTGCATGACAAGCGCAGTGTCGAGGTCTTCGCTTATTATTGCGGCGAACCGCGTGCCAACGACGCAACGCAAATGCGGATCAAGAATGCCGTGGATTGCTGGCGCGACATCTATGCGCTCAGCGATATCGAAGCGGCAAAGCAAATCCGCGCTGACGAAATCGACGTTCTCGTCGACGTCAATGGCTACACGAAACTCGCGCGGACAAAGATCTTCGCCTACCGGCCGGCGCCGGTCATCGTCAATTTCTGCGGCTATCCCGGCTCGATGGGCAGCCCGTTCCATCAATACATAATCGCGGACGAGCACATTATCCCGCCGGCAAACGAAATCTACTATTCGGAAAAGGTGCTGCGGATTGCCTGCGACCAGCCAATCGACCGCAAACGGCAGATCGCCGCACGGCCGACCCGCGCGGAGGCCGGCCTGCCGGAGGATGCTTTCGTCTATGCCTGCCTCAACGGGATGCAGAAGATCACCGCCAATTGCTTTAAGCGCTGGATGACAATCCTTTCCGCGACGCCCGGCAGCGTGCTGTGGTTGCTTGCGGAAGCGGAGGACGTCAACGAACGCCTGCGCCAGTTGGCCGCGCAAAGCGGCGTAGATCCCGAGCGACTCATCTTTGCGCCAAAGGCCGCCAATCCGAACCATCTCGCGCGGATCGCTCTCGCCGATCTCTTCCTGGACACCTTTCCCTATGGAGCGCATTCCACTGCGGCGGACGCGATCACCGTCGGATTGCCAGTTCTGACGCTCCCCGGAAAGAGCTTTGCCTCGCGGTTCTGCGGCAGCATCGTCTCTGCCGCCGGCGTTCCGGAGCTGATCTGCAGCGGACCCGATGACTACGAAAGCCGAGCCATCGCCTTCGCGCACGACCGCGAAAGTCTCGCGACGATCAGGGACTCTCTGCAGCGCCAGCGTGAGACCAGCACCCTGCGCGATATACCGGCTCTCGCGCGGCGCCTCGAATACTTGTTTTGGCAGATGCAGGGTGAAATCGAGCGCGGAGAAACGCCGGTGCCCGACCTGCGAAATCTTGATGTCTATTACGAGATCGGCGCTGAGATTGTCCTGGAGAATGTCGAATTCGAGGACGAACTCGCCTACCGGAAGCGCTACCTCGAGAAACTGGCCCAATGGAACGATTATGCGCCGCTTGCGCGCGACTCCCGTCTGTTGAAAGAGCCGATGTCACTTCAAAATTGATTTCCGGCAAAAAGATGCAACTCAAGAGGGCGCTATGACTCCTGTTATACTTGTGACGTTTGCCGGGCGGCAAAAGCGAATGGAGATTCTGACAAAGTATATCCGCAAGGCAATCAATGACGGGGTAATCGATGAATGGCACATATGGGATTTTACGCGTTCCGCTCAAGATAACGAGTGGGTCACGCGTGAGTTCGGCCCGGCGCGATATATGGGGTCCGAGGCGCCTTACCAATTAAAGGGAGCCGTTACACCTCGTTCCTCGTTCCGCGCAAATGCGAAAATTGATCACGACCTTCATATTGCCATTCTTCCGCATGGTGAGGTCGACGACTATTTCGAAATTGTTGTTGGCGGTTGGATGAATACGCATTCTGTTCTCCGCAGCATCAAGCCCGATGACCTGAATAATTTCGCACGCAGGAATGAAGCGGCGATCATTTGGAGCAAATCGACTCCCGGCGTTCTCTCGCCAAGCCTGCCGAATCAGGTCGTCCTCAGCCTCGATTCTGCAGGAGTTCCCGCACTTCAGGTCAATGGTGTGACCGTCGGCAAATGGCCCGAACTGAATTTGAGTTCAGGTGCATCGGTTATGGTCCGTGGAGGATGGAGCGCGGATTTGGAACTCTGCGATGTAAACGCCCCCGTGCGGCGTTATGTCGGAAATCCAAATGAAAAGCTGCCGTATTGGCAAGCCTATGACTATTACGCGAAACGACTGCAGAATTTTTCCAGCGCGGTATTCCTGAAGTGCGATGACGACATCGTCTATCTGGACCTGGAAAAACTCAGCGAATTCATCGAGTTCAGAAGGGCCAACCCGAACTACTTCGTCGTCTCCGCGAATGTCGTGAACAATGGTGTGTGTGCCTATTTCCAACAATTAGGCGGAGCACTTCCTGACGAGTTGGGTCATTTTGAGCGACCCCCAGGAGGGTTCGGAGGAAGTTTGTGGCTAAGCGCCGAGCGCGCAACTCAGCTTCACGACTTCTTCCTGGAAAAGAATGACAAGTATCTGCCTTTGCCGGATAAAGTCGTCGAATGGACGGAGCGTCAATCGATCAACTTCATATCCTGGCTCGGAAAAGACCTGTTGCACATGGCTCTCCCCAAAGGTGACGATGAATACGCGCTGACGGTCGATCTGCCGACCTTCCTTAATCGGCCGACTGCGATTTATGCCGATTTCACTGTCAGCCATTTAAGTTTTGGGCCGCAAGAACAGGGACTGGATGTGGATCGTTTGATCGATGCGTATGACGCACTGAGCTCTTCGCGACTCTAGGCCACACAGAAATGGAAGCTCGGGCATTGCTCGACCGATACAGGTGCGCGTTTCGTCTTGACTCGCGCCTGACCTGTGTTGGTTTGCGCCCTGCCTGCTGATCCTAGCGAATATTCATAACGGCAAAGACGAACGACCCGGCGGTAACGCATACTGCGAGTGTCACATAGTAATCCATATTCAATCCCCTTTTCCGCACCAACGCGGTAAGGAGTCATAATGTTCACAAAAAAGACGCAGGAATGGACTCGCTCCGCACTTTTTCTGTCGCCTGGACTCATGCCGTTATCGTGAAGTGTTTCGGCCATCATGGGCGGCCAGCAGCTTCCACCGTTTCACGTTGTCGTTGCCCAAAGGCTAGCTAACGGGCATATGCCCCTCTTGGATAGCTTGTCTTTCAGCGCCTATCATTGTTGACTTCCACATTCAGTCGTCACGTCAGCGGGATGGAGGGGAAGATGGGTACATCGCTTGTCGAACGTTTAACAGAATGCGTCGGACAGATTGAGGAGTTCTCACAGCGCATCTCTCGTATTCAGGCCGGAGAGATCCATCATCAAGCCAGGTTCGGAGATGGCCCTTGGGAGGATGTTACGGCAATCGTCCTTGCTCACTATGAGCGTCTGCTTGAGGACTATAAATATTTTGCCGAGGATTTGAGACGTCGCATCGATAAGGGTGAAAGCTGAGTTGGCCCGATTTCCGCCAGCGTTGAGGTGGCTAACCCTGGCGCGCAGCAGGCTCGACGAGGACGGCGTTGCGGAGGGAGCCTGGCCGAAACTCTCAAGAGCGGAGGCGCTGAACCGTAGATCGACTGGCAAGACATTCCGGCAAGTAGTTTCCGGGTCGTGATCCACGATACAGCAACCGGTATTGTCTGCCACCGAGTATCGGAAAATATGGGAATTACGGGAGCACGCGGGAAAAGTCAGTGACCGTGCCGCACTAGAAGTGCTCTCTTGAGAAGCTTTCAATCTAGACGCGAAGCCGCAAATACACTATATTAGTAAATATGAAAATATCGATAAGGGCAATAACCACAGCAAGCATCTCGTTGCCAGCCGTCGACGCTCGATGACGGGTACGCCTATCGCCGCCTTATGGCGAGTAGTCTGAGCTGCATTCAGAAATCCACCATAGCCGACCTTCCTGTGGCACCTTGGCGCGTAGTGTCACACACAAGGCGTCCCAACCGAGAGGATGGGAGATCCTGCTCTTTTGAGAGAGCAATCCCGATTGGGCCGAGCCACGCGCAAACTCAAACGGAGGATGTAGGCCATGAGTAGCATGAGAAATCTTTATTTCTGTCTGCTGGCTTCCGCATTCGCAGCCACACTAGGTGCACCGGCAGTCGCGCAGCAACAGCAGCCAAAACCCAACATCGTTGTCATCATGGGTGACGATGTCGGTTGGTTCAACATTGGTGCCTATCACCGGGGCATCATGTCCGGCAAGACGCCGAACCTCGACAAGCTGGCGTCTGAAGGCATGATGTTCACCGACTATTATGCCGAGGCGAGTTGCACCGCGGGCCGCGCGAGTTTCATTACCGGTGAAATCCCGCTGCGCACTGGCCTGACGACCGTCGGTCAGGCCGGCGCTGATGTGGGCATGCCGGACAAGGCGGCAACTATCGCCGCCGTCCTCAAGACCGAGGGTTACGCCACCGGCCAGTTTGGCAAGAATCATCTCGGCGATTTGAACAAGTTTCTGCCAACTCTCCATGGTTTCGATGAGTTCTTCGGGTACCTGTACCACCTTGACGCAATGTCAGACCCCTATTGGTATTCGTTCCCGGATGACCAGTCGTATCGTGACAAAGTCGGGCCGCGCAATTTGGTGCACAGCTTTGCTACGGACACGGACGACGCGACCCAGCAGCCGCGCTGGGGCAAGATCGGCAAGCAGAAGATCATCGATGAAGGCCCCTTGGCGCCGTACCCCGATATGTCCAACGTGCCGAACATGCACGACATCACACCCAAGGCCAAGTACGATATGGGCACATTCGACGAAGTGCTGGTCAAAGCTTCGTGCGACTTCATGGATAAAGCCAAAACCGACGGCAAGCCGTTTTTCGTCTGGCACAACACGACGCGCATGCACGTCTGGACATTCCTGTCTCCTAAGTATCAGAGCTTGATGAACAGCCAGAGCAATTATGGCCTTGAAGAAGCCGGCATGGCGCAATTGGACGACAGCGTCGGTGCCATCATGAAATGCATCGAGGATGCGGGCGAGACCGACAACACCATCGTCATTTTCACGACCGACAATGGCGCAGAAGTATTTACCTGGCCTGACGGCGGCATGACGCCATTCAAGGGCACCAAGGGTACCGTGATGGAGGGTGGCTTCCGTGCACCGGCCATCATCCGCTGGCCGGGCAAGGTCAAGCCAGGTACGGTCGAGAACGGAATCTTCTCGGCCTTGGATTGGTTCCCTACACTCGCGGCGGCCGCTGGTAATCCTAACATCACCGATGAACTTCTGAAGGGCACGAAGTTGGGTGATCAGACCTACAAGAACCACCTTGATGGCTACAACCAGTTGGACCTATTGGAGGGCAATTCGCCGTCCGCGCGTCATGAATTTTTCTACTTCGGTGGCCCTCATCTGGGTGCAGTTCGCGTCGACAACTTCAAGTTCCAGTTCTTTCAACAGCCTCAGGGTTGGCCTGGCGCGAAGGTAACAACGGACATGCCCACAATGGTCAATATCCGTCAGGATCCCTTCGAGCGGACACCGTCAATCGGCGAACAAAGCCTCAATGACCAGGGTGGAGGATACATGAACGACTTCTTTGCTCGCGAGTTCTGGCGCTTCGTCAGTGTCCAGGAGTTGGTCGCCAAACTGGCCCTCACAGCGGTTGATTACCCACCGATGCAGGATCCGGCCTCCTTCAACCTTGATGCTGTGAAGAGGCAGATCGACGCAGCGATCAAGAACAAGCCAGGCAACTAGTCAAGACAGTCAAGATAACGGGCGGTTCGCAAGGGCTGCCCGTTTGCAACAACCCGGAACGGCCGAAATCGTGCCGAATCAAAAATCAAAATTCCAGATCGTGCTTGCAAAATTCCGGAATTCGGTATCCGGCTGCAACAACAGAACCGCGATCACTTTGGATCTCTCGCAACATACATCTGATTTTCTTGAAGATTTTGGTAGCGGAGGAGGGATTTGAACCCCCGACACAAGGATTATGATTCCTCTGCTCTGACCTACTGAGCTACTCCGCCACTTCTGCGCATAATCTATAGTTTTACACGCAAGGGCCAACGAAACCGGCGCTCGAGGAGCGTGGGCTCGTCGGTTGAGCGGCTTATAAGGTGCGGTTCGGCTTTGTGTCAAGCGGATGATTTGGAAAAATCAATGCTTTCCCCTGCCCGACAACCGCCTGGCTTCAGGCGGCGACCGGGCTGGCCAGAAGAGCCTTCAGAGAGGCTTCCGCCATCGGCTCGCGCTCGGAGCGTTCGATGAAGCCACCGCCATAGACGCGGGCATCGTCGCCGGGGGCGGAATAAAGCGCGCAGGCCTGGCCAGGAGCGACGCCGGCTTCGCCGATCGTCAGGTCGACATAGATGCCCGTGGAATCGGCATGCAGCACGGCAGGGGCCGGCGCGCGGGTCGAGCGAACCTTGGCGTAACAGGCAATGCCCTCGCCGGAAGCCGCCTTCGCCAGCGGCTCGTCGCCTAGCCAGTTAACGTCGCGGAGGTAGACGCGGTGCGTCTCCAGCGCTTCTTTCGGGCCGACAATGACGCGGCGCGAGCGGGCGTCGAGATAGACGACATAAAGCGGTTCGCCGGTAGCGATCCCGATGCCGCGGCGCTGGCCGATCGTGTAGTGCAGGATGCCCTCGTGATGGCCGAGCACGCGACCGTCGAGATGGACGATCTCGCCGGCGAGCGCCGCATTCGGCTTCAGTTTGGCGATCACGTCGGAATATTTGCCCTGCGGCACGAAACAGATGTCCTGGCTGTCGGCCTTCTTGGCAACGACGAGGCCCATCTCCTCGGCAAGCGCACGCGTCTCCGACTTCGGCATGCCGCCGAGCGGAAAGCGCAGATAGTCGATCTGCTCCTGCGTGGTCGCAAAGAGGAAATAGCTCTGGTCGCGATCGGCATCGGCCGGGCGGTAGAGCGCGCGGCGGCCGGGATTGTCGGCGGACGGGTTCGGGCGGGAGCGGATGTAGTGGCCGGTCGCCAGCGCATCGGCGCCGAGTTCCTTGGCCGTCGCCAGAAGATCGGCGAACTTGACGGTCTGGTTGCAGGCAACACAAGGGATCGGCGTCTCGCCGGCAACGTAGCTTTCAGCGAAGGGATTGATCACCGTCTCTCGGAAACGCTTTTCGTAGTCGAGCACATAATGCGGAATGCCGAGCGTCTCGCAGACGCGGCGGGCGTCGTCGATATCCTGGCCGGCACAGCAAGAGCCGGCGCGGTGCACGGCGGCGCCGTGATCATAAAGCTGCAGCGTGATCCCGAGCACGTCATAGCCTTGGCGCTTCAGGATGCCGGCAACGACGGAACTATCGACGCCGCCAGACATGGCGACGACGACGCGCGTATCTTCCGGCCTCTTGTCAAAATCCAGTGTGTTCACGGTCTTGCCGCCAATCTCAGTCGATCTTCGGTGCTGTCTTCTGTCCACCGGTTGCCATGCAAAAGCGGCGGATTTTTATCATCTGCGGGCACGCGGCGACTTGGCCGCCCAGCCTCGATGGACCAGGGATATAGAAAGGATTGCCGCCCGGCGCAAGAGGCGGCGAATCACCAGCATGGCGACAGCAGCTCCTCATAGGATGAGACTGCCTCTCAACCTCTGGCTTTCAACTGCCGTATAAGATTGAGACCGCGGCGAAGAGCCGTTACCGCTGCACCGGCGGCGATGATCCAGAGTGCGATGGTCAACACCCAGGAGCCGCCGCTCCATAGCACTTCGACGACCGACAACAAGGCAGCAACCGTAATCGTTGCCATGCGGTGCTGTTTGGCCATCGGCCCGCCGAAATCGCTGGGATTGCCCGTAGCGCGGCCGAGCTCGCGGACATAGGCGGTGAGAACGGCAAAGGCGGCAGCGGCCCAGCCGAGGCCGGGTGCGGCGATACCATAGCCGACGCCGGCAAAGATCAGGATATCGGCGACGCGGTCCGGGAATTCATTCCAGAACGGCCCATCCGCCTCGCCCTTGCCGCCCTCGACGGCGACCATGCCGTCAAGCAGATTGCAGAGCAGCCGAAGCTGGCAGAAGAGTGCCGCAAGGATGAGGAATACGGCGCGCAGCCCACCGCTGCCCTGCCCCGATAACCAGAAAGAACTGCCGGCCAGCGCCGCCATGACCATGCTCGCCTGCGATATCTGGTTGGGCGTCACCGACAGCGCAGTCATACGCCGCGCCAATGCCTGTGCCCAGCGCGTATTGCGGCTGGCCAATGGCCGCCTGTCGCCCGCTCCCTCGCACGCCATCTACCTAACGCCTCCCGCCGGAAATCGAATAATTGTAGATCGCCGCATAGCTGGTCGAGACCAGCAGCGGCACCGCGATGGTCTTCAATATCTCCGGCGTGCCGCTGAGGGCATGGATCGTCACCAATATGCCGGTAGAGCCGAGACAAGCGATCAATGGCGGCGCCCAGAGAGCCGTAAAGCCGCTGAACCGTTTCGACAGCGCTTCGACCACCGATTTCAGAAACAGCGTCAGGCAGGCCGACAGAATGCCCTGAACGACACCGGCGACCAACGGCCTCGGCATCGGATGCAGGCGGTTGGCAAAGACGGCCCAGCCGCCCATGGCGAGGAAGGCGAAAAGCACGTGCACGATGCTGCTGCCGGCAAGCGCCCTCACCCGCGCCGTCATCACTGCGACCACCAGTAGCGGACGAGATGGAAGAAAATCGGTGCGGAGAAGACGACGGAATCCAGCCGGTCGATCAGTCCGCCATGACCTTCGATCAGGTGCCCCCAGTCCTTGACACCGCGATCCCTTTTGATGGCCGACATCACCAGCCCGCCGAAGAAGCCCATAAGGGTAATCACGAAAGCAAGCAGGCCTGCTTGAAGCGGCGTGAACGGGGTGATCCACCAAAGCGCCGCCCCGATCAACGTCGCGCTGACGACTCCGCCGACAAACCCCTCGACTGTCTTCGATGGTGACAGCTTTGGCGCAATCTTGTGACGGCCGAACAGCTTGCCCCAGACATATTGCAGGACATCGCTGAGCTGCACGACGATGACGAGGAACGCGATCAAGAGGACGTTGCGACCCTCATAGCCGGGTATGTGCAGGGTCAGCAATGCAGGCACATGCGAGGCACAGAAGACGCAGATCATCAGCGCCCATTGCACCTCGGCGATGCGGATCAGGAAGCGCTCGGTATCGCCGCGCAAGACCGCAATGATCGGCATGAAGAGGAATGCATAGACCGGGATAAAGATCGAGAAGATGCCGTATTCCTCGGCCCAGAGCAGATAATATTGCAGCGGCAGCGCGACGAAGAATGCGGCGGCGAGCGCCCAATGGTCGGCGCGCCTGGTGTTGGTGAGCGTGATGAATTCGCGCAGCGCCGCAAAGGAGCAGAAGGCGAAGAGCAGGATGACGCCGGTACGGCCCGCCAGAAAGGCGATGCCGATCAGGATCACCATCGCCCACCACGCCTTGATGCGGGCATTGAGGTTTTCGATCGCTGCGTTGGACCCATCCGGCGACAGGCGGCGCTGCAGAACATACCCGATGACGGATGCGACGATCAGGACGCCAAAGATGCCGAGGACAAGGTGAATCAGATCGGAGCTCGCCGCACTCATTCGCCATTCCCCAGTTGTTTGGGAGAGAGAGCCAGCAGTGCCGATTGCGTCCGCGCGAGAAAGTCCGCCTTCTCTTCGTCTGGGCCGATACGCAGTGCGCTGCCGAAGGTCACTGTGCAGATCAACGGAATGGGCACGAACTCGCCCTTGGGCATGACACGGTTGAGATTGTTGATCCAGACGGGAACGAGATCGATATCGGGGCGCATCTTCGCCAGATGAAACAGCCCGCTCTTGAATGGTTGCAGGGGCGCGTCCGTCAGATTTCGCGTGCCTTCCGGAAACAGGATCAATGAAGAGCCGGCATCGATGGCGGCGGCCATCTGCGCGATCGGATCTTCCGTCCGCGCCTCGCGATCCCGTTCGATAAGCACGGCGTTGAATACGTCGCGGCCAATGAAGCTGTTCAGCTTCGATTTCAGCCAATAGTCGGCGCCGGCGACCGGACGTGTTCGCTGTCGCAGCCGCGGCGGAAGCACCGCCCAGATAAGGATGAAATCACCATGGCTGGAGTGATTGGCGAAATAGATGCACCGTCCGGACGGTACGCCGCTTTCCGGCCAGATCGCCCTCACGGCGGTGATGGCACGCGCAAACAGCACGATCGCAACCGCGGCCGGTTTCGCGAGCCAAGCCGTCATAGGCTTGGCCATAATTCCCTCAAAACTGTTCCCTTGTGACGCCCCCATGACAAAGAGATAGGCATGTTTGAAGAGGGCCGATAGCCTGAGGTTCGGACTTATCCACAGGCCGATGGAAGGTGATAGCCCAGGTGGTGCACGTTTCGGCGAAAAGCCAGTTGGCAACGAAAAACCCGGCGCAGTTTCCTGCACCGGGCTCGCATGTCGCTCTTGGGAGGAGCAAAGTTTAGTCGACGTTGAACACCAGCGGCTTTGCCTGGCGGATCGCCTGATGGGCGGTCAGCTTGGCCAGAACCTCATCATTGATCGGACCGTCGACGTAAAGCAGCGCGATGGCATCGCCGCCCTGCTTGTCGCGGCCGAGCTGGAAGTTGGCGATGTTGACGTCGGCGGCACCGAGCGTCGTGCCGATGAAGCCGATCATGCCGGGAACGTCGGTATTGGCGATGTAGACCATGTGGCTGCCCACGTCGGCGTCGAGATTGATGCCCTTGATCTGGATGAAGCGCGGCTTGCCGTCGGAGAAGACGGTGCCTGCAATCGAGCGCGTCATGCTGTCGGTGGTGACCGTCAGCTTGATGTAGCCGTCATAGACGCCGGTCTTGTCGCGCTTGACCTCGGCGAGCACGATGCCCTTTTCCTTGATCATGATCGGCGCCGAAACCATGTTGACGTCGGCAACCTGGGTGCGGATGAGGCCAGCCAGCAGCGCGCTCGTGAGCGCCTTAGTGTTCATACCGGCGGTAACGCCGTCATAGAGGATCTCGATTTCCTTGATCGGATCTTCCGTTACCTGGCCCACGAAGGCGCCGAGAACGTCGGAGAGCTTGATGAATGGCTTCAGGATCGGCGCTTCCTCAGCGGTGATCGAGGGCATGTTGATGGCGTTGGATACCGCACCCTTGACGAGATAGTCCGACATCTGCTCGGCCACCTGCAGAGCGACATTCTCCTGCGCTTCCGTGGTCGAAGCGCCGAGATGCGGCGTGCAGACGACGTTCGGCAGGCCGAATAGCGGGCTTTCCTTGGCGGGCTCGACTTCGAACACGTCGAAGGCAGCACCGGCGACATGGCCGGACTTGATGGCGGCGGCAAGGGCCGCCTCATCCACCAGGCCGCCGCGGGCGCAGTTGATGATGCGCACGCCCGGCTTCGTCTTGGCGAGAGCGTCGGCGTCAATGATGTTGCGCGTCTTGTCGGTCAGCGGGACGTGCAGCGTGATGAAATCGGCGCGGGCGAAGAGTTCATCGAGCTCGACCTTGACGACGCCCATTTCCTCGGCGCGTTCCTTGGAGAGGAACGGGTCATAGGCAACGACATGCATCTTCAGGCCGATGGCACGGGCAATGACGATGGAGCCGATGTTCCCCGCGCCAATGACGCCGAGCGTCTTGCCGGTGATTTCGACACCCATGAACTTCGATTTTTCCCACTTGCCGGCCTGGGTCGAAGCGTCGGCGGACGGAAGCTGGCGGGCGACGGCGAACATCAGTGCGATGGCGTGTTCGGCGGTCGTGATCGAGTTGCCGAAGGGCGTATTCATCACGATGATACCGCGACGCGAGGCTGCCGGAATATCGACATTGTCGACACCGATGCCGGCGCGGCCGACGACCTTGAGATTGGCAGCCGCTTCGATGATCTTCTCCGTCACCTTGGTGGCGGAACGGATGGCGAGGCCGTCATAATTGCCGATGATTTCGAGCAGCTTGTCCTTATCCTTGCCAAGCTGCGGCTGGAAATCGACTTCGACGCCGCGATCGCGAAAGATCTGGACGGCGGTTTCCGACAATTCGTCGGATACGAGAACGCGAGGTGCCATGGAGGCCTCCTGAGAATGGGGTCAGCGACGATGAGCAATTCCAGGAAAAGTGCGGAGCGGTTTTCCGTCCGGAATTGCATGAAAGCAAACAGATAATTCGGGATGCTGGGCTCCGCCCTCTTGGCGGAGCCTGTGGACGCTATGACCTCAGGCTGCGGCCTGGGAGAGCGTCGCCTTCTGCGTTTCGAAGGCCCAGGAAAGCCAGGGCATCAGATTCTGCATATCGGCGGTTTCGATCGTCGCACCCGCCCAGATGCGCAGGCCCGACGGCGCGTCACGGTAGTGGCCGACGTCATAGGCAACGCCTTCCTTTTCGAGGAGCGCGACCAGACCCTTGGCGAAGTTCGCCTGGCCATCCTCATCGAGAGCAGCGACCTGGCTGTCTACGATCTTCAGACAGACGGAGGTATTGGATTGCGTTTCCACCTTTGCTGCAAGATTGGCGATCCAATCGTTGGCGGCGACGAAGTCGTTGATGACCTTGGCGTTGGCATCGGCTCGGCCGATCAGCGCCTTCAGGCCACCGAGTTCCTTGGCCCAGAGAAGAGCGTCGAGATAGTCCTCGACGCAAAGCATCGACGGCGTATTGATCGTCTCGCCCTGGAAGATGCCTTCCGTCAGCTTGCCGCCGCTCGTCATACGGAAAATCTTCGGCAGCGGCCAGGCCGGCGTATAGGTCAGCAGGCGCTCGACGGCGCGCGGCGAAAGGATGATGACGCCATGCGCGCCCTCGCCGCCCAGGACCTTCTGCCAGGAGAAGGTGACGACATCGAGCTTGGCAAAATCGAGGTTCTGCGCGAAAGCAGCCGAGGTGGCGTCGCAGATCGTCAGGCCCTTGCGGTCAGCCGGAATGAAATCGGCGTTCGGAACGCGGACGCCGGAGGTGGTGCCGTTCCAGGTAAAGACCACGTCACGGTCGAAATCGACGGTGGAAAGGTCGGGAAGCTCGCCGTAGCCCGCCTCAAGCTTACGGACGTCCTTAAGCTTGAGCTGCTTGACGACATCGGTCACCCAGCCGGCGCCGAAGCTTTCCCAGGCGAGCATATCGACACCGCGCTCTCCGAGCAGCGACCAGAGCGCCATTTCGACGGCGCCGGTATCAGAAGCCGGAACGATGCCAATGCGATAATCCGCAGGCACTTCCAGAATGTCTCGGGTAAGATCGATGGCCTGCTTCAGCTTAGCCTTACCGACCTTCGCGCGGTGCGAACGGCCAAGAGCCGCGTCGGAAAGAGCATCAAGCGTCCAACCAGGGCGCTTCGAGCAGGGGCCAGAAGAAAAATGGGTATTTTGCGGACGGATGTCCGGCTTGGCGAGCTTAGTCATGATGCTATCCTCTCAGATAGAAAGCTCCTCGTTGGGGAGGAGTGTCCCGCCGTCGGATATATTGGAAGCCGCCCGCCAGCGCAATAGGCAAAATGACCCGATGGACAACGCTTCACGAATTCGTGCAGGAATGATCCTGGCAGATAAGCCTCGCACAGCATAATTACGCTATGTTAGCCACACAAAAGTTGGCTTCTTTGCGGACACCCACCATATGTTAAGAGCGCTGAATGGATCTGCGCCGACAGATGAAGAACAAATGTCTTTAATGTATCAGACCATATTGTCCGAAAGCCTTCGCACGCCCGTGCAGCCACTGCCCGTCTATCTCATCAACATTGATCGAGCGGCGGACAGATTGGCGGAAATCCAGCGGCAGAGCGATCAATTCGGCATCAAGGTCGAGCGCGTCGGCGGCGTCGACGGCGCTCTTTTGCCGCAGGAGCAATGGATCGACGTCGATCACGATCGTTTCCAACGCCGGCACGGCAGGGTCATCCTGCCCGGCGAATATGGCTGCTACCGCAGCCACCTGATGGCGCTGCGTCAATTTCTGGCTGACGGCGGCGAATCGGCTGTCATCATCGAAGACGACATAGCGCTGGACGGCGATTTTCTTGCCCGCGCCATGGCGGCAAAAGAAGCTGCCCCGAATGCCGAGGTCATCAAGCTCATCAATCATCGCTGGGGCGGCTTCCGCGCAGCGACCCGCAGCCGCACGGGAGATGTGATTGGCCGCTGCCTCTTCGGCCCCCAGGGCTCGACGGCTTGCTATCTCGTGACGCGCAGCGGTGCGGAAAAGATCGTCAAGTCGCTCGCGGTCATGTCTCTCCCTTGGGACGTCGCCGTCGAGCGCGGTTGGGATATGCGCACATCCATCGTCACCACACGCGCAAACATCGTCGGCTTCAGCCCGCTGCAGAGGACCACGATGATTGGCTGGCGCCGCGATTACCGCGCCGCGAAATCCGCCGCATGGCGGCGGATCCCGGCGCATCTCTTCCGCACCCTGGATTTCTTCCGCCGTATCGCCTACGTGCTTACGACGCCGTAGGCAGCGATCCTACCACATGGTGATACGCAAACCGATGCGGATCTCGTGTCGCGACAGGGCGCCGTCACGGCCCATCGTGCCGCCGGCGCCGGCCGCCGCATCCGCAGCGGAATAGCCGAACATGTCGCCCCCAGCGATATGCGAGAAGCGATAACCAAGATCCAGCTTCACATTCGGGGTCACTTCATAGGCGACACCAGCCATCAAAGCATAGGTCATGCGCCAGTCGCTTTCGCCGGGATAACGCGTACTGACCGAAGCAGCGCCACTGCAACCGGAGACGCCGTCGACGCAGGAGCCGATCGTATTGACGCTGTTCCAGGAGACCCTGGTCGCGCCGAGGCCGGCACCGACATAGGGCGTGAAGCCGGCGAGCGTGCCGAGATCGACATAGCCGTTCACCATCAGGCTGCCGGCTTTAAAAGAGGAGCGCGCCTTTGTGGAGCAACCCGTACCGCCTGCTCCGCCGGAGCAGGGCGAAGCGCTCGATATGCGGCCATCGAAATCACCACTGAAATAGTCGCCGGTAAGATCGGCACGGAACAGGTCGTTGAACTGATAGCCAACGCCGAGACCACCCGAAAAATCGCCGCTGAAACGATCTGAATCGAAACGCCCGGCGCTGTAATCGCCGCCGATGGGATCGTAAGTGCGGAAGGTCGTGTCATCGTGGCTGGCGTTGATGGCATAGCCGACATCGCCGCGCACGTACCAGCCCTGGGCATCCTTGACGCTGACTTCGGGCATCTTGATCTCCGGCGGCAGATCGCCCGCAAAGGCAGTACCCGCAAACGCGCTCGCCATCATCGCGGCCAGCGCCAAAGCGTCGAAACGGATCATTACCCCTCGCCTTCCAACCTCGGGCAGGTGCCCGCATTCCAAGCCGGCCGGCCCTTATCGTACCCACCGCTCCGACTCTCCGAGAGGAGAGACCGGGTCGGTCCACAGCCATTGTCATTGCATTAACCATAGGGAATTTATGGTTAATGAAGGTTTAAGACGCGGTTGAATTGCTTAACGGCGACAGTAAAAAAAGCAAAAGCCGTCCGGGCGAACCGGACGGCTTTTCAATGGCTTGGACGTAAGGATGCTTACTTGTAGACCGGCTGCGGCTGGACCGGAATATCGGCCGGCGGCATGTAGCTGGCGGTCTGGCAGCCACCGAAGGTGTAGCGCGCGCCGATACGGGCTTCATGCAGGTTGAGGCCCTTGTCGTAACCGGGACCGCCGTTCTCGGCATAACCGAACATATCGCCGCCTTCGACATGGCGGAAGCGGTAGCCGACATCGGCCTTCAGATTGCACGAGAGGTCGATCGAGGTACCGGCCATCAGGGCGTAGGTGAAGCGCCAGCTACCACGGCCATTATGCGACACCGACTCGTCGCAGGAGTCCGGATTGGCGTCGGAGCAAGAGGTGTTCTTCAGGTTGCTCCATTTAACGTAGGTGCCGCCGAGACCACCGCCCACATAAGGCGTGAAGATGCCGTAGGTGCCGATATCGACATAGGCGTTGGCGAGCAAGCTATAGGCGGTCAACGACGCCACATCGCGGGAGGTCGCAGGCACCGCGGTGAAACCAGGGCCGCAGCCGCCGCAATCGCCGCGCGTCGAGCCCTTGAAATCGGACTTGAAGAGATAATCCAGCGTTACGTCCGTGCGCAGATAGTTGTTAACCTGGTAACCGACACCGCCGCCGAGCGTCAGATTGTCATCGAGCTTGGCGCTATCGAAATCCTGCATGTTGGAGTTGGAGCCCTGGAAGTAGTTGGCGCCGCGCAGATTGGTGAAGGCGTAACCAACGTCACCGCGCAGATACCAGCCGCTCGATTGACTGACGGCCACTTCCGGCGCCGGCTGCACCGGCTCCGGCGTATAGAGATCGGCTGAAAAAGCGGATGTGCCGACAAGCAGAGCTGCAGCGGCCCCAATCAAAGTTTTCATCATGGCTTTGGCTCCAAATTTATTGCCATTGGCACGACAAACGCCTGCCAATCGAAAGACATGACATGGATAATGAATGATAAGGGTTAAAACCCGATTAACTACGAATATTTACTCTGTTTAGTTGCTGGCTATACTTGTTTTATACATTAGTAATTCATAAAACTAAGTTTATAAAATGGGAATGCCTTAGCCGATTTGGCTTTTCGCGTCACGGGGACGGAAGAGGACTCACAAGCCAAACTGTTCCCAGCTCATAAACCAATTGGCAACGACCGGGCCGTTACCATGACCGCAGCCGGGGCGTAGAATATGGAGGAAGTCATTGACTTACTTTCGCAATCTGGGTGCCGGCCTATGCCTCGCGCTTATCTTTCTGACAACCGCCGCCCTTGCCGGACCATTGCCGATAAAGCCCGTCGCAGCTACGAGCTGGGATAAGGGACGGGAGACGGGACTGCCGATTCCTCGCTACGTGTCTCTGAAAGCGTATAAAGCGCGTATGCGCGTCGGCCCGTCAACAATCTACCCTACCAAATGGATCTATATGAAACCCGGCCTGCCGCTGGAGATCATCGATGAATACGGCCATTGGCGACAAGTGCGCGATGATGTCGGCACCACCGGGTGGATGCACAGCGCACTTCTTTCAGGATTGCGTACGGCGGTTGTCGCACCGTGGCTGAAGACAAATGCGATGCTGCGCGGCAGCCCGGAAACAACGGCCGCACTCATCGCCGAACTGCAACCCGGCGTATTGCTGTCGCTACGCTCCTGCACCGGTGCCTGGTGTAGCGTCTCGGTACAGAAACATTCCGCAAGCGGCTATATCAGGCAGAACATGCTCTGGGGCGCCTATCCCGGCGAAATGTTTCGGTGATCTTCACGCGGCGTCGTGATGCTGGCGCCGAGGCCCGCAATCCGCATCTTATAGCAGACAAGCCTTGCCGAAGACCTGCCTTGCCGATCTCCAGGAGCGATACTGCAGGTCGTTTCCCTCAACGATGTAGCCGCCTCGATGAGGCGGCAGAGATCTCGTGCCAATATTCTGATAGCCGGAAGCGCTAATCAGGCAGCGTTGCGAACGTTCGAGATCACATCGATCAGGCCGCCGACGATGCGTTCTATCTGGCCGCGGTCGTCTCCCTCCGCCATGACGCGGATCAGCGGCTCGGTACCGGAAGGGCGGATGACAAGACGGCCGTTGCGGGCCAGCTCATTTTCGGCATCGGCGATCGCCTTGCGCACATGATTGTCCTCCAACGGCTTGCCGCCGGAAATGCGGACATTGCGCAGCAGTTGCGGCACCGGTTCGAAACGGCGGCAGACTTCGCTGACTGGCTTGCCGGTGCGCTTGACCGCAGCCAGAATCTGCAGCGCCGCCACGAGGCCGTCGCCAGTCGTGCCGTAGTCGGAGAGCACGATATGGCCGGACTGCTCCCCGCCGACATTGTAATTGTGCTGACGCATATGCTCGACGACATAGCGGTCGCCGACCGCTGTGCGGGCAAGTGCCATGCCCTTGTCTTCCAGGAAGCGCTCCAGACCGAGATTGGACATCACGGTGGCGACGATGCCGTTGCCGCGCAGCGACTGGCTCTCGGCCCAGCTCTCGGCAATGACGGCCATCAGTTGGTCGCCATCGATGATCGTGCCGGTTTCGTCGACGATGATGACGCGATCTGCGTCGCCGTCGAGCGCAATACCGATATCGGCGCGTACCTCGTCCACCTTCTTCTGCAGCGCTACCGGGCTGGTGGAGCCGCAATTGAGATTGATATTGGTGCCGTTCGGCTCGTTGCCGATGGTAACGACATCGGCGCCGAGTTCCCACAGCACAGCCGGCGCGACCTTGTAAGCGGCACCATTGGCGCAGTCGATGGCGATGCGCAGGCCCTGCAGCGTCACATCGCGCGGCAATGTACGCTTGGCATGTTCGATATAGCGGTCATGCACGCCGTCGACGCGCTTGGCACGGCCGATGTTCTCGGACTTGGCGAGATGCGCCGTCATGTCCTTTTCCAGCAGATCCTCGATTTTCGTTTCGAGATCATCGGACAGCTTGTAGCCATCGGGGCCGAAAAGCTTGATGCCGTTGTCTTCGTAAGGATTATGCGAAGCGGAGATCATCACGCCGATATCGGCGCGTAGCGACCGTGTCAGCATAGCGACAGCGGGCGTCGGGATAGGGCCGAGAACGAAGGCATCGACACCGGCTGCGGTGAAGCCCGCCACCATGGCGTTTTCCAGCATATAGCCGGAGAGACGCGTATCCTTGCCGATGACCACTCGATGGCGGTGGCTGCCCCGATGGAAGATCGTGCCAGCGGCGATGCCCACGCGCATGGCGAGATCCGGCGTCATCGGATAGATATTGGATTGCCCGCGGATTCCGTCCGTACCGAAATAGCGACGTTTCATATGCACTCCCGTGATTGCGGCGTCCCTCTGAGGGACTGCGGCATCCCGTTCACCTCCCCAGAATTCCATGGGCGGCGCGAACATCGATGCTTGAGGCTCATGCCATAGATTGCAAGACTCGGCACTTAAATTACCAAGAAAGCGTATTACAACGCGTTACCGTTAATAAGCACTAAAAAAGGCCAACTTCCCAATGAAACGGAACGGCCCCCTAGTCTATCGGCGTAAATACGTTGGCCGTTGGTACGGCAGCGGTGGAAGTCCTGACCATTCTCAAGCGTACTTGCTCACACTTTGCCCGATCCAGAAACACTCCCAAGCTAGGTCCCAACAGCCGGCGCACAGGATTCCAAGATCGGCGGCCTTGAACCAGTCTTTACTCCAACCATCGTGCAGCAGAGCCCACAGGCTTGGCGCCAAGCCCTTCCCGACTGAAGCACCCTCGATCAACGTGGCGTCACGCCGATCAACAGCAGCTGCCTTGCCCGCCTTGAGCCTGGATCGGCGGGCAAGCAACGGTTCCGAACGAGCAAAACACACAACAATCGCCGGCCTTCGGCCGAAGGATGGCACCGCAGCTCTTGCACTCATAGAAATACAGGCAGGCTTCGGTTGGCATCGTTTCGGTCGCCTTGAAGCGGCAGATCGGACAGGTAATCGTTGAGCTGAGGATCACGGATGCTTCACGCATAGAAATATCCGACCATCAGTAGGGCAATGCCCCGTCATCGACATCGCAAGCCATACATAGCGACCACTCAATTTCGATGTTCGGGCCATCAACAGTGCCGACCTCGGCTTCTGTTCGTTGCCCCAACCATCGAAAAAGGCCAGCTCCCTGTTGAAAGGAGAACTGGCCTCTTCGCCTACATGGTCAATCGGCTCCCTGCCTCAGCGTGGCTGCGGTTCGAAACCGCCTTCGGGCTCGTCGCCCTTGGTGCCAAGCGAGCCGTCCTTCTTGGCGCCGGTCTTCGGCACGGCCGAGCCACGGCTGGGGGGCGTATCGTCGCCGAGATCGCGGGCAGGCTTTTCGCCGCGAATCAGTGCCTTGATCTCTTCACCGGTCAGCGTTTCGTATTCGAGAAGGCCTTCGGCCAGTGCCACGAACTCGTCGTGCTTGGTGGTGATGATGTCCATGGCCTGTCTGTAAGCCTGGTCGATCAGACGGCGGACTTCGTTGTCGATCTTCTGCGCGGTCGCTTCAGAAACATTCTTCGACTGCGATACGGAGTGGCCGAGGAAGACTTCCTGTTGGTTTTCACCATAGGCCACCTGACCGAGTTCGTCGGAGAAGCCCCATTGCGTGACCATGGCGCGGGCAAGCTTGGTAGCCTGCTCGATATCCGAGGACGCGCCGGAGGTGATGTTCTCCTTGCCGAAGGTCAGCTCTTCCGCGACGCGGCCGCCCATCATGATGCAGAGGCGCGACACCATCCACTTGTAGCTCATCGAATAGCGGTCGCCCTCGGGAAGCTGCATGACCATGCCGAGCGCGCGGCCGCGCGGAATGATGGTCGCCTTGTGCAGCGGATCGGCGACGGCAACATTGAGAGCCGTGATCGCATGGCCTGCTTCGTGATAGGCGGTGAGCTTCTTTTCCGCTTCGGTCATGGCCGAAGAGCGGCGCTCGGCGCCCATCATGATCTTGTCCTTGGCGTCCTCGAACTCCTGCATAGTGACCAGGCGCTTGTTGCGCCGTGCCGCCATCAAAGCTGCTTCGTTGACGAGGTTCATCAGGTCGGCGCCCGAAAAACCCGGCGTACCGCGTGCCAGAACCTTGAGATCGACGTTTGGAGCCAGCGGAACGTTGCGCGCATGCACCTTGAGGATGCGCTCGCGGCCGATGATGTCCGGGTTCGGCACGACGACCTGGCGGTCGAAGCGGCCCGGACGCAAGAGCGCCGGGTCGAGAACGTCAGGGCGGTTGGTGGCTGCAATGAGGATGATGCCCTCATTGGCCTCGAAACCATCCATCTCGACCAGCAACTGGTTCAGCGTCTGCTCGCGTTCATCGTTACCGCCGCCGAGACCGGCGCCACGATGGCGGCCGACGGCGTCGATTTCGTCGATGAAGATGATGCAGGGCGCATTCTTCTTGGCCTGTTCGAACATGTCGCGGACGCGGCTTGCGCCGACACCGACAAACATTTCAACGAAGTCGGAACCGGAAATGGTGAAGAACGGCACATTGGCTTCGCCGGCAATGGCGCGCGCCAGCAGCGTCTTGCCGGTGCCGGGAGGGCCGACCAGCAGAACGCCACGTGGGATACGACCGCCGAGACGCTGGAACTTCTGCGGATCACGCAGGAATTCAACGATTTCTTCCAGATCCTGCTTGGCTTCGTCGACACCGGCGACGTCATCGAAGGTGACGCGGCCATGCGCCTCGGTCAAAAGCTTGGCCTTGGACTTGCCGAAGCCCATCGCACCGCGCGAGCCACCCTGCATCTGTCGCATGAAGAACAGCCAGACACCGAGGATCAGGAGCATCGGCAGCAGCGTGCCGAGATAGCTCAGGAAGCTCGAGGACCCATCCGATTCCGGGCGGCCGACAATGTTGACGTTCTTGCTTTGCAGGCGTTCAAGCAGGCTATCGTCCACGACCGGAGCATAGGTCTGGAAGGGTGTCCCATTTTCGACATAGCTGCCGACCACGCGATTACCGGTGACGGTGACATCACGGACGCGGCCTGAATCAACTTCCCGGAGGAACTGCGAATATGGAATTTCCCTGGAGCCTGTTTGTGCCGGCGCGTTCTGGAACATACTGAACAGGGCAATCAATAGCAGAGCTATGATTGCCCACAGAGCGAAATTACGAAAATTAGGGTTCATCGAACTCCCCAGCACTGAAACTTCCGCCGTCGAACGGCGGCATTACTTGATCCCTAACATAGGGTTGCGCCAAGCCCTTGCCAAGGCAAACCGCATCGTCACACGCTTTTTCCGTCAATAAGTCTCAAAGCGGCGGCCGCATATAGGGTTCACGGCCAAAGCAAGCCGCCAACCGATCCGCAAATGTGAGATCGAATCGTGTCAAAAAGCGGTCGAAAGGCGCGAGATAAGGCGCAATCGTGGCAGATACGGCGTTCCCCCCATCTCCGCCGACCACGCGCGGCAGCACCGCCCGTGCGCGCTGCACGGCACCTTTCGGCACCCCCTCCGGAAACTCCGCCATACCGCTCGACCCCGCCGCCTCGATGCGGATGGCTGTCGGACGGTGATTGACGATCCGAAAGCGGCCGTCCCATACACCATCGGCTCCTGAGGCAAGCACAAGCGGCTGGATATCACGGCTTTCGCGCATGAGATAAAGCCCGTCCCGGCGCAGGTCGAAAAGGACGCCGCCTGCCGTGCGCCGCCCCGGCCTGCCCTCGACGATGAAATCCAGGATGCGGCGCATCCGTTCGCGGCCCGGCCCGTAGGGTTCACCGCCGAATACGGCAGCGAGATAGGAGAGCGCATAGGAGCGCACGACCTCATCGGCGGCCAGCGCATCCCGGCTGACGGCGCAGAGTACGTTCGCATGAACAGTCACATATCGATCGAGCCACGCAGCGGCTTCCGTCGAGAGCGCCGCGCGAGCCGTACCACCACCATCCGGCGCGGAGGGCGACGCGGCATCCTGCGCCAAGCTCTTTCGCGTACGCACGCGCTCGTAGCGGACATCCTCATTGCTCGGATCGTCCAGCCAGGACATGCCGCGCCGCGTGAGATAGGCGCGAATATCCGCCCGCCGGCAGGCGAGAAACGGTCTGACGATCCACAGGCGCCGGTCGAAGAGGATGGCATCGGCAATGCCGGTGCCGGCGCCGCCCCCACCTTCGCTCAAACGTGCAGCGCGCATCGCCAACGTCTCGCGCTGGTCATCAAAGGTATGAGCGGTGACGACAGCGCTGGCAGAGACCTCTGCCGCGATATCGGCAAGCAGCCCATAACGCGCCTCGCGGGCGGCCGCCATGATGCCGTTTTTCGGCTTCTCACCCTGCCAGCGACGAACGATATGGGGCACGCCAAGCGATGCGCAGACGGCGGCGACAAGGCGCGCTTCATCGGCAGACTCTGCCCGCAAGCCATGATCGATGGTGGCGGCGGAAAGGGTGACGTTTGTATTCGGGAAGAGTTTCAGCTGTTCGGCAAGAGCGGCCAGGAGGCCGGTGGAATCGCTGCCGCCGGAAATGGCGACCAGAATATGGGCGGGCTTGAAAAGGGAATGAATAAAATCGGCCGCTGCAACCTCTGGCATTTGGGCTGTGGCAGCGCCAGTCACAGCGTCATTGGACATCGGAATCAGCAGGCAAGGCGCTTTTGTTCACTGGCCACCTTGTTGGAAACGGCCTTCGAAGCCTTCGGATAACGCTTGGTCACTTCGCGCAGCGTCGCGCAGGCGGTGTCCTTGTTGTCGAGGGCAGCGAGCGACATGCCGAGTTTCAAAAGCATTTCGGGCGCCTTTTCGGAGGTGCCGTATTTCTGATGTGCGTTCAGGAAAGTCTTGGCAGCATCATTGTATTTGCCCTGCGAATAAAGCGCTTCACCAAGCCAGAAGTTGGCATCGGCCGCCCGGGCGCTATTCGGATAGCTGTCGATATATTGGCGAAACTCCTGTTCGGCGACACCGTAGTCGCCGGACAGGACGTGGCCGTAAGCCGCTTTATATTGATCGCCTTCGCTGCCAAGCGAGGCGGTCTGCGTTGAAGAGCCTGCGGCGGGCGCAGCTCCCGAACCATTGTTGGCGCGCGTCGCGGTTGCGCCCACCTGTTTGCCGCTCTGATCGAGCTGGATCGAGCCGAGCTGGGTCGGCGGCTTGCCGGGGCCACCGCTCTGTTGCGCGGTATCCGGTGTATCGCTGCCTTGCGAATCGCTGATGACGCCGGCGATGTCGTCCTGTTGTTGGCCGCCACCTGCGCCCTGGGCCGGGACGTCGGCTTCGCTCTTCTTCATCGAACCGCCGCCGATCGTCGTCGTGCCGCCACCGCCGGTGCTGCCCGTACCGCTGCCGCCGCGTTTTTCCAGCTGCTGGAAGCGGAATTCATTGTCCTCCTGCGTCTTGCGCATCTGCTCCTGCATCTGCAACAACTGGTAGCTCATCTCTTCGACGCGGCCGTTCAACTGGCGCATCTGGTCTTCAAGCTGCTGCAAACGGACTTCGGCATCGCTGCTTTGAACGTTGACGACAGGTGCTTGTTCGAACTGTCCCTGACTCTGGGGAACCGTATTGTTCGGAACGGCCTGTTCCGGAGCGCTGCGACCACCCAGATGAAGTCCGAAAAGCGATAAGGCAGAGGCGTCACGCTCACTACCGGCGACGGCGGCGAGACAAAGCAAGCTCGCCACGACAAGTTTTCTCATATGGATCATCCTGTCCCATTGATTCTTCGCGCACTTGGGCACGAACAGGAGATTTTTACAATTGATCTCAAAAAGCAACGGAGTTCGGCCAAAGTGTGGTCAAAAAAGTAAAGGCGGCCACAAGGGCCGCCTTTCTGCATTTTGACCGGAATTCCTGCTTATCAGGAACCTGCGCCGTTGAGCACGGTGACGGCGCGACGGTTCTGCGACCAGCAGGAAATATCGTCGCAAGTGGCGACCGGGCGTTCCTTGCCATAGGAAATCGTCTTCATGCGCTGAGCCGGAACGCCACGCGAAGCGAGGTAGTCCTTGGCGGCGGAAGCGCGACGAGCACCGAGAGCCAGGTTGTATTCGCGCGTACCGCGTTCGTCGGCATGACCCTCGACGGTGATCGAATAATTCGGATAACGAGCAAGCCACTGAGCCTGACGATCGAGCGTCTGGGAGGCATCGGCGCGGATCGACGAGCTATCGGTATCGAAGAAGATGCGGTCGCCAACGTTAACCGTGAAATCCTGCGGCGAGCCCGGAGCGGCATTGCCGGCACCATTGAGGCCAAGGCCATTGGCATCGTTCGGCAAGCCCTTTTTGGAGGCGCAGCCGGCAAGCGAAAGGCCGACGAAAAGCGCGATCATGATCGGGTTGCGAGCGAGGTTTTGCATGTGGCCAACGGCCGGGGTTGCGATGCGGCTCATTGCCGGTCTCTCCTTAAAGTCTCTATCAGGGTTGCCAGACTGTAACCGGGTTCGGTTAATCCGATTCCAATAAATATGGTTAATGATGTCCTAAAATTGTCCCAAACTGGCTCAGTCACAGGACTTTGGGGCGATAAAGTGACGCGCCCCGCACTACTCGAGGAGGGGCGACCAGGCCGGGTCGGAGGCGAAGCCCGGGGTCGGGATCTTCTGCTCGTTATAGCCCGTCAGATCGATCGAAAAGAGCTGCGGACCGCTGGACCCGGCCGGTTCGCGGAAGAACATGATGACGCGGCCATTCGGCGCCCAGGTCGGGCCTTCATTGTGAAAGCCCGACGTCAGCAGGCGTTCGCCCGAACCGTCCGGCTTCATGACGCCGATCGAGAATGTCTGGCCAGCCTGCTTGGTGAAGGCGATGAGATCGCCGCGCGGCGACCAGACCGGCGTGGAGTAGGAACCGTCGCCGAACGAGACGCGGTGCTGGTTGGAACCATCGGCATTCATGACGTAAATCTGCTGCTTGCCGCCGCGGTCGCTTTCGAAGGCGATCTGCGTACCGTCAGGCGAATAGGACGGTGAGGTATCGATAGCCGCCGTCGAGGTCAGGCGGGTCGTGGTGCGCGAACGCAGGTCCATCGTATAGATGTTGGCGTTGCCTTCCTGCTGCAGGCTCATGATGACGCGCTGGCCGTCCGGCGAGAAGCGCGGCGAGAAGGTCATGCCGGGGAAGTTGCCGACCACTTCGCGCTGTCCGGTTTCCAGCTGCAACAGGTAGACGCGCGGCTGCTGGTTGGCGAAAGACATGTAGGTGACTTCCTGCCGGTTCGGCGAGAAGCGCGGTGTCAGCACGAGGTCGCTGCCGTCCGTAAGCATGCGGACGTTGAAGCCGTCTTGGTCCATGATGCCGAGCTGCGTCTTGCGGGCTGTCTTAGGGCCGCTTTCGGCGACGAAGACGACACGGGTGTCGAAATAGCCCTTCTCGCCGGTGATCTTCTCATAGATCGCGTCGGCGATGATGTGGGCAACGCGCCGCCAGTTGTCCGGCTGCGCATAGAACTGCTGGCCGATCATCTGGCTGTTGCCATAGGTGTCCCACAGGCGGAACTCGGCGCGAAGGCGGCCACCCTCCTGTGTCACCCGGCCGGTCACGAGCGCCTGTGCGTTGATCGCCGTCCAGTCCTGAAAGCGCGGCGTGGCATCCGGATTGCTGATCTTCTCGATGAAGGCCTGCTTGTTGACCGGAGCGAACAGACCGGACCGTTGCAGGTCGGCAGCAATGACGCCCGAAATCTGCGCGCCCACGCCATCGTTCGACAGAAGATCGGTGATGGCGATCGGCATGGGCTGGACGTTGCCCTTGTTGATGTTGAGTTCGACTACGGCGTAGGCGGGCGTGATAAAGGCCGCCATCATGCCCGTCAGCACCAACAGGAGGCGAATGAGGGATGTTCTGATCATATGTGCCAAGCCTTTCAGCATTAAAGCCCTAGGTCGCCGGCTTCGAAGTGCATCGTCACTTCTTTCCAGTCGGCATATTTATCGAGTGGCAGGTTCTTGAAGGGAGCCGCATTGACAACCGCGCGGTAAGCGCTGTTTGCAAGTGCGGTGCGGGTCGCCACGGGTCCGCCGGACGCTGTCACATCTGGCTGTCCGAGGATCCGACCGGATTGGTCGAGCTTCAGCCTCACCCGAACGTGCACCTGGTCCGCGCCGTCCAGTCCGGGAACGACAAGCCATTTGCTGGCAACCTGATCGCGTATTTCGGTAAAGGCGGCGTCGTGCTTGTGATCTGGGTGTTTCGCAGGCGGTTCCGCAGCAAAAGCGGGTCCAGCTAAAGCGGTTGCAAAAGCGACGGCCGCCAGCCGACAGCGACTAGATGTAAGCATGTGCGCCATTCCTCGCATCACAGCCCCAAGTCGCTCGCATCGAAGTTCAGCACTAGTTCGTTCCAACCATCGGCGCCGCCATATTTATCCGGCGGCAACAGTTTCCCGGCGTCCACTTCCTTCTGGAAATCGGCCTGGCTTCGCAGTACGGCACGCTCCGCCGCGCCCCTCAGGGCTTCCTGTGTCGGAGCCGGGCCGCCGCTGGCGACCGCTTCCGGTTCACCGATGATCTGGCCTGACTTGTCGAGGCGAATATGAACTTTGATCTTCACATCGCCCGCTCCCTCCAGGCCAGGAAGGACATTCCAGTTCTTGGCAATCAGATCGCGCAGACCGTCTTTTTGGCTCTGACTAAGCTTGCCGCCGCCGAGCGACTTGCTGCCTCCAAGCGACGCGACCTGTGTCTGCGCACCGGCGGATGCCGACTGGTTGGAGCGCTTGGCGCCGCCGGCCGAGGAGGTTCTGTTCAACATCGCAGCGATATCACCCTCGTTGAAATCGCCGTCATTGTTGGAACCTTTCGCGGTCTTGCGATTCTTATCGCTGTCGCCCTGCCCGTTGTCGGACGATGTGGTCTTGCTCGTGCTCTGCGTCGTGGTCTTGTCCGTGGCCTTGGTCGTCGGCTTTGCGTCTGCCACCTGTTGAGGCTTCGTAACGGGCTTCTGCTCCGGTTTCGGGTCAGGCTTCGTCTCCGCAGTCTTCGGCGGCTGCACTGGCTGCGGCTTCACGTCGGGAACGGGAACTTTGTCCGCCGGTGGCTGTGCAGCCTGCTCGGTCGGGTTTTCGGCTACGGGCTGCGGATCAGCTTTTTGCGGAGTGGGAGTGGGAGTGGGTGTCGGCGTGGGCGTTGGGGTCGGCGTGACCTCGCTCTTCTGCGGGGTCGGCTCCGTCTTCTGCGGGGTCGGCGTAGGAGTCGGTGTGGGCGTCACATCCGGCTTCTGCTGCGGAACGGCAGCCACTTCCTTCGGCGCGGCCTCCGTATCCTGCTGCTCGATCGTTTTGACGTCATTTGGCCGCGGATCGTTCTGCGGCACGGGAACAGCGGACTTCTTCGGCGCAGCCGTAGCGTTCTCATCTTGCGGCCGCTGAGTCGGAACCGCAGGGTTCTTCAGATCGACATCGTTGTCGCCGACATTCTGTGCATTCGCGACCTGCGTCTGCTTCGTCGTCTGCTTGTGCGCGGCGTGATCGGTCACCGGCGCATTCTTTTCGCCCTGCTGAAGTTGCTCAGCAGGGACGATATCCACATCCATGGCGGTGCTTTCCGGCGTCTCCAGCGGCGCAGGCGCACTCAGCGTCAACATGGCACCGATCAGCACCAAGATGTGAATGACCGCAGATGTGGCGATGCTACGCTTCATGTCGATCCGTCAGTGGTCCGTTATCTGCTGCGTCACCAGGCCGATATTCTTGTAGCCGGCCTCCTGGATGCGCGACATGACGTCGGCGATGACGCCATAGGGCGCTTTTCCGTCGCCGCGCACGAAAATGCGTTCATTGTAGCCGGTGGTAGCGATCGCCTGCAGCTTGGCAGCAATGTCAGCCGCTTCGATCTGCGTTTCCTGCAGGAAGACCTGGCCGTCCTGCTTGATGGAAATGGTGATCGGCTGAGTCTGAGCATTGAGTGCGCCAGCCTGCGTTTGCGGCAGGTCAATCGGCACGCCCGAGGTCATCATTGGTGCGGCCACCATGAAGATGATCAGCAGCACGAGCATGACGTCGACCAACGGCGTCACGTTGATTTCGGAGATCGGGCCGCCCCGGCCTCCGCCACGACGACTGCCCCGGCGGCCACCGCCGCCACCTTTGCCTCCAACAGACATTGCCATGTGACTTACTCCGGTTCCGTCTGCGGTTTACTGCGCTGCCTGGCGCGGCTGCAGCTTCTCATCGATCTGGCGCGACAGGATGGCGGAGAATTCATCCGCGAAACCTTCCATGCGCGCCGACAGCTTGCCGGCATCGGCCGAGAACTTGTTGTAGGCAATAACCGCCGGGATAGCGGCAACGAGGCCGATGGCGGTCGCGAGCAAGGCTTCGGCGATACCCGGGGCGACGACCGCGAGGTTGGTCGACTTCGAACCGGCAATGGCCTGGAACGAGGTCATGATACCGACGACGGTGCCGAACAGACCGATGAACGGACCGGCCGAGCCGATGGTCGCGAGCGATCCGAGACGGGCGATCAGATGTTCCGATTCACGCGCCAGCGTGACGTCCATGGCACGGTCGATACGCATCTGCAGGCCGATCGGCGAACGTGCGCCGCGCTCGAACGACTTCTTCCATTCGCGCATCGCGGCGACGAAGATGGCGCTGAGGCCCGTATTGGTACGCTCAGAAAGGGTGCGGTAGAGTTCCTCGAGCGACTGACCCGACCAGAACACCTGTTCGAAATGATCGAACTGCCGGCGTGCCCGGGCGTAGCTCAGATACTTGTCGATGACGATCGCCCAGGTCCATACGGATGCCGCGAGCAGTCCGAGCATGACGAGCTTGACCACCAAGCCTGCCTGCATAAAAAGCGACCAGAGGGTGATGTCCGGTGTGGTGGCCGCTGCCAATGCTACTTGTTCCATTGATCCAAAATCCCCGAATCCAAACGCCCGGCGCTAGACCGGGCGGCTAAAAGTGATCTCACAAGAAATATTTGGCAGCCGCCGCTGAACGCCCTGGTCAAGCCTTCCAAGCTTACAATTGCCTTCTTGCCGTCAAATTTGGTCAAAGGAAGGCGTGCACCGCACAAACTCCGACATAACGAGTAAGACACTATTATGGTTAAAAGAATGTTAGCGCCGGAGCATGAAAGATTTGACAGTGACGAAGGCTATTCTGTCTCCTGGAAAGAACTGGCCGGACGAGACCGGCGGCGGGCACAAAACAAATCTTGCGCGCGGAAATTCCTTCCCATAGAACTCAAGTTTTAGCAAGGGGACTTTTGGAGGCCGCCGCATCGCCGCGTGCGGCCTTCTCAGCCTCACGGGAAGTCTCTAATGTGACACTAGACCGCAGCCTCGGATGCCACCAGCATCTGCGCGGCCAACTTCTCCGGCAATCGCCGCGGTCTTCCCTTGCCGTTGATCACGGCGATGATGACCTTGGCTGCGATCAGCAGCGTGTCGTCGCGCCGGATTTCCTGGGAAAGCACCATCTTCGCGCCGCCGGCCTTCTCGGTCGTCGTGCGAATCACCAGCAGGTCGTCCATCCGCGCCGGTCCCTTGAAGTCGATTTCCATACGGTGAACGACGAAAACCAGCCCCTCCTCGTCGGCATTCAAGAGTTCGCGCTGTTCCACGCCGAGACAGCGCAGATAATCCGTACGGCCGCGTTCGAGGAAGTGGAGGTAGCGCGCATGATAGACGAGGCCGGAAAAATCCGTATCCTCGTAGTAGACTCGCTGCACCAGCCGGTGGCCACCGGCTTCCAGTTCCCCGGCAATCAGAAAGGGGCTGTTCATCGTCGCCGCATCTCCAAAAAATCTGGGGACCCTCTTTGGCCGAAGTTCCGCCATCAAGCAAGCTTTGAACAATTGTCATAAATACTGACTATCCGGAATGGTGCCGGACAGCGATCGACGCAGAAGGAAGTGATCTCATGAAAATAGCGGTAATGGGCGGCGACGGTTTCATTGGTTGGCCTACCTCGCTGCATCTCTCCGATGCCGGTCATGAGGTCCATATTCTCGACAATCTCTCCCGCCGCTGGATCGACACCGAACTCGGTGTGCAATCGCTGACGCCGATGGATTCGATCCAGGAGCGCACCCGCATCTGGCATGCCGAAACCGGTCGCCGCATCCACTTCAACCTCATCGATCTCGCAAAAGACTATGAGCTTTTGAAGAAGTGGCTCGCCGAGCATCGCCCGGACGCGATCGTGCACTTTGCGGAGCAGCGCGCCGCACCCTATTCGATGAAGAGCGACCGTCACAAGAATTACACCGTCAACAACAACGTCAGCGCCACGCATAATCTCCTGAATGCGTTGGTCGAGCTCAATCTCGACGCCCATCTCGTCCATCTCGGGACCATGGGGGTCTATGGCTATTCGACCGTCGGCGCCGCCATTCCGGAAGGCTACCTGCCTGTCGGCATCGAGACCGCCGATGGTCATACGGTCAACCAGGATATTCTCTATCCGGCCAATCCGGGCTCGATCTACCATATGACTAAATGCCTGGATCAGCTTCTCTTCCAGTTCTATGCCAAGAACGACGGCCTGAGGATCACCGACCTGCATCAGGGCATCGTCTGGGGCACACATACCGAACAGACGCGCCGCCACGAACAGATCATCAACCGTTTCGACTATGATGGCGACTACGGCACGGTGCTCAACCGCTTCCTCATCCAGGCGGCGATCGGTTATCCCTTGACCGTACACGGCACCGGCGGCCAGACCCGCGCCTTCATCCATATTCAGGATTCCGTGCGCTGCATCGAGCTGGCGCTGAAGAACCCGCCACCGCGCAATGCCCGCGTCGAGATTTTCAACCAGATGACGGAGACTCATCGTATCCGCGATCTCGCCGAGATGATCGCGAAGATGAGCGGCGCGGAGGTTATTCGTTTGCCCAACCCGCGCAAGGAAGCCCCGGAAAACGATCTGATCGTCAAGAACGACAAATTCCTCAATCTCGGTCTGGCGCCGATCACTCTCCAGGCAGGTCTTCTGGGCGAAATCGTCGATGTCGCCAAGAAATATGCCTACCGGGTCGATCGTTCGCGCGTCCCGGCGATTTCCGCCTGGACCAAGGATCTCGCGGCGACGGTCAACCACGATCCCGAAGGCAAGCGATTGAAGTCCGTCTCATGATGTTCGGAAGCGAAATGCTGCAGGGGGTGCGACCACGCTCGAGCCCGCAGGCGCGGCAAGCCTTTGTCACCCTCGTCACCAACGCCGACTACGCGATGGGCGCAGTGGCGTTGGCACGCTCGATTTCGCACACCGGCACCAGAGCGGATATCGTCGTGCTGCATACGGCCGGCGTTGACGAAAGCGATATTGCGCCATTGGAAGCACTCGGCTGCCGGCTGGTGGAGGTGGAACATCTGCCGCTTTCCGATGAATTCAACGAGCGTCACGCGCGCGGCAATCTCCATGCCAACGCTCCCTTCACCAAAGGCCGCAAGCCGTCCTTCCACTCGCCGCTTGATAATTTCTGTAAGCTCAGGCTTTGGCAACTTATCGACTACGACACCTGTGTCTTCATCGATGCGGATGCGCTGATGCTGAAGAACGTCGACAAGCTCTTCGACTATCCGGAATTTTCCGCCGCACCCAATGTCTATGAAAGTCTGGCGGATTTTCATCGGATGAATTCCGGCGTCTTCGTCGCCAAGCCATCACTTGCGACCTTCAAGGACATGCTGAAGCTGCTCGATCGTCCCGGCGTTTTCTGGCGGCGCACCGACCAGACCTTCCTTGAGACATACTTCCCGGATTGGCACGGCCTGCCGGTCTATATGAATATGCTGCAATATGTATGGTTCACCATGCCCGCGCTTTGGGACTGGAACAGCATTTCGATCCTGCACTACCAATATGAGAAGCCTTGGGAAAAGAATCATCCCAAGTCCGACGAACTGAAACCGCTGATCGATCTCTGGCACCATTTCCACGCTGGGCGCGACGTGCCCGACATCGCCGCGTTCGCCAATCCAAAAGAGGCAGCATGAAAGTTCTCGTATCGGGCGGAACAGGTCTCGTCGGCCGCTATATCGTCGAGGAACTGCTGTCCGCCGGATATCAAGTTGCCGTCGGCTGTCGCAATGCACCGCAACCCGACCTTTTCTCACAACCTGTCGCCTTTGTCCCACTGCGCCTCGATGCTTCCGAAGACCTGAGCAACGCGTTCGACGACGCCTATTTCTTCGTGCACGCGGCTTTTGCGCATGTGCCCGGTAAATATCGCGGCGGCGAAGGCGATGATCCCGCGAGCTTTCGTCGGTTCAACCTGGATGGCACAGTGAGACTGTTCGAGACGGCAAAACGTGCCGGCATCCGCCGCTGCGTCTTTCTCTCGTCGCGCGCCGTCTATGGCGACCGGCTGGCCGGTGAGACGGTGACGGAGGACACCATGCCGACGCCGAATACGCTCTATGGCGAGGTGAAGCGCGATGCCGAGCACGCCCTCTTCTCCCTTTCCGCTCCCGGTTTCGCGACGGCAAGCCTCAGAGCAACGGGCGTCTACGGCGACCTCTGTCCGAACAAATGGGATGATCTTTTCGCGGATTACCTTGCCGGAAAGCCGATTCTCTCCCGTGCCGGAACCGAAGTCCACGGCCGCGACGTCGGGCGCGCCGTCCGCCTGCTGTTGGAGACTGAGACTAGCCGTATCAGCGGCGGGGCGTTCAACCTCTCCGACATCGTGACCGACACGCATGAGATCCTTGAGCACCTGCAGCGGGCAACCGGCTGCCCGCATCCCCTGCCCTCGCCTGCCCCGCAGGGCATTGTCAGCGCGATGGATACCTCGAAAATCCGTGCGCTCGGCTGGCACGGCGGCGGCGCCGCGCTGTTGGAAGAGACCATCGCGAGATTGGCGGAAACGATGCCGCTGCGCCCCACAATCTTCAGCGCATCAGCATTGTCTCGTCCCAGCTAAGCGCGCCCAATTCCTCGCCTCGGAACCTAGCATCGTCGGCAACGATGAATTCGTCCAGTTGCGGCGGCGCAACGCTGCTGCCGGAGAGCATGGCATGCACCTGCCCCCGATGATGGGTCTGGTGCTGAAAAAGATGGCTCAGCACATCCTCAGCCCGCTCCCTCTGGATGCGGTTGCCGCGGTGAAGATCAATCACCCGCACCAGCGCCTCGGGATTCAGATTTTCACATAGAACTACGAGCCGTCGATCGACTTTGTCCTGTTCCGCCGACAGCGCATCCAGCGTGTCGAATGGCTCTTCGATGTCGAAAGCTCTGAAACCGAGCGTACCGCCTTCTAGCGCGTCGACGTAAAACCAGTCGACGGTCAGGATATGATTGAGCGTCGACTTGATCGACGGAAAGAAACTCACCCGCAATGCCTCGAACTCACCGGGTCGAAGCGCAGCGCAGGCCCGATGCAATCGGGTATTCGCCAAGGCATTGTTGTAAGCAAGCTTGCGGAACACGCGGATCGGATCGAAAGCGGACATATCGCATTCCCCCTCCTCTAGGCTTCGTCGAGATCGCCATCCCGCCAAACCAGATGGCGCGCTATCAGCGGCAGGGTCTCGATCTCGTCGGCGATGAAATAGGGCGGAATATCGAGCGCGACCAGCGCTTCACGCGTGGCCCGCACCCATTTGAATTCGAGATGATCGTCGCCGTCCTTGAGGCGATGAACGATCTCATCGGATCTGAACGGGAAACTCTGCGGGATATCCATCAGATAATAGAGCCCCAGCTCGTGCCAATCACGCCGTTCGTAATGAAAGAAATTCTCGACCATCCAGAGCAGTCGGCCCACGACTACCTCGACGCCTAGTTCCTCGATCATCTCTCGCCGCAACGTCTCGTCCGACGTCTCGCCGATTTCTGCCCGGCCGCCCGGAAAGGTCCAGAACGGTTCATGCACAGCGCGATGGACGAGCACGTGCCCCTCGCGAAAGCCGAGGCCCGCGACACGCATCTGATAGCGCGAGTGCCCGGCATTCACCCTGATGATCCTACGTTTCGGCATCGCCTTACCCCAGATCGATCACAACGATTTCCGGCGGGACACCGACACGAACGGGCGCGACCGAACAGCCCAGGCCACCGGAGACGATGATATGACGGTCTTCTTCGACGATATGACCATACACATAGCGATCGCCGTAGCGCGAGGGCAGATAGGGCGACCAGCCGAGAATCCTGATCTGCCCGCCATGCGTATGACCGGACAAGGTAAGAGACACACGCGACGGCACGGTCGGAAAGATATCGGGCTCATGGGCAAGTAGGATGACCGGCGCCTCGTCATTCACCTGTGCCAGCGTGCCCTCGAGATCGTCCAGCCCCTTCGCGAACTGACGTTTCCAGCGGATGCTCCTGCGCAGAGCAAGCTGATCCTCCACGCCCGCTAGCCAAAAGCCGTGTCCATCCTTTTCCAAGCGAGCCGAGCGATTGGAATAAACCGGAATTCCGACATCGGCCAACGCCTTATGGCTGAATGTCGGGCCGCGGCCGCTCTTTTGCGCAGCCGCATCGTGCCACCAATCGTGATTACCGATGATCGCGTGAACACCGAGCGGCGCCTTCAGGGCAGCGAGCTCCGCCGCCCACACCCGATGATCGACACGACCGGTCACGAAATCCGTTCCCGACGTGTAGTCGCCCAAGAGAACAATGATATCGCCGCCAAGATCGTTGGCACGGGTGCAAATGGACGCAATGCGATCGGCCGTCATCCACGGCCTGCACGCATGAAAATCGGCAAGCGCGACGATCCTCAGTTTCAGCCCCGGCGTCCAGCCCGGCGGCCCCAACTGGTAACGGGCTATATTCAACCGCACGACCGGCTCGTACCCGAAGGCATAGCCGCCGAGCATCGTCAATCCCGCAATGCTGCTGCCGAAAAGCTTCAGGAAACCGCGACGGCCGATCACTCATCTTCCTCCTGGAACAGCCTGAACTGCGCTGCCTCCAGGTCCTTCGGCGGCTGCATCCCAAGATGCCTCCAGGCAATTGCCGTCAGCACGCGGCCGCGCGGCGTGCGCTGGATGAAACCCTGCTGGATCATGTAGGGCTCGATGATATCCTCGATCGCGTCGCGCGGTTCGGAGAGACCCGCAGCGATGGTTTCGATGCCGACCGGACCACCGCCGAAATTGACGGCAATCATGTTGAGATAGCGTTTATCGAGCTGATCGAACCCGACATTGTCGACCAGCAGCCGCGTCAATGCTTCGTCGGCTATTTCGCGGGTTACGGCCTCAGCCTTTGCGACCTCCGCAAAATCACGCACCCGGCGCAATAGGCGGCCGGCTATGCGCGGCGTGCCGCGGGCGCGCCTGGCAATCTCGCGCGCCCCTTCTTCGGTTATACCGAGCCCCATCAACCGCGCACCGCGCCGTACGATCAGCTCCAACTCCTCGACGGTATAGAAGCTCAAGCGGACCGGAATGCCGAAACGGTCGCGCAGCGGCGTGGTCAGCAGGCCGAGACGGGTGGTGGCTGCAACCAGTGTGAATTTGGCGAGGTCGATTTTCACCGAGCGCGCCGCCGGACCCTCGCCGATAATCAAATCAAGCTGGAAATCCTCCATGGCCGGATAGAGGATTTCTTCCACGGCCGGATTGAGGCGATGGATTTCATCGATGAAGAGCACATCGCGCTCTTCGAGATTGGTCAGAAGTGCGGCGAGATCGCCGGCCTTGGCAATGACCGGGCCGGAGGTCGAACGGAAATTGACGCCGAGTTCCTTCGCCATGATCTGTGCCAGCGTCGTCTTGCCAAGACCGGGCGGCCCAACGAACAGCACATGGTCCAGCGCCTCCCCTCGTCCTTTCGCCGCTTCGATGAACACCTTGAGATTGGCGCGTGCCTCCGCCTGGCCGGTGAACTCGTCCAGGGACTGCGGCCGCAGCGTCACGTCCAGGTCTTCGCCCCGCTTTTCCGGCGATATCAGGCGTGCGGCTTCACTCATGTCAGAAGTTCCATTCCCGGTATGCGTTTCGCGGCTTTGGTATTGAGGGCCATGGCGGTGGCACCAAGGTTTCCCCCTCTGAGATCTTCGTTCCCTGGCGGAGCCTCATGAGTCGATCTCCTTACTTTGAGACAATAGTGAGGAATAGGAAAAGGTGCAAAGGATCAAAGGATCACCGCGCCAGTTCCTTAAGGCCGAGCCGGATCAGCTTGGCGCTATCCGCCCCATCTCCGGCCGCTTTCATCGCAGCCGCAACTGCATTCGCAGCCTGGTCGCGGGAATAGCCGAGGTTGGTGAGCGCAGAGACGGCATCGGCGACGGGGGCCGAGGCGATACCCTCGCCCAATTCCTGCTTGAGGCCGATATTGATCGCCTCGCCGGCAAAGGCCGGCGCCTTGTTCTTCAGTTCCGTGACGATGCGCATCGCAACCTTCGGCCCGACGCCTGGCGCCCGCGACACGGCACTACGGTCCTGCAGCGCTATGGCATTGGCAAGCTCCGCCGGCGTCAGCGTCGACAACAGCGCGAGCGCCACCTTCGCGCCGACGCCCTGCACGGTCTGCAGAAGGTTGAACCACTCCCGCTCCAGCGCCGCCGTGAAGCCGAAAAGGCGGATCTGGTCCTCGCGGACATAAGTCTCGATGAAGAGAACACAGGCTTCGCCGACTGAGCCGAGCTTCGACAGCGTGCGCGCCGAGCAATAGGCGACGTAGCAGACACCGTGCACATCCACGAGCGCATAGTCCTCGCCGATCTCTTCGATTGTGCCTTTCAACTTGCCGATCATGAATGATGTCCGTCAGGGATGGGTTTCGGGGGAGATGAGGTCAAGTGAAGGAAAATAGGAGCGGTAGCGAGAGGCATCCCGCGTCAGCAATCTGTGTCTTCGCCACTCGGCATGGGCACCGATAAGGAAATCCGGAAGCGTTCTCTCCCGCTGACCACCGGCAAGCCGATAAAGGCGATGGGCCTTGCCGGCTCGAAAAGCGGCCTCGTAGGGCATATGCTCCCGCTTGACATTCAGCCACGACAACGCTGCAACCATGTCTTCCTCGGTCAGCACAGAAGCAGCCAACTCCGACCACACAACGGGGTTCATAACCAGTTCCCCCTCGCCTGCGCATTGTTTCAGAGACTGAAGAGACCACCGCCGATGTACAGTTGCTGGACCGAGGACATCGATGAAAATATTGGTATCAACGAGGGTCGATATCGTCACGCGGACCCCTCAACCACTCCATATATTCGTCGGTGGTCATGCCACCAAGATCAAGCGTTCCCTTTACGCGCTCCGCCCAATCGTCGAAATCACGAATCGGACCGCGCGCACCTCTGTCCACTCTGACCAACAGTGCCCCATTTCCGGAAGCAACGAAATCCACTTCCGAACCCGGCCCGATGCCCAGTCTGTCTCGAATTTCCTTGGGGATGGTCACCTGGCCTTTTTCCGTCACGCGCATAGTAATACCTCTTCAGTAATACTTAGCGACCAAACCGGAACAGGTCAAGAACAAACTACCCTGCCAGAGCCGCCTGCCGCAGCCGGCTGGCGCCGCGATTATGGGCATGGCAGATGGCGATAGCGAGCGCATCGGCGGCGTCGTTGCCTTTAAACTCGACCTTCGGCATCAGGATCTTCAGCATCATGTGGATCTGCTGCTTCTCGCCATGGCCGACGCCGATGACGGCTTTCTTGACGGCATTCGGCGCATATTCGGCAACCTGCAGCCCGGCACGCGCTGGCACCAGCATGGCGATGCCGCGCGCCTGCCCGAGCTTCAGCGTCGCCACCGCATCCTTGTTGACGAAGGTCTGTTCGACCGCTGCCTCGTCCGGCTGGTAGCTGTGGACGATATCGGCGAGCCCGTCGTGAAGCTGGCAGAGCCGCGAAGCGAGATCCATCTCGCCATCCGATGTCACCGTTCCCGAGGCGACGAAGCGTAGGGAATTGCCTGATGTCTCGATGATGCCCCAGCCGGTGCGACGCAGGCCCGGATCGATGCCGATGATGCGAATCGTGTTTTGCATGGGTCAACCTATCTTTCGAGCGGCAGATGTGCCAGCAAAATGTGAACAAAACAAAAACAAGTCCCAACCCAACGCCCTTTCAGCGGCTTGGAAATCACGGCAACGAAATTGTCGAGGCGGGTTTGGAATAGAGCATCCGCACTCCTACATGGGGAGGATTGTTCCTCCCTTTCACCACGCAGGTCTCTTGCCATGGTCCCCTTTTCCATTCTCGATCTTTCGCCCGTTGCCGAAGGCAGCACTGTCAGCCAATCCTTTGAAGGCTCGAAGCGCATGGCGCAGAAGGCGGAGGCGCTTGGCTACACCAGGTTCTGGCTGGCGGAGCATCATGGCATGCCTGGTGTCGCCAGTGCCGCGACGGCGGTCGTGATCGGCCATGTCGGGGCAGCGACCTCACGTATCCGCATCGGCTCGGGCGGCGTCATGCTGCCGAACCATTCGCCATTGGTGATCGCCGAGCAGTTCGGCACGCTCGAAGCCCTGTTTCCCGGCCGCGTCGATCTCGGCCTCGGCCGCGCACCGGGTACGGACATGCGCACCGCGCAGGCGTTGCGTCGCAACCTTGATGCCGGCGCCCAGAGCTTCCCAAATGATATTGTCGAGCTGCAGCATCTGTTCAGCCCAGCGGACGAGAACCAATCGATCCTTGCCGTCCCCGGCAACGGCGCCAAGGTGCCGATCTGGTTGCTCGGTTCAAGCCTCTACAGCGCCCATCTCGCCGCCATGCTCGGCCTGCCCTATGCCTTCGCGTCGCATTTCGCTCCGGAAGCTTTGCTTGACGCCGTCGCCATCTATCGCGATCGCTTCACGCCGTCGGCAACGCTCGAAAAGCCCTATGTCATGGTCGGCGTCATGGGCTCGGCGGCAGATACCGACGAAGAGGCGCAATATCACTTCACCTCTGCGCAACAGCAATTCGTCAATCTGCGCCGCAATGTCCGCGGTCCCTTCCCGCGCCCGCGCAGGGACATGGACGATTTCTGGACGCCGATGGAAAAACTGAACGTCGAGCACACACTGCGCTACGCCGTCGTCGGCTCACCCGCGACCGCAGAGGCCAAGCTCTCGCAGTTCACTAGGGACACGGAAGCGGACGAAGTGATCATTTCGATGCCAATCCACGACATCGAGGCGCGGCTGAGGTCGGTGGAGCTATTCGCACAATTGCCGTCCTTCAAGAAGGCGGCCTAATGACAGAAAACCCCATTCTCCCTTCGGCAAGCCTTGGGAGAATGGGGCCTATTTCAGGGGAAAAAATCACGCCGAAAGCTTGGCCATGACCTCTTCCGAAACTTCAAAGTTTGAATAGACGTTCTGCACGTCGTCATCGTCTTCCAGGCTATCGATGAGCTTCATCAGCGATTGCGCCTTTTCTTCATCGACCGGCACATTGTTCTGGGCACGCCAGATCGCCTTGACGGTTTCGGCTTCGCCAAGCGTTGCTTCCAGCGCCTTGGCGACTTCATTCATCGCTTCGAAGCCGCAGATGATGGTGTGGCCTTCTTCGTCGCTCTCGACATCGTCGGCGCCGGCTTCGATTGCGGCTTCCATCACCTTGTCGGCATCGCCAACCTCAGGCTTGTAGGTGATTTCGCCGACATGGTCGAAGGAGAAGGAGACGGAGCCGGTTTCGCCGAGTGCGCCGCCGGCCTTGGTGAAGATCGAACGGACATTCGAGGCGGTACGGTTGCGGTTGTCGGTCAGCGCCTCGACGATGATCGCCGTGCCGCCTGGGCCGTAGCCCTCGTAACGCACTTCGTCGTAGTTTTCCCCGTCATTGCCGGCCGCCTTCTTGATGGCACGGTCAATGTTGTCCTTCGGCATCGACTGCGCCTTGGCGTTCTGGATCGCCAGACGCAGGCGGGAGTTCATGGTCGGATCGGGCAGACCCGCCTTGGCGGCGACGGTGATTTCACGCGCCAGCTTGGAGAACATTTTCGAACGCACCGAGTCCTGACGACCCTTGCGATGCATGATGTTTTTAAACTGTGAATGGCCAGCCATGGCACCCCTGTTCACGTCTTTTGTTGGGAATGGGCCGCCTTATAAGAGCGAAGCGGCTTTCATTCAAGCAAAAAGCCCGTAAAGACGCCGGGACGAGACGCCCGGCGGTGCCCCCTCAAGAGGTATGCCCGGGCGGAGGGAGAGAGCCGCCCGGGCATCGTACTGATCGGCTCAAAGCCCCTTCAGCACGTAAATCAACGGCTTCCGCGGCAGGGTTTTCAGCGAAACCGTGGTGCTTGCGGTTGGCGCGTAGGCGATGTCGAAATCCGGGCCGAACATCGCCAGGAATTGTTGTATCGGCGGCCCCCAGCGGTGCATCGGCAGGATGAGCGACGAGCGCAGCCGCTTCACCACCCGGCTCATGCTGTCCGCGCCCATGGTCAGGCCACCGTCGACCGGCACCATGACGACATCGAGCCGGCCGATCTCAGCATATTGCTTGTCGTTGAGTTCGAAATGCAGATGACCAAGGTGGCCAATACAGAGGCCTGCGACCTCGAAGATGAAGATCGAATTGCCGTTCGCTTCGATGCCTCCCGACCAGGAGCGGATATCGGTCACCACATTGCGGATCAGCGTATCGCCGACGGTCATATTGATCTTTGCCGGTTCGCCAGGCGTATCGCTCCAGCCATGCAACACATATTTGATCGCCGGGTCCGGGGTCAGCGTATAATGGCTCGGATGCGCCTTGTTCATCGTAACGACGGTCGGCGTATAAGGCGGTGCAAAGGCGCCGCTGAAATCGGTCGCGATCGAAACACCGCCGGGGGTCTCGATGAACAGGGTGGCATGACCGAGGAAGGTGATTTTCACATCGCCGTCGACGGGATCGTTGGCAAGCGTCGGGCCTGGATCGGAAAAGCTGGCGAACGTCGCCTTCGGCAGCGATTGCGCGATCGCCTGACATTGGCTGACTTGTGGGCGGGAAGGCCTCTCCTGGGCGTCTGCGAGACTCCAACCTGCCATGGCCAGCAAGAAGATCACAGCGAAGACGGGAAATCGCAGCATCATGCCATCCCTTCAGCTCCACAGAGGGCTAAAAGATGCGGCATGGCCTGAGGTACGTCCAGCGACAATCCCGATCGGATTGCTCACAATCGCGTCATCGCAGCCCGGTGATTAACGGCTGGGCAATAGTTAGCGCCAGAATTCCGGAATGGTCTCGGCCAGGCGCGGTCCGAGCCTGAGCGGCGCGATCTTTTCAGCAAGTCCGGTCGCATCGGATATCTCGACGCCGACGCCGCAGATGGTAGCCGGGCCGGAAGCCGCCTCGAAACGGCCCTTCGGCATCTTCGAGATGAAACGATTGAGCGGTTCTTCCTTGTCCATGCCGAGCGACGAGTCGTAATCACCACACATGCCGGCATCCGACATGTAGGCGGTGCCGCCGTTCAGGATCTGTGCGTCCGCGGTCGGAACATGCGTGTGAGTTCCGACAACGAAGCTGGCGCGGCCATCGACGAAATGGCCGAAACACTGCTTTTCGCTGGTCGCTTCCGCATGGAAATCGAAGACGATGGCATCCGCTTGCTCCTTCAGCGGGCAGGCATCGAGGATGGCTTCCGCCGACTTGAACGGATCGTCCAGCTCCGGATGCATGAAGACGCGGCCCATGATGTTTGCGACGAGCACACGGGCACCGTTTCGAGCATAATAGATGCTGGAACCGCGACCGGGCGTGCCGGCAGGATAGTTGGCGGGACGCAGAAACTGGTCGTGGCGCTCGCAGAATACCACCGCTTCCTTTTGATCCCAGACATGATTGCCCGTCGTCACCACATCGGCGCCGGCATTGATTGTTTCCAGAAAGATGTCCTCGGTAATGCCGAAGCCGCCGGCGGCGTTCTCGCCATTGACGATGACGAAGTCGAGCTTCAGATCGGAAATGAGGCCCGGCAGGCGATCCCATACCGCAACCCGTCCAGTCTTACCGACCATGTCACCCAGAAAAAGCAGCCGCATTCCCTATCCAATCTCCACGGAAACGAAATTGAGTCCGCTCTCGGTCAAAATCGCGTCAAGACGGACATCATGCGGCTCAGCCGGTACTGATGGCACTTCCTGGCAGTCAAAGGCAATGCCGATCAACCGTGGATTCAACCCTTTTTTGTGCAGCCGGGCGATGGCCCGGTCGTAATGACCGGCGCCGTAGCCGATACGATGGCCAGTGCTGTCGAAAGCCGAAAGCGGCACCAGCATGATCTGTGGGTCCAATACTGCAGCCTCAGGTCCCGGCCCCGCCGTGCCGAAACCGCTGGGGACGAGCGTGGCACCGGGAACGAGTTCGCGAAAAACGATGGTGAGTTTGTCAAGAATGACCGGCACGCAAAGCCGCGCACCACGCTCGCGCAGCCGCACCATCAGCGGCCGTATATCGACTTCGGATCGGATCGGTAAAAAGCCGGACACGATCTCTCCCGGCTGGAGGTCGATCGCATCGCCGGCGTGCGCAAGCATCGCCAGCCCCTTTTCGATACGCTCGTCGGGCGGAATGGCGTCGCGCGCCGCCAGGCGCTCGTTGCGGTATCGGTTTTTCAGTTCTTTGGGGGTCATCAGGCTTTCGCGGATTTCGACAATATCACGAAAACATAATGAGCCGGCGGCCTATTGCAATGCGTGAAAGCGACATGCGGTGATTGTATGTTGGCCGACTGACGTCAACCGTCCCGACGCACCACCGAAATCCGGCCATCTCCATCGATATGGGCGCGAACATTCTCGTAGTTCAGCAGCGTCGAATGACTGGTCTCAACCGGATGGGAATGCGTGGCCGTGATCACCATGACGTCGGCGCCAGCGGCTTCGCCGGCCTTGATGCCGGCCATCACGTCTTCGAAAACCAGGCAATCGGATGGCCGTAGACCGAGACGCTCGGCACCGAGAATGTAGCATTGCGGATCGGGCTTGCCGATCTTGACGTCTTCGGCGGTGACGATGAAGCGTGGGACCGGAACGCCGGCGGCGGCAAGGCGGGCCTGGGCGAGCCGGTACGGCGAGGAGGTGACGATCGCCCAACGCTCCGGCGGCAGCGAGGCCAGGAATTCGATGGCCCCCGGTAGCGGCACCACGCCTTCCACATCGGCGATTTCGGCTTCCGTGATCAACAGCGACTCCGCCACCGGATCGACGCCCGGCAGATTCAGCCGACCGATCGTATCGACACCGCGCGAACCGTGCATGGTCGGCATAAATGCCGCGACATCCAGCCCCTTGCTGCGCGCCCAATCGCCCCAAACACGCTCGGCGGCGGCGATCGAGTTGATGATCGTGCCATCCATGTCGAACAGGAATCCGGAATAGCTTTTATCGAAGGCGGAAGACGATGCGGCAGACAAGATTTAGTCCCTTTCGGTTTGGCGGGATCGGTCGGCGCGAGCCAAGGCTGACTCGCGATATCTTTCCTCCGACTACCGATAGCGGCGGCAAGAAGCAAATGAATGCTGGATGGTGGGGCGAGGAAAAACGCCGGAATGCGCCGCGGAGCAGACCGCCGCGCACGCCGTTACATTACTCGCCGAGCCGGCTCTTCAACCCGTCGATGATGTGATTGGCCAGCGCTTCATAGTCGTCGTCAAAATGGTGACCGCCATCCATGGCGATGACTTCGGCGCCGGTCCCATTTAGTTTCGGGCAGGCTACATCCTCATCGTCATCCTTGCCGTAGATGCATTGCACCAGCTTCGGATTGACGGACTTCAGGTCGTTGACCGGATCGCCGCCCTTGCCTTCGCTTTCGGCACCGAGCCAGCCCATGACCGAGATCACATAGTCGACCTTGTTCGAGAGCGACAACAGCGACAATTGCACGACCTTGTTCTTGTCCTGCGGCTTCAGCCGGTTATAGCTCGCCGGCAGGACGTCCGCGCCGAAGGAATAGCCGACCAGCACCACATGCTGCACCTTGAAACGCTTGGTGTAGTACTCGATGATGCGGCCGAGATCGTCGGCGGTTTGCTGCGGAGCCCGTTCCGACCAGAAATAATGCAGCGTATCGACGCCGACCACGGGAATGCCTTGGTCCTGCAGATAGCTGCCGACTTCCTTGTCGATATCGCGCCAGCCGCCGTCGCCGGAATAAACGATCGCCAGCGTGTCCTCGGTCGGCTTTGCGGCCATGACGTCGATCGGCAGATTGAGCGGCGACTTGTTGGCGTCGATCTCCTTCATCAGATCGGTCAGGCCGGTGCTGAGCGTCGCATAGGCGTCGCTGTCGTCGGAATCATTGATTTCGACGTCCGTATGGATTTTCTGGATCTCCTCGACATGGTCTCGGCCATCCTTCGGCGCATTTTCGGTGAAGGTCGCAACGATCGGGTTCGGCAAGGTGCCGTCCTGCAAGCCGAAGGAAACCATGTCGCCATCGGTTTTCTTTTCCGCCGGCGTGCAAAGCTCCTGCTTCAACGCGATGCCGAAGGTCGGATCGACGGCGAGCGTACCGGCCACCGTCGCATCCGGTGTCTGCGCGGCAATCGTCAGCGCCATTGCGCCGCCGGCCCCCACGCCGGCAACGATTGGCAATTGGTAGGTGCTATCTGCAAAGGAACGCTGAACCTGCTGGCTCAACGACTCCAAATCGGAGACCATGTAGATGCAGCCGTCATTCTTGCTGACATCATAAGCGTTCAGCGATGCTAGGAACGAAGGGTAGTCGATGCCGATGACAAGCGTGCCGTTGGCCACCAGCTTGTCGGCAACGCCCTTTTCCTTGTCTCCCCACCCGGCCGCATCGGAGATCAGAACGACTTCGCTCGTTACCTTGCCCTGCGGCCGCATGATGTGTGGAGGCGAGATCATGCCGAGTTCGTATTTGGCATCGTCCTCGTCCGCGTTTGCCACGCCTGATGCCAGTAGACCCGTGGTCAATATGAATGCGAAAGCCAACGACATTGCGTATTTCAAGATCATTTCCTCACGACCCCCTTAAGTCCGCCCCCGATGAGGAATGTGGCATCCATCAACGCGATCATTGGACTGACACCTCCCGAGACAGCCAGGTAGCGCGGCTGCCATTCGGGATGAAATTTGGATTTGAAGGCACGAAGCCCTTTGAAATTGTAGAAGCGCTCGCCATGTTCGAAGACGGTTCCCCCGACCCTATCCCAAACCGGTGCCGATTCCCGTCTCGACATCCCCGATAGCGGCGCCATGCCGAGGTTGAAGCGCTGAAAGCCGGATTGCCTGAGATGCTCAAGTATCTGCACGAACAGAAAATCCATCGAGCCCTTCGGCGCATCGGGCGAAAAACGCATCAGATCGACGGAGCCCTCTTCCTTGGTCTCCGTCATCAGGATGTTAGCGAAAGCAACGATCTTGCCATCCTTTTTCAACACGCCGACGGGCTGCGAAGCGACATAGTCGGGATCGAAGGCGCCCAGCGAAAAACCTTTTTCCTTGGCATTGTGATCGGCAAGCCATGATTCCGAAACTTCAGCAAGCTGATCGATCACATCAGCCACATGCTGCGGCTCGATAACGGCAAATTCTAGTCCGTCGCGGACGGCGCGGCTCGCCGTCTGGCGAAGATTGGCCCATTTGCCGCCCTTCAGCTCGAAATTGGAGAGATTGACAACTGCCAGCTCGCCGAGCTTGAAAGCACGCAAACCGGCGTCGGCGCAATAGGACAAAAGCGCTGGCGATATCTGGTAGAAGACCGAACGACAGCCGGCCGAACGGGCAGTTTCGACAAACCGCCAGACAAGATCCGGCAGCGCGTGTCGAGGTCCGATCGGATCGAAAAGCGCAATCCAGGAACGGCCCTGCTTGCCATACATGATGAAGGCATCGCCCTTTTCCGAGAACATGATGCTTTTATCGCCCATGCGCACGAGATTGGCGTCGGCAATCCCTTGCTTGCGAACAATTTCGACCGCCCGCTCCACCGCATGTTCGGAAACCGGCTCCAGCCGTGCCGTTGCCGGACGCAGCAGGCTGAAGATCGCGATCGCCGACGAGACGATGGAGATGCCGAGCACGGCACGAAGCCCACGCGGCGCTTCTTCGGTGAATTCGAACTGCCACCAGAGCTGGTTGCTGTATTCGACGTCGCGATAGACGAAAAACAGAATGACGACCGCACCGATGCAGATCACCGCGATTGCCGTCAGCCATCCACCCGTCAGCGCTTGATTGAGCAGCGACGCCGGACGAGTGAACAGCCGGCGGCTGACAACAAGGCCGAAAATGAGGAAGGCGAGCAATGCGGCCTCGACGACGGCGATGGCCTTCAGCAACGAGAATAGCAGCGCGAGGACCGCCGAGACGATCGAAACCCACCAGGCACCGTCGAGACGCTGGCCGAGGCCGCGGGCAGCAACGATCATCGCCAGGCCGAGAAGGCTGGAGAGAAAATGCGCGCCTTCGACGAGCGGCAGCGGCAGATAGTCGGAGAGGAATTCGAGGTTCCTGTCCGGCGTCGGCGTCACGCTCGAAAACACCAGCATCATGCCGAGCAGCAGCGCGAAGGTCGACAGCAGCTGCGGCATCAGGCGGCCGCCGACGCGCCGCATGCTGGACGCAGCCGGGTGGTCGACGAAACGACGCAGTTCCGCCGCCGAGACCGCGAGGATCGCGATTGCCAGCGGGATGACGTTGTAAATGACGCGATAAAGTACCAGCGAGCCGAGAACCGCGTCGGCATTCACCGAACTGCCGAGCCACGCGATGATGATCGTCTCGAAAACGCCGAAACCGGCCGGAACATGGCTGAGAACGCCGAGGCCAACGGCGATCGCATAAATGGCAAAGAAGCCTGGCCAGCCGATGGCGGTGTCCGGCAGCAGCACATAGAGCACGGAGGCTGAGGCGGCGATGTCGAGCGCAGTCACCAGAAATTGCCGCGACCACGTACGCGAATCCGGCAGGCGAATGGCGATCGGGCCGATCTGCACCTCGCGGCCATTGCGGCCCACGACGATCACCACGGCTAGCGCCGCGAGAATGGCGCCCGCGATCAGACGCAGCCATAGGCCGTTGACGTTGATCAGCGGGCCAATCTCATCGGCGATGATCAGCAGCGCAATGGCGCCGACTGCGGCAAGGCCGAGACCGAAGGCAAGCGTTACGAAGGCGATGACACGGGTAATGTCGTCCGGCGACAGGCCGAGCCGGGTATAGGCGCGATAGCGGATGGCGCCGGCGCTGAGTGCGCCAAAGCCGGCAGTGTTGCCGACCGCATAGGCGCTGAAGGAGGTCAAGGCCACATGCGGGAACGGCAGCCGCTTGCCGATATATTCCAGCGCGTTCTGATCGTAGAAGATCAGCGAGAAGAAGCTGAGGCCGGTAAAGAACAGGGCAAGCAGGATCGACGAGATTTTCGTCGTCGCCAGCGCATGCACGACATCGTCATAGCGGACTTCGTTCGTCAGATCGAAGATCGCATAGGCGGCGATACAGAAGACGGCGACCGTGAGGATAGTGACGATCAGCGTGCGATTGCGGTTCAGGAACCCGCTTATGCCGCCGCGCGCCTCCAGTTCCTCATCGGCTTTTTCCAGATCGATTGGGGTCGACATACTCTACCTGTTTTGAATTGGCTTTCGCCGGTCCCGTTTGCTCGGATGTGCAGTAACGCTAATCTTGCATCTCTGTGTTACCGCCTGCACTTCTTTCGACGGGCTCTTTTTCTCGAGCGCTCCCATCATTCTGAATTTGGGCAATTTTGGCGCAGGACTCGTTCCCCCAGCAATGAATCTGTTATTATTTAAAGGAATTTGTCATTCATCCGGAATTTGAGCTTATCCACACAGAAAAGTGAACTGTGTGACCTGCCGTCAACGCAGCTCTCTATCAGGAAATGCCGGCCGGGTCACACCTTCCGATGCACCTTTCGAACGATCGTATCTTCCCAGCCGAGCAAGCGTCCCGTTCCTGATCGCAGTTCGAGTTTTTCGACCGGCTCCTCTTTGGCGATATCCACCAGTTCCGAGTGAGCTTCTTCGGGAGAAAACAGGTGCGTCTCCCCCCATTGCCGCAGCCCAACGACGACATGAAAAAGGCCGCGCCCTCTCTCGGTCAACCGATATTCCTGATAGGCACTTCCGTCAGACGCCGGGACGAGTTCCAGCACGCCGACATCCACCAGGTTATGCAGACGACCCGACAAGATGCCCTTGGCCACACCCAGGCTCTTCTGAAACTCCCCGAAACGCCGCATGCCGTCGAGGGCGTCGCGGATAATGAGAAGCGACCACCAGTCGCCGATCGCATCCAACGCCCGCGCCACCGGACAATCTGCTGCCTTCAAACTGGTACGTTTGACCAAGGGCTTCTCCATCTCACTACCGACCCGCAACCGGTTCCAACATAGGACTAGACAAATACCTTCGCAACTGGTCCTATTATAGAACCAGTTGCGAAGGTGGAGAGTCGTATGAGTGAAAATGGCAGCTTCGGCGAGGACGGAGTTATCCTTGAGACTAAGATCGGCGCCGAGCGGGGGCTGACACCGGCCACCACACTGCTTTTTGCCATCGCCTGCGGTCTCAGCGTCGCCAACGTCTATGTCGCACAGCCGTTGCTGGATGCCATGGCCGGCGATTTCGGTGTCGATGCCGCATCCATCGGCATCGTCGTGACGGTGACGCAAATCGGCTATGCACTCGGCCTCATTTTTCTGGTTCCGCTGGGCGACAGCATCGATCGCCGCCGCCTGATCCTTGGTCAGGCAGCGCTCTCGGCAATAGCGCTGGCAATCGTTGCATCCGCGTCGGACTTTGCGGTGCTGCTCACAGGGATGGCGGCGGTCGGTATGCTGGCGGTCGTCGTGCAAAGTCTGGTCGCCCTGACGGCGACGTTGGCCCACGCGGCCCATCGCGGAAGGGCTGTGGGCACCGTGACGAGCGGCGTGGTGATCGGCATCCTGTTGGCGCGCTTCGTTTCCGGCGTGCTTGCCGATGTCGGCGGCTGGCGGCTGGTCTATCTGAGCTCGGCAGCACTGACCCTGTCGATGACGGTACTACTTGCCTGGTCGTTGCCACGACACTCACGCAACGAAGCGCCGCAATCCTATGCGAAGCTGTTGTGGTCGATACCGCTCCTGTTTGTCCGCGAGCCGCTTCTTCGTGTGCGCGCTGTTTTGGCACTGCTGATCTTCATGACCTTCAGTATCTTCTGGACAGCAATGGTGCTGCCGCTGAGCGCCGCACCCATGTCTCTCAGCCATACGGAAATCGGCCTCTTCGGCCTCGCAGGCATGGCCGGCGCGATCGCGGCCAGTGCCGCAGGGCGGCTTGCCGACCGCGGGCTCGGCGAGCGGACCACCGGCCTTGCCCTCGCCCTAATGCTGGTCGCCTGGCTGCCGATCGCCCTAATGCAATGGTCGATCTGGCCGGCGATCATCGGCGTCGTGGCTCTGGATCTAGCAATCCAGGCGGTTCACGTCACCAATCAGAGCATGATCTTTGCCCGGCGTCCGGAAGCGCGTAGCAGACTGGTGGCCGGTTATATGGTGTTCTATTCGGTTGGAAGTGCGACCGGCGCAATCGCCTCGACAACTGTCTACGGCGATGGGGGCTGGTCCGGCGTCTGCATGCTTGGCGCCGGGGTCAGCACGCTTGCACTGGTCTTCTGGGCGGCCACGCGCCGCCGAGAAGAGTGTCCGGCTGCGGTCTCGAGCAGCACGTGAGCGGTGCCCGTCACCGATCCGGCGCCTCCGCCGGCACGCCGCGCATTTCGCTCAGGAAGAACCCTTCGCGCAGATTGATGCCGTATTCGACGAAGGCCTTCATGCAGCAAAGCATCTGAGTCCAGCCCTCGCAATTGAGATAGGTGCCGCGGCGGCCGGCCGCGTCCTCGCGCCAGCCGGACTCTTCGATCGTCACCAGGGTGCCGCCATCGTCGAGCGGTTCGAATGTCATCTCCACCTTTGTTCTGTAGCGCGCGCCGTCTTCGCCGGTACCGCCGTCCCAATGAAAGACGATACGTCGGTCGGTCTCCACCTCGTTGACCTCCACCGGCGCGTTCTTCCACCAGATTACGGTCGTCCCCGCCACGAGCGGCGCGCTGGCGCCGCCGACGGTGGTGAAATAGCTCGAGAGCTTCTTCGGATTGACGACTGCATCAAAGACCTCTTCCACCTTGCGGCCGATGCGTCCCGAGATACGAACATTCAATGTCATGGTTTTTCCTCCGCTTTCCGATCGTGGCAGTCTCTCCATTGCGATCGAAGGCATTATGTTATAAAAATATAACATGTCAAGCGAATCGGATAGCGACCTCATTTTCAAGGCCCTAGCGCATCGCCGCCGGCGCGAAATCCTCGATATGCTCAAAGAGGCGCCGAGGACGACCGGCATGCTCTGCGAGACCTTTGCGGATATGGACCGTTGCACGGTGATGCAGCATCTGAAGGTGCTGGAGGAGGCTGACCTGGTGATCGCCAGAAAGGAAGGCCGGGAACGCTGGAATCATCTCAACAGCCTGCCGATCAAGCAGATTCACGACCGCTGGATCAGCGCCTATGCCGGCCATGCTCTGTCTGTCCTCGATCGGCTGAGGAATGATCTGGAGGGTTGAGACTATAGGACCCTGCAGATTTTCCAGATTGCCCGGCTCTGTTGCACACTTATAGTTCCTCGGCAAAAACCGGGGAGTGTGATCGCATGGCAATATTGGTGACAGGCAGTTCAGGCCATCTCGGTGAAGCATTGATGCGAACGTTGAGGTCGGGCGGACAGATGGTGCGTGGTATCGACATCAAACCCTCTGCATTCACTGACCAAATCGGCTCCATCGCCGACCGTAGTTTTGTCCGCGAAACGATGGCCGGCGTTCACGCGGTGCTGCACACCGCCACCCTGCACAAGCCGCATATAGCAACCCATAGCAACCAGAATTTCCTCGACACCAACCTGACGGGCACGCTGAATCTTCTGGAAGAGGCGGTATCACAAGGCATTGAGCGCTTTGTCTTTACCAGCACGACAAGCGCTTTCGGCGCGGCGCTGACACCTGCCGCTGGGGAGCCGGCAGCATGGATCACCGAAGGGGTCGCGCCCATTTCGAGGAACATCTACGGCTTCTCAAAGGTTGCCGCCGAAAGCCTTTGCGAACTCTTCCATCACCGCCATAAGCTGTCCGTGATCTTGCTGCGCACCTCGCGCTTCTTCCCCGAAACCGACGATGCGGTTCGAGGTAAGTTCACCCAGGACAATGTCCAGGCTAACGAGCTGCTCAACCGCCGCGTCGATATTGCCGACGTGGTTTCCGCGCATTTGCTGGCAGCGGAAAAAGCAAAGGCGATCGGCTTCGGCCGCTTCATAATCTCGGCAACGACGCCTTTCGAACAAGCCGATATGGCAGCGCTACGCCGCGACGCGGCTGCCGTCGTGGAGCGCCTGTTCCCCGACTGCGCGTCACTTTACGCCGAACGCAATTGGAGACTGTTTCCGGAACTCGACCGCGTTTACGTCAATCGGCTGGCGACATCGGAACTCGGCTGGCGACCGGAATATGATTTCCGTCATGTTCTCGATTGCCTCCGGACAGGCAGGGATTTCCGCAGTCAACTCGCCGTAGATATCGGCGTCAGGGGCTATCGTGACGAGGTCTTTGAGGAAGGGACGTATCCTAAAGCGTGAGCCGGGCAATCAGATTTTGGCGTTATGGCTCAGCAGTGCTTTCAGCTTCTCGCCGGTTCCGTCCTCATCCAGAGGCGTATAGACGACCAGCTTCATATCCGGCCGGTCTATGACGGCGAGAGCGGTATATTCGAACGTCATCAACCCACCTTGAGGATGGCGCAAGCGCTTGTGACCCGCGAGCGGCCGCAGCACTTCCTGTTTCGGCCACCAGGCGCGAAATTCCGGGCTTGCCTGCGTCAACGTGGCGATCAGCCGCTCGAAGTCGGGATCGCCGGCGTAGCGGGCGCTTTCGGCGCGGAACATGGCTAGCGAATTCGCCGCCACTATCTCCCAATCGACCAATAGCTCACGGTGGGCGGGATCGGTGAACACCCGATGGACGCTGTTGCGCGCATCGCCCTGCAACAGGCCGTAATCGCCGAAAAGAGCCACCGCCGCCGCGTTCCAGGCAAGCACATCCCAGCGCCGGCCGAGGACGTAGGCGGGTTGGCCGGTGAGGCTCGCAAGCATCCGTCGCAGCGATTCCGACACTTCCTCCGGCCCGCGCGACGGGATTTCCGCCGATGGCCGATCGCTCAGGGTGAAAAGATGGCGTCGTTCCGCCGGGTCGAGCCGCAACGCATCGGCGAGCGCCGATAGCACCTCCGCTGAGGCACGCACATCCCGCCCCTGCTCCAGCCAGGTGTACCAGGTGGCCCCGACACCGGCGAGAAGCGCCACTTCCTCGCGTCGTAGGCCCGGCGTCCGCCGGCGAAATCCTTCCGGCAGCCCCACGCTTGCCGGCGTCAGCTTCTCCCGGCGAGACCGCAGGAAAGCGCCAAACTCACGGCGCCTGGCTTCGAGAATGGTTTGACGCTGATTGATGGTCATGGGTTATCATAGCAGGATGAATACTAGGATAAAGCAAGAACTGTTTGTCGCTTTCGCAAACTGCCAAATATCACGGCAGAGACGAAATGGAGGCGATTACGATGGACATGCGCGACAAGACGATCCTAGTCACCGGCTCGACGGACGGCGTCGGCCGCAGGGTTGCGGAAAGGCTTGCCGCATCGGGCGCGATGGTGCTGGTGCATGGACGGGACAAAGCGCGCGCTGAGAGCCTGCTTTCCAGCATTCATGGCGCGGGTGGGAAAGCGACCTTTTACCCCGCCGATCTTTCATCGCTAGACGAGGTCCGCGGCCTGGCCGACGCAATCAAGGGCGATCATGATCACCTCGACATTCTGATCAACAATGCCGGTATCGGCACCAGCGGCCATGACGCGAACCGCCAGGTCAGCCGCGACGGGCACGAACTGCGCTTTGCGGTGAACTATCTTGCCGGCTTCCTGCTCACGCACCGCCTGCTGCCGCTATTGAAGGCGAGCAGCCCCGCCCGCATCGTCAACGTTTCCTCCGTCGGTCAGCAGCCCATCGACTTCTCCGATGTCATGCTGACACGCGGCTATAGCGGCGTGCGCGCCTATTGCCAGAGCAAGCTGGCGCAGATCATGTTCACTTTCGATCTCGCCGATGAACTGGCTGATACCGGCGTTACCGTCAACTGCCTGCACCCCGCGACCTACATGAACACTACCATGGTGCGCCAGGCCGGCGTCGCTCCTATGAGCACGGTCGATCAAGGCGCCGACGCCATTCTCAACCTGGCTGTGGGTGCCAACCTCGAAGGACACACCGGCCTCTATTACGACGGGCAGCGCCCTTCCCGCGCCAATGCCCAAGCCTATGACGCGGCCGCGCGTAAGCAGCTTCGCATCCTCAGCCGCGAGCTCACCGGCCTCGCCTGAAAGCAGTCCGATATCCCTATCATCGACCACACAACAAGGAGACAAATCATGTCATCCCAACACGCCGTCATCATTGGCGGCTCCTCTGGCATCGGCCTCGCGAGCGCCGCTCATCTCTTAGAAAAAGGATATCGGGTTACCATCACAGGTCGCGACGAAGCGAAGCTGAAGGCGGCGGCACAAGGCCTCACCGGCGAAGTCGCTGCAATCGCCATGGATGCCGCCGACCTCACCAGTCTCGCCAAAACCTTCCAGGCGATCGGGCCGTTCGATCATCTCGTTCTGGCACTGGGCGGCGGCAATGGTGGCGGCCCCTTCGCTACTGTCGATCTTGCCGATGTCAAAAAAGGTTTCGAGCAGAAGACGATCGCGCATTTTGCCTGCGCCCAGGCTTGTCTTCCCTATCTCTCGAAAGAAGGCAGCATCACCTTCGTCTCCGCCGTCTCGGCACAGGCGGCCTTACCGGGAACGGCGGGGCTTGGAGCCATCAACGCCGCAATAGCCGCTTTGGCGCCCATTCTCGCCGTCGAGCTCAAGCCGATCCGAGTGAACTGCGTTTCGCCCGGCGTCGTCGACACGCCCTGGTGGGATTTCCTGGGCGAAGAACAGAAGGGGCCGGCCTTTGCCAGCTTTGCCGCGCGCACACCGGTCGGACGTGTCGGCCGCCCAGAGGAGATCGCTGAGACCATTGCTTTCCTGATCGGCAACGGCTTTACCAGTGGCCATACGCTGATCTGTGACGGCGGCATTCGGCTCGGCCAATAATTTGCAACGCGCCATTGCCGGTTAGCCCCGGCAATGGCCTCTTCATTTGCCGCCGACATCCGCCTGCAGATGCGTCAGAATGTCGATCAACTCCGGCGCCATATCCCGGATCTCTCGAAGGTGGATGGCGCTGAGCCGGCGCAGTATCTCTTCGGATTTTTCCGTCAACCGCAGCGTTTGCCGGCGTTTGTCGACCGGATCGGGATGGCGGGTGACATAGCCGGCGTCGATCAGACGGCCGGCCAGTTCGGTCGCCGTATGCGGCGCGATCATCAGGCGTTCCGCCAACATGCCGATGGTGATTGCCTCACCTTGCGGATTGCCCTTGATCGCCAGCAGCGCTTGATGCTGCTGCGGCGGCAATCCCTCCTGATGGGCAGCAGAGGTACTGAAATCCATAAATTTCCGGAGCGTATAGCGCAGCGTCGCCAAAGCCTCATAGTCCGCCTGCGATAGCGTCTCATCCAAATCCCGCGCCACTCTCATCGTCCTCATGAACACATTTTGTTTTCGGTCGTTGATTTATATCGCATTACGATATAATTGCCACTGCAACGCAATCCCGGCCACTTGCCGCCGCGCTTAGCACAGAAAGCATTCCATGCAGGATATCAACGCACATCATCGGCACGCCCATGATTTCTCGGGCGGTGCTTCACGGAAAGACAATGGAGATTTTACCACGGACAAGCGCGTTCTTGTGCTCGCGCCCATGGCGCTGGTCGTGGGCACCGGCGGCGCCCTGTCCGCCTGGGTGCTGATCAACCTGATCGCGCTCGTGACCAACGCCGTCTGGTTGTTCAAGATCAGCGTTGAACCGCTGTCGTTGGGCACTGTTGCGCGCTCGCCCTGGATGGTCGCGGCTCCCATCATCGGCGGCATCGTCATCGGCCTCATGGCACGCTACGGTTCGGAAAAGATCCGCGGCCACGGCATTCCGGAGGCAATCGAAGCGATCCTGATCGGCGGCAGCCGTATGTCGCCGAAAGTAGCGCTGCTGAAACCGCTCTCTTCCGCCATCTCGATCGGCACCGGTGGCCCGTTCGGCGCAGAAGGACCGATCATCATGACCGGCGGCGCCATCGGCTCGCTGTTCGCGCAGTTCTTTCATCTGAGCGCCGCCGAGCGCAAAACCCTGCTGGTCGCCGGTGCCGCCGCCGGCATGACCGCGATCTTCGGCTCCCCCATAGCCGCCGTCATGCTGGCCGTCGAACTGCTGCTGTTCGAATGGAAGCCGCGCAGCTTCATCCCGGTCGTGATCGCGTCCTGCGTCTCCATCACCTGGCGACCGCTGCTGATCGGCAGCGGCCCGCTCTTCCCGGCGCATTTCGACATGCAGCCAAGCTGGTGGGGCATCCTGCTGGCCGCCGGCCTCGGAATCCTGTCCGGCCTGCAATCCGGCCTTTTGACGACGCTGCTCTACCGCATCGAAGATGCCTTCGAGAAGTTGCCAATTCATTGGATGTGGTGGCCCGCGCTCGGCGGCCTCGTTGTCGGTCTCGGCGGACTGATCGAGCCACGCGCGCTTGGCGTCGGCTATGACATCATCTCCGATCTGCTGAACGACCACGTCGTAGCGGGCGCGGTGCTTGCCATCCTCTTGGTCAAGGCCGGTATCTGGCTCGTGGCACTGTCGTCGGGAACGTCCGGCGGCGTACTCGCGCCGCTTCTTATCCTCGGCGGCACGCTCGGCTGGCTTGTCGGCCTCGTTTTGCCCGGCGATCCCGGTTTCTGGGCGCTGCTCGGCATGGCCGCGATGATGGGCGGCACGATGCGCGCGCCGCTGACCGGTACCTTCTTCGCTATCGAACTCACCGGCGACATGCACGCGCTGGTGCCGCTGCTTGCCGCCACCGTCGCGGCCTACGCTGTCACGGTATTGCTCTTGAAGCGCTCGATCCTGACGGAAAAGATCGCGCGCCGCGGCCAGCACATCACCCGTGAATACGGCATCGATCCGTTCGAACTCACCCGCGCCGCCGATATCATGATCGCGAAGGTGAACACGCTGCCCGCCGCCATGCCGGCCGCACAGGCATTGGCGCAATTGGCCGAGCAGCCGGATTCCCATCGCTTCTATCCCGTCGTCGAGACCGACGGGCGTCTGGTCGGCATGATCTCTCGCGCCGATGCGCTTCGCTGGCAGAGCGAGCCCGATCTCGCCGGCCAGACACTCTATGATTTGATCTCGGACACATCCATTCCGCTCGCTCATCCGGAAGACACGGTCGGCCGCGTCGCCGATATCATGATCCAGGCCGATACCGGCCGTGTTCCCGTTGTCGACGAGCGGACCGGCGTGCTTGTCGGCCTCATCGCCCGCAAAGACCTGTTGCGCCTGCGGAGTGCCGCCAACCGTTCGGAATTCGAACGTGGCGCCTATCTGGGAGCAAGACGTTAAAAGGAGGAGGAACGGCGTCAGCGGGGCAATGAGAATCCCGCGACGCTGCCTTTGTTTCCAAGGCTGATAAAGGAAGAGCGATCCACGACGACCGATGGATGTTTACGATCCTGGGCGCCTACAAACGTAGGTGGGCGCCGTGTGTCCAAGCCCACGGGCCTGGTCAGGGACAGCTCCCTTTGGATCGAGTATGGCCCCAGGGATTGTGGTTCCTGTCGGGAAGCGCAGACCGCACCTCTTATATAAAGAGGATTTTCAGCTAGCACCAGAGGGTGCCAAGTCCAGTTCGAGAAATAAAAGAAAGCCTCAGTTCGGCTCGCCGCTCGGACGAACCACCAGCTTCTCGGTGATGCCGCGGATGCGCATCGTCACTTCGTCGATGACGGTCGCCAGCGTCTCTTCGCTGCGAGCATTGGCGGCAAGCACAGTGTCACGGTTGCTGCGCAAGCCTTCGAGTTCGGCTTCCAACCCCGAAACGCGGCGGGTCAGCTCCGCCACCTCGTCCATGATCATGATGCCAGCCATGACAGTGACGCGCAGATCGCCGATTTCGCCGAACTGGCTCTTCAGATGCATGACATACTGGTCGAAGCGGGTGGCGAGATCCGTCAGATGCACCTCCTGCCCTTCTTCGCAGGCCATGCGATAGGCCTTGCCGTCGATCGTTACCGTTACCTGCGCCATTCGACTATCCGATCATTGCCGCTGATCGCGACGGCTGCGCCCCGAGGGATCAGCGGTCGAGCACGGCTCTTATGGTTTCCATCGCCGTCACAAGCCGGCGCGACACTTCGCGATTGACTTCTTCGAGCCGGTTCGCGCGGAACTCAGCCTGATCGAGTTCCTGGGCGAGCCGCGAGCGATCGGCATGCACCCGGCGAACCTCGCCTTCGACATCGCTTTGCGCGCGTTCACGTTCAAACCGCACGTCGACGGCGCTCTCCAAAGTCGAAAGCGCCTGGCGCAACTGAGCGAGCGCCACATCCACCGTTTTGCCTGAGGGTGTCATGCCTTTCGATTCCCCGCGCAAGGCCCGAATCAAAACATCCGGCCACTTGTCTGATTTCGCAACAATATTCAACTCGGCAACTGCACGTCAATAAAGGCTGTCATGCGGCAGGGGGCCTAATCTGTGGATGAAGGTCGACTTTATGGCTTATGCGGGCTTTGTCTTGCTCTTGTCGTCTTTTGTACAAGTCAGCAGGCAAATGTCGAAAAATTGCCGCACCACCCCCCGATCGGCCTCCGGATTTATTGACTTGCGCGCCCCAACTGCTATGTCTCAGCCGCCTGAGGCAGCGCTAAAACGGAGTTTATAAGGACTTCTCCGTTTCGGCCGCCTTTCAACCGGTGGTCCTGCCTCCCAAGCGTGTGGCCATCCCCCGAACCCGGAACATTGCGGAAAAACCCATGATCTCTCGCGAACAACACGACCGGATGGCAAATGCGATCCGTTTCCTTGCCATGGATGCTGTCGAGAAGGCCAATTCCGGTCACCCCGGTCTGCCGATGGGGATGGCGGATGTCGCCACCGTTCTCTTTAGCAAATATCTGCGTTTTGATCCGAAGCAGCCACACTGGCCGAACCGCGACCGCTTCGTGCTGTCGGCCGGCCATGGCTCCATGCTGCTTTATTCGCTGCTGTACTTGACCGGTTATCCCGACATGTCGGTCGAGGACCTCAAGCAATTCCGTCAGCTCGGCTCCAAGACCGCCGGCCATCCGGAATATGGTCACGCCACCGGCATCGAAACCACCACCGGCCCGCTTGGCCAGGGCATTGCCAACTCGGTCGGCATGGCGATCGCCGAGCGCAAGCTGCGCGAAGAATTCGGCGCCGATCTGATGGATCACTATACCTATGTCATGTGCGGCGACGGCTGCCTGATGGAAGGCATCAGCCACGAAGCGATTGCGTTGGCCGGCCATCTGAAGCTGAACAAGCTCATCCTCTTTTGGGACAACAACTCGATCACCATCGACGGCGCGATTTCGCTCTCGGACTCGACCGATCAGGTCGCCCGCTTCAAGGCCGTTCACTGGAACACGATCGAAGTCGACGGCCATGACCAGGCCGCCATCGGCGCTGCCATCGAAGCCGCTCAGAAATCTGACCGCCCGACACTGATCGCCTGCAAGACCATCATCGGCTTCGGTGCACCGAATAAGCAGGGCACCCACAAGGTCCACGGTTCGCCGCTCGGCGCCGAGGAGATCGCAGCAACCCGCGTCGCCCTGAACTGGCCCTACGAGCCCTTCGTCATCCCCAACGATATCCTCGGGGAATGGCGTGCCGCCGGTGAGCGCTCGGTCGCCACTCGCACCGACTGGGAAGGCCGCCTCGCTGCTGCCGACGCCGCCAAGAAGGACGAGTTCAACCGCCGCTTCTCCGGCGAACTGCCGGCCGGCTTCGATGCCGCCATCAGCGACTACAAGAAGAAGCTCGCCGAAACCAAGCCGACGGTCGCAACCCGCAAGGCTTCGGAAGACGCTCTCGAGGTCATCAACGGCTTCGTGCCGGAAATCGTCGGCGGCTCGGCCGACCTGACGCCGTCGAACAACACCAAGACCAGCCAGATGAAGTCGATCACCCCGACCGATTTCTCCGGCCGGTACCTCCATTGGGGCATTCGCGAGCATGGCATGGCCTCGGCCATGAACGGCATTGCGTTGCACGGCGGCCTGATACCCTATTCCGGCGGCTTCTTGATCTTCACGGACTATTGCCGTCCGCCCCTCCGTCTCGCTGCGCTGATGGGCATCCGCGCCATCCACGTTCTGACGCATGACTCGATCGGCGTCGGCGAAGACGGCCCGACGCACCAGCCTGTCGAGCAGATCGCGGGCCTGCGCGCCATTCCGAACTTCCTGATGTTCCGTCCGGCTGACGCCACTGAAACGGCGGAATGCTGGCAGATCGCCGTCAAGACGCACAATCGTCCGTCAGGTCTTGCTCTTACCCGCCAGAACCTGCTTGCCGCGCGCACCGAATACAGCGAAAAGAACCTCTGCGAACAGGGCGCCTACACGCTGGCTGGCAGTGCCGATGCCAAGGTGACGATCTTCGCTTCCGGTTCCGAAGTCGAAATCGCCGTTGCCGCCCGCACGGTACTCGAAGGCAAGGGCATTTCTACCCGCGTCGTTTCCGTTCCCTGCACGGAGCTGTTCTTCGAGCAGCCGGATGCCTATCGCAAGGAAGTGCTCGGCAACTCGCCGGTTAAGATTGCCGTCGAAGCCGCCGTTCGCGAAGGCTGGGACGCGTTCATCGGCCCGGAAGGCGCCTTCATCGGCATGAAGAGCTTCGGCGCTTCCGCTCCTTACAAGGACGTCTACAAGCATTTCGGCATCACCACGGAAGCTGTCGTCGCCGCCGCCGAGGCAAAGCTTTCCTGAGGGCGCTGACAAGCGCTCTCAAATCCAATAGATAAACACCCTGAGTGAACGGGAGTGAATTTCAATGACTGTAAAAGTAGCCATCAACGGCTTTGGCCGTATCGGCCGTAACGTTCTGCGCGCGATCGTCGAATCCGGCCGCAGCGACATCGAAGTGGTTGCCATCAACGACCTCGGCCCGGTCGAGACCAATGCCCATCTTCTGCGTTACGATTCGATCCATGGCCGTTTCCCTGCAGAGGTGAAGGTCGAAGGCGACAGCCTCATCGTCAACAACGGCAAGCCGATCAAGGTCACCGCGATCAAGGATCCGGCGACGCTGCCGCACCGTGACCTCGGTGTCGACATCGCGATGGAATGCACCGGCATTTTCACCGCCCGCGACAAGGCTGCCTTGCACCTGACGGCTGGCGCCAAGCGCGTCATTGTCTCGGCTCCTGCCGATGGCGCCGACCTCACGGTCGTCTACGGCGTCAACCATGACAAGCTGACCAAGGATCATCTGGTCATCTCCAACGCATCCTGCACGACGAACTGCCTGGTTCCGGTCGTCAAGGTTCTGAACGACCTGATCGGCGTCGATCATGGCTTCATGACCACGATCCACTCCTACACCAACGACCAGCCGTCGCTCGACCAGATGCACAAGGATCTGTATCGCGCCCGTGCTGCCGCCCTGTCGATGATCCCGACCTCCACTGGCGCCGCGAAGGCCGTCGGCCTCGTGCTGCCAGAATTGAAGGGCAAGCTCGATGGTTCCTCAATTCGCGTCCCGACCCCGAACGTTTCGGTCGTCGACCTCAAGTTCGTCGCCAAGCGCGCCACGAGCGTTCAGGAAATCAACGAAGCCATCAAGTCGGCCTCAAACGGTGCCCTGAAGGGTATTCTCGGCTACACCGACGAGCCGCTGGTTTCTCGCGACTTCAACCACGACAGCCATTCGTCGATCTTCGCTCTCGACCAGACCAAGGTCATGGAAGGCACCTTCGTGCGCATCCTCACCTGGTACGACAATGAATGGGGCTTCTCGAACCGCATGGCTGACACGGCCGTCGCGTTTGCCAAGCTGATCTGATCATGGCTTTCCGCCCTCTCCTTCCGACGACAGTTCGCTGGCGTCCGCTGGAAGGAGACGGGCTGGAACATTTGACGATCGCTCCAATCGACACGACCACTGGCGTAGCCATTCGCGCCAGTGGCACCATTATCGGCGGCCGTGGCGGCTCACCCTACGGCGTCTTCTACCGCATCGATTGCGCAGCCGACTGGGCCGTTCTCTCCTTCTCTATCGAAAACACAGATGGCCGGCGTCTTGCCTTGTTTTCTGACGGCAAAGGACATTGGCGCACCGAGGATGGCGTTGCCCTGCCGCAATTCGACGGCTGCGTCGATATCGATCTCTATGGATCGCCCGTCACCAACAGCCTGCCGATCCGCCGGCTTGAGCTGAAGCCGGAAGCCGGAACTGCCAAGCTCTCCATGCTTTACATTCCGTTCGATAGCTTCGTGCCCGTGCGCGACGACCAGCGCTACACCTGCATCACGCCGGAAAAGCTCTATCGATATGCTGCGGAAGACAGGGCTTTTACCGTCGACCTACCCGTCGATGCCGATGGCCTGGTGATCGACTATCCGACCTATTTCAAACGTGTGGATGTTTGATACAGTCGCAGACCTCGCGGGCAACGGCCCACCGCCCGCATTATTCCTCCGATCCGCCTGAATCTTTCCTCTCCCTGCCCTGCTATGGTCCAGATTTACAAATAAATTTTTGATAGGAATTCTCCCAAGGCGTTCCGGGGCCATTTCGCCGTTCTGGCGACATGCATCACATCATGAAGTCGCAATCGTCGGAGCGGGCATCGATCCAGCACCCTCTCCGAATAATATTTGTATTTACTAATTTAAAGCGCGCGGCAGCATAGTGGACGACGGGAGAATTGCGAACGGTCCGGGTTTCGGACCGGGCAAAGACGCGCGGGAAAGGGGAAGAAGGAGTGGAGGCATTTTACGTCGTCGTGCTGGTGTGCACGGTCCTGATCCTAATGGCGGCTTTTTCGAGCCTGCTCGCTTTCCGTTTCGGCGCACCGCTGCTGCTGCTCTTTCTGATAATCGGGCTGATAGCCGGCACGGATGGTCTCGGCATCGAATTCAGCAACAACTATCTTGCCTATATTCTCGGCTCGCTCGCCCTCGCTATCATCCTTTTTGATTCCGGATACGGCACTCCGATACAGGCCTTCAAACTGGCAGCCGCGCCAGCCTTGACCATCGCGTCTGCCGGCGTTCTCGTCACGGCAGCATTGTTCGGCCTCGCCGCCACCTGGCTCCTTGGCTTTACCTGGCTGCAGGGCCTGCTCCTCGGCTCGATCGTCGCGTCGACCGATGCGGCCGCGGTCTTCTTCCTGCTGCGCATCGGCGGCATCAACATCCGCGACAAGGTGCGCTCGACGCTGGAAGTCGAATCCGGCACCAATGATCCGATGGCGATTTTCCTGACGCTGGCGCTGGTCGAACTGCTGGCAAGCGGCGAAGGCTATCACGGCCTCAATCTCGTCATGCTCGCGACCTTCGTCCAGGAGATGGGTCTCGGCGTCATCCTCGGCCTGCTTGGCGGCATGATGATCGTGCTGATCGTCAGCCATCTGGAGACCGATCGCGGCCTGACGCCGATCTTCGTACTGGCGCTCGCCCTCCTCGTCTTCTCCTTCACGGGCGCCGTCGGCGGCAGCGGCTTTCTCGCCGTCTATGTTGCCGGCATTTACGCCGGCAATCGCAAGATGCCCGCCTCGGCCAGCATCAAGCGCTTCCAGGACGGCATGACGTGGCTGGCGCAGATCATCATGTTCCTCGTCCTCGGCCTGCTTGCCACGCCGTCGCAATTTCCGGCAATTGCCCTCCCCGCCGTGGCGCTGGCGCTGTTCCTGATCTTCATCGCCCGGCCGATCGCCGTCTGGCTCTGCCTGCTGCCTTTCGATTACACGCAGCGGGAGACGGGTTTCGTCGCCTGGGTCGGCCTGCGCGGCGCCGTCTCCATCCTGCTCGCCATCATGCCGATCCTCGGCAATCTCGAGAGCAGCCAGACCTATTTCAACGTCGCTTTCATCGTCGTGCTTGTGTCGTTGCTCGTTCAAGGCTGGACGATCAAGCCAATGGCGCGTCGGCTGGGCCTCATCGTCCCGCCGCGCATGGGCGCGGTCGATAAGGTCGAGGTCGACCTGCCGGGCGCAGTCAACCATGAACTGCTCTCCTACCGCGTCGTCAAGGATAGCCCGGTCCTGCGCGGTGAGCGCATTCCGCGCTGGGCCATGCCGTCGCTCGTCGTGCGTGATGGCAAGTCGATGCGTTATCAATATGCCGGCCGCTTGCGCGAAAACGATCTCGTCTATCTCTTCATCGTTCCCAGCTATTCACGGCTGCTCGACCGTCTCTTTGCCAGCCGCGCCCCGGTCGATCCGGATGATGCGGATTTCTTCGGCGCATTCTCGATCTCGCCGCTGCGTCCCGCCGCCGACCTCGATGCGGCCTATGGGCCAGGGCTTCTGAGCGAGGCGGAGAAAGGTCTGACGATCGCCGAGCTGATGCGTCAGCGCCTCGGAGGCAAGGCCGATTATGCCGACCGCGTTCGTCTCGGCGAGATCATCCTGATCGTCCGCGATCTCGATGAAAACGACCATATCCAGGCCGTCGGCATGTCGCTGGAGGCGCTGGAACCGGCGACTATCTTGCCGATTTTCATCAATCTGCACGACATCCTGAATGGTATCCGCGGCTTCCTGCGCAAGCGCCGTCAACACGCCGGGGAGGTCGTTTCAACCGATTCCAATACCGGCAAAAACGACGCCTGACCGCCTTGCGTCTCGTATCATCCGTAGTATGGTCGGCGCACTTTGCGGCACGAACAATATTGGATACTCCCCATGGCAGCCTTCAAAACCCTCGACGATCTCACCGACATCACCGGCAAGCGCGTGCTCGTGCGCGTCGACCTCAATGTGCCGGTCAAAGACGGCAAGGTTACCGACACGACCCGTATCGAGCGCGTGGCGCCGACGATACTCGAATTGTCCGGCAAGGGCGCCAAAGTCATCCTCCTCGCCCATTTCGGTCGCCCGAAAGATGGCCCGTCACCAGATCTGTCCCTCTCCCACATCGTTCCGTCGGTCGAAGAAGTGCTCGATCACGCCGTCCTCTTCGCCTCCGACTGCATCGGCGCGCCGGCAGCCGATGCCATCGCCAAGATGAACAATGGCGATATCCTGCTGCTCGAAAACACCCGTTTCCACAAGGCGGAAGAGAAGAACGACGCCGCCTTTACCGAAGCACTGGCCGCCAACGGCGATATCTACGTCAACGACGCCTTCTCGGCTGCCCACCGCGCCCATTCCTCGACCGAGGGCCTTGCCAACCACCTCCCCGCCTATGCCGGCCGCACCATGCAGGCTGAGCTGGAGGCGCTGGAAAAGGGCCTCGGCAACCCGGCCCGCCCGGTCGTCGCCATTGTCGGCGGCGCCAAGGTCTCCACCAAGATCGATCTGCTGATGAACCTGGTGAAGAAGGTAGATGCGCTGGTCATCGGTGGCGGCATGGCCAACACCTTCCTGGCGGCCCGTGGCACCAATGTCGGCAAGTCGCTCTGCGAACATGATCTCGCCGACACGGCCAAGCAGATCATGATCGAAGCCGCCACCTCGGGCTGCGCCATCGTATTACCGGAAGACGGCGTTATCGCCCGCGAATTCAAGGCGGGCGCTCACAATGAAGTCGTTTTGATCGACTCCATTCCGGCCGACGCCATGGTCCTTGATGTCGGACCGAAATCGGTTGAAGCCGTCAAGGCCTGGATCGGCCGTGCGACGACGCTGGTCTGGAACGGCCCGCTCGGCGCCTTCGAAATCACGCCCTTCGACGCCGCTACCGTGGCAGCCGCAAAATACGCCGCCGAATGCACCAAGGCCGGCAAGCTGACTTCGGTTGCCGGTGGTGGCGACACCGTTTCCGCGCTTAACCATGCCGGCGTGGCGGACGATTTCACCTACGTCTCGACGGCTGGCGGTGCCTTCCTTGAATGGATGGAAGGCAAGGTTCTGCCGGGCGTCGCCGTTCTCCATGCAGGGAAGTAGGAAGTCGCGTCAGACACAATGGGAGAGCTGCGACGACCGGACTTTCGCAGCTTTCCACTGAATGGTAAAATGATAGTCCAAACTTTCAAACGGTTGAAATCATTTCAATCGTTTCAATAATTTAGCTGGCCATTTCCGTCTTTATACACTTCTGTTATCGCCGATCTATATCATCCTCTCGCTGACCAAAATCGCCTTGGAGAACAAAAATGAGCGAACGACTTGAAGACATTGCCGTAAAGATGGTTGCCGATGGCAAGGGCCTGCTGGCGGCTGATGAATCCACCGCCACGATCAAGAAGCGCTTCGACACGATCGGTCTCGCTTCCACCGAAGAGAGCCGGCGCGACTATCGCGAAATGCTCTTCCGTTCGGACGACGCGATGAAGAAGTATATCTCCGGCGCGATCCTTTATGAGGAAACCCTTTTCCAGAAGGCTGTCGACGGTACCCCCTTGGTCGACATTATCCGAGCCGCCGGCGGTATTCCCGGCATCAAGGTCGACACCGGCGCCAAGCCGATGGCCGGCTTCCCGGGTGAAACCGTCACCGAGGGCCTCGACGGCCTCGCTGACCGCTTGGCGAAATATTATGACGCCGGCGCCCGCTTCGCCAAGTGGCGCGGCGTCATCGCCGTCTCCGACAAGCTGCCGACCTTTGGCTCAGTGAAGGCCAACGCCCATGCGCTGGCCCGCTACGCCGCGCTTTGCCAGCAGGCGAAGATCGTACCGATCGTCGAACCCGAAGTGCTGATGGATGGCGAACCCGGCACGCATGACCTCGCCCGCAGCGAGGAAGTGACCCGCTGGACGCTGCAGATCGTCTTCCAGGAGCTCGCGGAAGCCCGCATCAACCTCGAAGGCATGATACTGAAGCCGAGCATGGTCATCGACGGCAAAAAGGTGCGCAAGGCATCGGTCGAGCAGGTCGCCGAGTACACCGTCAAGGTGTTGAAGGAAACCGTTCCTTCCGCCGTTCCCGGCATCGCCTTCCTCTCCGGCGGCCAGACGCCGGAGGAAGCGACCGCGCATCTCTCCGCCATCAACGGCTATGACCTCCCCTGGCATGTTACCTTCTCCTACGGCCGCGCCCTGCAGGACGCTTCGCTGAAGGCGTGGGGCGGTAAGGCGGAAAACGTCGCCGCCGGCCAGCGCGCCTTCGCCCACCGCGCCGAGATGAACTACCTCGCCGCCAAGGGTAGCTGGACCAAGGACAGCGAAAAGGCCGCCTGATTTCTGGTAGCTTGAGTTAATTGCAAGCCCCGATCACGATATGGTCGGGGCTTTTTTGTATTTAGAGTCTGTCTGCTGTGGTTGTTGTTTGTGAAAGGCGACGGATGCGGTTCGCCGCGCCAAGGGCAGGAAGACCTCGCATATGCGGCCACTTCCAACTTGTCACCCGCACAAGTTCGAGCTTCCGGCCGTGAGCATCCTCCGGCTATATCCTGATCGTTTTCTCCAAATTCGCAGGAGCCGCCATGAGCACCGTTGCCTACATCACCACCGATGTCTTCACCACCGAACGCTTCGCCGGCAACCCGCTCGCCGTTGTTCCCGATGCCCGCGGTTTAAGTGACGCAGCGATGCAGAAGATCGCGACGGAGTTCAATTATTCCGAGGTGACCTTCGTTCTTCCGCCGGAAAATCCCGACAATACGGCGCGCGTTCGCATCTTCACTCCGACCACGGAAATCCCGTTTGCCGGCCATCCCAATGTCGGCACGGCTTTCGTGCTTGGCCAGCAAACGGATATCTTCGGAAAAACACCGGGCGACAGACTGATCTTCGAAGAGCAGGCTGGGCTGGTAGATGCGCAGCTTCTACGCGATGGCAATGAAGTCAGCGGTGCGAAGATACGAGCACCCGGCAAGTTGCAAGTCGGCGGCACCATCGCCGACAAGCTTGTCGCCGGCTGCGTTCAGATCGATCCCGTTTCCATCCTTCACACGACGCATGCCCCGACATTCGCCTCCGTCGGTCTGCCCTTCGCCTTCGCTGAAGTGGACGGTCTCGAAACACTGGGCAAAGCCCGGCCGAATGCCGCCGTCTTCGCGGAGGCGGCCGCTCACCATAAGGAAGACAAGACCGGCTTTTCGCTGTTCCTCTACACGCGCTCGGCCGAAAAACCCCGGCACATCCGCGCCCGCATGTTCGCGCCGCTGGACAATATCAATGAAGATCCGGCAACCGGCAGCGCCTCCGCCGCTCTCGGCGCCTACCTCACCTCACTGCTGCCCGCAGCCGACACAGAGGTAGAGGTCACCATCGAACAGGGTGTCGAAATGGGCCGGCGCAGCCTGATCGGCCTCGAAGTCAAGAAGTCCGCCGGCTCCGTCACCGACGTCTTCCTTTCCGGCCGTTGCGTCAGCGTCATGCGCGGCGAAGTCACATTTTAGACGACACTTAGGGCTTTCCGAAAAGTTCGCCTTCGGCGTCGTTTGCTAAAATGTCTCATTGATGACAAGCGCGATCGTCCAGATTGCGAAAGCAATGACGGCGATCTTCCAGAAATCAGCACGCCGTTTCAGGCCGGGCAGCCCCAGCGGCTTAATGATTTGCACCGCCATGGCAAGCAACAGCAGCACCGCGATCACTTTTGTCACGGTATTTTTCCCCGTTTGCGCAAGAGTGAGCATGACCTCATTCAAAAACCACTGCGCAGTTTTCGCGATCATGCTCTAATCGTCATAGGACGGACATTTTTCCGCGCCAACAGACTGTTTCTACACGCCGATAACGGCAATCCGGGGCACAATCAATAGCGAAAACTGGCAGGACTCGTTCCTGCCTTATCGGTTCTTTAAGCAGAGCCGAATGAAAGTGGGGATCATGAGAAGAAATATATTACCCGTTCTTGCCCTGCTTTTCGGTACGCTCTTCCTATTCACAGGCAATGGCCTGCACAGCCTGCTTCTACCGGTGCGTGGCACAGCCGAAGGCTATGCCACGACGACACTCGGCCTGCTTGGCACGACCTGGGCGACAGGTTTCGTGCTCGGCTGCCTGACGGCGCCGAAACTGGTTCGGCGCATCGGCCATGTCCGCGCCTTTTCCGGATTCATCTCCGTCATCGCCGTCATTGCGCTTCTGACCGGCATCGTCGTCGACGCCACCTGGTGGGTGCTGCTGCGCGCCGTTACGGGCTTCTGCACCGCCGGCACCTCGATGATCATTGAAAGCTGGCTCAACGAGCGTGCGACGAATGAAAGCCGCGGCGCGATCTTCTCGCTCTATATCGGTATCACACTGATCGGCGCCGTCGCCGGCCAGATGATGATCCCCTTCGCCGACATCCACACCCCCATCCTCTTCATGTGCTGCGGCATCTGCTATTGCATCGCCATGCTGCCGACGACCTTGTCGACCGCCGCTTCGCCGCAGCCGCTGAAGGCCGTTCGCCTGGATCTAAAGGCGCTCTATCGCAATTCGCCGGTCGCCTCCATCGGGATCCTCTTGGTCGGCATCGCCAACGGCGCCTATGGCACGCTCGGCGCTGTCTTCGGCGCCAATGCCGGTCTCTCTGACGGCAATATCGCCCTTATGATGAGCTCGACCATCTTCGCCGGCGCCGTGATGCAGTTTCCGGCCGGCCGCCTTTCCGACCGCATCGACCGCCGCTATGTGCTGGCCGGCATGGCCGCGATCGCTGCCTTCGACGGCCTGCTGCTCTTCCTGCTGCAGCCGAGCGACCCCTATTTCCTGATCGGCATGGTGATCATCTATGGTGCAGTCGCCAACACGCTCTATCCGATCACCGTCGCCCACGCCAACGACTTCGCTGCACCCGAGGATTACGTCAAAGTCTCCGGTGGCTTGTTGCTGCTTTATGGTATCGGCACGATCATTGGTCCGACGCTCGGCGGTCCGGTCATGTCGGCCATCGGGCCCTACTCGCTGTTCTTCGTCACTGCGGTCGCCCATGTACTGATCACGACCTACGCGATCTTCCGCAGCCGCCAGCGCGCCGCCAAGCCCGCGAGCGATCGCGATGCCTACACGACGATGCCGTCGGCCAATGCGCAGATGATCACGCCGGAAAGTATGTCGCTGGCGCGCAGCGAGACTTCGAAAAAAGACGATACAACGGTAAATTACGGAACATGAGCCCCAAGGAGCGACGGGCCGGGGGTGACAAGGAGGAGACAAAATGAGCATTTTCGACGACGACCGCCCCAAGAAGCCGTCCGCCCATGAGATCGGCAGCGACTTGTCACTGCTTTCCGTAGACGAACTGAAGGCGCGCATCGCGTTGATGCAGGCAGAGATCGCCCGGCTGGAGGCTGAGATCGCCACCAAGGCATCCGGCCGCAAGGCCGCCGAAAACCTGTTCCGCTCCTGAGCCTGCCATCAGCGCAAATTTTGTGCGATTGCAGTACAGATTGAGGCGTGCTCAACAGAATATTAAGCTTTACGACATATTACTATGAGCATCCAGATTCGCTCTGGACTCAGACAGTTCCTCCACTTGGCGAATTGGTCTGATTTTTCTCCCTGTTTTACCTTGAGAGCCGCTTTTGCGGCTCTTCTTTTTCGCCCTGATGTGGCGCTTCCGAGGAAACTGTGGAGATTAACCCTTTCTTAAGAATCGCCTTGCGAATTTCAGTTAAAACCACCATCTTGAAGTCATAAGAACGGACGCCGAGAGTTCTTCTGGACTTGACCGGCTTTTCCTGAACAAAAGTGTTGCGTGAAGCAGGGATTTCTTCGATGTCGGAACTTGGATTGAACACGATCAGCTTTGCTGGCCACGCAGCTTCGTCGGCCCAGTTCAGGACGCTCTACTCCGAAGGTATGTCGCTGGTCGAGGAAACCGCGGGTTATCTCGACGGCCAGGGCCGGGCAGCCTCCAAGGTTTTGCCGCGCATGGCCTCCGTACTCTATGCCGCAGAATCCATGCGGCTGACCACCCGCCTAATGCAGATGGCATCGTGGCTGCTGCTGCAGCGCGCGGTCAACAACGGCGAAATGTCGCGCGATCAGGTATTGGCCGAAAAGAACAAGGTTCGCCTCGACGGCTTCAACGTCGACCGCACAGCACCCGGCTGGAACGACCTGCCGGAAGCCTTCCGCGACCTCGTCGAGCGCTCGCTGCGCCTTCAGAACCGCGTCGCCCTGCTCGACCGCGAAATTTATCGCCCGACGGAAGCCTCGATCGTTCCAGACAACCAGAACAGCGTCAAAGCGCAGCTCAGCCTGCTGCAGACGGCGTTTGGGAACAACTGAATTCGATAGCCTGACGGCTGACGCGCTGAACCGGTCGTATCCTGTACGGCCGGTTTTGTGTTTGCACAGAAAAACAACTATTGTGGTGACCCCATCTTTGCGAGGTGATGATGCGTCCTGAAGATGTGCTGGATCTTTACGAAACTAAGATCAAATTGCGTAGTTTCGACGAGTTGGCGCCGCTCATAGCGGACGACGCTGTGTTCTGGTTTTCCGATGGTAGCCACTACGGCATGGACGAAATCAGAGCCGCATTCGAAAGAACCTGGCGAAAAGTTCAAGACGAAGTCTATTGGCTCGAGAACCTTCGATGGGTTGCTGTGAGCGATGATGCCGCCAGCTGCATCTACGCCTTCCATTGGAAGGGTCTATGGGATGGCAAGGCATTCGAAGGCAAAGGCCGGGGAACGACGGTTCTCCGGAGGGAAGCAGACAAGTGGAAGATCGTCCACGAGCATCTAAGCCACTTCCCGCAATAGGCGGAGATAAGACAACAAAAAGCCCGGCAAAACCGGGCTCTTTCAAAACACCAGATCGCGAAGCGATTAGATGCCGAGACCACCGAAGCGCTTGTTGAACTTGGAAACGCGGCCGCCCCGGTCCATGAGCTGCTGATTGCCGCCCGTCCAGGCCGGATGCGACTTGCTGTCGATTTCGAGGTTCATGACGGCGCCTTCCGAACCCCAGGTCGAGCGGGTTTCGTATTCGGTGCCGTCGGTCATGACCACCTTGATGGTGTGGTAGTCGGGATGGATGTTGGCCTTCATAACAATCTTCCTGTCATGCCAGGGTCCATTTGTCGCAAGCCATTGCGGCAACCGAACCGATTGAATAAATGAAGCCGCAGTCCGATTGAGGCCACGGCTTCCAATTAAGATGGCGTGCCTATACATGAAGGCAGCAAGGATAACAAGGGGCGAAAAAGCGAAGTCCCTTGCTGATATGGGGATTGGAGACGACTTGTCAGAGACGGACCAAGCAGACGACAAAAAACGCAGATCCATTCGGCCGCTTGGGCGGCTGGCACCCTATCTCAGGCGTTATCGCGGCATGGTGTTGGGCGCGCTTATCGCTTTGGTGATTGCCGCCGCCACCTCGCTCGCCTTGCCGCTTGCCGTCCGGCGCATGATCGACCACGGCTTCGATCAGTCCGATCGTGGGCTCATTGACAGCTATTTCGCCGCGATCATGGTCATGGCCGTCGTCCTCGCGGCGGCGAGCGCGTTACGCTATTATTTTGTCATCACCATTGGCGAGCGCATCGTCTCGGATATGCGCCGCGAGGTCTTCGACCATGTGACGCGGCTGTCGCCTTCCTTCTTCGATGTCAATCAATCCGGCGAGATCGTGTCGCGGCTGACGGCAGATACCACGCAGATCAAGTCCGCCGTCGGCGCGACGGCTTCGGTGGCGCTGCGCAATCTCATCCTCTGTCTCGGCGCCGTGGTTATGATGATCTTCACCAGCCCCAAGCTGTCGAGCATCGTGCTGATCGCCATCCCGATCATCGTGCTGCCGCTCGTCAGCTTCGGCCGCTCGGTGCGCAAGCGCTCACGCGCAGCGCAGGATACACTCGCCAACGCGTCCGCCTATGCCAATGAAACCATCGCTGCCAGCCGCACCATCCAGGCGTATAATGGCGAGGCCGCCGCCGCGCAGCGTTATGGCGCCGCGGTCGAGGATGCCTATCAGGCTGCGCGCGCCGCGATCAAATCCCGCTCGCTCCTGACCGGCTTTGCCATCACCATGGTTTTCGGCAGTATCGTCGCGGTGCTCTGGGTCGGTGCACAGAATGTGCTCGCCGGCACGATGTCGGCGGGAACGCTCGGTCAATTCCTCCTTTACTCCGTGATCGCCGGCACGTCGCTCGGTTCGCTGTCGGAAGTCTGGGGCGAGCTATCGCAAGCCGCAGGCGCGGCCGATCGCTTGAGCGAACTTCTGGCTGAGGTCTCGCCGATCGCCGCTCCCTCCGATCCGTTGCCCCTTCCCCAGCCGTCGCAGGGTCGGGTGGAATTCTCCGACGTGCATTTTTCCTATCCGTCGCGACCTGGAAGATCCGCACTGCATGGCCTGTCGCTTTCCGTCAAGCCGGGCGAGACGGTGGCGATCGTCGGCCCTTCCGGTGCCGGCAAGAGCACGGTCTTTTCGCTGCTCTTGCGCTTCTACGATCCGCAACAGGGTAGCGTCGCGATCGATGGCATCGACGCCCGCCGTGTGTCGCCAGAGGCATTGCGCGACCGCATCGCCATCGTGCCGCAGGACACGACGATTTTTGCCGCCTCAATCCACGACAACATTGGTTTCGGTCGTCCCGGAGCCTCGCGTGACGAGGTTCGCGCCGCGGCTATCGCCGCTCAGGCGGATGAGTTCATTTCGCGCCTGGATCAGGGTTACGACACGCAGGTGGGCGAGCGTGGCATCACCCTTTCCGGCGGCCAGCGCCAGCGCATCGCCATCGCCCGCGCCATCTTGAAGAACGCGCCGATCCTGCTGCTCGATGAAGCGACATCGGCGCTCGACGCCGAGAGCGAGACCTTGGTGCAAAAGGCACTCGATGGTCTCATGGAAACGCGCACCACCCTCGTCATCGCCCATCGTCTGGCGACCGTGTTGAAGGCCGACCGCATCCTGGTACTCGATCAGGGCCGTATCGTCGAAGAAGGCACGCATCAGAGCCTGATCCATCACGGCGGCATCTACGCCAAGCTGGCGCGGCTACAATTCGACGCTGGTATCGAGGATCGTATGCTTGCCGTCAAATAACGACAGATTGATCAAGACATGCGGAACACAACAGGTGGAAATAACTTTAAAGTTGAGCTAGATTTCCGACGTTATCTCGCACTGACGCGATTCTAGGAGACGGGAACCATGTATAAATTTGAAGTCTATAAGGACAAGGGTGGCGAATTCCGCTTCCGGTTCAAGGCCTCGAACGGCGAAACCATGTTCGCCTCCGAAGGCTACAAGGCGAAGGCTTCGGCGCTGCATGCCATTGAATCGATCAAAGCTCACGTTGGCGGCGCCGCCATCGACGACCAGACCACCGCTACCGCCTAAGACTTCGCGTCGAGCGTCTGTTGCACAGCCTTCTACGGCCGGCCGCCCTCTGGCGTGCTGGCCGTTTTAGTTTGCACGTCAAAAAAATTCGAAAAATCTGCACCAGCCTGTCGAAATCGGCCCCGCTCGCGGCTCATTGTATCGGAACGGCATGGAGCCGCTTCGCCGGCGGCGTTGCACATTTTAGCGTTTGCTCTTTAGATGCAGCGTCCGGCCCGGATTACCGCCAACAAGCCAGCAGGAGTTATCCCATGCAGTATGCCTTGATCATCCGTGAATCGGCCGAGGACTTTAAGCGGCGCGAGGATCCCACCTACAAGAACAGCTGGATCGCCTATACGCAGGCGCTCGTCCAGGCCGGCATCATGACCGGTGGCGCCGGACTGACGCCGCCGGAAACCGCAACTGTCGTCCGCCGTCGCGGCGAAGACCACGATGTGCAAGACGGTCCCTTTCCAGAAGGCAAGGAGCAGCTCGGCGGTTTCTATCTGATCGATGTGCCGAATCTCGATGCGGCTCTGGAATGGGCCGTGCGCGTGCCGGTCTCCAAGGATGGCTCAGTCGAAGTGCGGCCGCGCCTGCAAATGTGAGATGGCCATGAACCATGACGTTGGACGCGCCACCGAACGCGTGGCGCGCCAATCCTACGGCAAGTTGATCGCCTTTCTCGCAGCGCGCTCGGGCGACGTCCCGGCAGCCGAGGATGCGCTGTCCGAGGCACTTGCGACCGCGCTGAATGCTTGGCCGGAGCGGGGCATTCCTGATAATCCGGAGGCCTGGTTATTGGTCGCGGCGCGGCGAAATCTTTACAGCGCCGCAAGACATGCAAACGTCAAGGCAGCCGCCCGCGATACGATCGCCCTCGCATTCGAGGAGGCGGAGGAGCGCATGAATGCGGATGGCCCCGCCTTCCCCGACGAGCGGCTGAAGCTGCTGTTCACCTGCACCCATCCGGCCATCGACAAGTCCGTGCATACGCCGCTGATGCTGCAGACGGTTCTCGGCATTGATGCCAGGACCATATCGCAAGCTTTCATTGTTTCGCCGGAGACCATGAGCCAGCGACTGGTTCGGGCTAAGATCAAGATCCGCGAGGCGCATATTCCCTTCACCGTTCCCGACCGTTCCGTGCTGCCGGAGCGGCTGACCAGCGTGCTCTCAGCGGTCTATGCGGCCTACGGCCTCGGCTGGGACGGTCTCGATGGTGAAGATGGCAAGCGCAATTCACTGGCAGATGAAGCCATCTGGCTCGGCCGCGCCCTGCACGCCACCATGCCACAGGAGCCGGAGGCGATCGGATTGCTGTCTTTGATGCTTTACTGCGAAGCCCGCCGTGCCGCCCGCCGGAATGCCGATGGACGGTATGTGCCGCTCGACGAACAGGACACTGGGCGCTGGAACGCCATCATGATCGCTGAAGCTGACGGCCTGCTGCGGCAGGCGGGCGCTTTCGACCGCTTCGGCCCATTCCAATGTCAGGCCGCGATCCAGTCCGTTCACACCGAGCGGCGGCGCTCCGGAGCCACCGACTGGACGGCGCTCGTGACACTCTACGACGCACTCGTGCTGATGAAGCCAACAGTCGGGGCGCGCGTCAGCCAAGCAGCCGTTATCGGCCGGGCGCAAGGCGCAACCGCCGGATTGCACCATCTGAACCAGATGGTCGAGCGCGATATCCTCAGCTATCAGCCCTATTGGGCCGTTCGCGCTCATCTGCTGGCAGAAGCCGGAGAAGCGGAGAGCGCCGTCACGGCTTATCGTACGGCGATCGGGCTCAGCGACAGTTCCGTCGTCCGCGAATTCCTGCAGGCCCGCCTCGATACGGTTCTGGCCGATAGAAGCTGAGGATTATTTCTCCGTCAGCTTCAGCTCGATGCGACGGTTGGTGGCACGCGCTTCCGGCGTGTCGCCGGGAGCAATCGGCTGGAACTCGCCGAATCCGGCAGCAACGAGCCGATCGGCAGGAACGCCGTGGGCAATCAGGAACTTGACGACGGCAATGGCGCGGGCGGACGACAGCGCCCAGTTGTCAGGATAGCGGCCATTGCCCGAAAGCGGCACATTGTCCGTGTGCCCGTCGACGCGCAGCACCCAGTTGATCTCGGGCGGAATTTCCTTGGAAAGATCGATCAGCGCGGCGGCAAGCTTGGCCATCTCCGCCTGACCGTCCGGATTGAGATCAGCCGCACCGGAAGGGAACAGCACTTCCGACTGGAAGACGAAGCGGTCGCCGACGATGCGGATATTGTCGCGGTCGGAAAGGATTTCGCGCAAACGCCCGAAGAAGTCGGATCGATAACGGTTCAGCTCCTGCACGCGCTGCGCCAGCGCCACATTCAGCCGCCGGCCGAGATCGGCGATCTTCACCTGCGATGTCTGATCCTTCTCCTCCGACGCCTGCAGTGCAGCCTCGACAGCGGCGATCTGGCTTCGGAGCGCGGCAATCTGCTGGTTGAGAAGATCGACTTGACTAAGAGCACGAGCGCTCGCCTGCTTCTGCTCGTCAAGCTGCTGCGTCAGCGTGCCCACCCGTTGTTGCGCGGCCTGACTGTTGCCGGAACCGGCGTCGAGCAGCGCCTGCAGACGCGAGCGATCGCCCTCTGCCACCGAAAGCGACGCTTGCAGGTTGGCGACGGAATCCTCCAAATCCTGCTTGCCGCTCTTTTCGAGCGCCAACGCCTGCGTCAATTCGTTGATCTGACTGTTGAGGCGATTCAGTACCTCGTCGCGGCCAGAAATTTCGCGGCTTAGGATGAACTGGCCGACGACGAACACCGTCAGCAGGAACATGATGGCCATCAACAGCGTGGAGAGCGCATCGACGAATCCCGGCCAATAGTCGACCGTTCTCTTATGGCGACTGTTTCGTGCGAGCGCCATGACTTACTTGCTCCCGGTCTTCTCGGTATGGCTGATGCGGTCGGCGAGGCGATCGAGCGTCCGGCGCATCGATTTCGCCTCTTCCTGCTGCGCTTCGATCCAATCGCGCAGCATCTGCTGTTCGTTGCGCATGTTCTTGACCAGGCCCTGAATGCCCTCGGCGAGGTTCGCCATTGCCGTCACCGAGCGTTGGCCGCCACCGCCCTCTTCAGCAATCTTGCGCAGATATTCCGAAAGCACACGCACATCCTCGGAGGATGCGCCGCTGGCGCCTTCCATGACGGGAGCGATATCCGAACCGACATCGGTAACGGAGGAAAGCCAGTTTTCCAGTTCGGTGTAGAAGCGGTTCTGTGCGCGGCCGGCCTGCAGATCGAGAAAACCGAGAATCAACGAGCCGGAGAGGCCGAGCAGCGAGGACGAGAATGCCGTGCCCATGCCGACCAGCGGACCGGACAGGCCGGTTTTAAGCGCACCAAGAATGTCGCCAGTATCGCCGGAACCGACGTCGAGGCTCTGGATGACGTCGTTGATCGATCCGATCGTGCCGATCAGACCCCAGAAAGTGCCAAGCAGGCCGAGGAAGACGAGCAGGCCGATGAGATAACGCGAAGTGTCGCGCGACTCGTCGAGACGGGTGGCGATGGAATCGAGGATCGAGCGCAGCGTCGCCGTCGACAGTTGCATGCCGCGACGGTTGCCGATCAGCGCCCGCATCGGTGCCAGAAGCCGCGGATTGCGCCCGACCTTGTCGGCAGCATTGCCGACAGCGCGGAAATGGTTGAACCAGCGGACTTCCGGCCTGAGCATCAGGACATGATTGAAGACCAGCAGAATGCCGACGGCCAGCACGCCAAGGATCAATCCATTGAGGCCGGGATTGTGCAAGAAGGCGACTTGAGCCTGGCGAAACAGGATCGCCACGATAAAACCGACGATGACGAGGAAAAGAATCATCGTCCAAAAGAAGGCCATTGGGCTGGAGAGCTTGTAGGTATAGCTGCCCGACACATTGTCGGTCGACCCCAGATCCCCCAGGTTTACATTTTCCATCGCACGCTTAGCCTCCGGATTTTCCGTAGGCGGAGACTAGAGCAACATTGTGCCGAATTGAAGAGACGGAAAACACAAAACACCCTTTGGCAACAGCCTGTTTCGCCGCTGGGTAATCGGCAAAAGACGATCCTTATTTCGTCGGGATCGGCCGCTTGATGACCTCGGCAAGCGCCTTTTGAATATGCTCATTCCCGCAGATGATCGAACTGGTGCCGAGCATATCGGTGCCGCCGTCGAAATCCGAGACGAAACCGCCGGCTTCGCGCACCAGCAGGATACCCGCCGCCATGTCCCACGGCGACAGGCCCAATTCCCAGAAGCCGTCGAAACGGCCGGCGGCGACATAGGCAAGATCGAGTGCCGCCGAACCGACACGGCGGATGCCGGCGACTTCGCCCATGACATGGCGCAGCTCGACCAGGAACTTGCCGTGATTGCCGCGTCCGAGATGCGGAACGCCGCAGCCGATGACGCAATCCGACAGCACGCGGCGCGAGGCAACACGCAGGCGGCGGTCGTTTAGGAAGGCGCCACCGCCGCGCTCGGCAGTATAGAGCTCATCCGTTGCCGGATTGAAGACGACGCCGGCGACGATCTCGCCATTGCGCTCCAACGCGATCGACACGGAGAACATCGGAATACCGTGCAGGAAGTTGGTCGTGCCATCGAGCGGATCGACGATCCAGCGATGCGCGCCGTCGGTGCCCTTGATCTCTTCGCTCTCTTCACCAAGGAAGCCATAGGTCGGCCGCGCTTTCAGCAGCTCGTCATGGATGATCTTCTGCGCCTTGAGATCGGCCTGGCTGACGAAATCGCCCGGTCCCTTCACCGAAACCTGCAGGTTCTGCACTTCGCCGAAATCGCGGCTGAGCGACTTGCCTGCCTTGAGGGCAGCCTGAACCATGACATTGAGAAGAGCAGAACGGGCCATCGGGCTTCCTTGGGTAAAATAGGAGGCGCTGACCGGACCCGAAAATAGGCCCCGGCGGAGCGGGATCGGCAGCGCAATAAAGATTGGCGGCCTCAAGACCACAAAATCAGGGGAATTTCAAGTACAGTGAGCCGGAAGGCCTAGTTTTCTCATCAAGCCGAAGTGTTTGGCTCACTTCGTTGAGGGACAAACCCATCACCACGCCAGTGCGCGTCTGCCGACAAGCGCGCCGAAACCCATCACGATCGCAATCGCGACGCTGTACCAGACCGCCACGAATAACCCACCGTCATTCTTACAGACAAAGGCATAGGCGGCGGCGCCAAGCGCGCCGGCAAGGACACCGGCCGTAGCACCAGCCATGGCCGGACGTGTCGTAACACCAGTCTTCAGGACGCCGATGATCAGCGCCAGCGGCGCAAGCGACAGCAAAACCATGGCCGTCACGCAGCTTGGGACGGAGATATCGGACCGGCCCATCAACGGGAAACCCGACGTATCCGAGATCGCACCGATCAACAGCAGCGCCAGTCCCGGCAACACTGTGGCAAGCGCAAGCGCGCCGGAGCCGGGCTTGCCGGCATAGCGCACGACAAAGATGCCGCCGCCGGCAAGCGTCAGCATGCTGACGATCTTGTGGTGAAACGGCGCGCTGACCAATGTCGCCTGGAGTTCAGGCTGAAAGCCGAACGTGGCGAAGACTAAGGCTATCGCGCAGGCAAGGGAAAGGATCGCCGCAAGCAACAGAGTGCTTTCAAAGGAGGGAGAGGAACGTGCCTGCCCTGCCCCGGCCTCACCAGCCAGATTTCGGATCATGAGGTCCGTATCGCCTGCCGTTTTCATAGCTTGCCCTTGCTTGGTTTGGGTGGAGCAACGCCGGCGACAGAGGCCAGGCGTTGTAGTGCCCGGTGCAGCGTCACCCGCACCGCGCCTTCACTGGTCTGGAGTTTCTCGGCTGTTTCGCGCACCGATGCGCCCTCGATCGTCAGCGCCTGGACGACAGTGCGTTGACCGGAGGAGAGGCCGCCTAAATGACGATCCAGATCGATTAGCGCACGGTCGGCATCTTCGCGCGGCGCTTCGACTACATTGGACCATTCTTCCAGCGTTAGGTCGTAGCGATAACGCGCTTCGCGCCGCCGACGTCGCATCGCATCGGTCAGCTTGTAACGCACGATGGCATGGAGCCAGGGCATAAAGGCACGATCTACGTCCCATCGGTGCCGCATCGTGTGCAGGCCGATCAATACTTCCTGGACGATATCTTCCGTCTCATGCGCGCTCATGCCGAGCCGTGACAGCCGCCCGCGGACCAGCACGCGCAGCAATTTTGCAATATCGCCCAGCAGCCATTCATAGGCGGCGGCGTCTCCTCGACGCTCGGCCTTCATGGCATTGGCCCAAATATCTTCGCGCGATTCCATACGTGTCTATTCGCCGCCAAAACGCATTTGTTACAGTCCAACGCAGATTTTTATCATTGCGCGCGAAACGCGAACACGTTTCCGTGATGATGTTGCGCTGCACCAGAGCCGGTCGAATTGAGCCTTAGAAGCACCATGCTTCCTCCCGAAACTCGACCACGGAAACCGACCCATGAAAACGCTACAGAGATTTGCCGTCGCCGCAGCTGCCTTGTTCGCAGCGACCTTCGCCGCCCAAACAAGCTTCGCCGCAACCGCCGCACCGGTCAAAGCACACAATGTCGTCCTCGTCCATGGCGCCTATGCCGATGGATCGAGCTGGTCCGAAGTGATCCCGATCCTGCAGCGCGCCGGCCTGCATGTCACCTCGGTGCAGAACCCGCTGACCTCCTTTGCCGATGATGTCGCGGCCACGAAGCGTGTTCTGGCGCTGCAGGACGGCCCGACCGTGCTCGTCGGCCACTCCTATGCCGGCATGGTCATCAGCGAGACCGGTGTCGATCCCAAGGTCAGCGCTCTCGTTTATGTCGCAGCCCGCGCACCTGATGCCGGCGAGGACTATACCGCGCTCGCCGCCAAATTCCCGACCCCGCCGGCCAGCAAGGGTCTCGTTCATTCCGGCGGCTTCGCACAACTCAGCGAAGACGCGTTCGTTCATGACTTCGCCGGCGATCTCAAACCCGCAAAGGCTCGGGCGCTTTATGCCGTGCAGGGACGGATCTCGGACACGCTGTTCGCCTCGCGCACCACTCAGGCCGCATGGAAGACCAAGCCGAGCTGGTACGCCATCTCCAAGAACGACCGCACGACATCACCCGAGCTGGAGCATTTCCTCGCCAAGCGCATGAACGCGACGACCGAGGAACTCAACTCGAGCCACGTCTCGCTGATCTCTCACCCGCGCGAAATCGCCAACATGATCCTCGCAGCCGCGGGTTACTCCGTGAAGAAGTGAACCGCAGCGGTTTTCGTAGGCGTATTTTGACAATCCGATGGTCGGCAAAGCTTCGGCCATCGGATGTCACCTTCAAATCCATCTTCTGAAACAGCCTCAAACTTTTTCTGGACTGATCAGTCCGAAATCGCTACAACGCCCGTATGGCACGACACAAGGAATTCGAACGCGACGAGGCGCTGGGCGCCGCCATCAGGGTCTTCTCCGACCATGGATACGAAGGCACGTCGACGGACCACCTGCTGAAGGCCATGAAGATCAGCCGGCAGAGCATGTATGACACCTTCGGCGACAAGCGCAGCCTCTATCTCGAAGCGCTTAGGCGATACAATGCCGATAGCCTCGCCCGCATCGTGGCGGACCTCAAGGGAGACCGTTCGGCATTAGGGAGCATCGAGGCCGCGCTCGTCGCCTTTGCGGCTCGTCCGGAGAGCGAAGCGAGCCGTTGTTGCCTCGGTGTTAGCGCCATCTGCGAATTCGGCCGCGCCGATGCCGAGGTCGCAACGCTGACCGACGAAGCCTCGCGCATCCTCTCCTCTTCTCTCGAAAGTGTCATCAAGGCCGGCATCGCCAGCGGTGACTTTGCCGCCGACCTCGACATTATGGCTGCCGTCCATTTCCTTGGCGCTACGCTTTCCGGCATGAAAGTCAGCGCCCGCAACGGCGCCTCCCCCGAAACGCTCACCGCCATTGCCCATATGGCTCTAAAAAGCCTGACGTGAAGCTGCTCGCCGCTTCTCCGGTTTTTAGCATGCCCAATTCTAGATTAGTCAGTCCAAAATAGTGAAAGGAATATCATGTCCCAATCCCTCAGCAACCAGGTTGCCCTCGTCACCGGCGGCTCACGCAGCATCGGAGCCGCCATCGTCCGCCGCCTGAGCGCCGATGGGGCCAAAGTGGCCTTCACCTATTCGGCTTCGCCGGATAAGGCAGAAGCGCTGGCGCGTGATCTCGAGGCGTCCGGTGGCGAGGTCATCGCCATCAAGGCCGACAGCGCCGATCCGGATGCCGTGCGCTCCGCCGTCGCCAGGACTGCCGAGCATTTCGGCGGCCTCGATATCCTCGTCAACAATGCCGGAATTCTGATCCGCGAGACGGTCGAGAACTACGATCTCGCCGATTTCGACCGCATGTTCGCCGTCAACGTCCGCGCCGTCTTTGTCGCCGCACAGGCGGCCACCAAGCATATGAGCGAGGGCGGGCGCATCATCAACATCGGCAGCGTCGCCGGCGACCGCAGCGGTTTTCCGGGAGCATCGGTTTACAGCGCCACCAAGGGCGCCGTCGCCGCGATGACCCGTGGCCTTGCCCGCGACTTGAGCCCGCGCGGCATCACCGCCAACGCTATCCAACCCGGTCCGACCGAGAGCGGTATGACTGTCGGTGGAGGCGAGATGTTGAAGCCGCTCTTGCCTGTTGGTCGGCTGGGCAAGGACACGGAAATCGCCGCCCTTGTCGCCTATCTCTGCAGCCCGGAGGCCGCCTTCATTACTGGCTCGCCCCTGACAATCGACGGCGGTTATCTGGCCTAGAATTTCTGCTGCGCCATCAGGATCTCGCGGGCGATCTGTTCGAGAGGTACGACACGATCGACGCCGCCGCGGGCGATCGCCTCCTTCGGCATGCCGAAAACGACGGAGGTCGCCTCGTCCTGGGCAACTGTAAAAGCGCCGGCCTGCTTCATCTCGAACATGCCGCGTGCGCCGTCATCGCCCATGCCGGTCATGATGACCCCCATGGCATTCGATCCTGCCGCCCGCGCCGCTGAGCGGAAGAGCACATCGACGGAGGGCCGGTGGCGCGATACCAACGGCCCGGTCTTAACAGCCACATGGTAACGGGCACCCTGCCGCTCCAGCAGCATGTGGTTGTCACCGGGGGCGATCAGCACGTGGCCGCGCAAAACCGGGTCGCCGTCGGCCGCTTCCTTCACTTCCACTTCGCAAAGGCTGTTGAGCCGCTTGGCAAAGGCAGCGGTGAACTTTTCCGGCATATGCTGGACGATGACCATGCCCGGCGCGTTTGCGGGCAACGCCTCCAGCATCTCGCGCAGCGCTTCGGTGCCGCCTGTCGAGGCGCCGACGCAGACCACCATCTCCGTCGTCTTCGCCATGGCACGGCCGGTCGGCGGCGGCAGCATCGCATCCGCTGTCAGCTTCTTGGCCGGTCCCGAAGCGGATGCAGAACGCGCCTCAGTGCGCCGGATATTCGGCAGTCGGGCATGTGACGCACTCTTGACAACCTCACGGATGCGCATCGCCTCGTCGGCCAGATAATCGGCAGCACCGATCCGCGGCTTCTGGATTATATCCACCGCGCCGGCCTCCAGCGCCTGCAGTAATGTCTCCGAACCTGCCTCCGTCAGCGACGAGCACATGACGACGGGGATAGGCCGCTGCGACATCAGCTTGCGCAGGAAAGTGATGCCGTCCATCCGCGGCATCTCGACATCCAGCGTAATGACGTCGGGTATCTCCTCCTGGATCTTGCGGGCGGCCATGAAGGGGTCGGTCGCCACCCCCATCACTTCGATTTCGGGGTCGTCCGACAACAGCGCGGCGAGCGTCTGACGCACGCTAGCGGAGTCATCGATGATCAAGACGCGGATTTTCTTTGGCATGATTACCTGCCCTAGAGTCGCTGGAAGACAGTGTTGGAAACCTGTTTCAGCGGTAAGTCGAAACCGGTGATCGATTCCGAGTGGCCGATGAACATATAGCCGCCGGATACCAGACAATCGCAGAGACGCGAAAGGACGCCGGCTTGCGTCTGCTTGTCGAAATAAATGAGGACGTTACGGCAGAAGATGATGTGCATGGCATCGCCCACCTGATATTTCTCATCCATCAGGTTCATCCGGCCGAAGCCGATCTTCGAGCGCAGCCGCGGCGTGATGCGCACCTCGCGTTTACCTGGGACTTTGGCGGTCATCACATATTTGCGCTTGAGCTCGGCGGGGACCGGCGAGACCATCTCGTCTGTATAGATGCCGTTCCTGGCCGATTGCAGCACGTCGGTACTGAGATCGGTAGCCAGGATCGCATAATCGATACCGCCTTCACTCTCGGAAAACTCCTCCATCACCATCGCCATCGAATAGGGCTCCGCTCCGGTCGAGCAGGCAGCGCTCCAGGCGCGCAGGCGACGATGGCCGGCGCGCATCAGCACCGGCAAGGCCACGGCTTGCATGAATTCGAAGTGTTTGGCCTCGCGGAAGAAATCGGTCTTGTTGGTGGTCACCGCATCGATGAGATAAACGGACTCCTGCTCGAGGCCGCCATGGTTGAACAGGAAATCGCAATAGTCGTCGAATGATGTAATGCTGGTGGCGCGCAGGCGGCGGCGCAACCGCCCCTCCAACATCGTCAGCTTTGTCGACGGCATCTTGATGCCGCTGTAATCATAGATGAAGCGCGACAGCTTCTCGAAATTCCGCTTGCTGATGCGGTCACCGATGCTTTGACTCTCCTGAACGGCAGCAGTTCCCATTCATCCACTCCCTTACGAATTTCTATGCAGCATAACCGGCGCGATGCGGATCGAGCGCGACAGTGTCTTCCCGCGACAGCAGGCGAGCGAGATCGACGATCACGACGAAACCGTTCTCCCGGCGCACGACGCCGGCGATGTAGTCGGAACGCCAGCGAACGCCAATATCGGGCGCCGCTTCGATCTGGTCACGCCGGAAGGGCGTGACTTCGAAGACGCGGTCGGCGACGAGGCCGAGCGTCAACACCTTGGCCTCGATCGGAATATCCAGCACCAACACGCGGGTGTGCGAGGTCGGCACAGTCTTGGAGAGACCGAGCTTCAGCCTGAGATCGATGGTCGGCACACCCTGCCCGCGCACATCGCGCAGGCCGAGCAGGTAATCCGGCCCGTTTGGGATCTTGAAAGCCTCGGCGTAGTCGAGGATTTCTCGAACCACTTCGACCGGTACGGCGAAGACCTCCTCGCCGAGGCTGAAAGTGACGAATTGCGCTTCCAGAGCAGGTGTGGCCATGATCATGCGCTTTCCTTGAATTCGGCGTCACCGGCGTCCGGGCCGCCCATGGAGAGATCGAGAGCGAAGCCTTTGAGACGTGCTTGCTGCGCCTGAATCGTGGTGGGGTTCGCAGCTTTCGGCTGACGAGCGGCCGCTGCCGGAGCCCGTCCGCCCGCCTTGGCCGCGACAGTGCGGTTCTGGCGATTGGCCGACGTATCAACCTTGAAGAAGGCGATGGAGGCTTGCAGCTCTTCGGCCTGAGCGGCCAATTCCTCAGAGGTCGCAGACATTTCTTCCGAAGCGCCGGCATTCTGCTGCGTCACCTTGTCGAGCTGCTGGATCGCTTCGTTGATCTGGGCAGCACCGATGTCCTGCTCGCGGCAAGCGGCACTGATCTCGGAGACGAGCTCTGCGGTCTTGCGGATGTCCGGCACCAGGCGGCCGAGCATTTCGCCGGCTTCGGCGGCCGCCTTGACGGTATCGCTCGACATCGAGCTGATCTCGGCAGCGGCAGACTGGCTGCGTTCGGCAAGCTTGCGCACTTCCGAGGCAACGACCGCGAAGCCCTTGCCATGTTCGCCGGCACGAGCCGCTTCGACAGCCGCGTTCAGAGCGAGCAGATCGGTCTGGCGGGCGATCTCCTGCACGATGCCGATTTTCTCGGCGATGGTGCGCATGGCGCTGACGGCGCGGGTCACGGCATCGCCGCTTGCTTCCGCATCCTTGGCGGACTGACGGGCGATCTTCTCCGTCTGGGCAGCGTTATCGGCGTTCTGCTTGATATTGGCAGCCATCTGCTCCATCGAGGCCGAAGCTTCTTCAGCCGATGCCGCCTGTTCGGTGGCGCCCTGCGACACCTGCTCCGAACTTGCCGAAAGCTCCTGGCTGCCGGCCGAGACATTCTCCGATGCGGAGATGGCGTCGGCAACGACGCCACGCAGTCGTTCCACCATTTGCTCCAGCGCCAGGCCGAGCACATCCTTGTCGGAGAGCGGCTTCGGCGTGACCATCAGATCGCCGTTGGAGATCTTTGTAGCGATATCGGAGGTGGCGCGAAGGTTTGTAACCATGCTCTGCATCGCCAAGCCCAACACGTCCTTGTCGGAGAGCGGTTTCACCGCAATGGAAAGATCGCCCATGGCGATACGGTCGGCAACTCCGGCTGTGTCGCGCAGGTTCGACGTCATGACATTGACGGTATCGATCAGGTCCTTGATCTCGTCATTGGTCTTGACCTCGACCTTGTGATTGAGATCGCCGAGCGCCACGGCCTTTGCGATGTTCGACACCTTGGTCAGACCCCGGCTGATGCTGAGAGCGATCCAGGTGGCAACAACGACGGAGAACACGAAGAGACCGATTGTCATGCCGATCAGAATGGCGCTGGAACTGGCGTATTCCGCAGCGGCAGCGCGGTCGGTGGCATGCAGATCCTCGACAACTTCCATATTCAGACCATTCAAAGTCTTCAGAAGGCTATCGGTAACCTTCGCACCATCCTTCATGGAGATTTCAGCAGCGTGAGCGTTACTTTCCGTCGTATTCTGGGTCGCTAGGGCAACGATCTGGTCCTGTGTCTTTATCCAGTCCGGATAGAGAGCCTTGAACTCGGAAACTTTAGCCTTGATGCGTTCGTTGGTTTCCTTGTCGAGTTCGACCAAGCGCGCATCGATCTCCTTGCGCTGCTGTTGGATTGTCGTCGCATAACCGGCGATTTCCGCCGGGTTCGTATCCATAACGGCATTCTTTTCCGCGCTTATCGCCGCAGAAACCGCGTCCGATAGCCCGCCGGAATTCAAGAGGTTGGTAGCGGGACCTGCGACGAGGTCGGCGATCGCAAAGTTCAGCGACGACAGGTTGGTGATCGCGAGCCCAGCCATGCCGATGGTCAGCAAGATGATCAGACCGAACGCGGATATTAATTTCAATTTGATTGTCAGACGCATGGGAATGCCCCTCGGCATAGTTGAAAAACGGATGCGGCAACTGGCGACCCGATTCTCAGGACGTCGCGCCAATATGTGAGAGCCTGCTGACCTGGGGAGCGATCCATTCACCCACCCTATGCTGGACATCTCACGAACCACGACGCCAACGCATACACACGTTGGGGATATCAGTTTGCCGGGGCCTGAAAGGTCCCGGCGTAATCGGTTGGCAGAGATGCTTAGGCGCTTTCGCGGAAATCCGCGTCGCCGGCATCGGGACCGCCCATCGAGAGATCGAGGGCAAAGCCCTTGGCGCGTGCCTGCTGGGCAGCGACGGTATGCGCCGGATTGCTGGCGGCGGGCGCCGTACGGCGGTTGGCCAGTGGGGCGGTGGCAACCTTGTGGACCGCGGTCTTAGCCGGCGACTTCCTGGCGGCGACCTTATGGCCGGCCACGTCGACCTTGAAGAAGGCGATGGAGGTCTGGAGTTCTTCGGCCTGAGCGGCCAGTTCCTCAGAGGTCGCAGACATTTCTTCCGAGGCGCCGGCATTCTGCTGCGTCACCTTGTCGAGCTGCTGGATCGCTTCGTTGATCTGGGCAGCACCGATGTCCTGCTCGCGGCAAGCGGCGCTGATCTCGGAGACGAGTTCGGCGGTCTTGCGGATATCCGGCACCAGGCGGCCGAGCATTTCGCCGGCTTCGGCAGCCGCCTTGACGGTATCGCTCGACATCGAGCTGATCTCGGCAGCGGCAGACTGGCTGCGTTCGGCAAGCTTGCGCACTTCCGAGGCAACGACCGCGAAGCCCTTGCCATGTTCGCCGGCACGGGCCGCTTCGACAGCCGCGTTCAGAGCGAGGAGATCGGTCTGGCGGGCGATCTCCTGGACGATGCCAATCTTCTCGGCGATGGTGCGCATGGCGCTGACGGCGCGGGTGACGGCATCGCCGCTGGCCTCGGCATCCTTGGCGGACTGACGGGCGATCTTCTCCGTCTGGGCGGCATTGTCGGCATTCTGCTTGATGTTGGCCGCCATCTGCTCCATCGAGGCGGAAGCCTCTTCAGCCGATGCCGCCTGTTCGGTCGCGCCCTGCGACACCTGCTCGGAACTCGCCGACAACTCCTGGCTGCCCGAAGAGACATTGTCTGCAGCGCCCAGTGCGTCGGCGACGACGCCGCGCAGACGTTCGATCATGACATTGACGTTGCCCAGCAATTCGCCGATTTCATCGTGGTTGGTGATCTCTGCGGTCTTCGTCAGATCGCCTTCGGAGACCTCACGAACAACGGTGTTGGCGCGGGCGAGGCCCTTACTGATCGTATTCGAAATCCAGTAGGCAATGACGGCGGCTAGCAGCAGCGAAACGCCCGAGACGATAATCATCATGGTCCGTACCTTGGCATATTGCACGTCGGTATCGTCGTCCACGAACTTCATCTTCGCCTTCTCGGCCGTCAGCATCGTACCGAGATTCTGGTCAACCTCATCGTATGTAGCACGGAGGTCGCCGAGGGAAAGGTCGAGCGCCTTATCCTTCTGGCCTGCCTTGTAGAGTTCATTGACCTGGTCGTCGACCTTTAGGAACTTGTCGAGCATGGTACTCGTTTGTGTGAAGCTCGAACGATCTTCGTCATCGACCACTTTATCGAGGCTTGCCAGAGCGGTGCTCAGGGCGGTACGCGCCTGGTTGCCGCCCGCTTCGGCGGCCTTGATCTCGTCGTCGCTGCGGGCGGACAGCAGATTCTTCTGTTCACGGATGATCTCAAGGATAGAGACCTGAACCTCCTGCGTAAGTTCCAGGCGCGCTGCCGGCCCTTCAAGTACATTGCTGATCTGGTCATTGAACGAGCTGAGGCTCATGATGCCGTAGCCGGCCGTGCCTATCAGCATAAGAATGATGAAGGTGAACGCCCCCACCAGCTTGGCTTTGATCGTTAGACGCATCGTCTTGGTTCCCTCGAAAATTCGACCGGCGGCAATGGTCAGGCGGAAAGCGCCTTGTTCTGCCGGGCGGAAAAAATCGCCTGCAGATTGGGGAGAATGATGAATTCCCCTCCGCGCTTGACCAGGCAGTTGATGTAGTCGGGACGCCAACGCATCCCCACGCTAGGCGGTGCTTCGCTGGAAGCTTTTGCAAGTGTGGTGACTTCATTCACCTTGTCAGTCCGCAGACCCACGAGCGTGGGCTCATCCTGCAGGTCGAGTTCGATAACGATGATACGGCTATCGATGGTCGCTTCGGCCGCCTCCATGCCGAAGGCGAGACGGAGATCGGCAAGGGGGATCACCTTACCGCGAAAGTTGATGACGCTGCCCACGAAAGGCTGGCTGCCGGGAACGGCGGTTTCCGGCAGAACGTCCAGGATTTCCTGAACCATGACCGCCTCAAGGGCGAAGGTTTCGCCGTTGAGATCGAAGGTCAGGACTTCGAGCTCGCCGTCGTCATTCCAATGAGTGCCATTAAAGAGATTGTCGAGTTTCACGGCTGCTTCGCTCATCCTGCTGCACGCAGATGCGCCTCCTGTTGCTGACCGGCGGTAACCAGATGCACGACGTCGAGAATGAGGGCGACACTGCCGTCGCCGAGGATCGTGGCCCCGGAGAAATGCGCGACGTCATTGTGCAGCTTCGACATGGATTTGATCACCGTCTGATGGTCGCCGATGATCTGGTCGACGACCAAGCCGACCCGCTCCGTGCCGGTCGAGATGACCACGACCTTCTGATGAACATCCGGCTTGGTGCCGGTGCGGAACACGTCGCGGAGCCGAAGGAAGGGCACCAGGCTGTCGCGCAGCGAAATGAAACTGCGGCCGCGCGAACGCAGATCCTCTTCCAGCGAGAGTTCCAGGCACTCCTCGACCGCCGACAGCGGAATGACGTAGCGCCCCGCGCCAACGCGTACGAGCAGGCCGTCGATGATGGCGAGCGTCAGCGGGATGCGCAGCGATACATCGGACCCCTGCCCCGACAAGCTGACGATATCGATGGCGCCGCGCAGCGCTTCGACCGTCTTCTTCACCACATCCATGCCGACGCCGCGGCCGGAGAGATTGGTGATCTGCGCCGCTGTCGAAAAGCCCGGCGCGAAGATCAGCTGCAGAAGCTCGGCATCGCTCAGCTGCTGGCCCGGTTGGATCAGCCCAGAGGATTCCGCCTTGGCGCGGACGCGCTCGCGGTTGATGCCGCGGCCATCGTCCTTGATCGAGATGATCACCTCGCCGCCCGATTGCCGTGCCGACAACGTAATGGTTCCGGCTTCGGCCTTACCGGCAGCGAGGCGCTCTTCCGGTGGCTCGAGGCCATGGTCGATGGAATTGCGGACCAGATGCACCAACGGATCGGCAAGCCGCTCGATGACGGTCTTGTCGACTTCTGTCGTCTCGCCTTCGGTGACGAGCTCGATGACCTTGCCGGTTTCGCGCGCCAGATCATGGACAAGGCGACGGAAGCGGCTGAAGAGGCTTGCGACCGGCACCATGCGCAACACCATCATAGTATCGCGCAGCTCGCCGGAGAGGCGTTCGATCTCTTCGGACACCGAGCGCAGCCCGATGTCGGCGCTGGCGCTGGCGAGCTGGCTGAGGCGCGATTGCGCGATGACCAGCTCCCCAACACGATCCATGAGTTCATCGAGGCGCTCGGCGGGAACTCGAACGCTCTCCGCAGCTTTGGTTTGACGCTGGTCGGCAACGGGTGCTGCCTGCACGGGCGCCGGTGTATCCCGTTTGACTGGCGCGGCCTCGGCAACGGCCGACGCGACCGGCGCAGAAGGCGTGATCGCTTGCGGGGCAAGGGGAGCGACTTCCTTCGGCGCTGCGGCAACGGTGCCGCCATCGATTTCCTGCACGTCGAGCTGCATGTCGTCCATGACGAAGATGAAAACGTCGTCGATGGCCGAGCGCGGCTGCTCAGTCGTGACCGTCACATCCCAGGAGAGATAGAGCTCCGTCGGCGCCAGCGCGCTTAGCGACGGAATGGCCGACGTGTTGGCGAGGACGCGGCATTCACCGAGGTCGCGCAACTCGTCCAGCAGCCCGAGCGGATTGGTACCGTTGATCATCGCATTCAGCGGCAGGCTGAAGCGGATACGCCAAGTCTTGCGCTTGTCCGTGACGACAGGCGCGGTCACCGCAATCGTCTGAGCCGGCTTTACGGCATCGCTGGCACCGCCGACTGCTGCTTGCAACTGTGCCAGAAGACGCTGGCTGGTAGCGCCATGGTCACCATTGGGATCGTCGACGAGGGCGCGCATGTGATCCTGCGCATCGAGAACGGCGGCGACGAGTTCGGCCGTTGCCGGCGCCTCGCCCTTGCGGACACGATCGAAGGCGGTTTCGCAATGATGGGTGAAGGCGGCGAGTGCATCGAAGCCGAACATCGAGCCCGAACCCTTCAGCGTGTGAAGGCCGCGGAACACCGCGTCGATCAGGGCCTTGTCGTCAAGCTGGTGCGTGAGATCGAGAAGGCCGGCCTCGATCTGTTCCAGGCATTCGGCGGCCTCGGTACGGAAGACGGCGATAGGATCGGTCGAGCTCATCTTCCAAGCACCTTCCTGACGATCTTGACGAGGTTTTCCGGATCGAAAGGTTTGGTCAGCCAGCCGGTGGCGCCGGCCGCCTTCGCGCGCGCCTTGAGATCGGCATCGGATTCCGTCGTCAGGAAGATGATCGGAACACCCATGTGAGCCGGCAGCTTGCGCAGCTCTTCGATCATCGTCAGGCCATCCATAACGGGCATGTTGAGGTCGGTCACGATGAGATCGAACTGTCCGGCCTTGGCCTTGTCGAGGCCTTCGGCGCCGTTTACCGCTTCAGTGATCTCGTAGCCGGCATTGGTCAGCGTCACCTTGGTCGTCAGACGGATGCTGGCGGAATCGTCGACAGTCAAAATCTTCGCACTCATGGATATACCTCTTGATGAAGCCAGAATTGCGCGTCCTCTGCCGTAAAGGCGTCGATGAACCCACCCCTCTGCAAGACTTTCAGAACAGAACCGCTGGCCGGGGAAGAAAGGCGAAGTGTTTTACCGGAGGCCTTCGCCTCGACCCGCGCTGACTCGACCAATTGCACAAAGCTCAAATCGGCTTCTGCATCGTCAGCGACTTCGAGGACAACCATTTTGCTGTCCCGAAACTTCAGAGTCATACTTTGATAAATTTCAGAAATGTTCCTGATGTTCAGGGCATTCGGCAGAGAAATAGATTCGGAATATTTGTCGTACATTTCAAATCTGGCCCCGCTATCAAATAAATACTTGAGCAATAACTATTGAATCTCATGTCAACCTTAACAGTGAGTAAATGCAGGTTGTATAAATCGACGTTTCGGGAGCTGTGAATTCTCACCTGATATAAATGACCATTAAAATTTTATGATGAAAAATGTGATTGAGATTCAGGTAGTTAAATCGAAAAAGACTAAAACACTCCTTTCCCGATGAGCGAATCTTAACCCTGCTGGTGAAAGCCCGGGGTGCAACGCTTACGAGTCCCGGGAATTTACCGGAATTTTCCATCCCACATTTAAGAGTTGAGTCAAACGAGCCTTTCTCCAAGTAAAGGGACAGACATGAAAAATGGAACAGCTCTGGCACGCCGCATCGATCGCCCACGGGGATTCCCGCAGGCAATGGATGTCAGCCGCACCCTGGAAGCGGCGCGCACCGAGGTTGAGAAACGCTTTCTCGACGGCGGCGCTGTTCTCTTGTCGGTGATGGAAGTTCTGAACCAACTGTTGTCATCCCTCGACCGATTGACCAAGGCGCTCGACAGCGATGGCGCCAGCGACACCACGGTTGATTTACTGCAGACGGTGAGCGGCCTCTCCGACCTGCCCGGCCTCGAGGCCAGACGTCAGGTGAATTTTTCCGTTCTCGCCGAGGCCGGCTCCACGCTGCACGCCCACGTCACCGATATGCAGGAGACCATGCGTTACCTTCGCACCTTCGCCGTCACGGTGAAGATTACCGGTGCGGGCATTGCCGAATTTGCCGGTTTTGCGGAAGAGATTCTGGAGCGCATCCATTCTGGTACAAATGAAGTCAACACCTTCGCCCAGCAGCTGGGCGCGCTCGAACGTGAGCTGAAAGTCGCCATGACTTTTGGCGCCAACACCGCAAAGGCCTATGACCGCAACGTTCCGCAAGTGGTCGGTGCGCTGGAAAGAGATGCTCGCACCATCGCCGCCCATCGTAAGGAACTCGCAACGATCGCCGCCCAGGTTGGCGCCATTGCTCGCGGCGTGCAAAGCAAGGTCGCAAGCACCCTCTCGGCTCTGCAGATCGGCGACATCACCCGCCAACGTATCGAGCACGTGCAAAGCGCCTTCACCTTTCTCGAAGAATTTCTCGGGAGCGACGAAGGGAGCAGGCTCGATACCGATGCCCGCCAGCGGCTCGCAAATGTCATTCATCACCTGACGGCTGCGCAGATGCGCGAGATGGTCGCGGACTTCCAGCGGGAGTCGGGCAATGTCGTCAAGACGATCGCCAGCTTCAGCCATGACACTCAGGAAATCCTGAAACTGCGCGACGCCATGAAGCCGGAGGATGGACGCGGCGACGGCAATGTGCTGCGTGCATTGGAACAGAGCGTCTCCGCTGCCCACACCATCGTCAAGCAGGTCGAAACCGCCCGCGTCCAGGCCGATGGCATCAGCCAGTCGACACTCGGCACCGCCTCGAACCTGTTGCAGCGCATCGAGACCATCCGCGCCGTCAAGACGGATATTCATTATATGGCGCTGAATACCAATCTGCGCTGCAGCCGCATGGGCGAGGAAGGCCGTTCAATCAACGTCGTTACCGCCGAACTGCGCATCTTTGCGGCAAAACTTGATGATTCCGCCGACGCGATCGTCTCCGGTCTCGCATCTCTCGAAACGGCAGCCAGCCGCGTCGCCTCCAGCCAGGAGGCTTCGGACCATCGTCTCGACGAGAGACTGATCTCGGCCGTCGACACCATCCGCGCCGCCGCCAATATCATGGATGGCGAGTTGGAAACGCTATCGGCGCATGGCCGCGAAGTGGCAAACAAGATCATGCTGTCGATCGGCAAGCTGGACTTCCAGAGCGACCTCGGCGAGACCCTGGCAAATTGCGCGGATACGCTCGACGACATGGCCGGCAGCGATATCGCCGACGTGAGCGATTTGGAGGAAATCATCGCATCGCTCAGCGCGCGCATCTTCAAGATCTACACCATGGCGCAGGAGCGCAACGTCCATCGCGACATCATCGCCATGGACGACAGTGCTGCACCGGCCGCAACGGCGCCGGCCCAGACGAATGACGAAGATCTTTTCGCCGACGCCCTGTTCTAACAAAATTTGATTTCGCCTAGAGCGACCTTTGTGCGTTCAAATGAACGCACGGCGCTCTTGTGCGTTACTGCGCCCGGCGAAATTTGTTCGCGGCATCGATCGCAGCCTTCTGCTGATAATCCTCGATGCCCTGGTAGAAATCCTCGAGCTCAGGATCTTTCAGGCCGGCGCGGCGCGAGATGACATACCAGGTCGCCGCAGCGACCGGATCCTGTTTCGTGCCGAGTGCATTGATATAGAGATGCGCCAGCTTGTTCTGCGCAACGACGTTGCCGCGATAGGCGGCAACCCGCATCCAGTTGAAACCGTTCTCCAGATCCTGTTTGCCGCCGATGCCGTTGATCAGCCAAATGCCCATGTCAAGCTGTGCGGTATCGAAGCCCGCATTGGCGGCCCGCGATAGCCATTCTCGCGCCTGCGTCTTCTTCTCCGCAGGCAAGTCCGGCAGATTGAGGTAGAGCTGCGAGACTGCATATTGCGCATCGGCAATGCCCTGCTGCGCGGATTTTTCATAATATGGAAGAGCCATTTGCAGGCCTTTGACGCCGGGATTGTCGGCTGTCAGGCTCTGCGCCCAATTGAATTCGGCGGATGCCTGGCCGGCATCGGCCGCCTTCTTCATCCATTCGTCCGCCTTCTTCTCGTCGCGCGGCACGTCGCGCCCTTCCATCAGGATCAGCGCATATTTGAACATCGACGTCGCATCACCGCCCTCGGCGGCCTTGCCATACCAGAAGGCAGCGTCCTTGCTGTCGCGTTTGACCCCCAGGCCTTGCGACATCAGTTCGGCAAGCAGGGTCTGCGCCGCAGGATCGCCGAGCTGCGCCCGTGGCAGAGCCTTCTGAAACGCGGTCAGATAATAGCCGCGCTGGAAGGCGCCATAGGCTTCGTCGATCTTGCCCTTGAAGGGCTTCTCCGGCGGCAAATCGGGCAGCTTCGCACCCATGCGGTCAAAAACACCGACACCTTGGGAGGGCTTGATAGCATCGTCCGCCTTCGGCTCGGCGCCAGGCTCGATCTTCTCGGACTTGAAGGTACCGACTTCCGCGTTCAATGGCCGCGTGACCACGCTGTCGCCGTGTGCAGGCGTGCCATTGCCCGACTGCACAGTATCATCATCCGGCTGCCCAGCATCGTCGGATTGGTCGCTATCAACGGGCCGGCTGCCCTTGTCCGGCTGCATCGTGATGCCCGGCAGCGACGTATCGTTATTGCCCGATTGCGCCACCGCCAACAGCGGCAATGCCGTCAGCCCGACGGCGAGCGCAGCAAGAAAGGAACGGTGACGGAATCGAGGCGTGAACGACATGGATTGCTATCAATCTTCAAACCGTGGCGCTTTTTCGTCGAGAAGCGCATTCACTTCCGCAACGATGGACGGCGCCGCCGAAGGATCGGCAAAAACAGCAGTGCGCAGCGCCACGAATTCGGCGCCCGATAAAGCCACCTCCAGCGCCGATTTCGGATCCGTGCCTCCCATAACGATGCAGGGAATTTCGATCATCGACGCCCACCATTCGCCGAGCGCCACGTTTTTCGGGTGCGCCTCCGGCTTGATGTCACCATCGAGCTTGCCGAAGAAGATATAGTCGGGACGCAGTTCGCCGATCTCCAGCGCATTGTGCCTATCCGTGGCACTACCGCCGCCGACGATCAGCTTCGGCACGAATTTCTCGACCGCCTCGGTGAATTCGGCGAGATTGCCGGTAATGTGCAACCCGTCGGCCTTGGCGCGGCCCGCAACACGGCTGTCCCCAGCAATCAGCGCCGCTGCACCGGCCGCCTGTACCACCGGCACCAGCTTTTCAGCGTGCTTCTGAAAGGTGCTGTCGTCGAGCCCATATTGCGGGATAATGACTGACGCCACATCCCCGCCCCTCAGCGCATCGGTCACCGCCTTCGCCTGCTCATCAATATCGGCGATATCGGGAACGATGAGAACGAGGCGGCAGCGATCTTCAGGTACAGTCATGCGAGTTTCCATGTTTGCGGGTTCGATCGTCAGGGATAGCGCACCCGGCTCGATGTTTGTGAGTAAATCCGTTGGGACGGTCTGACAAGGGGCACAGCGTTGAAACCACTCCGCCCCAATAAGCACTATCCGACGTTGCAGAGGCCTAAAAGTCGCTTCTAGCCGAAATATTTTGGAAGCTGATTACGCAATGCATCATTGCGTCGCACAATTGACTTGCCGCTCTTTGGCGTTTGACGTAGCTTTTCGCCATGTCGATCATGGACCCCTTCGCAGCCATCGCGGACCCGAACCGGCGCTACCTGCTGGAGGAGCTGCGGCGCGCACCGAAAACGGTCAATGAACTGGCGCAGGGCCTGCCGATCAGCCGCCCCGCCGTGTCGCAGCATCTTAAGGCATTGCTCGACAGCAATCTAGTTTCCGTCACCACCGAAGGTACGAAGCGCATTTACGCGGTCAACAGCCGCGGTTTCGACAAGCTCAATTTGTGGCTTGATCAATTCTGGGCCTGACGGCCCCTTCTGCACGCCTTTGCAGCAATTTCCCGATCTTTCTCACGAAAGTTGCGCCAACCCCCACTCCTCACGTTTTGAAGTTGGCGCATCCGTTCCGACTGGGAGTAGTCACCGTCTCTTACAAGGGAATTGTTTCAGGGCCTTTCGGTCCGGCTGTCTTCCTTGCCACGATCGGCGGCTTTTGTCCTTTGGAAGACGTTGCGTCAGTGAACTGACGATCGCAGACGTTGGATTTCGTCTTTGAGGCGCAGCTTCCTGCGCTTGATATCGGATATTTCGGTATCATTGATAGAGGGAGATGTCAGTGCAGAATGTAGCTCCTCCTCAAGAGCGACATGTTTCTTTTCGAGCGATTCAAGATGAGCTTGAACAGTCATATGACCCTTCCTTCCTCATACGAACCTTAGCCATCCATCGCCAAGGCTCTAGGTGTCAACCCTATCAGTGTGCCATAATATTGAACCCTTGTCGAAGGCCAAAACGTGGCTTATAGGCGGCAAATTCGTGATGAAGGATAACTTCCCGTTACCGCCATTTGGTGATAGGAGCTTGCGGAAATCACGAGGCGGAACCAGCGCGATTCCGCGGGGCATTGGGGAAATGGGCATGGCCGATCAGGAACAGGCGGAAATCAGGCTGATCGTGGCGCGGTTGCGCCAGGAACATGAGGATTACGACGCCGCAATCGACGCCATGATCCAGACGGGCTGCGACGCCCTTCGCATCCAGCGCATGAAAAAGAAAAAGCTCGTCATCAAGGACAAGCTCACCAAGCTGGAAGACCAGATCATCCCCGACATTATCGCCTGAGGAGTTAGACGCGACGATGATGACAGAAAGACCGCCCGTCGCCATCATCATGGGCAGCCAGTCCGACTGGGAAACCATGAAGAATGCCGCAGACACGCTGGAAGCGCTGGAGATCACCTATGACGCGCGCATCATCTCCGCGCATCGCACGCCGGACCGGCTGGTGAGTTTCGCCAAGGGTGCACGCGACGAAGGCTTTAAAGTCATCATCGCCGGCGCGGGCGGCGCCGCCCATCTTCCGGGCATGGCTGCCTCGATGACGCCCTTGCCGGTCTTCGGCGTGCCGGTGCAGTCGCGCGCCTTGTCCGGCCAGGACAGTCTTCTTTCCATCGTGCAGATGCCGGCAGGCATTCCCGTCGGCACACTCGCGATCGGCAAGGCCGGCGCGATCAACGCCGCCCTTCTTGCCGCCGCCGTCCTTGCGCTCGGCGACGACGAGATCGCCGAGCGGCTGGACGAATGGCGCGCCCGGCAGAGCGCCGCAGTCGCCGAATATCCGATGGACGACCTATGACCGCGAAAACGATCGGCATCATCGGCGGCGGCCAGCTCGGCCGCATGCTGGCCATGGCTGCGGCCCGTTTGAACTTCCGTACGATCATCCTCGAACCGCAAGCCGATTGCCCGGCCGCGCAGGTGGCGAACGACCAGATCGTGGCCGCCTATGACGATCCCGCGGCTCTCGCCGAGCTGGCGAAGCGCTGTGACGTCATTACCTATGAATTCGAAAACGTACCGGTCGCCGCCGCGGAAAAGCTGGCGAGTAATGTTGCCGTCTATCCGCCGCCGAAGGCGCTGGAGATGGCCCAGGACAGGCTGACCGAAAAGCGCTTCATCAACGACTGCGGCATCCCGACCGCCCGCTTCCATGCCGTCGACAGCCAGGCCGATCTCGAATCGGCGCTTGCCGATTTCGGTGGACAAGGTGTGCTCAAGACCCGTCGTCTCGGCTATGACGGCAAGGGGCAGCGCGTCTACCGCTCTCCGGCCGACAGTTCTGAAGGCGGCTATGCCGCGCTCGGCAGCGTGCCGCTGATTCTCGAAAGCTTCGTGCCCTTCGAGCGGGAGATTTCCATCATCGCCGCCCGCAGCCTCGACGGCACTATCGCCTGTTACGATCCGGCGGAAAATATTCACCGAGATGGAATCCTTCACACCTCCACCCTCCCCGCCAGTATCTCCGCCGAGACGGCTGCTGCGGCGCGCGTGGCTGCGGAAAAGATTCTGGCCGCGCTCGGCTATGTCGGCGTCATCGGCATCGAGTTCTTCGCCCTCGCCGACGGCAGCCTGATCGCCAACGAAATGGCTCCCAGAGTGCATAATTCCGGCCATTGGACCGAGGCCGCCTGCGTCGTCTCGCAATTCGAGCAACATATCCGCGCCGTCGCTGGCCTGCCGCTTGGCAACCCCATCCGCCATTCCGACTGCGTGATGCAGAATCTGATCGGCGACGATATCCTTTCCGTTCCCGGTTGGCTGAGCCAAGACGAGGTGCTGGTGCATCTCTACGGCAAGACGGAGTCGCGTCCCGGCCGCAAAATGGGCCATATCACCCAGCTTCGTCGTTAACAGCGCAGGGAAAAAGCCCCTGACGTAGTTGACACGACCCAGGGGACGGGGTATTTGCTGCCCACCCTAAAGAGCGCGCCCTGAGCGCGCTTTTGATTGTTAAAGATACGGGCGAATGTGACATTCCCCCTCAAACATCGCGGATCAGAAAAATGAAGATCAAGAATTCGCTCAAGTCGCTCAAGGCGCGTCACCGTGACAACCGTCTGGTCCGCCGCAAGGGCCGCATTTATATCATCAACAAGCTGAACCCGCGCTACAAGGCTCGTCAGGGCTGATTTTGCGTGGCGCCTGGCTATGGGCAGGCAGACCGTTCACCGGTCGCTTGAGATGATCACATCAAAATTGTTTTGATCTTCGACATTGGCGGGCTACTATGCCCGCCATGCGCATTTTTGCTTTGTCATATCTGGCCCTGCCGATTCTCCTCGCTCTGACCGTTGTCGCACCGCATGTCGCCATGGCGGATGATTCGAGCATCGTCGAGAAGAAAGATCCGAACGCTGCGACCGACAACCTGTCGCCAAAGCAGCAGCTCGACAATCTCTTCACAGCTTTGAAGCGCCAGCGCGATCCCGATCAGGCGAGCCTCATCGCCGACCAGATCCGCATGGAGTGGAGCGATTCCGGTAGCGCCACGATCAATCTCCTGATGCAATGGGCCGACAAGGCCATCCAGGAAAAGCGCAACGCCGCCGCCATGGATTTCCTTGATCAGGTCATCGCTTTGAAGCCCGACTATGCCGAAGGGTGGAATCGCCGCGCGACCTTGAATTACGCTATCGGCGACTATCGCAAGTCGATGGAAGACATCAATCAGGTGCTGCGGATAGAGCCGCGCCATTTCGGTGCGCTTGCCGGTATGGCCGCGATCTTGAGCGAAGCCGGCAACGACGAGCTGACGCTGAAGGCCTGGGAACGCTTCCTTGAAATCTACCCGGCGAATCGCGCCGCCCAGGAGCAGGCTAATACCCTCTCCGAAAAGATCGCCGGAAGCCGAACCTAGGGTTTGTCAACAACGGGCAGGCCTGCGACGGACGAGAGGTCATGAAAGTCGGATAGGCTAAGAGTTCCGTTATCTGCTTCATACAGCAATGATCAATGTTTTGTTTTACGCCCTTGCTCTGCTTGTTGTCGTTGCGGTCGGCTTTTCGGCCTACAAGACACGCGCCATCGAGCAGGCCTACCCGAACATAGGCGAACTGACCGATATCGGCGGATTCCGTATAAACGCCGTGCACCTGCCCCGCCCCGCCACCGTCGACCTTCCCCCGTTGGTTTTCATCCACGGCGCCAGCGGCAATCTGCGCGACCAATACGCAGCTTTTGCCGGCCCGCTTGCCGGCCGGGCCGAAATGCTGTTCGTCGATCGCCCCGGCCATGGCTATTCCGAACGCGGCGGCCCGGAAAATGCCTTGCCCTCCGGCCAGGCTGATGCCATCGCCAGGTTGATGGAAAAACGCGGTATCGAAAGCGCGATCATCGTCGGCCATTCCTTCGGTGGCGCCATTGCTGCGGCCTTCGGCATTCGTCATGCTGACAAGACAAGCGGCCTGCTTTTCCTCTCACCGGCGACCCACCCATGGCCGGGCGGCATCGACTGGTATTATACGCTTGCCGCCATGCCGGTCTTTGGCTGGCTCTTCGCCCATCTGGTAGTGATGCCAATCGGCCTGCGCCGTGTCGAGAGCGGCACGCTCGGCGTCTTCCGCCCCAACGAGCGGCCCGCCGATTATATTGAAAAGACAGCACCGGAGCTGGTGCTGCGGCCAAGGACCTTTCGCAACAACGCAGCCGACGTCACCAATCTCTTCGCCTATGTTTCGGCTCAAGCACCGCGCTACCGCGAGATCACGGCACCAACTGTCATCATCACCGGCGACAGCGACGATATCGTCATGGAAGAGCTGCATTCCCGCGGTCTGGCGCGCGATATCGCCGGCGCCGAGCTCGTCACCATCCGCCATCTCGGCCATAAGCCGGACTATGTTGCGACCGATGTGGTCATCGCGGCGATGGAGCACCTCGCCGGCCAGTCACGCGATCTCCAGGCGCTCGCCCAGGCAGCGGAAACCCGCATTGCCAGCCTGAAGACCGCGCTGCCAACCGAAGCCCCGTCCTCGCCTCAAGCTGTCACCAATTCATAATTCGGGGCATCGACAAACACCCGCCCCTGCGGCGTCGCGTCCACCGTTTGCCGCACGGCTTGCAGCATGATCGAAGCCAGCCGCTCCGTCGCCGGATTTGCCTCCGCTTCGGCGCGATGCAGCACGAGATCCAGTTTCGGCAACGGCGGCAAGCCGGCTTCGCCTGCTGCCAGCAGCCGCACTTTGTCCGGCAAGCCTAGCGGCGTACGTACGGTCAAACCCAGCCCCGCTGCCGTCGCGGCCCAGAGCCCGCCAAGACTGGGGCTGACAAAGGAGATGCGCCAGCCGATACCGGCGTGATCCAGCACCTTGGTCGCGATGGTTCGCAGCAGGCAGGGTGCCTCCAGTGACGCAAGCGGCAGCGGCTCGCCGCGATCGGCATGCCAATGGGTGGCACCATGCGCTGGTCCGACCCAGCACATCGGCACTTCGGCGATCCGATCGGTATGGGCAGTGCGAAAACCGTCACTCCAGGCAAGGGCCAGATCGAGCTTGCCGGATGTCACCCGCTCGATCAGCTCCGCATTTCGGACCACGCGCGCCTCGATCCGCACCTTCGGATGCGCGCGAGCGAAGCGGCCAAGCACCTCCGGCAGGAGCGTCTCGCCGAAATCCTCCTGCAAGCCGAGGCGCACCCACCCCTCCAGATCGGCGCCATGAATTGCGGTCGCCGCTTCGTCGTTGAGATCCAGCAACCTCCGCGCATAGGCAAGCATGGTCTCGCCGGCCTCCGTCAGCGCCAGCCCCCGCCCGGCTTTGCGGAAGATCGGTGTGCCCGCCTGTTCCTCCAGCTTCTTGAGCTGCGCACTGATCGCCGACGTCGAACGCCCGAGCCGGTCGGCCGCCTTGGCAAAACTGCCAAGCTCCATGCCGGTGACAAAGCTGCGCAGAACGTCGAGGTCGAAGATGATTTTCCGCATGATCAACGATCCATATTTTTGGGACTATAAGTCCAATATTATCTGATTTTCCGAACGATTATCCCGTGGCATGGTGAAGCCGTCAAGTAGACCTGATGACAGGACAGGAGCACGCTATGCCATTCACCCGTATTTCCCTTCTCCGCGGCAAGTCGCCGGAATACCTCAAGGCACTCTCGGACAATTTCCACCGCGCCATGATCGAGACCTTCGATGTGCCGCCTGACGATCGTTTTCAATCGATCCATCAATTCGACGCTGGCGAATTGATCTTTGATCCGACCTATCTCGGAGGCCCGCGCTCGGATAATTTTGTCTTCTTTGAAATCACCATCGGCAAGCCACGCACCGCCGGGATGAAGCGGGGTTTCTATCGCCGCCTCGTCCAGTTGCTTGCTGAAGCACCAGGCATTCGTCCGGAAGATGTCATGATCGTGATAACGGCGACGCCACCCGAAAACATCTCCTTTTCGAACGGCGTCATTTATGACGGGATTCCGGGCGGTGCCGTCCATCAGTGCGAACAGGTGTAGCGGCGATGGAACAATCCACCAGTCCGCAATCGCCACAGATCCACCGCGCCGGCAGCGCCACGAAACGCTCACCTGACGCTATCGCCAACGCTCCCTTCTGGGTGGAAATGCTGGTCGAAAATAGTCAAGACGGCGGCTTGAGCGCCATGCGATGCGCGCTCGAACCCGGCACCATGACCCGTTGGCATACGCATCCGCACGGCCAGATCCTCTACGCTCTGTCGGGCGTCGGGCTTGCCGAGCGCGATAACCACGCCGCCGAGGAACTACGCGCCGGCGACTGCATCACCTTCGCTCCCGGCGAGCGTCATCGACATGGCGCAGCGCCGGACAGCACCTTCGCCTATATCAGCATCCAGGCCGCAAAGAACGGTAGCGCCGTGACCTGGCTGGAGGATTGACCATGATCGCCATGCAATACAGCTTCCCCCTGCCCGCCGACTACGACATGGCGATCATTGATCGCCGCATCCGTGACAAGGGCCACCTGCTCGACAATTTTCCTGGCCTGAAATTCAAGGCCTATCTCACCGCCCGGAAGGATGATGGAGTAACGGAAAGCCGGGAAAACCTCTACGCGCCCTTCTATGTCTGGGAGAAGGACGAAGGCTTGAGCGATTTCATCTGCGGCCCCGGCTTTGTCGGGCTGACGGATAGTTTCGGCTGGCCGCAAGTGAAGACCTGGGTCGTCTGGCGTGCCGACATTTCGCCGGACATTCGCAATGCCCGGTTTGCCACCCGCGAGATCATCCAAACGGAGCCCTATGCGCCGCTCGCCGAGATTCGTCAGCGCGAGAGCGATGAAGCTGCTGGCGACGTCGCACGCGGCGAAGCACTTGCCTCCGTCGCCGCCTTCGAGCCCAACAGTTGGACGCGGGTGCATTTCCGGCTCCTCGCCGATCTGCCGAAAAGCATGTTGCGGCCAAGCGTCCAGGCCTACGATGTCGGGCATCTCTCCCTACCGGAAGCAGGTTGAAGTGTCACAGGGACAAAGTCGTTGTTTCAAAGAGGGCTGCAGCGTTTTATGGATGGATAACCTTTCCGCAGCAGAAGAGTGTTTCCTCTATGGTCGATATTGCAATGATTGAAGCCGCTCGCGCTCGCCTCGACGGCCGCGCCCGGCGCACGCCCCTTCTCTCTTCTCCCTTCCTCGACGAGATTGCCGGACGGCGGCTGTTCGTGAAGGCGGAATGCCTGCAGCATTCCGGCTCCTTCAAATTCCGCGGCGGCTGGTCGGCGGTGTCGGCGCTGGAACCCTCCGTGCGCGCCAAGGGCGTCATTGCCTTTTCCTCGGGCAACCATGCCCAGGGCGTGGCGCTCGCCGCACAATTGCACGGCGTCCCGGCCGTCATCGTCATGCCGACGGATGCACCGAAGCTGAAGATCGCCAACACCCGCGCCTTCGGCGCCGAAGTCGTGCTCTATGACCGCATCAAGGAAGATCGTGACGAGATCGGTGCGCGGCTCTCCAAGGAACGCGGCCTGACGCTGATCAAGCCTTTCGACGAACCGCTGGTCATAGCAGGCCAGGGAACGGCCGGGCTGGAAATCGCCGAACAGGCAGCCGAAGAAGGCATCGATGCCGCAACCGTACTCGTCCCCTGCGGCGGCGGCGGGCTCACCTCCGGCATCGCGCTGGCGCTCGAGGCCCACGCCCCCGGCTTCAAAGTCCGGCCCTGTGAACCCAAGGACTTTGACGACACCACCCGTTCCCTCGCCTCTGGCAAGATCGAACGCAACGCCGCCCTGCAAGGCTCGATCTGCGACGCCATCATCACCCCGCAGCCCGGCAACATCACCTTTCCTATCCTCAAGCGCCTCTGCGGCCCCGGTCTGGTCGTGACCGACGAGGAAGCACTGGACGCGATGGCGCTCGCCTTCACTCGCCTCAAGATCGTCGTCGAGCCGGGCGGCGCTGTGGCACTTGCAGCGGCCCTGTTCCATGGCAAGAAGATCGACGGCGACACGGTCATCGCGGTCACTTCAGGCGGCAATGTCGACACGGACGTTTTCGAGACAGCATTGCATCGTCACTAGAGCATCCCTCTTTCAGGTGGAAGCACCTGCAAGCGGACAAGATGCTCTAGATTCAAGAGATTAGAGCGACTTTTGTGCGTTCGAAATAACACACGGCGCTCCAACCCTCAGCTCGCGGCGCGGCGATAAAGCGCCAGTGAGCCGGCTAGAGCCAGGAGCGCGCCGCCACAGGCGCGTTCTAGCCATTTCGCACCTTCGGCCTTCAGGAACCGCATGGCTTGCGAGCCGAAAACGGCATAGCTGAACATGATCGCGAAATCGAGCGAGGCGAAGACCAGCGCCAGGATGACATATTGCGGCATCTGCGGCGCAGTCGGATCGATGAACTGCGGCAGGAAGGCCGAGAACATCAGATAACCCTTGGGATTGGTCACTGCGACCATGAAGCTCTTCAACCCGATGGAAAGCACCGTGCCCTTCGCCTGCTCGACGCTGGCCTTGAGCATGCCGTCGATCGTTCCCTTCGAGCGCAGCATCATGATGCCGAGGAAGGCGAGATAGGCAGCGCCTGCCCATTTCAGCACCGAAAACCAGAATTCCGAGGCCGCCAGCAACGCGCCGAGCCCGATGGCGACCGCGCCGATCAATACGAAGTCCGACAGCACGGCTCCCGCCATGCCGGCCAAGGCACGGCGCACGCCGTAGCGCGAACCGTTGGTCAATGCCAGAAGCACGGTCGGCCCCGGCGTCGCGATGCCGATGAAGGAGACGGTTGCAAAGGCAAGCAGCGCGGTGAGGTGCATGGTTTCCTCCTCATGATTGTCGGAAACTTGCATGCACCGCCTCGCTTGGCAAGCGTCTGCTACTTACGAAAGAGGATGCTCTCCTTGTTTGCTGCTAACGGCAGGCTTCGCGTATGCCGAGCCACTATTCCTTCAGCCCCGCGTCCTTCGCCGCCAGCGCTCCGACCGCCGACCAGTCGAGATCCTCGCCGCCGTGGGCGAGCAAGGTCAGGAAGCGGTCGCGCAGCAGGCTTGCAAGCGGCAGCGGCACGTTCAATGCCTCGCCGGCGGCCAGTGCGAGGCGGATGTCTTTTTGACCGAGAGGCGCGGCAAAGCCGGCGGGTTTGAATTTGCGGTCGGCGATCAGGCCGCCATAGGTCTTGTAGACCGGGGCACTGAACAGCGTCGATGTCAAAAGGTCGAGATATTGATGCCGGTCGACTCCACCCTTTTCCACTAGCGCCATGGCTTCGCCAAGCGACTCGATCACCGAGGCGATCAGGAAATTACCGCTGAGCTTGACGAGATTGGCGGACTTCGGTTCTTCGCCGAGAACGAAGGTGCGCTGGCCGATCGCCTCGAACAGCGGCGTCACGGCTTCGACGGCGCCGGGCTCGCCTGCCACGACGACAAAGAGTTTGGCCGCAGCCGCCGCTTCCGGACGGCCGAAGACCGGTGCTGAGACGAAGCGCTGGCCCACCGCCGCATGCTCTTTCGTCAGTCGCTCCGAAAGGGCGACACTGATCGTGCTCGAGGAAATATGAATTGCGCCCTTGCCGAGGCTTGCCAACAGGCCGCCGTCGCCGTGCGCGACAGCCGACAGCGCATCGTCGTTGGCGAGCATGGTGAATACCGCCTCGCCGCCGCAGGCCTCTGCCACCGTTGCGGCAATCTTGGCGCCCTCGCCGACGAGTGCTTCCGCCTTGTCGCGCGAGCGATTGTAAACCGTCACATCGTGCCCGGCCTTCAACAGGTTCGCCGCCATGGCGCTGCCCATCTGGCCCAATCCGATAAATCCGATCTTCACTGGAAATTCTCCATTCATAAATGATTTCGCTAAAGCTCAGAGCATTATCCCAAAACGGGTGAGACGGCTTTCGGGCAAGATTAAGCCAAAGAACACCGGGATAGATTAGTCCCTGACTTCAGCACATCTTTTTCGCCTTCGCTAGACGATCAGCATTACGGTACCTGTGCCAAGCAGAACCAGCGTCCATACGAGATCCACATTGATCCAGGCGCTGCGCAATATCTCGAGCCCGACCCAGCGATAGACCGCCAGGGCAACGAGGCCTGTGACCGCCAGCATCGCAAGGGTATGGACACCAACCGCTGCGATCGTCATCGCCGCCGACGCATCTCCGCCGATGTTATGCAATGGCGACCCCGCAAGACAGAGCGGCATCAGGGCCGGCAGGAGCATGAGCCCCGCACCATGAGCCGTCGCCATCAGGAACGACCAGAGCACGAGGCCGGCGAGCCCCGTGCGCATGCCGATACGAACGCGGTGCCGGTGCCCGAAGAAATGATGCCAGATAGCCCACGCGATGAGGCCCAACCCGGTGGCGATGCGCACGGCACCCTGATCCACGAAAAGACCGACGGCGACTACGGCTCCGGCCACCAGCGCGATGGACACGGCGTGGCCCAGGGCGATAGCAGGCACCGCCTTGACCACTGCGGCAGAACTCTGCCGGTGAACGCCAAGCGCCACGGCAAACAGCCATCCCATCGCAGGGTTGAGACCATGAAAGGCCCCTAATCCCGCCAGCAGCATCCAAGGCCAGAGTTCGTTCATGAGGCGCCTCGTTCGGCTGACCTTTGCTCCTTACGGATAACAATATGAATCCGACGAGCAATCTCCACCCTGCAAACGGACCTGATGCGGGCGATGCGACTTTGGCCACTCGACGAAGAATTTCTCGTCGAAGGCAATGCCGCCGTCCGGCTCCGCGTCAAGCTTCACCATCCAGCCGGAAACGCCGTCGGGATAGAACTGCTCATCGATCGCGCCATAAAGCGAATTGGTGAAATAGACGCGGCGACCGTCGCGGCTGATCTCGACCATCTGCGGGCCGCCATTCAGCGCGCCGTTCTTCGCTCCTGGGTGCGAAGCCCGCGAAACGATGCCGCCGATCCGGACCTTGCCTGTCAGCTTGGGTTTGAACGGATCGGAGACGTCGTATTGATGCATGTCACCGGTTCCCCAGCACGAGACGTAGAGAAATCTGTCATCCATCGAAAGATCGATATCGGTGACGAGCGGCGGCACGGCCTTGAAACCCTTGAGCATCGGCGGCAACTGCTCCGGATCGGCGGGCTCCGCCGGAATGTCGATCACCTTTGTTACCCCCCACTTCGCACCGTCACGGTGCCAGACCCATATCGAGGATGAGAGATCCTCGAGACTGAGAACGCAGTTGACGAAACCATAAGCCTTGGTCGGGTCGTGCGCCGGTCTGAGTTCGAATACGAGCTGATACTTGTCACCGAAATCGATCGTCTGCAGATGCTTGCGCTTGTGCAGATCCCAGAAATGCAGGCGGCGGCCATATTTTGCGCCGAGCAGGACTTCCGGGATCAGGCCGTTTTCGAAGGTATCCGGCGTGCCCCACTCGCTGGTGACGAGCGTATCGTGACCAAGGTGCCACCAGACGTCATAGGAAAGCTGTTGCGGTCCGCGATCCATTTCCCATTGGCCGCGCACCTCGAACGTCTCGTGATCCATGAGGAACACGCCGCCGGGCGCCTTCCCCTCGGCATTGCCGAGTGCTGCAATATAAATACCCTCCGGCCCGCAGTGAACGGTATGCGGCCGGGAATATCCGGCCCGTTCGGCGACCTCGCCGGGCTCGATGACCTTGACGATCGACGGCTTCCGGCCATCGGGCTTGGTATCGAGAATGTGGATGCGCGAGGACTTCAATCCCGGCACGACCAGATAGCGACGCTCCGCATGCGGATGCGGCGCATTCGGGCAAAGGCAGGATGAACAGGCGTTCCAGCCGAAATGATGCAACTCGTCACCGACATTGGGCATCGCAACGGACGTGACGATCTGACCATAGGAGGCTGACTTGGGGTCGACATCGACGACGGAGAGCTCGTCGGGAACCGCTCGCGTCGGGTCAAAGGCGACGACGTAGGCAAGCGTCTCCGGCGCGGCCTTCATGGCCATGCGCGGTGATGGATAAAAGCTTGGATCGGGTTTCCACGTTACCATGTGAAGTGCTCCTGGCGCGCGTTTACTGAACAATGAAAGATGTTCGCTAGATGCTTGCCGACAGCCGACTCATCGCTGCGGACGGGGCGGGATCAAGGATGCTTCAACGGGATACGGTTCAAGACCGTCCTCTGCAGCTATGTTAGCCGCAGATGTAATCCTCCCCATCCGATTGTCTCAGATAAAGGCGGGTTTGGGCAGCCCTTTTTTGCCGTCACTCTTACCACCGCCGCTAAGCTAATTTTTCACGGCGAGGGTTGGCCGGGTGGCTGCGGCTGCCTGATAACGTGAAAAGCCCGCCGCCTTTCTCAGGCGACGGGCTTCGATACTAATAGGAACCCGGCCGTTACATGCCGGACTGGCCGTCCGAGCCGATATAGGCGATGCGCAACATATTGGTCGCGCCGGGAGTGCCAAGCGGCACACCGGCCGAGATGATGATGCGGTCGCCGGGCTTGCCGAAGCCTTCTTCCGCGACGATGCGGCAGGCATTGTTAACCATGTCGTCGAGGTCGGTGGCGTCATGGGTGACGACACAGTGCATGCCCCAGACTACCGACAGGCGGCGGGCCGTCTGGATGATCGGCGACAGCGCCAGGATCGGAACCTGCGGCCGCTCGCGCGAAGCGCGCAGGCCTGTCGTGCCCGACGATGTGTAACAGACGATGGCGGCGAGCTTCAGCGTCTCGGCGATCTGTCGGGCGGCAAGCGAAATGGCGTCGGCGCCGGTTGCCTCCGGCTGGGCGCGCTGCGCGTAGATGATGCCCGAATAATGCGGCTCGCGCTCAATCGTGCTGGCGATCGAGGCCATCATCGATACGGCCTCGACCGGATAGTCACCGGAGGCGGATTCAGCCGACAGCATGACGGCATCGGCACCCTCGAAGACGGCGGTGGCGACGTCGGAGACTTCAGCACGGGTCGGAACCGGCGCGGAGATCATCGATTCCAGCATCTGCGTGGCGACGACCACCGGCTTGCCGGAACGACGGCAGGCGCGGATCAACTGCTTCTGGATGCCGGGAACGGCTTCGAGCGGCATTTCGACGCCGAGGTCGCCGCGGGCAACCATCAGCGCGTCGGAAAGCTCGATGATTTCCTCGATGCGCTCGACGGCCTGCGGCTTCTCGATCTTCGACATCAGGCCGACGCGGCCGCGCGAAATCTTGCGGACTTCGGACAGGTCTTCCGGGCGCTGGATGAACGAGAGCGCCACCCAGTCGACTTCGTTGGTGGCGAGCACGGCGTCGAGGTCAACGCGATCCTTTTCGGTCAGCGCGCCGACGCCGAGCAGCGTATCAGGCAGGCTGACGCCCTTCCGGTCGGAAATCTTCGTGCCGGAAATGACGGTCGCGACGATGCTCTTGCCGTCGCATTTTTCCGCGCGGAGCGCCAGCTTGCCATCGTCGATCAGCAGACGGTGACCGGGCTGAACCGCTTCCAGGATTTCCGGATGCGGCAGGAACACCCGGGTATTGTCGCCGGGCGTGTCGTTGTTGTCGAGCGTGAAGGTCTGGCCGGGTTTGAGATCGACCTTGGTTTCGGCAAACTTGCCGACGCGCAGCTTGGGACCCTGCAAGTCGGCGAGAATACCGATCGGACGGCCGCAGCGGGCCTCGACGGCGCGGATACGCTGAATCAGCGCGCGCATCACATCATGGCTGGCGTGGCTCATGTTGATGCGGAACAGGTCTGCGCCGGCTTCATGAAGCTTCTGGATCATCTCCTCGGAGGAGGAGGCCGGGCCTAGCGTCGCTAGGATTTTGACTTTTCTGTTGCGTTTCATCAATTCTGGCTCTCTTGGCTGCCCGGAGTATCGGAAAGCTGAACCATCCAGCTCGCCTGACGCCCCGTGTCGTATTCCTTGAATCCCATTTTCTGGTAGCCGCGCGCGTAGCAATCCTTCACGCCCGGTATCTTGAATTCATTTTCCGCCACGCACATTTCGACATCGCCCGTCCAGCGGCCGCCGCGAGCTGCGTCTTCTGCATAGAGGTAATAATAGCGGGACTGGAGCGGCCCTTCGATCAAAGTGGCGCAGGTAGTGGCCGGAACTTGCCACCATCCCTCGGTCACCCAGCCTTCCTTTGCACGATAGCCGATCGCCACGCCCACGAGATTCTGCGTACCATTGCAGACGCGGAAATCGGCATGGGCTGCATTTGGCATGAAGAAAAACGGCGCGGCGGCGGCAAGGATGAAAAATGCGAATCGGGCAAGCGGCCCTGACCGCGTAACGAAACTTGGCGCGACTTGGCTGGACACGGCTTCCAATGGGCTCCCGGTTATTCGTTGTTGCGTCTTCTTGCGCCGCCATCCAACGAATGTCAACGCAACTCTAATCGATTATATTTTCTTCACGGGATGGTGACGGCGCTCTGAGGCCCGCTCCTCGCCCGATCAATACGGCGAGCCTTGCACCTTCCGCCCGCGCATGCAATCAAACAACGGGCTGAAAATGCGGTAATCTACAATCCACATGAATGACTTCAAATCTTTCGAAATCATATCCGGCAATCGTGACAAAGGCATGGTCATCCTCGGCGATCATGCGATGCGGAACCTCCCCGAACGTTATGGACGGCTGGGGCTGCCGGAAACTGCCTTTTCGCGGCATATCGCCTATGACATCGGTATCGAGAGCCTTTGCCGCAAGCTTTCGGCGCGGCTCGGCGTACCCTCCGTACTGGGCGGCTTTTCCCGTCTGCTGATCGATCCGAACCGCGGCGAAGACGACCCCACGCTGATCATGAAGATTTCCGATGGGGCGATCATCCCAGGCAATCATCCGATTACCGAGGAAGAATGGAATTATCGCATCGAAGCTTTCCACCGGCCCTATCACCGCGCTGTGGACGAGACGATCGCATCGGTCGCGGAGGCGACTGGCAAGGCGCCGCTGGTGCTGTCGCTGCATTCCTTCACGCCGGCCTGGAAGGGCGTCCCCCGCCCCTGGCATGCGAGCGTGCTCTGGGATAGCGATGACCGCGCCGTACTGCCGCTTCTTGCAAAGCTGAGTGCCGACACCAATCTCGTTATAGGCGACAACGAACCCTACGACGGGGCGCTAAGGAACGACACCATGTACCGTCACTGCATGATCAAGGGCATTCCGCATGCGCTGCTGGAAGTTCGCCAAGATTTGATCGGCGAGGAGGCCGGTATCAGCGAATGGACCGCGCGGCTGGCACCGATCTTTTCGGCACTGAACGACGATCCGGCGCTGCATGAATACAAGCGCTACCCGTCGCGCACCGGCCCGTACGACGAGGCTTGACACCAAAGCGTGCCGCGGTTTTGGACAACATCATGCCAGTGAAATGGCTTGAGGAGATAGAGATGACCGAACTCACCAAGGAACAGCAGACCGAACTGGAAGCGGCAGCCTTCCGTCGCCTTGTCGCCCATCTGCGCGAGCGCAGCGACGTTCAGAACATCGACCTGATGAATCTCGCAGGCTTCTGCCGCAACTGTCTGTCCAACTGGTATCGCGAGGCGGCCGAGGAAGCAGGCCTGCCGGTGACCAAGGACGAATCGCGTGAAATGGTCTACGGCATGTCCTATGACGACTGGAAAAATCTGCATCAGGCGGAGGCATCCGCTGTGCAAAAAGCCGCTTTTGAGCTGAACAAGCCGAAAGAATAGGGCCACTTCTATCGAGACGGCTTGACCTCGCGCTCCTTTCGCGGCAGGTCAACGGCCCATCGAATTCAAAATCCCACGCAATCAGGAGACAATGATGTCTGATGCTCATGGCGTCGCCCGCGATCAGCTTCGCGCTTTTGTCGAGCGCATCGAACGGCTGGAAGAAGAAAAGAAGACCATTGCCGACGACATCAAGGATGTTTACGGCGAAGCCAAGGGCATGGGCTTCGATACCAAAATCTTGAAGAAGGTCATTTCGCTGCGCAAGAAGGACGAACAGGAGCGGATGGAGGAAGATCTGATCCTCGACACCTATCTTCACGCCCTCGGCATGATCGAAGCTCCGCCGGAAGCCTGAGCCTCAAGCCACGATCGCCTGAAAAAGAAAAACCGCCGAATCGCTTCGGCGGTTTTTCTTTTGGAGTTGATAGCGGTAGCTATTCGACTGAATTGAACTTCTTCACCTGCAGGAAGTTCACGGCCGAACCACTGAAGCGTTCCGGATCGATCGATGCGGTCTGCACCTTGAAGCCTTCGGTATAGACGGCGGTCGGCTGGGCACGCAGCGTCGGGCTGACGAAGCGCGGCGCCTTGACCGGGCGGTTGACGATCTCGACGCGGGCATTGGCGATCGCCCACTGCGAGATCATCTTTTCGGTCAGCTTCGGCTCGGTGGTCACCGTGGCACGGCCGGCATCAGCCACCGCGGCATCCTGCTTGTTCGGGCGACCGCCCTTGGTCGCAATACCGGCAGCAATCGGGCGCTCCTGCGGCCGCGCCGGTTCGAAACTGTCGTTGAAGCGGCCGCTGCTGACCTTGATCTCGCTGGCAGTCGGCGCAAGTGCTGCCACCTGCATCGGCATCTGCTGACCCGGCCTCTTTTGCGGCGAGACCGCGGCGATCGCCCGGATAGCTTCATTGTCGGCAACAGCGTTATTCTTGGCCGGCGTGTTGTCCTTCGCGGGCATCTCGTCCTTGGATGCGACGTTGTTGACGGCGGCCGCATTGACGGGAACGCCATCATTCCCATCCGTCTCATTGCTGCGGTGCTGTTCGAGAGCGGCAACGATCGAGGGCGACAGCGTGCCTTCATCGGCAGCATCATCGATGGCATCCGGGTCGGCATCGGCAGAGGCTAGCAGGCTTTCAGCCACTTCTGGACGCTCGGCCGGGACGGGCACGTCGGCAGTCTGGTCCTTCGCGTCGGATTCGGCGGAGGCTAGCTCGGCATCACCGGGCGAACGGCGGTCAAGCAGCGCCGGCACGGGAACGTGATAAGCACGAAGATCCGGATATTGCTGAGGATCCTGTTGTTGGCCATTCGCATCCGGCATGGCTGCGGCAAGCGCATCCTGAGCGGCGTCCTGCGGTGATGACATCAGAGCCGAAGCAACTTCGCTACCCGCCGGCTGATTGCCGAAGGCCGGACGTACTTGCGGAACAGGCGCATTTATGCCGGCAACCTGCGTCTGTGACTGACTATCGTCGCCATCGTCCGCTGAAGGAGCCGGCTGATTCTTGTTGCTAGCAACGGCGGTCGTCGGCGCTGCCGTTGCCGGTGCACCGTCATCCGCATTGTCCTCTTCCTCATCCGCACCGCCACCAAACAGCCTGGCGAAGAAACCGCGACGCGAAGAGGACGAGCTGGCGACCTGTATATCGTCGGATGCCATGCGGCGCTTATAGTCGGCAACCGCCTCCTGATAGCCCGGCAGCGGGCGTCCGTCAGCCGGGATATGCATGGTCTTGCCGTCAGGGAAGAGACGAACAAGATCCTGGCGATCCATGCGCGGCCATGCGCGCACGCCGCCTACGTCCATATGGACGAAGGGCGAACCAGACGTCGGATAGTAGCCGACGCCGCCGACCTGCAGCTTCATGCCGATCTCGCGCAGCTTCGTGAGCTTGACGTCAGGAATATAGAAATCCATCGCGTTGCCGAGCATATGCTGGCTTTTCTTCGCGACACCCGTATGGGCCGAACGCGTGCGCAGCATCTCGTTGGTTCCCGGCGAGCGGAAACCGCAGATGACATAGATGAATTCATGCGAGCCGCTTTCGCGGTAGACTTCCCAAATCAGGTCGAACAAACGCGGGTTCATCTTGGTCGGCTGGTTTTTACGCCAGTCGCGCAGGATACGGTTCAGTTTCTGCAGACCGTCCGGATCGAACTTCCCATTGCGCTTGTAGGTGATGACGGCCTTTTCGCCTGTATGGACATAATAGATCTTGAGGCTGCGGGTTTCGCCGCCTGCCTGGGAAGGGGTTCCAACGAAAACTGGAGTGGAAACGGCCATCGCAAGGAAGCCAACGGCTACGACCTTGGCCACCTTACGAAATATCTCAGAGCACGCAGAACGCCAGCTCAAGCTATTAGGCTTGGTATTTCCACTCAGATTCGGCAATTCGATCCCCGTCCGACAGACAATGTCGCATCGTGTTCCAAATGGCTGTCAATTGCGGTGACACGATGGCAAAAATGCCACACATGGTCGCCCTCTTCATACATGGTGAACGATGCACTAACAAGTGCTTTACGACGGGTAACAAAATATGCTTGCGTAAACGTTAAAATACGCTCAGGCTGCATGTTTCTGCGGGTCATCCGGGTCTATCCCATAGTCTTTCAACTTGCGATAGAGGGTCGAACGGCCAATTCCGAGCTTCCTTGCCACTTGGCTCATTTGCCCTCGATAGAATTTGAGAGCGAATCGAATAAGCTCTTCTTCAACATCTGCGAGCTTTCTGACGTCGCCGGACGGGTCAGTACTGGCGATGACATTGTCTGATACATGTCCAGATGACGTTTCGACGATCGAAAGCGGCGGAGTTGTAGCCGCATCCGAGGAAATGACACGCATACCGCGATCAAACCTTTCGGCGGCGGCCGCGTCGATGCCGAAAGCCTCGGAATTATCCACAACTAAAGTCGGGTGCTCAGCGGTGAAATACCCCGGCAACTGTGCCGCAATCTGCGGGAAATCGGCTTCGATCAATTCCGAACCCTCCGACAGCACTACGGCGCGGAAGATCGCGTTTTCGAGCTGGCGGATATTGCCCGGCCAGTCATACGCCGTCAGTAGCGCCACAGCGCCAGGGCTAATCGAAAGCGAATGACCGAGCTTCTGTTCGTGCGCAAATCGGTCGGCGAAGGCACGGGCAAGGTACGGAATATCCTCCTTGCGACGGCGCAGCGCCGGCATGGTGATCGGGAAAACGTTAAGGCGATAATAGAGGTCTTCACGGAATCGCCCGGCCTTCACCTCCTCGATCAGATCCTTGTTGGTGGCCGAGATCAGCCGGACATTGACCTTCTGGGCGACGCGCGCGCCGACCGTCTCGATCTCCCCCTGCTGCACGGCGCGCAGGAGCTTGACCTGCACTTCCAGCGGCAGATCGCCGACTTCGTCGAGGAACAGCGTGCCGCCGTCCGCTTCCATGAACTTGCCGACATGCCGTTCGGCAGCGCCGGTGAAAGCACCCTTCTCGTGGCCGAAGAGAATACTCTCCACCAGATTGTGAGGAATGGCGCCGCAATTGACCGTCACGAACGGCTTGCCGGCGCGATCGCTAGCAGCCTGAATGGCGCGCGCCACCAGCTCCTTGCCGACGCCGGATTCACCCTCGAGCACCACGGGGATGTTCGATTGCGCCGCCCGCTGGGCCAAGTCGATCACGCGCATCATCGCCGGGCTCGCCGAGACGATATCGTCGAAGCTGATCGTGCTTGAGCGCGACCTGCGTCCGGCACGAGCCCTGGCCTCGCGCTGATCGAGCTTCAGCGCATTGGCGATCGAAGCCGCTATCCGTTCAGGCGACACCGGCTTGACGACAAAATCGAAAGCGCCGGCCCGCATGGCCTGCACCACGGTCTCGATACCGCCCTGCCCCGTCTGCACGATGACGGGCAGATCGATACCCAAATCGCTAAGCGCACCCAGAAATTCGATGCCGTTCATCTCAGGCATCATAAGATCGAGTACGATCACATTGATCTGCTCGCTATTGCGCTTCAGAATCTCAAGGCCGAAACGGCCATTCTCCGCCATATGAGCAACGTGTCCGTGCCGCTCGATAGCGTTTCTAAGCAGACGCCGTTGAATCGGATCATCCTCAACAACAAGAATCTGCGCGCCCCCCTTGGCGCTATTAAATACGGTCATTGGTGCCTCACTTCATGCGAAACCTGATGGGGACATTCGCAGAAAGGCTTGAACATGAAGTTTTGCCAAAGCATCGTATTTTAATCATTGTGACGAATATAACATCGCCCATGAGTCCGGTTGTTCGGCCCCAAGGAAATCCGCCCTTGCCGCGGCCTTTTCAGCCGAATAGACACGGACGGACCGGACTGTCCCGTAGAGAAAAGCAGAGGAAATACTGCCCATGAGCCCGACCTCGCTCCATTCATCGCTTAACTTTTCCGCTGGCCCGGCGGCGGCGGCGACCAATGCCGCGCTCGGCGACCTGCCGGCCTGGAAACTCAGCGATCTCTATCCTTCCGCCACATCCACCGCCTTCGTCAGCGACATGGAAAAGGCTGGCAAGGCGGCAATCGCCTTCGAGGAAAAGTGGAAGGGCAAGCTTGCCGACGCTGCGACCAAGACCAGCGATGCCGGCATCGGCGCTGCGCTGAAAGAATATGAAGCGCTGGACGACATCATGGGTCGCCTCGGCTCCTTCGCCGGGCTTACCTATTTCTCCAACACCAGCGATCCGGCCAATGGCAAGCTCTATGGCGACGTGCAGGCACGGCTGACCGACTATTCGGCCCATCTGTTGTTCTTCCCGCTGGAACTGAATCGTATCGACGATGCCGTGATGGATGCGTGCATGGCGAACGATCCCGCCGCAGGCCACTATCGTCCCTGGATCGTCGACCTGCGCAAGGACAAGCCCTATCAGCTCGAGGACAAGCTGGAGCAGCTATTCCTCGAAAAGTCCATGACCAGTGCCGCCGCTTTCAATCGCCTGTTCGACGAGACCATGGCGGAGCTGCGCTTCGAGGTCGACGGCGAGAAGCTTCCGCTGGAAGTCACCTTGAACATGCTGCAGGAAAAAGATCCTGAGGTGCGCCGCAAGGCGGCAATGGCTTTGGCCGAGACCTTCAAGTCCAATTTGCGCGTCTTTACCCTGATCACCAATACGCTCGCCAAGGACAAGGACATTGCCGACCGCTGGCGCGGCTTCGAGGACATAGCCGACAGCCGGCACCTGGCCAACCGTGTCGAACGCGAAGTCGTCGACGCATTGGCAGCGGCGGTCCGCGACGCCTATCCGCGCCTCTCGCACCGCTATTACAAGATGAAGGCCAAGTGGCTCGGCATGGAACAGATGAACTTCTGGGACCGCAACGCGCCGCTGCCCGAAACCTCCAATGCGCTGATTTCCTGGACCGAGGCGAAGGAGACCGTTCTCTCTGCCTACAACAATTTCGCCCCGGAAATGGCCGCAATCGCCAAGCGTTTCTTCGATGAGGAATGGATCGACGCGCCCGTGCGCCCCGGCAAGGCGCCGGGCGCCTTTGCCCATCCGACCGTTCCGTCCGCCCATCCCTATGTGCTCGTCAACTATATGGGCAAGCCGCGCGATGTCATGACGCTGGCGCATGAACTCGGGCATGGCGTGCATCAGGTGCTTGCCGGCGGCCAGGGCGCGCTGATGTGCCAGACACCGCTGACGCTGGCTGAAACCGCCTCTGTTTTCGGCGAAATGCTGACCTTCCGCGCGCTGCTCGACGGGACCACCGACAAGCACGAGCGCAAGGCCATGCTCGCCCAGAAGGTCGAGGACATGATCAATACGGTCGTGCGCCAGATCGCCTTCTACGAATTCGAGCGCAAGCTGCACACCGCCCGCAAGAACGGCGAGCTGACATCCGATGATATCGGCGAGCTGTGGCTGTCCGTGCAGTCGGAAAGCCTAGGCCCGGCGATCAAGATCTCCGAGGGTTACGAGACCTATTGGACCTATATCCCTCACTTCATCCACTCGCCCTTCTACGTCTATGCCTATGCCTTCGGCGATTGCCTGGTGAATTCGCTCTACGCCGTCTACCAGAATGCCGAAGCAGGTTTTCAGGCGAAATATTTCGAACTGCTGAAGGCCGGCGGCACTAAGCATCACTCCGAACTCCTGAAGCCTTTCGGCCTCGACGCCACCGATCCGTCGTTCTGGAGCAAGGGACTGTCGATGATCGAAGGGCTCATCGATGAGCTGGAGGCGCTTGATAAGAGCGCTTGATGCACATTGATGAAGAACCGCGCATGGCCGATGCCCAACCCTACGTCCTCTTCCGGGACGACAGCACTGGACAGGTGATGCTCTTCGCCGAGCCGGCGGAGATCATCATGGCTCGAACGCGCGCGGAATTCTTCGATGCCCTTGACCGGATGGAGAAGGCGAAGGCCGAAGGAAAATGGCTGGCGGGCTATATCGCCTACGAGGCCGGCCATCTCTTCGAGGAAAAACTCGCGCCTTTCGCCGAGGAGAACCGAGAGACGCCGCTGCTTTGCTTCGGCGTTTTCGATGCTCCGGCGGCGGACCGCCATCCCCTCGCCCAGCCAATGCAACGCCTCGAAAACGAGGAGTTCCTGACCGACGCCACGGCCGCGTGGGACTTCCCTATATATAAAGAGAGATTCGACCGGCTGCATTGGCACATCCGCCAGGGTGACTGCTATCAGGCGAACCTTACGATGCCGATCTCGGCCCGCTGGAATGGCGATGCCAGAACCGCCTTCTGGTCGCTGATCGAGCGTCAGCCGGTGAAGTACGGTGCTCTGGTCGATCTCGGCGGCCCGATCATTCTGTCGCGCTCACCCGAACTCTTCTACCGCACCGACGACAGCGGCTGGATCGAGACGCATCCGATGAAGGGCACGGCCAAGCGCGGCGTCGACGCCGTCGAGGATGCGGAAATCATCAGCGCCATGCTGGCCGACGAGAAGACCCAGGCCGAAAACCGCATGATCGTCGATCTCTTGCGCAACGATATCTCGCGCATCACCGAAGTCGGTACGCTCGATGTGCCGAAACTCTTCGAGATCGAGACCTATCCGACCTTGCACCAGATGGTCAGCCATGTGCAGGCGAAGCTGCGCCACAACATGACCGTCCGCGATATCTTCGCAGCGCTCTTCCCCTGCGGCTCGATCACCGGCGCGCCGAAAATGCGGGCGATGGAAATTCTGCATGATCTCGAAGATGGCCCGCGCGATGCCTACTGTGGGGCAATCGGCATGATTTCGCCTGGCGGCGCCATGCGCTTTTCCGTGGCAATCCGCACCATCACGCTGTTCGATGATGGCCGCGCCGTCTTCAATGTCGGCGGTGGCATCGTTTTCGATTCGACGGCGGAAGCAGAATATGAAGAATGCCTGTTGAAGGCGCGCTTCGCCGTGGGGGATCGATGGATCAAGCGTTAGACGATTTTTCGCTGATCGAAACGCTGCGTTATGAACCGCAAATCGGCTTCGTGCGCCTGCGGTTACACCTTGCCCGGCTGCAACGCTCCGCCCGCCGTCTGGGCTTTCCCGCACCGAAGGATGCGCTGGCGAAACTGGATGCTGCCGTCGCCGGCGCGAACGCTCCGCTGCGGGTCCGCCTGACATTCGATCGCGCCGGGCGGACAGAAGTGACGACCGCCGCCTTTACGCCCCTTGTTCCTGACACCATCTGGCGCATCCGCGTTGCCGAGACCCGGCTTGATTCCACCGACAAGCTGCTACGCGTCAAAACCACTCGCCGATCCGTCTATGAGGCTGCCCGCGGCGAATATTCGCCGGCGGAAGCCGACGAGGTGCTGTTGCTCAATGAAAAGGATGAGGTCTGCGAGGGCACCATCACCTCGATTTTCCTCGACGAGGGTTCCGGTCCGTTCCGAACTCCACCCATTTCTTCCGGCCTGCTCGCCGGTGTGTTGCGCACCGAACTCATCTGCCAACGCAAAGCCCGCGTCGGCCGGATAAGGCTGGACGATCTGGAAAAAGCCACGCTTTATGTCGGAAACTCTCTGCGCGGACTGATCCGCGCGCAACTCATATGGAATTGACGCAATGCTCATTCTCTCGCTGACCTATCTCAAGGGCAATGACGAAGCCGACAAGCACATGGAGCCGCATATGGCCTGGGTGAAAGAAGGCTATGCCAAGGGCTGGTTCCTCGCGTCCGGCCGCAAGGTACCTCGCACCGGCGGCATCATCTTTGCCCGCGGCGACCGCGCCGAACTGGAAGCCTATGTCGCGGCCGATCCTTTTACGATCCATGGCGTAGCCGCCTATGAAGTCACGGAAATCGCTCTGACGACCGTGACCGAGGGACTGGAGACGTTGAAGAGCTGAGAAACGCCCATTGGAAGATCTGCAAGCGCACTTGAAAGACCTGGAGGAACGGCTCTTCGACCCCGCGGTGCGTGGCTCGCGGCAGGCCTTGGCGGAGTTGCTTTCCACTGATTTCCGCGAGATCGGCAGCTCCGGCCGGCTTTTCGACTTGGAGGACATCCTAACCCGGCTTCCGACAGATCCGGACATTATCGCCTCGCGGACATTTGAGGACTTCGACGCTCGCCCGCTTTCGGACGGCATCGCTCTCGTCACCTATCGGGCCACGCGCGTTTCTCCGGACAAGCCCACGGTCAGAACGCTCAGAAGTTCGATCTGGCGGCTGGAGACGGATGGCAAGTGGCGGATGATCTTCCATCAGGGAACGCTGACGCGATAAGCTCTATTCATGACGCAACTGACTTACACACCCTATGACGGATCCGCCAAACCCTTCACCATCGGCCTGGCACCACTGGACTCCGCCCGCTGGATCGAGCCGGACGCCGATCTCGGGCGCTATCTCGATGAAAAGCGCCGACTTCTTCGCGACTATCGCGACGATATTTTCGTCTCCGAAGCCGGCTCTGAGAATGCGCAGCAGGAATGCCTCGATCTTCTGGCGGCTTATCTTTGCGACCAGCATCCAGCCATCTATCGCCGCAAGGGCGATGTCGTTTCTGCCGCCGGTCACTCGGTCGATCTTGCCGATACCTCGGTTCCGCCCCTCTTGAAGGCCGGCTCGCTGATCAGCGATGATCTCGTCATCATGCGCCGCAAGGCGGACGGCTGGCATCTCGTTGCCGGCCATGTCGCCTTCCCCTCGTCATGGTCACTTCAGGAAAAATTCGGCCGGCCGATGCAGTCGATCCATGCTGATGTGCCGGGGTTCGGCGAGGGCACGCGCAACGCCACCCTGATCACCCGCATCTTCGACAATCTGCAGGTGCCGCAGCCCGTCGAGCGGATGAACTGGTCGGTGAATACGACAAATGAGCTGTCTGTCCCGACGTCTAAACACAGACGTCCGCAAGGCACCACGGCCCCCACGCTCGAAACCCGTTTTGCTCGTGTCGAGCGCCAGACGCTGCGCAAACTGCCGGTATCGGGCGATATCCTCTTCACCATCCGTGTCTATGTCGACCCGATCGCCGCGATCGCGAACCATCCCAAAGCTTCGGAACTGGCATCAAGCTTCGCCGCACAATTGGATGCATTGGACGAACAGCAGGTGGTCTATAAAGGTCTGGTTCATCAGAAAGCGGAGCTGGTGAGGCAACTACGAGTGCTTGCGGAAGTTGCTTCATCAGCTTGACATTTACCCGATAAGCCGGGACGGCTCTTTATTGTGACATCAATATATGGTTAGAGCCGTTCACCTCGCATTTTCGCGCAAACACTGATTGAATTTCATAGGCCGAACGGCGTCCTGCCTTTCGAAGGAGACAAGAATGACGGAACAGAACTATCCGGTATATGCCGAAATTACCGGTCCGATCGTGATGATCGGCTTTGGCTCCATCGGCCGCGGCACCTTGCCCCTGATCGAGCGCCACTTCAAATTCGACAAGAGCCGGATGGTCGTCATTGACCCGCAGATGGACGCCGACCACTTGGCGATCCTGGAGAGGCACGGCGTCCGGCACATCAAGGAATATGTCACCAAGGACAACTACAAGGAACTCTTGAAGCCGCTTCTGACGGAAGGCGGCGGTCAAGGCTTCTGCGTCAACCTTTCCGTCGACACCTCCTCGCTTGACCTCATCAAGTTCTGCCGCAAGCTCGACGTGCTCTATATCGATACCGTCGTTGAACCCTGGCTCGGCTTCTATTTCGACAAGAACATGAAGAACGCCGACCGCACCAACTATGCGCTACGCGAGACCGTGCGCAAGGAAAAGGCGAAGAACCCGGGCGGCGCGACGGCGGTTTCCACCTGCGGAGCAAACCCGGGCATGGTGTCCTGGTTCGTCAAGCAGGCCCTCGTCAATCTCGCCAATGACATTGGTGTCAAGTTCGAAGAGCCGGATCAGCATGACCGCGAAGGCTGGGCCAAGCTGATGAAGAAGGTCGGCGTCAAGGGCATCCATATCGCCGAGCGCGACACCCAGCGCACCAAGCATCCGAAGCCGCTGAACGTCTTCTGGAACACCTGGTCCGTCGAAGGCTTCATCTCGGAAGGCATGCAGCCGGCCGAACTCGGCTGGGGCACCCATGAAGAATGGATGCCGAAGAACGCCAAGACGCACAAGAAGGGTTCCAAGGCCGCCATTTACCTGGAACAGCCGGGCGCCAACACCCGCGTTCGCACCTGGTGCCCGACGCCGGGTCCCCAGTACGGCTTCCTGGTCACTCACAACGAGTCGATATCGATCGCTGACTTCTTCACGGTCCGCGACAAGGATGGCGAAGTCACCTTCCGCCCGACCTGCCATTACGCCTACCATCCGGCCAACGACGCCGTGCTTTCGCTGCACGAAATGTTCGGCAATGGCGGCACGCCGCAGCCGGTTCACCACGTCCTCGATGAAGATGAGCTGGAAGACGGCATCGACGAACTCGGCGTGCTGCTCTATGGCCACGACAAGAACGCCTATTGGTACGGTTCGCGCCTGTCGCTCGAAGAGACCCGTCGCATCGCCCCATACCAGAATGCGACCGGTCTGCAGGTGACATCAGCCGTTCTCGCCGGCATGGTCTGGGCTCTGGAGAATCCGACCGCCGGCATCGTCGAAGCCGACGAGATCGACTACAAGCGCTGCCTCGAAGTGCAGTTGCCCTATCTCGGCCCAGTTGAAGGCCACTACACCGACTGGACGCCGCTCGACGGCCGGCCTGGCCTGTTCCCGGAAGACATCAACACCAAGGATCCCTGGCAGTTCAAGAACATCCTGGTTCGTTGATCGGCCGATCATCCGAATAATCGAAGTTTGAAATGCCCGCACAGGTCGTGCGGGCATTTTTGTTACGCTCGCCGGATAAATCAAGGTGACGGGTTCTGAAGCCTTGCTTTCAACAGATGGCCGCGCCATGTTTCTCGCAACCAGCATGATATTAGTCCGCCTTCAATCGCGGGAGACATTTATGAAGATCAGAGCCAGCATTGCCCTTGTCACCGCCGCAGCAGCACTGTCCGCTTGCGTCGATTTCGGCGGATCGAGGCCTCCGCCTGCCATACGCGCCAGCGCGCAGCCGCAGGGGACGGGGGTGGAAGGCAACTGGAGCGATGCGAACGGCCTCATTTCGACCTTCCAGGCCGGCACCTTCACCACCCACACTACCGACAGCAACTCCGTTCTGGCCTCCGGCACCTATACCAGTGTTTCCCCCAGCCTGATCGAGATCAACATGACCTCGCTGGTGCGCAAGACGCAGTCCAAGATCAACTGCGCCCTGATCAGCCCTTACCAGCTCAACTGCACCTCCGATGCCGGGAAGCAGTTCTCCCTCAATCGTCGATAAGCTGGAACAGGCGGCGCGGACGGATAAAATGCCATGCGCAGAATGGCGCTCTATCTCGTTCTCATCGCCGTCTTGCCGCTCGCCGTCCTGGCGGCGGTTCTCCCCGCCAACAGCTACAAGGCGCAGGGCATCGCCGCTCTCGATTGCGACGGACCAATAGCCGTCTTCATCATCGCCCTGCCCGCCTTGTTGATCTACGGCACCGGCACCATCCTGCTTTACCGCGACACGAGCCGGCGCTTTCACCGCGTCGCAGCACTCTGCTGCCTGCTTGTCTCTCTCGCCATCGGCTGGAATTTCATCGCCGCCATGCTGGAATCCTACGGCGACGCCTCCATCGAGGCCTGTGCCTGATGGGGCGACTTCTTTCCCGTGGATTTGCAAAATCCTAATAAACCCAACAGCTTTCGCTTGCGCTCTTTCTGCCGTGATGGAAACATTCATGTGAGGAACCGCCGGGGGCAAAGGCGGACCGGATATTGGTGAGCAACAGGAGAGAGAGATGACAAAGCCCTTCGGTGTGGGTCTTTTGGCCGCCGCGGCCTTGGCGCTCAGCGCCAGCGCCGCTTTCGCGGATTACCAGCTCAACATTCTGCATTTCAACGATTTCCATTCACGCGTGGAGTCGATCAACAAGTTCGACGCCACTTGCTCGGCCGCGGAAGAAAGCAAAAATGAATGCTTCGGCGGGGCAGCGCGGCTGAAGACCGCAATCGACCAGCGTCGTGCCGCACTTGCCGGTCAGAATGTCCTGTTGCTCGATGCCGGCGACAATTTCCAGGGCTCGCTGTTCTACACGACGTACAAGGGGGCTGCCGAGGTCGAATTCCTCAACGATATGAAAATCGACGCCATGACCGTCGGCAATCACGAGTTCGATGATGGCGAAGGCCCGCTCGCCGCCTTCCTCGACAAGGCGCAATTCCCCGTCGTCACCGCCAATTTGGTAACCGATGCCCAGTCGAAGCTCGGCGATCGCATCAAGAAGTCCGTCGTGCTCGATATCGGCGGCCAGAAGATCGGCATCGTCGGCGCAGTCACGACCGAGACGCCCGAGCTCGCCTCGCCTGGCCCGCATGTCAAGATTACTGACGATGCCGCCGCCATCAGTGCCGAGGTGGACGCGCTGAAGTCGCAGGGTGTCAACAAGATCATCGCGCTCACCCACGTCGGCTATCCCCGCGATGTCGCCCAGATCGCCAGGATCGCCGGCGTCGATGTCGTCGTTGGCGGCCATTCGCATACGTTGCTGTCGAACACCGATCCAAAAGCCGCCGGCCCTTATCCTACGATGGTCGACAATCCGGCCGGCTATAAAGTTCCCGTCGTCCAGGCTGCCTCCTACAGCAAATATCTCGGCGATATCGTCATCACCTTCGATGACAACGGTGTCGTCAAGGAAGCCAAGGGTGATCCCATTCTGCTCGATTCCTCGGTCAAACCGGACCCCGCGATATCAGCCCGTGTCCAGGAAATGGCCAAGCCGATCGAGGAACTGCGCCACAAGGTAATCGGCTCCTCCACGGACCCCATCGATGGATCGCGCGAGAGTTGCCGCGCAGGAGAATGCTCGATGGGCAATCTCGTCGCCGACGCCATGCTCGATCGAACCAAAAACCAGGGGATCAACATCGCCATCCAAAATGGCGGTGGCTTGCGAGCCTCTATCGGAGGCGGCAACGTCACGATGGGCGACGTGCTGACCGTGCTGCCCTTTCAGAATACGGTCGCCACCTTCCAGTTGACGGGCGCGGACGTGAAGGCAGCGCTGGAAAACGGCCTCAGCCAGATCGATGACGGCGCCGGCCGTTTCCCGCAGGTCGCCGGTCTCAAATATACCTTTGATAAATCAAAGCCGCCCGGTAGCCGCGTAGTCTCCGTCGTGGTGCAGGAAGGCACGGAATTCGTGCCGCTTGATCCGAACAAGACCTATGGCGTCGTCAGCAACAATTATATGCGCGCCGGCGGGGACGGCTATGTCGTCTTTGCGCAGAACGGCAAGGATGCCTATGACTTCGGCCCCGATCTGGAAGCAGTCGTCGCCGACTATCTGGCCGCCCATAGTCCTTACAAGCCTTATACCGACGGCCGCGTGACGCAGGTCGGCGGGACCGCAACCGCCACCCAACCAGACGCAGCGAAACCGGCTGAAACGCAGCAGGCGGCCAATTCGGATCAAAAACCTGCCCCGGCTGCGACTGATACCGGTGCAGCGTCCTCCACCACTACAACGGCCAACACCCCGGCGCCCGCGGCTTCAACACCTGAAACCACGGCGCCGGCCGCGACCGCTCCAGCGACAACCACCACCACGACGGCAACGCCTCCCGCTGCCGCAACGACAACGGCCCAAAGCAGCGAGCCCCCGAAAACACCCACCACCCAAACACCCGCGGCTTCAACACCTGAAACCACGGAGCCGGCCGCGACCGCTCCGGCGACAACCACCACCACGACGACAACGCCTCCCGCTGCCGCAACGACAACAGCTCCGGAGACCGCCGCACCCACGGCCCAAAGCAGCGAGCCCCCGAAAACACCGACCACCCAAACACCTGCCACGTCAACACCTGAAACCACGGCGCCGGCTGCGACTGCTCCGGCGACAACCACCACTCCGACGACAACGCCTCCCGCTACCTCAACGACGACGACCTCGGAGACCACCGCACCGACCGCCAACAGCAGCGAGCCGTCGAAGACGCCCACGACCACAACACCCGCCACCTCGACACCTGAGACCGCGGCGCCGGCCGCGACCGCTCCGGCGACAACCACAACTCCGACAACAACGGCACCCGCTACCACACCCACAACGACCCCGGAGACCACCGCGCCAACCGTCGAAAGCAGCGAACCGCCGAAAACGCCGACCACGCATGTCATCGTCGCCGGCGATACGCTCTGGGATCTCGCCAAGACTTACTACGGCGACGCCAATGAATGGCATAAGCTTCTGGCCGCCAATCACGATCTCAAGCCACGACATCTCTCCGTCGGTCGTGAATTGACGATACCGGCCAAGTAAAGACCATTTGTCTCGCAAAACTCAGCCGGTCCGGGCTTTCCCGGGCCGGCTTTTGTTCCTATGTGAGGTACTCCGTTTCGTTGAGAGGAACACAACTGATGACCGCAGAAGCCCCGACCGGCTATTCGCAACAGAAATCCGGCAAAATCGGCGTCCTTCTCGTCAATCTCGGCACGCCGGATGGTACCGACTACACGTCGATGCGACGCTATCTGCGCGAGTTCCTGACCGACAAGCGCGTCATCGAATGGTCTCGGTGGAAATGGTACCCGATCCTGTTCGGCATCGTCCTCAACACCCGCCCCGGCAAGGTCGGCAAGGCCTATGAGACGATCTGGAATAAGGAAAAGAACGAAAGTTTCTTGCGCACCTATACCCGCAACCAGTCGGTATTGATGGCCGAGCGGCTGACGGACTTGCCCCACGTTATCGTCGATTGGGCGATGCGCTACGGAAAACCTTCGATCGCCGACCGTATCCAGGTGCTGAAAAATCAGGGTTGCGACCGTATCCTGCTATTCCCGCTCTATCCGCAATATGCGGCCGCGACCACCGCCACCGTCAACGACAAAGCTTTCGAAAAGCTGATGACCATGCGCTGGCAACCGGTGCTGCGCACAGTGCCCGATTATCATACCGATCCCACCTATATCGAGGCGCTCGCCAACTCGGTGACCCGGCATCTCGCAACGCTCGACTGGCAGCCGGAGAAGATCCTAGCCTCCTTCCACGGCATCCCGCTTTCCTATTCCGAGAAGGGCGATCCCTATTACGGCCAATGCATGGAGACTGGCCGGTTGCTGCGCGAAAAGCTCGGACTTCTCGAAGACAGGTTTATGATCACCTTCCAGTCCCGATTCGGCCCGGAGGAATGGCTTCAGCCCTATACCGACAAAACGGTGGAGCGCCTCGCCCAGGAGGGCACCAGACGCATCGCGGTCCTCAACCCCGGTTTCGTCTCGGACTGCCTGGAAACACTTGAAGAAATCGCTGAACAAGCCGCCGAATCCTTCCACCACAATGGCGGCGAGAAATTCACGCACATCCCCTGCCTGAACGACAGCGACGATGGGATGCGGGTGCTGGAGAAGGTGGTGAGGCGGGAATTGTTGGGCTGGGCTTGATGCTCACCCTTCCCTCGCAGCGCACGCCTCATCGAGCGCTGTTCTAGTCCAGAACTCCGCCACGCAACCGGTGCCTCACTGCAATTGCGGCTTCCTCAGAAAACTGTTGCGATCGGCCGACTTGACGCGCAGCCATGCTTCACGGCCGTCGCGCAATATTCTCATCGGGATCTCTGCACCGGCAGGGCCGCTTTCCCATACCTTGCGGTAAAAATCAGCCAGGCTGTCAACCTCGCCATCTCGGATCTCGGAGATGACGTCGCCTCGACGCAAGCCCGCTTGAGCGGCCGGACCGCCTTCTGCCACGCTCATGACCACGACCTCGCCGTTGCTCTCGGCGGAGAAAGCCCCAAGCCAGGGTCTCGGTGGCTTGTTGACCTGGCCTCGGTTGAGCAGATCATCCAGAATAGGCGGCAGCAAATTGATCGGCACAACCATATTGATGTCGGCAGTTTCTTCGTTTTGGGAGGCCATCTGCAGGTGAAGCGAGCCGATACCCAAAAGCTTGCCGTCCGTGCCGATGAGCGCAGCACCTCCCCATGAAGGATGGGCGGGCGCAACGAAGATCGCCTCCTCCAGCAGGTATTCCCAATAACCGGCGAATTCCTGCTTGGCGACAATGTTTGCGCGGACGAATTGACCGATCCCGTCAGCAATCACGACGGGATCGCCGATCTCAGCCTTGGCAACGTCGCCGAAATCCAGCGCGGGAACACCAAGCGACCCAAGGGCCTGGACCAGACCGAAACCGGTTTCCTGATCGTAGGCAAGTGCATGAGCAGGAACCACACGCCCGTCATTGGTCGTCAGCCAGACCTCATCGGCCTCGGTGATCAGGTAACCGATCGTGAGCACCAGCCCGTTATCTCTGATGACCACACCGCTGCCTTCCCGCCGGGTCCCTAACGCCCCGGCCGTGAAGGCATCTTCCGGAATTGAAGCGTGCACGGCCACGATTGACCGCAAAGTCCTATCGATAATCATAGTCTCACCCTGGTGATGCGCCATGCTATGGCTCAGAAGGCTGCGCGGCAGCAGAAACCGGATACATTTCCTTCCCTTAAGGTATGAAGATGTGTGGTTAGGTGCAAGGCCTTGGGCGAATTTGAGTGTCCTGGTTGCCAGTTCGGCTGAATCTCATTTCCGCAGAGACGGGAGCTGTCTGTTCGGGCCAGAAACGCAAGGTTTCCGCCCGCACTTTCACGCTATTGAGAAGGGTAAAAGGTTGGATAGTGCGGCCCATTCCGCCCTTGCCGAGAACATGCTAACCCACCACATCTGATTGATCTGCTGCGTCGCCTATTCGCTCGAATGCGCGAGGATTGCGGCAGTGCTTTGACGTGACGCAAACCACGTATCGTGCGGGAGCGTCCATGGAGGATTTTATGGTAATCGGTGGGTTCGGCATCGTTGCGGTTGCCTTGGTTGTCTTGGTCATCCTGGTGCTGTTTGCAGGAATCAAGACGGTGCCGCAGGGATATCGCTACACGGTCCAGCGCTTCGGCCGCTATATCCGCACGCTGGAGCCGGGGCTCAATCTGATCGTGCCTTTCGTTGAGACGATTGGCGCGCGCATGAATGTCATGGAGCAGGTATTGGCCGTCCCGACCCAGGAGGTCATCACCCGGGACAACGCCAGCATCTCCGCCGACGCCGTCGCCTTTTTCCAGGTGCTGAACGCCGCCCAGGCCGCCTATCAGATCACCAATCTCGAATCCGCCATCCTCAACCTCACCAAGACCAACATTCGTTCGGTCATGGGCTCGATGGACCTCGACGAGTTGCTGTCCAACCGTGACGCCATCAACGACCGGCTGCTGCGCGTGGTCGACGACGCCGTCCAGCCTTGGGGCATCAAGGTGACCCGCGTCGAGATCAAGGATATCCAGCCGCCGAAGGATCTGGTCGACGCCATGGGACGGCAGATGAAGGCGGAGCGCGAGAAGCGTGCCCAGGTTCTGGAGGCAGAGGGCCTGCGCAACGCCCAGATCCTGCGCGCGGAAGGCGCCAAGCAGGCGGCCGTGCTGCAGGCCGAGGGCCAGCGCGAGGCTGCTTTCCGCAACGCCGAAGCACGCGAACGTTTGGCTGAAGCCGAAGCCAAGGCGACCCGCGTGGTCTCCGAGGCGATTGCCGAAGGCAATGTGCAGGCGATCAACTATTTCGTCGCCCAGAAATACACCGAGGCGCTGGCGGCAATCGGCACCGCCGGCAATTCCAAGATCGTGCTGATGCCGATGGAAGCCAGCTCGATCCTCGGCTCACTCAGCGGCATCGGAGCCATCGCCCGCGAGGTTTTCGGCGATAACAGCGACGGCAGCACTTCGCCGCAATCGCCCCGCCCGCGTCCCGGCTCTGCGCGCACAACGCCGTCCATCAATCCGCTGCCGCCGCGGGAGAGCTAACCATGTTCGACAATCTCGTCGTTCAACTTGGCCCGTGGAGCTGGTGGGTGCTGGGGTTGGTGCTGCTCGCCGCCGAGCTGGTAGTGCCGGGTTTCTTCCTCGTCTGGATCGGCCTCGCGGCCATCATTGTCGGCGCGCTGTCGCTTCTCTTCTGGGAAAACACCTTCTGGATCTGGCAGGTGCAACTGCTGGTCTTCGCGGCGTCTGCCGTCATCGTTACCCTGCTCGGCCGCCGCTATGTCTATAACAACAATCAGACGACCGACGAGCCCTTCCTCAACCAACGCGGCGCAAGCTTGGTCGGTCGCACAGCAACGCTCAACGAACCCATTACCGAAGGCCGCGGCCGTATCCGTCTGGACGATACCTTTTGGACCGTGATGGGGCCGGACCTTCCGGCCGGCACCCGCGTCAAGGTCGTCGCCAGCAATGGGCGCGACCTGACCGTCGAAACGGCCTGATTAGGCGACGCCGATCCGCAGCAGATCGTGGAAGTGGACGATGCCGATGGGCCGCCGGGCGTCGTCGACAACGATCAGCGCCGAGATATTGTGGCGGTTCAGCAATGCCATCGCGCCGGTCGCCAGCGTCGTTTCCTTCACCGTTTTTGGATTGCGCGTCATCACATCGTCTACCCGCATCTCCGCAAGGCTGCTACCGAGATTGCGGGCGATATCGCCATCGGTGATAATGCCGCAGAGGCAACCGTCGTCATCGATCACGCCGACGCAGCCGAAACGCATCTTCGACAAGGTCATCGCTGCTTCCGGCATGCCCGTGCCGAGCTTGACCAGCGGTACGCGATCGCCCTTGTGCATGATATCGATGACGTGGGAGAGGCTGGCGCCGAGTTTGCCGCCCGGATGGAAGGTGCGGAAGTCCTCCGCGGTGAAGCCCCGCGCCTCCAGCAGTGCCACGGCTAGCGCATCGCCGATCGCAAGCTGCAACAGCGTCGATGTCGTCGGCGCCAGCCCATGCGGGCAGGCTTCCTGCTCCTTGGGCAGCAACAGAACCACATCCGACTCGCGCGCTAGCGTCGATGTCTCGCCGGCTGTAATGGCGATCATCGGGATGGAGAAACGACGGGAATAGCTGATAATGCCGCGTAGTTCGGCGCTTTCGCCGCCCCAGGACATGGCGACAATGACGTCGTCATGCGTGATCATGCCGAGATCGCCGTGATTGGCCTCGACCGGATGCACGAAGAAAGCCGGCGTTCCCGTGGAGGCAAAAGTGGCGGCGAGCTTGTTGCCGATATGGCCGCTCTTGCCGACTCCAGTGACGATGACACGCCCGTTGATGTGGCCGAGAAGCTCCACCGCGCGGCTGAAAGGCTCGGCCAAACCATTGACCAGCGAACGCTCCAGCGCTTCCAGCCCCCGCCTTTCGGTCTCGATCGTCCGCATCGCGGATTCGATCGCACCGTTCTCGATGAGTCTCACTGCTCTCTTATTCATGACCGAGGGGTACCGCTTTTCTCTATTTCTGTCCACCAGAGATCGATTTTGTGCTGCTAGAGATGGGTCGTCGCACCGCCATAGCAAGATCCGTCACTACTTACTCCTTGTAGTCCGCTGGCAAGGAAGCGTTAACCATGGGCCTTTACGGTTGGGTAAGGATTTAAAGCATTTCCAGTAAGGCCAGACATAGATCAAATGGACATCGGCAAAAACAAGGCGGGTGGTGACTCCCTCCGGCTGACGGCATGCGCTGCATCCGCTCTGCTGGGCTGGGGCGTACTTGCCATGCCGATGCCGGTTCACGCGCAATCGCTCGATGCCAGCCAGAGCACCAGTACCAATCTGACGGCGGCTTCGTCCGATACTGATAATTTCGATCTGCCCGGTTCAGACGCGACGACCACGACATCCTCCAAATCCAGGACGACCAAAGCCGCGAATCAAACCGCAACGGATACCGCCGCATCGCCCAATGCCCGCCTCCGGCTTGACGGCATCGACCCGACGACGACGGGCTCTACCCTCGATGACGACCTGCGCCGCGTCAATCTGCGCGAGACCAGTGTCGATGACCTGAAGGCGCAGCAGCATCCAGATCGTGAGGACGTACAGGGCATACCGCTCGGCACATTCACCCTGCGCCCCTCCGTCAACCAGTCCATCAATGTCGAGCGCAACCGCACCGGCTCCACCAATGACGACCGCAGCTTCCTGCAGACCGATCTGCGCAGCACGTTGACATCGGACTGGGACCGCCATGCGCTGACCGTTACCGGTGAGGGCGTCTGGCAGAAAAACCTGAGCGGCAACGGCGCGGAACAGCCGAATGTCGATATCAACGCCGATCTGCGCCTAGACCTTCCCGCCGATACGACGGCGCATATCACCGCCGGCTATCAGTTCTTCCGTGAAGACACCAGCGATCCGAACGCCATCGCCGGCGCCTCGAAGCAATCGGCCGTCAACCAGTTCGACGCCGGCGCATCGCTGGAGCGCGATTTCGGCCTGCTGCGCGGCACGACCGCGGTAGCGCTGACCCGCACCGTCTATTCCGACGCCACCCTGTCGGACGGCACGCAGGTCACGCTCAGCGACCGCAACCAGACGGCCGGCACCTGGCGCGGGCGCATCGGTTACGAACTGTCACCCGCTCTCATACCCTTCCTCGAAGCCGATCTTGGCAAGACGGTCTACGACCAATCGCGCGACAGCGATGGATATGCGCGCTCGAATCAGAGTTACGGGGGCAAGGCGGGTATCGAGTTGGATCTCGGCGACAAGATGAAGGGCGAACTGGGTTTCGGCTATCAGCATACGGAATTCGACGATTCGCGCCTCGCCTCGATCGATTCGCCCACCGTCGACGGCAATCTCGCCTGGTCACCCCAACGCGGCACCGATGTCAGCATCGGCCTGTCAACCAGCGTCCAGCCGTCAACGACCGCGGGGGAAAGCGGCTATACGGCCTATCAGCTCACCAGCACGCTGAGCCAGGAACTGCGCGACGACCTCACGGCGAAACTGACCGGCGGCACGATCTGGCGTGATTACCCGTCCAACAGCGCCTTTGCCGACGAAACCGAATACGATGCTGCCCTCGGTTTCACCTGGGGCATCAACCGCTATCTCGATTTGACCAGCAATGTTGGATATCAGCTAACGTCGCGAAAGACGGGCGACGACACAAAGCAACTTCAGGCGGGTGTCGGATTGACCGTCAAGAGGTAGCATCTCCTCCCCGCAGCGCGGGAAGGAGACGATTCATGCCTACTTCAGCGCCTCGACCAGTGCCTTGAACCCGTCCTCGATGGTCGGACGGATATCCGCGCGGGCAAGAGCGAAGGCAACGTTGGCGAGGATGAAGCCATCCTTGGCGCCACAGTCGAAAGTCTGGCCCTGGAAGTGATAGCCGGCGAAATCCTGCTCCTGGGCGAGCTTCAGCATGCCGTCCGTCAGCTGGATCTCATTACCCGCACCACGCTCCTGGCTTTCCAGGATATGGAAAATCTCCGGCTGCAGGATGTAGCGGCCGTTGATGAAGAAGTTCGAGGGAGCCGTGCCCTTGGCTGGCTTTTCGACCATCTCGGTAATGCGGAAGCCGTTGCCGATGGTCTCCCCCACGCCGACGATGCCATACTTATGGGTCTGGTCCGGAGCACATTCTTCGACGGCGATGACATTGCCGCCACTGTGCTCATAGAGCTCGATCATACCCTTCATGCAGCCCTTTTCCGCACGCATCACCATGTCGGGCAGAAGCAGCGCAAACGGTTCGTCACCGACAATCTCGCGTGCACACCAGACGGCATGGCCGAGACCGAGCGGTTCCTGCTGGCGCGTGAAGCTTGCCGTGCCTGCCTTGGGCAGCAGGCCGTTCAGCAGCGACAGCTCGGCATTCTTGTTTCGCTGACGAAGGGTATGCTCAAGCTCGAACTGGATGTCGAAATAGTCTTCGATGACATGCTTGCTGCGGCCGGTCACGAACACGAAATGCTCGATGCCTGCCTCCATCGCCTCATCGACGACGTATTGGATAACCGGCTTGTCGACGACGGTCAGCATCTCCTTCGGCACCGCCTTGGTCGCTGGCAAGAACCGCGTCCCAAGTCCGGCGACCGGAAATACTGCCTTACGCACCTTCTTATGCTGTCCCACTCATACCTCCTGGGGAATTACATCGCTTTGCGCCAAAGCTGTTCGGGGGTCAGTAGTATAAATTTGCTACTGTTTTGCAAATGATGACTGACCCCGGCTTCCATGGTAAAGAATTTGTTGACTTCGTTCCTGTAGTGTCACGCTTGGGCGAATGCCACCGGCATCGCCGCACCGAAATCCAACTATTGATGGACACGGCTGTTGATGACCTCAAACCGCAAACACTCCCTTCGTGGTCTCGCTCTGGCGCTCGCGCTCGGTGCCTTTGCGGGACTCGCCCCCGTTAACGCTAATGCGGACCCTGGGTTCCAGAAATGGATCGCCGGTTTCTACGATACTGCGGCTAAAAGCGGCATTACGCAGTCAACCTATCGCAAAGCATTTGCCGGCGTGACGGACCCCGACCCCACGGTCCTCGAAAAAGCTCAATTCCAACCGGAATTCAAATCCCAGATCTGGGATTATCTGGATTCCCGCGTCAATCCCTATACCGTTGATGTTGGCCGGAAGATGGCGGCCAAATACGGTTCCACACTACGTTCCCTTGAACAGCATTTCGGCGTGGATCGCAACATCATCCTAGCCATCTGGTCGATGGAATCGAATTACGGCGCGGTATTGGCCAAGGACGAGAAGCTGCATTATGTGCCTCGCGCATTGGCGACGCTCGCCTATGCCGATCCGAAGCGCGCCAACTATGCCAGAAAGCAATTGATCGCGGCGCTGAAGATCCTGCAGAGCGGCGATGTGCCGCGCGATGAGCTCAACGGCTCGTGGGCCGGCGCCATGGGTCATACACAGTTCATCCCGACCAGTTACCTGCTCTATGCCGTCGATGCCGATGGTAACGGCCATGCCGATATCTGGAACTCCATTCCCGACGCGCTGGCAACGACCGCCAATCTGCTGGCAAAGAACGGCTGGAGCGCTGGCCGCACCTGGGGCTACGAGGTGACCGTGCCGCCCGGCGGCAGCGCACAGGCCGGCAAGACCCATACGCTCGCTCAATGGGCGGCCCTCGGCTTTGCCCGCCCGAACGGCAAGGCCTTCCGCCTGACCTCCGATCGTGCGCAACTGAAGATGCTCGGCGGACCTGGCGGCCCCGGTTTCCTGATGTCCGGTAACTTCTTCACCATCAAGCGCTACAATGCTTCCGACAGCTATGCACTCGCCGTTGGCCTGCTTGCCGATCAAATCGCCGGATACGGTGGCATGCAGCAATCCTGGCCGCGCCCGAGCGGCACGCTGGACGTAAAGCAGAAGTTTGAGCTGCAGACCCGCCTGAAGGAACTCGGCTATTACGACGGCGTGGTCGACGGCAATTTCGGTTCCGGCTCCAAAGCCGCCATTAGCGCCGTTCAGGAGCGCTTCGGCATGAGCGCCGACGGCGAGCCGTCGATGAACCTGCTGAACGCATTACGCAAATAGGTCGCCGCGATCAACCATGAACCTTGGATTTGCTGGACGGCGGCGCCGTCTTCATGCAACCATGGGGCAGTGAGCGGAAAAGAGCCCGATGAGAAACCGACCTGCCCGCGCGACCATGGCTGCTGCAAAAGCGATCCTCACGACTCTTCTTGCCGCCTGTTTTGCGCTTGCCTGCCTGTTGACCGCGGCTGAGGCACAGGAGCAGCGGCCGCGCAGAACATTGCTCCAGATGCTGTTCGGCGGCCCTGAGCCCGATGTCCTCTATCGGCCCGCGCCGAGACGCTTGATACGGCCGCCGCCGCGCAAACGGACTGCTCCACCGCCCCGTCAGGTGGTGGTTCAACCGGATGCGCCGCCGCCGGTGCAAAAGCTGCCTGATGCCAAGACGATCCTCGTCGTCGGTGATTTCCTGGCGGGCGGCCTGGGTGACGGGCTGGACGATGCCTTTTCCACGTCTCCCGGCGTCGTCGTCCAGACGCGCAGTACCGTTGCCTCCGGCCTCGTACGCCAGGACTATTACAACTGGCCGCAACAACTGCCCGCCATGATGGATCAATTGAAACCGGCCATGGTCGTCGTCATGATCGGCGCCAACGACCGCCAGCAGATGATCGGTGACGGCCTCAATGAAAAATTCGGCACTGACCCTTGGTACCTCGCCTATGAGGAGCGTGTACAGCAGTTCGGCAAGCTGGTGACGAGCCGACATATCCCTCTGCTCTGGGTCGGCCTGCCGCCCTTCGGCTCTGATCAGATGACGGCGGATGCGGTAAAGCTCAACCAGCTTTATCAAAGTCAGGTCGAAAGCGTCGGCGGCGAGTTCATCGACATCTGGGACGGCTTCACCGACCAGAACGGCGAGTTCATCGTTACCGGCTCCGACATCAACGGCCAGCAGGTGCGGCTTAGAACTGCAGACGGCATCAACCTGACGGCAGCGGGCAAGCGCAAGGTCGCTTTCTATGTCGAAAAACCGACGCGCCGGCTGCTTGGCGACCAGGCGAGCCCGGATATCACCCGCCTCGACACCGGCAATCAATTGCCGGCCGAACAAGTCAACCTGCCGCCGGCAGAGATGGAGAAGATCACCCGCACACAACCGATGGGCCTCTCCGATCCCAATCTCGACGGCGGCGCACAGCTTCTCGGCGGCGCTCCTGCTCGGGATTCCATCACACCATCACCTCGCGACCTCCTGGTCGAGAAAGGCCAGATGGCTCCGGCTCCGACCGGACGCGTTGACGATTATCGACTGCCAGTGGTTGCTGCGCCGGCGGACAACTCCATAAAATGAAAAGGGCCGCGCTTGGCGGCCCTTATGTCAGCATACGCTCCTCGCTTACCGCGGCAGCACCGTGGCCCCCATCAGGGCCTCATCGATCGCGCGGGCGGCTTGGCGGCCTTCGCGGATGGCCCAGACGACCAGGGACTGGCCACGGCGAACGTCGCCAGCGGTCCAGAGCTTGTCGACCGAGGTCTTGTAGTCCTTGTCGTCGGCAACGACATTGGTCGAGCCGCGCTTGTCGGTGTTGAGCGTCAGCTTGCCGTCGAGTTCCTTCAGCACGCTATCGGTGAAGGGGCCGCGGAAGCCAATGGCGATGAAGGCGAGATCGGCGCGGATGACAAATTCGGTCCCGGCAATCGGCCGCCGACGCTCATCCACTTCGCAGCACTTCACACCCGTCAGCACGCCATCTTCGCCGATGAATTCCAGCGTTGCCACTTGGAATTCGCGCACGGCACCCTCGGCCTGCGAGGACGACGTGCGCATCTTCGTCGCCCAGAAGGGCCAGACGGCGAGCTTGTCTTCCTTCTCCGGCGGCTGCGGGCGAATGTCGAGCTGGGTCACCTTGACGGCACCCTGACGGAAAGCAGTGCCGACGCAGTCCGATGCCGTATCACCGCCGCCGACCACGACGATATGCTTGCCGCCGGCGAGGATCGGATCGGACGGCCAACCGATGCTGTCGATATTTTCGCGGCCGATGCGGCGGTTCTGCTGCACGAGATAGGGCATGGCATCATGGACGCCGGCAAGCCCGATACCAGGAATACCGGCCTCGCGCGGGGTTTCCGAGCCACCACAATACAGAACCGCATCATGGTCAGCCAGAAGCTGCTCGACCTTGACGTCAACACCGACATTCACGCCGCAATGGAAGGTGACGCCTTCGCCCTTCATCTGCTCGACGCGGCGGTCGATGAAGTTCTTCTCCATCTTGAAGTCCGGAATACCATAGCGCAGCAACCCGCCGGGCTTCGTCTCGCGCTCGTAGACATGGACTTCGTGACCGGCGCGGCCGAGCTGTTGCGCAGCCGCCATGCCGGCAGGGCCGGAGCCGATGACGGCGACCTTCTTGCCCGTATGGACGGTTGCCGGTTCCGGGCGGATGAAACCAAGCTCATAGGCCTTGTCGGCTATGGCCTGTTCGACCGTCTTGATCGCGACCGGGGCATCCTCGAGGTTCAGCGTGCAAGCTTCCTCGCAAGGCGCCGGGCAGACGCGGCCGGTAAATTCCGGGAAGTTGTTGGTCGAATGCAGGTTGCGGATCGCCTCTTCCCAATTGTTGTTGTAGACGAGGTCGTTCCAATCCGGGATCTGGTTGTGAACCGGGCAGCCGGTCGGGCCGTGGCAATAGGGAATGCCACAGTCCATGCAGCGCGCGGCCTGTTTCTGTACTTCCTGGTCCGACATGGGGATCGTGAATTCGCGGAAATGCCGGATGCGATCCGACGCCGGCTGATACTTGCCAACCTGCCGGTCGATTTCCAAGAAGCCTGTTACCTTGCCCATGCTTTCGTTTCCTCACTCTAGTAGAGGAGCCGATGGCTCCCGTGCCCCGCAGGCAAATCCCGCTGCTCTGTCTGGCACTGTAATTCAAATTCGATTCCGCTATTCGACAGTTGCGATCGCCTCCCCGGCGATCGCAATCAGGAGCAAAATCCTCGAATGGAAGACAAGCCGCCGCGGATCACTCCGCCGCCACGCTCATCCGGCTACGTTCCATGTCCTCCAACGCACGACGGTATTCGACCGGCATGACCTTGCGGAATTTCGGACGGTAGTCGGCCCAGCTATCGAGGATTTCCTTTGCCCGCGTCGAACCCGTGTAGTGGAAGTGGTTTGAGATCAGCTGATAGAGGCGTTCCTCGTCGTGGCGCGTCATGTCACCCGAGACGTCGACGCGTCCCTTGTGCGCAAGATCGCCACCGTGATGATGCAGCTTCTCCAGCAGTTCGTCCTCTTCCGGCACCGGTTCCAATTCGACCATCGCCATGTTGCAGCGGCGCGCGAAATCGCCCTTTTCATCGAGCACATAGGCTACGCCACCCGACATGCCGGCAGCGAAGTTTCGGCCGGTTTCACCAAGCACGACGACGACGCCGCCAGTCATGTATTCGCAGCCGTGGTCGCCCACGCCTTCAACGACGGCGATGGCGCCGGAGTTGCGGACAGCAAACCGCTCGCCGGCGACACCACGGAAGTAGCATTCGCCCTCGGTCGCGCCGTAAAGCACAGTGTTGCCAACGATGATCGAATGCTCGGCCAATATTTTCGAGTTCTCCGGCGGGCGGATGATGATGCGGCCGCCCGACAGCCCCTTGCCGACATAGTCGTTGCCGTCACCGATGAGGTTGAACGTGACGCCCCGCGCCAGGAACGCGCCGAACGACTGGCCGGCGGTGCCTCTCAGCGTGACATGGATGGTGTCGTCCTTCAGCCCGCGGTGACCGTAGCGCTTGGCAACTGCGCCAGACAGCATGGCACCGGCCGAACGATCGACGTTCTTGATACCGACTTCGAAGGCGACCGGTGTCTTGCTGGCAAGCGCCGGCTCGGCCTGCTCGATCAGCTTGCGGTCGAGAATATCGACGATCGGATGCTTCTGCACAGTCGTCCAATAAGTCTCTTCCTTCGGGGCATCGACTTTGTGGAAGATGCGGCTGAAGTCGAGCCCCTTGGCCTTCCAGTGGGCGAGCATATCGTCCTTCTCCAACAGCTCCGAAGCGCCGATGATGTCGTCCAGCTTGGCGACGCCGAGCGAGGCGAGAATTTCGCGCACTTCCTGGGCAACGAAGAAGAAGTAGTTGATGACATGCTCCGGCGTACCCTTGAAGCGCTTGCGCAGGACCGGATCCTGGGTCGCGACGCCGACTGGACAGGTGTTGAGGTGGCACTTGCGCATCATAATGCAGCCGGCCGCGATCAGCGGTGCGGTGGCGAAACCGAACTCGTCTGCACCGAGCAGCGCTCCGACGATGACGTCGCGGCCGGTCTTCAGGCCACCGTCCACCTGCAGGGCGACGCGCGAGCGCAACCCGTTCAGCACCAGCGTCTGCTGCGTTTCGGCAAGGCCGATTTCCCAGGGCGAACCGGCATGCTTCAGCGAGGTGAGCGGCGATGCGCCCGTGCCGCCGTCGAAGCCGGCGACGGTGATGTGATCGGCACGCGCCTTGGCAACGCCGGCGGCAACCGTGCCGACGCCGACTTCCGAGACGAGTTTGACCGAGACATCCGCGGTCGGGTTGACGTTTTTCAGGTCAAAGATCAACTGCGCCAGATCTTCGATCGAGTAGATGTCATGATGCGGCGGCGGCGAAATCAGGCCGACGCCCGGCGTCGAATGGCGGGTCTTGGCGACGGTGGCGTCGACCTTGTGGCCGGGCAACTGCCCGCCTTCGCCGGGCTTGGCACCCTGCGCCACCTTGATCTGCAGCACGTCGGCATTGACCAGATATTCGGTGGTCACACCAAAGCGGCCGGAAGCGATCTGCTTGATCGCCGAGCGTTCCGGGTTCGGCGAACCGTCGAAGAGCGGCATGTAGCGATCGGCCTCTTCGCCGCCCTCGCCGGTGTTCGACTTGCCGCCGATCCGGTTCATGGCGATGGCAAGCGTCGTATGCGCCTCTCGGCTGATCGAGCCGAAGGACATGGCGCCGGTCGAGAAGCGCTTGACGATATCGATGGCAGGTTCGACCTCATCGACAGAGATCGGCTTGCGGCCGAGCACTTCCGCACCCTTGATATTGAAGAGGCCACGGATGGTGTTCATCCGGAGCGCGGACTGGTTGACCATCTCCGAGAATTCGCGATAGCGGTCCTCGGCGTTGCCGCGCACGGCATGCTGAAGAGCGGCGACGGCATCCGGCGTCCAGGCATGGCTCTCACCGCGCATGCGGTAGGCATATTCGCCGCCGATTTCGAGCGTGCTCGCCAGGATCGGATCGCGGCCAAAGGCAGACGTGTGACGGGCGACGGTTTCCTCGGCGATGGTTTCGAGGCCGATGCCCTCGATCATCGTCGCCGTGCCGAAGAAATACTTCTCGACCAGTTCCTGCTGCAGGCCGATCGCATCGAAGATCTGCGCGCCGCAATAGGACTGATAGGTCGAAATGCCCATCTTCGACATGACCTTGAGGATGCCTTTGCCGACCGCCTTGATGTAGCGGTAGACGACTTCGGTCGCGTCCACTTCCTTCGGGAATTCGCCGCGCTGATGCATGTCGAGCAGCGTGTCGAAGGCGAGATAGGGGTTGATCGCCTCGGCGCCGTAGCCGGCCAACAGGCAGAAGTGGTGCACTTCGCGCGGCTCGCCGGTTTCGACGACCAGACCGACCGAGGTGCGCAGCCCCTTGCGGATCAAGTGATGGTGCACAGCGGCGGTTGCCAGCAGCGCCGGGATTGCGATGCGGTCCGGGCCGATCTGGCGGTCTGACAGCACGATGATGTTGTAGCCGCCGCGAACGGCCGCTTCTGCACGCTCGCAGAGACGATCGAGCATTTCCGGCATGCCTTCGGCGCCACGCTCGACGTCATAGGTGAAATCGAGGGTCTTGGTGTCGAATCGGTCTTCGGTATGACCGATCGATCGGATCTTCTCCAAATCGCCGTTGGTCAGGATCGGCTGGCGCACTTCCAGCCGCTTGGCGTTGGCCATGCCGGTATGGTCGAGCAGGTTCGGGCGCGGGCCGATGAAGGAGACGAGGCTCATCACCAGTTCCTCGCGGATCGGGTCGATCGGCGGGTTGGTTACCTGCGCGAAGTTCTGCTTGAAATAGGTGTAGAGCAGCTTCGGCTTGTCGGACATGGCCGAGATCGGCGTATCCGTGCCCATGGAGCCGATCGCCTCCTGCCCCGTCGTTGCCATCGGCGACATCAGGATCTTGGTATCTTCCAGCGTGTAGCCGAAAGCCTGCTGGCGATCGAGCAGCGACACGTCGCGGCGCAATGCCCGCGGCTCCACCGGCTTCAGGTCTTCCAGGATGAGCTGGGTGCGGTTGAGCCAGCTCCGGTAGGGATGCTTGGTGGCAAGCTCGGACTTCACCTCGTCGTCGGAGATGATCCGGCCCTTTTCCATATCGATGAGCAGCATCTTGCCCGGCTGCAGGCGCCACTTCTGGATGATCTTCTCTTCGTCAACAGGCAGAACGCCGGCTTCCGATGCCATGATGACGCGATCATCATTGGTGACGAGATAGCGGGCCGGACGCAGGCCGTTACGGTCGAGCGTCGCGCCGATCTGCTTGCCATCGGTGAAGGCGACCGCGGCCGGTCCGTCCCACGGCTCCATCAGGGCGGCATGGTATTCGTAGAACGCCTTGCGCTCCGGCGCCATCAGCTGGTTGCCGGCCCAAGCCTCCGGGATGAGCATCATCACGGCATGGGCCATGGAATAGCCGCCGCGCACGAGGAATTCGAGCGCGTTGTCGAAGCAGGCCGTGTCCGACTGTCCCTCGTAGGAAATCGGCCAGAGCTTGGAGATGTCGTCCCCGAACAACGGCGAGGACACCGACGCCTGGCGCGCCGCCATCCAATTGACGTTGCCGCGCAACGTGTTGATTTCGCCGTTGTGGGCAACCATGCGGTAGGGATGCGCCAGCTTCCATGACGGGAAGGTGTTGGTCGAGAAACGCTGGTGCACGAGCGCGACCGCCGATTCGAAACGCGGATCGGAGAGGTCTTTATAATAGGCGCCAACCTGATAGGCGAGGAACATGCCCTTGTAGACCACTGTCGAACTCGACAGCGAGACCGGATAGAAGTTGCTCTCTTCGCCCTCGTATTCCGCGTAGATGCGGTTGGAGATCACCTTGCGCAGCGTGAAGAGGCGGCGCTCGAATTCTTCATGCGTGCCGGCATCGCGGCCTGCGCCGATAAAGACCTGCACATGATGCGGCTCGGTGCCGGCAATATCCGGCGCCTTCGAGAGCGAGGAATTGTCGACGGGCACGTCGCGGAAGCCGAGCAGAACCTGGCCCTCCTCGGTGACGACCTGCTTGATGGCGGTCTTGAAGTGCTCGATCAGCGCCTCGTCGCGCGGCATGAAGAAATGGCCGACGCCATATTCGCCCGCCTTCGGCAGGATAACGCCCTGCAAAGCCATCTCCTCGCGGAAGAAACGGTCCGGAATCTGCACGAGAATACCGGCGCCATCGCCCATGAGGGGATCGGCGCCGACAGCGCCGCGATGCGTCAAATTTTCCAGGATGAACAGGCCATCTCGCACGATCTGGTGCGACCTCTGGCCCTTCATATGCGCGACAAAGCCGACGCCGCAGGCATCATGTTCATTGCGCGGATCATAAAGGCCTTGTTTCGGCGGGATGCCGCGGGCGGCGCGTTTCGACGTATTGGCCGTAGCGGCAGCCTTGGCTGCTGCGATCTGGTCAAAAGTCATGAACGGCGTCCTGTTCGTCATTGTCTTCCCTCCGGTAAGGCCCGCGTAACGGGCGATCCTTCGTCCCGCGCCGCCCCGTTATCGGGTCCGACGCGCGACAGCGCTGTTGCATTGTGAAGATCGGCCGCAGACCATGACCCTTTGGTGGAGCCCGTCGTCAGCGTTCCGCGCCTTGCTTATTCCACCGCCGCTCCGCCTGGCCGCCTAATGGCTCCCACAGGGCACGCTAGCGATAACTATAGCCCGAAATCCCGATATCGTCAGGACCCCCTAGCGCATCTTCGGCCTCAGCGGCCAAAATAGGACAGCAACCCTGTCCTAATTCATTAGCTCTATGCCAGAAAGCGATGGGCTTCGCAAGAGCAAAACGGCAAAATATCGTTAACCGACGACGGAAGATTGCCAATGCTTCGAAATTCGAGCAAGAAAGTTTCGCTGCACCGCATCATTTTGTTTGTTGATTGCGTAGATCAATTTCTGTGATGCATCCTTCAGCATAGCACTCTTGATCCCCTGCGGCATTGGATTAATGTCCGGCGGACCTCAGTTAGCCTTCCCACAAATCCCATTGTTTCAGTTGGTACATACCCATGTTCTTTGCCTCCGATAATTGGGCCGGCGCCCATTCCAAGATCGCCGAACGTCTCCTTGCCGAATCCGGCGGTTTCGCCGCAGCCTACGGCACCAGTGATCTCGACAGACAAGTTGAAGCCAAGTTCGCCGAGATCTTCGAACGTGACGTCGCCGTCTTTTTCGTCGCGACCGGCACGGCAGCCAACTCGCTGTCGCTCGCCAGCGTTCAGAAGCCGGGCGGCATCAGCTTCTGCCATGCGGAGGCGCATGTGGCCGAGGACGAATGCGGCGCACCGGATTTCTTCAGCGGTGCGCGACTGGCGACGGTCGATGGCGCCGCCGGCAAGATCGACGCCAAGGCGCTCGCCACCAAAGTCGCCCGCTTCCCGCAGGACGCCTTACATCACGGCCGCGCCGCTGCAGTGACCATCACCCAGGCGACGGAAATCGGCACGGTCTATTCGCTCGCTGAAATCGACGCCATCGCGTCCGTCTGCAAGACGAACGGCCTGCCGTTGCATATGGATGGCGCTCGCTTCGCCAACGCGCTGGTCGCGCTCGGCGTCAGCCCGGCGGAAATGACCTGGAAGCGTGGCGTCGACATCCTTTCCTTCGGCGGTACCAAGAATGGCTGCTGGTGCGCGGAGGCGATCGTCTTCTTCAATCCGGAGCAGGCGAAGGAGATGCATTTCATCCGCAAACGCGCCGCCCAGCTTTTCTCCAAATCGCGTTTCATTGCCGCGCAGTTCGACGGTTATTTCGAAGGCGGCCTCTGGCTCGACCTTGCCCGCCATTCCAACCGCATGGCGGACCGGCTGCGCGCCGGCATCGAGCGGGCTGCTACAGCCCGCCTCGCCTGGCCGACGGCCTCGAACGAAGTCTTTGCGATCATTTCGAAATCTGCCGCCAAGACGGCGGAAGACAGGGGTGCAAAGTTCTACGAATGGCCGATCCCGGAATCGCAGCCCGAACTGGTAAACGAAAACGAGACCCTGATCCGTCTCGTCACCAGCTTCGCGACGACCGATGACGATGTCACCGGCTTCCTGGCTTGCCTCGCCTGATTTTTGGATAAAAAGGAGCGCCGTGGCTGCCCCTCGGGACATACGCGGCGCTTAACTCCACATTTGGAGACTAATTCTGACTTGGGTGCATAAACAGTGCGGAACGGGAAACGTCTTGGCCCGACTGGCCGGGCGTGTGGCGGGTTATGACCGTCATCGCCATGACACAGGCGATCAAGCCGCAAATAAACATTGCACCATATTTCATCGGGCTGGTTTTCCTCGACTCAGCTCGTTCAGTTGTTTCGACCGTACTAACGAAAGCTGACGCGAACCTGAATGAGCGAATCAAAAGGGCGGGACACGCCAGAGGTGAGACAGAAGCCGGCGAAGGGATTCCAAAAGACTACTCGACCTTATCTATATGATTCAAAACGAATTTCTAGATCAGTATTTGACTGCTTGATACCCTAGGTAGATCTAAGCCCTCTCACCTTTGCCAGAATATCCTCCGACAACGCGCTGACCAGCAACTGATCTGCGCCTTTGCGTGGTACCAGCACGAATTCGACATCCTCCAAAGCCGGCAGCCAGCCCGGTGCAATTTCCGACAGTCCCGTGGGCGCCATGCTGCGAGGTTGAACGAGGACGCCCATGCCGGCACGGGCCGCCGCCGTCAGGCCGCTGAGGCTGCCGCAGGTGCAGACGATACGCCAGGGCACCTGCTGGCGGCGCAAGGCTTCAAGGGCCACGGCGCGGGTGACGCTCGGGGCCGGAAAGGCGATCAACGGCAAGGGTGCCGCAAGTGCGCGAATGCGCTCCGGGTCACGTGCCAGCCACACCAACGGCTCGCGGTAGACCAGCTTTCCCCTGACATCACCGAGACGGCGCTTGGCAAGAACGAGGTCAAGGTCGCCATTGTCCTGCATCTCATAAAGCGTACCACTGAGGGCGACCGTCAATTCGAGATCGACGGAAGGATGCGAGCGGACGAATTCTTCCAGCACATCCGGCAACTGGCTGGTGACGAAATCCTCAGAGACGCCGAGCCGCAGGCTACCGCGCAGGCTGTTGCCCGCGAAGAGCTGCTGCACTTCTCCCTCGATCGACAGCATCTGCCGTGCATGGCCAAGCAGTGCCTCCCCATCACCCGTCAACACCACCCGATGCGTGTCGCGAGCCAGAAGCTTGCGGCCGAGCGTGGTTTCCAAACGCTGGATATGCTGGCTGACCGTGGATTGACCGAGGCCGAGCCGCTCGGCAGCAAGCGTGAAACTGCCCATCTGCTCGACGGCGACGAAGCTGCGCAACTGCGTGAGATCAAGCATCGTGTTAATCCTGCATCACGATAACTGTTATTCCTTGCATCGTGGATCACGATAGGTCTATGTGCAAGGATTATTCTTACGGCTTGTAATTGCGATTGGGGTTGGCACGATGCGCCGCTTTCTTCCAGATACCTTCACCATGCTGCTTGTGCTGACGGTGATCACGGCTTCCTTCTTTCCCGTACAGGGAAGCAGCGCCCACTATTTCAGCATTGCCACCAATTTCGCCATCGGCCTGCTGTTCTTCCTGCACGGCGCCCGCCTGTCACGCGATGTCGTCATCGCCGGCCTGCTGCACTGGCGGCTGCATCTCATCATCCTGCTGACGACCTTCGGCATCTTCCCACTGCTGGTGCTCGCCATGGGCCATATCGTCCCGGACAGCATCCTGCCGGTTTCCCTTTACACTGGCATGTTGTTTCTGAGCGTGCTGCCGTCCACTGTACAGTCCTCGATCGCCTTTACCTCGATTGCCGGCGGCAATGTGCCGGCCGCGATCTGCGCCGCGTCGGCCTCCAACATCTTCGGCATGTTCCTAACGCCCCTGCTCGTCGGCGTGCTCTTCTCGGTCGGCGGCCATGGTGGGTTCTCCTGGGACGTGCTGGAGCAGATCATGCTGCAACTGCTGGCGCCCTTCATCGCCGGCCAGCTCCTGCAGCCCTGGATCGGCAATTGGATACGCTCTAAGAAGAAGATCCTGATGCCGGTCGATCGCGGTTCGATCCTAATGGTCGTCTATTCGGCCTTCAGTGAGGCCGTCGTTGAGGGCCTGTGGCACACCTTCTCGCTGGTCGATATCGCTACGGTGATTATCGCTAACATGGTGCTTCTCGCCCTGGTGCTCTGCATCACCATGTTCGGCAGCCGCGCGCTCGGCTTCTCCCGCGCCGACGAGATCACCATCACATTTTGCGGCTCGAAGAAGTCGCTCGCGAGCGGCGTGCCGATGGCCAATGTCATCTTTGCCGGTCAGGGCATCGGCGCCATTGTCCTGCCACTGATGCTGTTCCATCAGATCCAGCTCATGACCTGCGCCGTCATCGCGCAAAAATATGCGGATGCCGCCAAGAGGCGGGAAGCGGAAAAGGCCAAGGCCGAGACGAATGGCGCCACGAACGCAGCCTAGCTGCCGTTGCAACCGCAACCGAATACAAAAAGGCGGCGCTCCATCGGAGCGCCGCCTTGCTTTGGTGACCTTGGGAGGATCGGTCTTCAGGCTATCTGCTGAAGGCTCTTAGTTGATATGGGCCTCGATCGCTTTCGGGGTCTCGACCGGCTCGGCGGCAATGGAGATACGGCGGGGCTTCATGGCTTCCGGAATGTTGCGCAACAGATCGATGTGCAGCAGACCATTCTTCAGTGAAGCCGCCTGGACCTCGACATGATCGGCGAGCTGGAAGCGGCGCTCGAAGGCGCGCTTGGCGATACCTCGATAGAGATATTCGCTAGCTTCGGTCGGCTCCTCGCTCTTTTCACCCTTGACCTGGAGAACATGGGCATGGGCCTCGATGCTCAGTTCCTTTTCATCGAAACCGGCAACTGCCATGGTGATGCGATAGGTGTTCTCACCGGTGCGCTCGATGTTGTAGGGCGGATAGGTCTGAGCCTGATCCGGCTGTGCAAGGCTGTCGAGCATGGTGAAAAGACGGTCGAAACCGACGGTGGAACGGTAAAGGGGAGAGAAGTCTACGTGACGCATGGTGTCCTCCTGTGAGCGACGATTGCGATTCGGTTTTGTACCCCGCGACCCCGCTCTGGGCGGCCTCGGGATGGTTACGCGAGCCCGTTTGGCACCCGCAGAATGGAAATGGTGATCGCTTTTCGGGAGTTCAAGACCCCGTTTGCTTCTTGCAAATTTCACACAAAAACCGCGTGAACCGCAGATGAACGTCCGGTTCGGCACCTGTTCAGGCTGGCCGGATTATCAATAGAACCATCGGATGCATCACTGTCCGATGACTGAAGTGTATCGTCCCTTCTTCTTCAGTCCTTGCTCGGCCGGCGAAGCGGAACTCTCTATCTCCGTAAGCCGGCCCTTTTCTTTCCGGCATCAGCGCAACAGCTTCAGCGAACCCGTCAGCGATTTCACCCATTTCGATGGGCCTGCCAGCCCCAGGCCGTCAATTACCTCGCCGGCAAGATTGTGATCCGGAAATGTCGCCTCATACTCCCTGTAATCATGCAGCGACCGGGCGAAAGCGGGAAACGGAACGATCGCGCGGTCGTCCTGCTGCGGCAAAGTCTTCAACAACAGCGACCGGATAGCCTCGGCATCCGCCTGCAACACCGGAACCGGCATGTTCGAGCTGATGTCGATGGTGCGCCCCTCCCTGTCGCTCAATTGACGCGCCGCGAGTGCTGGAAATTTCGCACCCAGTCCGATCGCAATGGCGCCGGCAGTGTTGGCGATCAAACCGAGCGGGAGTGCCGGATTGACGACGATGGCAAGACGGATATCGGGAAGCATGGAGACCTGCAGCTGTTGAGACTATGCTCTCACACGATATCTCCCACATCGGGGATAATCTTACCTTTCTTTACCGATCGAATTGCAATTGTGGTAGAGCCTACCAAATTTCTACAATAATGAGGTTGGATATGCCCAATATGCTTGAGCCTATCGATTTGCGAATTCTTGGAGCGCTTCAAAAAGACGGACGCCTGACCAATCAGGCGCTTTCATCCCAAGTCGGGCTCTCAACCTCCCCATGCTGGCGGCGTGTGCGCCAATTGGAAGAAACCGGAGTCATCCAGGGCTATACGGCGACCCTCGACAGGCGCCAGGTCGGCCTCGGCGTCCTGGCTTTCATCAGGGTGAAGATCGACAGCCACAGCGAGGCCGAAGCCGAGAAGTTCTCACACGACGTCCTGAAGCTGAGCGAAGTCGTGGCGTGCTACAGCATCGCCGGAGACGCGGATTTCCTACTGCAGGTCGTCGCTGCAGACCTCGATAGCTATGCGGATTTTGCCATGGCGGTCGTTCGCCGATTGCCGCGCATCAAGGAGATGCAGACGACGTTCGTCCTCAAGGAAATCAAGGCTTTCAAGGGTTTTCCGCTGGATGTCGAGCAGCGATAGATTGCTCGTTCCACTGGTCAACACTGGTTGCTCTGCATGTCCAACCAGCCCTTTACGTTTGGACCGAACGCATCCTATTCTAGACGAGTGGCAGGCCGGTCGCGGGGGTATTGAATGTCGGCACTCCCTTTCTCGAAGATTTCGGCATCACTCAACACACTGCTCGTTGCAATCGGCCTCGTGACGGTGGCTGCACTTACGGCGCCGGACTTGACCGAACGGACCAGGCTTATTTTGGAGGTCCTGCTCGCCGGCATCTGGGCTGCCTACGTCCTGCAACTGATCGAGACGCTGATCATGCAGCGGGCAAGAGGCGTTCGCGGCAGGGTGCTGGAAATCACAGTCGACGTACTCGCGGTTTTGGTCCCTGTGGCCGCATTCCTGTTCGTCGGCAGGCGCGATCAGAGTCTTTATTGTGCAATCTGGCTGCTGAAGCCTCTGCGCGGCTCGACCTTCTTCCGGCTGCTGGGCAAGGTCCTGACCAAAGAGGCGCACAACCTGATCGGCGTCACCTCGATCTTCGGCATCGTTCTGTTCGGAGCGGCGCTCGCAGCCTATATCATCGAACGCGACGCCCAGCCTGACAAGTTCGGTAGCATCCCCCTGGCGATGTGGTGGGCGGTGGTTACGCTATCGACCACCGGCTATGGCGACGAGATTCCGCAAAGCTTCGCCGGCCGCGTACTTGCGGGCCTGGTCATGATGAGTGGGATCGGCATATTTGCGCTCTGGGCCGGCATTCTCGCGACCGGCTTCTACGAAGAGGTTCGCCACCAGGACTTCGTGCGCAATTGGCAGCTGGTGGCAGCTGTGCCGCTGTTCCAGAAGCTCGGCTCGGCCGCACTCATCGAGATCGTGCGAGCCCTGAGGCCTCGTGTCGTGCCGGCCGGCGCTATAATCTGCCGCAAGGGCGAGACCGGCGACCAGATGTTCTTCATCGTTGAAGGTCGCGTCAATGTGGCGACACCGAACCCTGTGGAGCTCGGCTCCGGCAGCTTCTTCGGCGAGATGGCGCTGATCAGCGGCGAACCCCGCTCGGCGACCGTCAGCGCCGCGACCGAGGTCTCACTGCTGTCGCTCTATTCAGCGGATTTCCAGATGCTGTCTAGCAGCAGCCCGGAGATCGCCGACATTATCCGCAAAACCGCACTTGAGAGACGCGGTACGACACCGAAGCCCTGACGGAAACGACGGTACGACCAAGGCGATGTTGGAAGCGTTTTCGATGCTGGCGCCCAAGCAAATGCGATCAACCGATGGCCCGGACCCTCCGTTGATCTCGCTTCGGAACATTCCGTAATGTTGACGATGACATAAGCGATATGGCAGCGTCGTCTGTATTGGGCGTTGTCTCGTCATCTGACGGCGCTTGTTCTGACCCTAGTTCGGCACGGCTCGATGCACCCCAGACTACTCAAGACATTCCTCGCGGTCGCCCGGAACCGGAATTTCACCCGTGCTGCCGAGGAGGTCCATCTCGCGCAATCGAGCGTAAGTGATCAGATCCAGTCGCTCGAAACCGAACTGGGCACCGAGCTCTTTATCCGATCGAGAATGGGCCTGGAGCTGACAGCAGCGGGCGAAATATTAAGGCCCTATGCCGAAGAAATTCTGACGGTGGCGGACGAGGCGCGCGCGGCGGTCGAAGCTGCCTCGGGGCGCGCGGTCGGAACGGTGACGATCGGCGCGCTGGAGACCGTTGCTTCCGTGAAGCTTCCGCAATTGCTGTCGGCTTTTCAGAGCGATCATCCTGATGTCAGTCTACGGTTGAAGGTTGCGGGCAGCGACGATCTATTGCGGAAGCTTGAAGACGGCGAGATCGATGTCGCCTTCTGTTTTGACAAGGACGGTCTCGATGAACGCCTGGCGAAGCGGACGATATCGGCGGAGCCGTTGATCCTCATTGCACCTCATGAGCAGGAATCCACGTCGAAAAGAGGCGATTTGGCAGCACTTGCCTCCATGAGCTTCGTGGCAACAGAGGTCGGCTGCGTCTATCGACATCTGTTCGACAAAGCATTTGACGCGGCCGGGTTAGCGGCACCGAAGCTCGCCGCTGAAGTCGGCAGCATCGGCACAATTGCGCGGCTCGTCGCAGCCGGTACGGGCGCAAGTCTGGTTCCGCGCCTTGCAGTCGTCGACGCACTCGATCGCGGCGAAATCAGCGAGATGCCTTGGCCGGGTCCGACGCGGACGGCATCGCTTGTGATGATTTGGCGGCGCAGGCGTGTTCAGCCGCCAGCCCTGAAACTGTTGCTGGCGGCCGTGAGCGACAGTTTTGCGGGGGCTAAACCAGCCGATGCCCGCCCTCGACATGCAGTACCGTCCCTGTTGTGAAGGCATTGCCTATCAGGAAGCTGATGGCGTCGGCGATGTCTTCCGGTTGCCCTACTCGCCCAACCGGCAGTCGCTTTGCCATGGCGCTCAGTGTCTCGTCCTTCTTGTCGCCGGCAACAAACGTCCAGATGGGTGTGTCGACCCAGCCGGGCGAAACGGCATTCACGCGGATTGGCGCCAACTCGACTGCGAGCGCGCGGACCAATCCTTCCAGGCCCGCATTAACGGCGGCTACGACCGACCCCCGCGCCGATGGACGATAGGCCGCGATACCGGATGTGAAGGTGATGGAGCCGGTGGGGGAGAGTAAGGGTGCGCCATATTTCGCGAGCAGCAGCGGTCCGTAGAGTTTACTTTCCACGACCTTTTGCGCCGCCCTGAGATCCAACGAGGGCAGTAGTTCATAAGCACCTTCGATATCGGCGGCTGTGCTTACGATATGATCGAGCCGTCCGACCCGCTCAAATAGATCGGCGACCTGGCCTTCTTGCGTGATATCGACCGCGACCATGGAGAGTGCCGGACTTTGGAGTTCCGCGCCGGCGCGTTTAAGTTTGTCCTCGTTCCGTCCGACGATGATGACCTCGGCACCAATAGCGAGCGAGCGTTTCGCCAGCGCCAGGCCCATTCCGGAGCTGCCGCCGACAATGAGAATTCTTGAGTTCGCGATTTCAGCAATTGCCATGTCTTTCATTCCTAAAGGTGATGACCACGGCCGAGAAATCGCAGAGGCGGGCAAAGAGGGGAAACGGAGAAAAACGATGGTGCCATCGGAAACACCGATGGAGGAATATTGTCGCTGTTTTTGGGCGCCAAGTTCGATTGCAGGAACCGTCAACAAACCAGTTGCAATTCCCCCCACCTGCGCTATCCCCTTGAGAAGGCCATCCCGTCAGCGAGGCGCGACATCGTCATGGATTCGATCCTCTATTCCACCGCAGACAATCCGGTGCCGGAAAACCGCACCGAGGGGTTCTTCGAGACATTTGACGGACGCAAGCTGCGCTATGTCGTCTTCCGGTGCGAACAGTCGATCGCCAAGGGCACCGTCGTGCTGCTGCAGGGCCGTAACGAGTTCATCGAGAAATATTTCGAGACGATTCGCGATCTGACCGCCAAGGGTCTGTGGGTCGCGACCTTCGATCTCCGCGGCCAAGGCGGCTCCGAACGGCTGCTGAAGGACCCTCTGCGTGGACATGTCAGACGCTTTTCCGATTATGAACGCGACCTGACCGCCTTCCTCGACAAGATCGTGCTGCCGGATACGCGCCTGCCCTTCTTCCTGCTTGCACATTCGACCGGCGCCCTGATCGCTCTGTCAGCGGCGCCTCGGCTTGCGAGCCGGATCGAGCGTATGGTGCTGTCGGCGCCCTTTGTCGGCCTCACCGGCCAGGGTGTCTCGCCGGGCCTCGTCCGCTTTATCTCCGGCACGGTCTGCGCGCTTGGTCTCGGCCGGATGCAATTCAGCAAAAGAATCAAGGAAAAGCCCTTCGCGGAAAACCCGCTGACCACCGACGAACGTCGTTATCGGCGCAATATCGCCATCGGAACGGCTTATCCGCAGCTCACCTTGGGACCGCCGACGGCGCGCTGGCTGCTGGAAGCATTCCGCACGATCGATCGCGTCAATTCGCCCGAGCACCTCTTCTCCATCGCGATCCCGACCGTGCTGATCGCGCCGACTCGCGACGGCGTCGTGCCCTATGCCGACCAGGAGCGGCTATCGCGCTATTTCCGCGCAGCGCAGCTCGTGCCGGTCCACGGCGCAAAGCATGAAATCCTGCAGGAGCGGGAGGTCTACCGCAATGCGGCGCTTGCCGCCATCAACGCCTTCATTCCTGGCAGCGATGCCGAGGCGAATACGGATATGGCGGGAGTCGGGATTTAGAGCGCGCCCTCGAACCGCAGGACCGCGAAGCGATGAATATGCAGCGCTTTTTGGATGCTCAATCGGCTAGCTAGCGCGACAGGATCGCCCTCGCCTGATCATAGACCGCGCGGCTGCCGGCGGCGATGATGGTGCCGCCCATTTCCGGCCGCCCGCCGTCCCAGGTGGTGATGATGCCGCCCGCCTGTTCGATGACGGGGATGATGCCGCCGACATCATAAGGCTTCAGCGAATTTTCGATGACAAGATCGACGTGGCCGGCGGCGAGCAGCGCGTAGGCATAGCAATCCGTGCCGTAGCGGAAGAGCCGCACCTGGCTCTCGATCTCACGATATTTCGCCAACTCTTCGCCGACGAAAAGATGCGGCGAGGTGGTGAAGAGGATAGCATTCGACAGGCTGCCGCAATCACGGACCTGCAGCCTTTTTTCACCATCCGGGCCGGAATAGGTCGAGCCGTTGCCATCGGCAAAATAGCGCTCGCCGGTAAACGGCTGGTCGATCATGCCCATGATGGCTCGGCCGTTTTTCTGCAGGCCGATCAGCGTCCCCCAGACGGGCACACCGGAGATGAAGGCGCGCGTGCCGTCGATCGGATCGATCACCCAGACATGCTCGCGGTCGAGACCGACATTGCCGTGCTCTTCACCCAGGATACCGTGATCGGGAAATTCCGCTTCGATGAGCGTCCGAATCGCCACCTCGGCAGCGCGGTCACCCTCGGTCACCGGGTCGAACCCTTGGGCCTCCTTGTTGACCACATCGACACCGGCGCGAAAGCGCGGCAGGGTCTCGGCCTTGGCCGCCTCGGCCAGACGATAGAAGAACGTGCGGTCAGGAAGCATGGTCGATCCGGATAAATGACGGGACGGGCGAAGTCATAGCGCATAAACGCCGCGAAGCAAACCAAATGCCGACGCGAGAGGCGGATTGCCCGGAGATCAGGCAGAAATGTCGAGATTGCCTAAATATTTTGCACCGCAATAATTTGCTTGACATTTGTGCAACGCAATAGCAACATCGTCATACAGTCTCTGACTGTAAATACCCTCCTTGGGTGTTTCCTCCCTAGACTTAGCCGCGCCACAAGCGCGGTTCTTTTTTTGTTGGAGGAGTTCGCCCGCCCGCGTGGGGAGAAGGGTAAGGGCCAGACACCAGGGCGCGACAACGGCAAACACGCCTGACCATCGCCACCCCCAAACGATTCACATATTCTGTTCGCTCTGAAAGGTCCGAGACAGCCCCTCATCCGAGGCTTTGCCTATTCCGCCGCCAGTGCCGGATCGCCTGCGTAAGATTCCACATGCTCGGCCATACGCTTCATGAACAGAGTGATGGCGGCGGCCACCGCATCAAAATCCGGCCGCTTCTCCAGCGTCGTTTCATCGACATAGAGCGAGCGGTTGACTTCGATCTGGAGGGCATGCAGCCCACGGGAGGGACGACCGTAATGCTCGGTGATGAAGCCGCCGGCATAGGGCTTGTTGCGCACGGCGTTGAAGCCGAGTTCTTCGAGGATCTGCATGGCGGCGCGCGACAGATCCGCCGAAGCGCTGGTCCCGTAGCGATCACCAAGGATGAAATCGGGGCGAATATTGCTGCCGGCGATGCGAATATTGCCCGGCATGGAGTGGCAGTCGACCAGAACACCGAAGCCGAATTTGACATGTGTGCGGGCAATCAGCCGGCGAAGCGTCGCATGGTAAGGCTTGTAAATCGTATCGATGCGCCTCAGCGCATCCTCGACCGGTACGCGGCGGGCGTAGATTTCCATATTTTCCGCAACGATGCGCGGAATGGTGCCGAGGCCGCCGGCAACCCGCAGCGAATTGATATTGGCATAAGGCGGCAGCATGCCGTCGAACATGCGCGGATCGAGCTCATATGGCTCGCGGTTGACGTCGATATAGGCGCGGGGAAAATTGGCGAGCAGCAACGGCGCTCCGAGAACACTCGCCGCGGAAAACAGCTCGTCGACGTAATGATCTTCCGAGCGGCGGATGGCGATGCCCTGCAAGCGGGATTGGGCGATAAAATCGGGGGGATAGATGCGGCCACTATGGGGCGAGCTGTAGACAAAGGGAATTGTCTGAGAGACGGGCTCCAATACCTCAAAAATCTCGAAATTACGCATTTCTGCGGACATCAACGTCTTTACCATGTCAACAACTTGTCGCAGCATCCATGTTGCCAGTTGCTCGCCCGCAAGTCCATACTAACTTAAGCAAAATGACCTAAATACAATGGGTCGCAACCGAAATGCCTTGAAGCCTGATCCCAAGTCGTGCGAAGCGGTTTTTAGATGCGATCATGTCGCAACGAACGCGAATGGCCTTGCTCTGGCCGACCATTCACCGCTTGTTTACGGCCAACAGCTAACTTGGACGCTGGACAAGTCCAACAAGACAAAAGTTGATTAGCGAACAGATGATGACCCAGAAGATACTCCTTGCCGAAGATGACAACGACATGCGTCGCTTCCTTGTAAAGGCGCTGGAAAAGGCCGGCTACAAGGTCTTGTCCTTTGACAATGGAGCAAGCGCCTATGACCGGCTGCGCGAAGAGCCCTTTTCGCTGCTGCTCACCGACATCGTCATGCCGGAGATGGATGGCATCGAGCTCGCGCGCCGTGCCACCGAGCTCGATCCGGACTTGAAAGTGATGTTCATCACCGGCTTTGCCGCTGTGGCGCTGAACCCTGATTCGAAGGCGCCGAAGGATGCCAAGGTGCTTTCCAAGCCCTTCCACCTGCGCGAGCTGGTCGACGAAGTCAACAAACTCCTTGCTGCCTAAGGCTTCTGGCGGCAACGTCACAAAACCGAAAAAAAGCCTATTGACGGCCACCAAGGTTTTGTGATCTATGCGCCGCCATCGGATGGGCGTGTAGCTCAGCGGGAGAGCACTACGTTGACATCGTAGGGGTCACAAGTTCGATCCTTGTCACGCCCACCATCCTAATTCGTTGTAAGGGAAGGGCTTTCGGGAAACCGGAAGCCCTTTTTGCATAGTTCTCCTAAGGTTCATCAAACCTGAGTGCATCGGGTGGCGGATAATGAATTCATCGCAGCGACCATTTCCACGCCTTGGCCTAAGCCGTGCAGAACTCGCTCTGTCCATCGGGGTTAGCGCCGGCTCAATCGATATCATGGTGGCAGAAGGCTTTCTTCCTCATCCGAAGAAATGGCATTCACGAAAGATCTGGGTCGTAGCAGAGGTCGAGGCGGCGATGATGCGTTGGCCGTCCGATGGCCCTACCAGCGGCAACGATGATGACGATTGGAATATGGATGGCGGCCTTGAGGCTTGGAACACCGAGCCGAAGAAGAAGGTCGCCATAAACTACCCCGGCTTCAACACTACCCGCGATCCTATGAAGGAATATTACGATCGGCTTGGGTTCGATCCAGCTACGATGGAACATGCGGACTTGGTAAGGCTCGAGGACGAAGCTCATCAGCGGTGGCTTGCTGAGGTCCCGAGCTTGCCGCTGAACAAACTTGAGAGAAAGGTCATGGCGCAACTCGCTGCGACGGGAGCGAACGTAAAGATCTCATCGAAGGAGCTTAAACACTGTGGTCCAGATACAGAGGAGCGCCTGTTGGCTCGGGGTTTCATCAAGACCTTCCCGATGGTGAAGTTCCCTGATCGGGTCGGATTCTACATGTTGACCGAGGCAGGCTATGGGGAATGGAAATCTCGGCAATGACCAAGCGAGCCATATTCACCAATGCTGAACTGAAACGAATGGCCGATTTGGCAAACTCCGAAGGCGTCGTGGTCGAGCTTGAGCGAGAAGGTTCAATTATTCGCGTGATGCCCTTTAGGTCTTCTCACGTCATCAGACCAAAGGCATCACGGGAAAGAGAGGCCGAAACAGCTTTAGTCGAATGGCTCGCAAGCCAAGAGCATAAGTGAGGTTGTCGTGACCCGTGCAGCTTTCCGTCAAGCTGACATCGAGCGCATAATCCGGGCAGCAAAGGCGGCCGGTGCCATAGTGCAGATCGACCTGCGGACGCTCGTGGTGACAATCCATCCTGACAGAGCTGATGGAATCAAAATCCCAGCGAGTATGGCGCCAGACGGCCCAGAGAACTGGGATGACCTACAGCCGGAAGACTTCACGTCATTGGCCGAATGGCAGGCGTGGAGAGATCGAGAACGTGTTCGCGAAACGGCGGCCGCCCAAAGCTCACCCAAGCGAAGACTTGGCCGCAGACCGAAGACATAAGGTGAACTTCATTCCTTGTGATGATTGCGCTGGAGATCCGAAGTGGAAAGCGAACGATATAGTTGGAGAAGGGCAGCGATTCGCATGGCAGCCGATGTCGCCAAGGAGAAGGATGTAATCATCAGACTCGAAAGGGACGGCTCCATCACCGTATCGCCCGCTGACATTTCCGCCACCGATGCATTGAGAGAGTTCATTGCTTCAAAGACAGATCCAGAAATTTTCTGAGGCCCTGGTATCTATGGTAGACGACCAAATCGGCGATGATGACCCAATTCCGCTAGCTGTCGCCGCCAAGATTCTTTTCCGCGGAACGGTGACAAAATCCTCGCTGCGCACTGAGGCGCGAAAGGGCAACCTTGAAGTTATTCGAATTGCTAACAAGGACTTCGTGACGAAGCGGGCCGTTCGGAGAATGATCGAGCGGTGCACTATCCCAGCGAAGGAACTGCCGGCAACTTCATCGCCGAGGACAGAGAATTCTCCAGTAACAGCCCAGGAGGCATTGCGTTGGCGCCTCAAGGCCAGACGCGAAGGTAAGTTGTCAACAAATGATCAGAGCGGGAGTTCGAAATGACGAATAAGATCATCGATACAAACTCGTTTGCCGATCGGTTTCTCAAGCTCCGCGAGGTCAAAGTGATGACTTCGCTTGGGTCGACAACGATCTATAAGATGATGAACGAGGGCAGATTCCCGAGGCCCCGCCAGTTAGGGCCGGCGTGCGTTCGGTGGATGGAATCCGACATTGAAAAATGGATGGAAGATCTTCCGATAAGAGGGACTGAACGGTAGCCGTGGTTGATGAACCTGGGCGCGTGCGTCTCGAGGATATGATTGGCCACGATGAGTTGGTTGAAAAATACGACTGGCTTAGCGGTCAGATGCTCAACAAGTGGAAGAGCACCGGGGCAATCAGGTTCTTCCATGGCGCCCGAGGAAAGGTCATGTACCCGCTGCAAGACGTGGAAGCGGCATTGAACGCCGATCTGCAGCTAGGAGAAGCCGTTGCTCCCGGGCAGAAACCGGTGATGACAAGCCAAGGAAAGATGGTACCTGCGTCTTCAACAATGTCCGAAGCCGACCAAATCAGAGAACGCATGTTCCGTGAAAGCTTAGTACCAAGGAATCGGCGCAACAGTGGCACGATAGGCGGGAGGACTCGAAAATGATCCCTGGCGACTTTCGCAAGTCCTAGTCTACAAGCCGACCGTAACCTAAGGGAGAATTCTCGCCATCGACATTCGCGCTAAATGTCAGCATGATGGTCTCACCTACCCTAGGGAAAGTTATTATGCGTATTCCAATACTTGGCATTGCTGCGGTTGTCTTCTTGAGCTCGACCTCTCTGAGCTTTGCGGTCACATATCGCGCGCTATCGTCATTTCCTCAGCAGACGAGGGATATTTATATCGCCGGCGTTGGTGAAGGAGTCTTCTGGTCGAATGCCGCAGCTCAGAGCCATGGAGATCCAGGTATGTATTGCCCGCCCCTGAAGCTGGGTATTACCGGAAATCAATATGTGAAACTTCTCGACGACTATGTTGCCGACAAGGCGCATTACCGATCGGATTTTTCGCCCCCGGACTCAGAGGTCGGGTTTCTTATGATCCTTGCATTGACCGACGCTTTTCCCTGTACGAATGGTCAGGGCAACTAAGAACTTGGGGAAGTATTCGATGCGGTCTTTATTCTTGGGCATGGGACTCGCACTTGTCACCGTCCCAGCACTCGCGAAGCAAGAATCGGAGTTTGTTGAAAAGGTTGCTATCTTGGCCGTCGGTCAAGGTGTCTGCGGAATGCCGGTGGATGACGGCGGAGCCATGCAGATGGCTATAGGCTCGGCAATGATCCAACTGGCAATCAGCAAGGACGCCGTCATCGCGCGTGCAAGGAAACGTGCCCATCGCATTGTAGACGACATACAGCTGCACCGAACTCAAAACACGTTCTGCCATGCATTCACCTACTATCTGCAGAACGGCTATCCGCGCTAATGGCCCTGTCGACGTTGCAGGAGTGGTGATCGTGCGCGTTGCACCCGATGTCACTTTACGATCAGTCGCGCTCAGTCTTCCCGATCCTGTCGTGGATGGCCGGGATCGCGCGGCTTGCGCGGCCTGGTACGGAGCGGTGGTTCTGTGTCGCGCAGCAGTGGGCGAGATGACTTACGAGGAAGCTTTGTCATGCCCGCAGTCCAGCAGACAAAGCCGAGGGAGTCGAGTCGGAACAACGTTTCGCTTGCGTGGTTAGCTCATAGGTGGCTGGGTGGTCGGCCACCATGGCGTTGGCCTGAGGCTACGTCATGCCCGCCGCCTCCACTCATCGCGGGCGGCGGGCGCTGTCACGTGAGGCTTCACTGATCAGTCGAGCACAAATCTAAAGGGTAATGTCAGGACGACATTGCCGCTTTCGTCGGTAACCTCAAACCGCATCCCATCGATAGGGTCGCCATCAAGCACCATATCCGCAATCATTTCCCGGGCAGCTGTAAATGCTTCCTTTTTGGCCGCCTCGACGTCGGGAAAATCGACGCCTTGATCGTCCGGGCTGAAGATGTCGCCACTACGGATATGGAAATAATACTTTGGCATGCCGCTGAAACTGATCAACCGATGGTTTGTTCCGGTACCCAACTCTTGACGGCGGCGTCTGATGGCGTTCCCCTTGCAAAGCGAGGCTAGGTCATCCACGCCGTCTACACTCACCAGCGGCAGGGCGCCACCTGAGAAGGCCATTTGGCTGCTCGCCTCGCAACACCTGGGAACATTTTCTCTAGTGAAATGTTCGGTCGGCAAGGAGATCAACCACCTTCCTGTTCAACTGGTTCGGTTTCCCCGGCCCGCCGCAAAGCAGGATTCCCTCAGAGCCCGCGGCGGGCCTTCCGTCGATATCTCGTTAGGAACAAAGCTCGGGGAGCAGAGTTTGGTGCATGCGAGTGCCGGGTGTGCGGAACTCGCGGCTACGTCGGCAATCACCAAGTCTGACGGCGCAGCCAGGCCCGTCGCTTGGGGGGCGACGGGCCGAACGAACTTTGACCGTGTCGCCTGATATCACTACAGTTTAGAAATGAGCGATATTCTCCCCCCCCCCCCTCGTCAGCAAAGATCATCCCGACCGGCATCTCTGTTGCCAGTTCGCATTGCATGGCGCGTTCGCCGGTGTTGCTAATAGAGCGGTGGCCGCCGGCTGGTCCGCAATGGAAATTGC